>Ga0307419_10000781_pt1 | contig 16302 bp, 10 predicted proteins | sample SalMarWE160230MG_2_FD_202512 | JGI IMG/M metagenome (GOLD analysis project Ga0307419, IMG submission 202512) | Salt marsh sediment microbial communities from the Plum Island Ecosystem LTER, Massachusetts, United States - WE1602-30 | ecosystem: Environmental > Aquatic > Marine > Intertidal zone... | reverse complement strand
TCTTGTATTCGATCAATTCTTTAGCAGCTCGAACGTGTTGTGGAATTGTTTTATCATATTTATTGAGAGACTTTTTTAATGCAATATTTATCGCATAATCCTCTAATGTAAAAGTATCTGGCTTTCCTATTTTTTTCAGATTAGATCTCACGATTTTTATGATTTTATCACGTGCTTTCGCAAAATCTTCATCATTAGTTATCTCTTTAAGTATTTCAATCATTTCGTTGAATACTTTCTTGATAAAATCGGGTGTATTCTTTTTCTTGGCTACGAGTCCTTTGATATCAAAATTTTTTGTGCCCTTGTATATCCCTATGTAATTCTTTTTCCTTTCTGAAAGTGCTAAGAATTGATATGTTTTTTCTTCTTCTAAATCTAAGTCAAGTTCATCTTTGCTCCACTTAGTAATTTCTTTCATCTGAGATTTAGACGGATTGAGAAGAAAAATGCTGTCAGTATCTCCATAGAGCACCTTCACGTCTAATTCTTCCGCCTTTTTTATGGTTTCTTTGATTGAGTATTGTCCGATGCCAGTAGTACTTTCCGCGACGGGGCGACAAAAGAGAGGAAAGTTTTGGCTTCCAAAGACGCCATAACAATTATGAACTATAATTCCATTTGTAGTTACAAACCAACCATTTCCCGTCTCAATATCAAATACATCCATATCTTTCTGAATTGATTTTATATTTTTAATTCTAACTGGAGTTGTTCCATTAAAATTTACTAAACCGAAAAATTTCCTTCGATATTTTCTTCCTTCAGTATGAATAATTCTAAATATTTTTTTTGAGTTTTTTGGATTAACGACTGAACAGTATTCTCCTAGAGAACCTAGTAGGTAAACCAAATCATTTTTTAATTGTTCACTTATAGTTGAATATCTCTTCCATTTCCCTTTCTTCAAATTACCATCACCTAAATAATAATTTTTCAGAAGAGTTAATGCTCTATCATTATCTAATAATTCTATAGGTATTTTTTTATTTCCGGCTCCACTAGAACATAAAGAGGAAATTACCTCCATCAATATGCTAGAATTTATTCTTATGTTTTTTTTTTTATCGTGACTATAAGGAAAGTCTAATGATTTAACTAGAGAGATAATATGTTCATAACGTGAAGGATGAATATCTCGTGTTTGTGTAATAGTAATTCGATTTTTATCTACACTTCCTTCAGCAATATACCATCCAAGTAATGCAAAGAATTCAGAAGTTAGATTTAGGTTAATTTCATACCATTTTCCTGCTTCTTCACCATACTTCACAGAAAATTTATATTGTAGAGATTCACTTTCTATTAAATCTTTTTCATCTTGTTCCAAATTATCCCATAAAAATTTATACACTCTACTTACTTTTGAATAACTAAATTTTGAATTTATTAAATTTATAATCGAATTTGTAGTGGATTCATTGGTTTTATAAGAATATTTTTTGTACTCATCTCTTTCTAGAGAAATCCATAAATTTTGTGAAGGAATAAGATTAGGAATAAAAATTTTGCTTGGAGGATTATCATTTAAACAATTTTTATGTGAAACTAGTAATTCATCTCCTATCTTTAGATTACCTGCTTCTACCTGTATAATATTGTCTAAATCTTTAATTTTAGGAATGATATGTTCCTTAGTGCATTGAATTCTCCTCCCATCTGATAATGTAATCTTAATGTATTCATTAGCTTTTCTTTTAACTACGCCAATAATATCAACAAATTTACTTTTCCCAAAATTATCAACATCTCTTTCTATTGATAAAATTTGTTTACCTTTCCAATTGTCTTCTAAATCTCCAATATTAACTTTAAGAATCTCATTATCTTTGTTTCTTATTATCACTTCTTCATTATAAGGTAAGCAACCATTTATGAACACTTTTAATGCTTGCTGTATTGTTGTATAGTAATCTCGTTCTTTTTGAGAAAGGGTTTTATCACCAGACATCGGTTTAAAGAATCTTACTCGAATATCACGGAAAAAACCAACAACATAAGCAAAGATTCCCAATCTATGAGTACATATGTGATATGGAATTCCTTTTACAAAATTATCTTCACAATCTTTATGAGTACAAGACACTGTTTCGTAAGATAAATTGTATTCTTTGATGATGGAGGGGTATAGGCTAGCAAAATCCATTACAACAACATCATAATGTATTCCTGGAACAGGAGGGACCACATAGGCACCTTGAAATGACTTACCTTCAATAACGGATTTGGAATAACCTCCTTCCTTCATTTCAGAAATTTCTGATCGTCTAGGAATCAAATATCCTTTTCTTCTGTGTTCAAAATAAAAAATATTTTGAATCCAAGTAGATATCTGTCTTCTGACTGTTTCATGGATAGGCATCTTTGTCATTCGGCATAATAATATTATCAAATTCCAGACTAATGAATTGTTAAATCTGGTGAGATCTAACGTCAAAATTGAATCTTTAAGATTATACCAAGTTAAAATATCGTATTCCATTTCGTGAATTTCTTCCTCGTGTTGATATTTTTCCTGACCTAAGAGTGCTGCGCTAATTGCATTTAAAGAATTTGAGCTATAAGCCCCTCCAAAAGCATATCCTGAAATGCTTCTATTGAAAAAGAAACCAAATAAATCTAGATGAATTCCCCTCCTTAAATCGCATTCTGAACTAGACATTATTCCAAACCCTCTCTTTATTTGGATAGGGTTTAAATCTCGGTTTACTTTTAACTTATTCGCTCTATGGAATAAGTAATTTAAATCAAAGTTATCACCATTAAAAGTAATAATAACGGGATATTGCCAAAATAATCGAAATGTCTCAATGATTAAATCCTTTTCTTTTTTAAAAAAGTATATTTGTGCATCTTCAGGAAAATCCTCGTGTAGTTTATCAAAACTAAAACCTTCTCTCTCCAGAACATAAACTAATTTCAGTCCATCAGTACTTACAAATGAAACACTTATTACTTCTTGTTTGGCTTCACGGGGATTAGGTATTCCGAAATCATGTTCACTAATGGAAACTTCAATGTCTATAGCTAAACGCTTTACATCAGGTATCGGAGTTAAAAATATATCTAAAAATTTTTCAGCAAATTCTTTAAGTTCTTTATGTTCCTCAATAAAAATATCCCGAAGTTGACCTGCTAACTTTTTTAGATTCTCACTATCTTCCTCATAACTAATTCTATTTAATTTTCCATTATTAATCGAATAAATTAAGCCAGGAATTAATTGTGTATCAAAAATGTAATTAAGATGATAACGAATATCTGCTTCCCAAGCTTTATAATCTTCATTTGAAAGTATATTTTTAATATTTGTTCCCGATCCACCAATATCAGAAGGAGTAGCACCAAATATTTTAGTCATTACAATTTCTTTATCTGTTAATAAATCTATTTTCTTAATTTCTTCAAACCGCTTGAATCCACTATAACTTGTTAATTCAGTGACCGACTCCAAAGTTTTTATCGGTTCCTTACTTAAACAATATGGCTCGTGACCAGTAGTATCAACCCATAACCTAATTTCATCTGTATCTAAATCATAAAACTTACACACTGCTTTATTTTGACCCCCATCATAATCGACATCCAATAAAAGCCCTTTTTTCAAATTCTTAACAATTTGATTTGTTTCAATTAAGTATCGAATATATTTTGAACTAGCTGATTCTTTTAGGGAATCAAGAGCTACATCAATTTCTTTCAAACCAAAATCTTGAGCTCTATTCTCAAAGTAGTTTTTTTTCACTTTTTTAAGTGGTACTGACTTTTTTTTTGGCTTGCTCTTTATCTCAGGAGTTACCTCTTCAGTTACTTTCTTCTCTTCCTTTTCATTTATTTCTTGAGGTTTATCTGATACACTTTTTTTTGTTTTTTTAGCTTTTAATTTATCATGATCTATAAAAGAAAATAAGGATTTTTGATTATCGTCCCCTTTAGAAGTTCTGCTGGATTTTTTAGGATTCGGCATAATTAAAAACAATTATTAGTTTTCTCTATTTATTATTAAAATAGTATTTATTTTAATTCAAACTATTCTCAGAATAATATCTACAAAATGAAGAGAAAAAAAATAAGAATATTCTTTATTTCGTACCAGTTGTCATCTTTATATCTTCAATTAACATATATGGAGCAAAAACAGGATTTGTTCCGAGCCAAGTTGAGACCTGTTTTAATTCTTTTCCGAGAGCTATTGTATGCTCAAGCATGTGGAAATGATCAGAATTGATTCTTAATTCTCTGACAGGATCAAGTGTATTTCCATTATTTTTAACCAGGAACATTCCATCTTTTGGAAGCGAGGATAAAGCCCCTGGTGGGGCGTAGGATTGATATCTCGTGTACCAAGTTGATGTTATGAGTAAAGTAGGTTTTTCTGATATTTCCATTAATTCCCTAAGAGTGTAATCACCAGTTGAAAAGACGGTATTTGTAGGTTTAGGGACGGTAATTCCTGCATTCCCAGTAGATTCTTGGGTCTTTTTGGAAAATGATGTATTTGTGAAAAATTGGTAAATTTTTCCACTATCTATTAATAAACTCTTTTTTGTAGGAACTAATTCATCATCATAAGGAGAACTTGCTAGCCCATAATCAATGGTCCCGTTGTCCCATACCGAAATAATATTATTAGCGATTTTATCACCTTCGTTTTTCCCAACTAACCATGCAAGACCCATTTTTTGGGTATATTTATTCAAAGCAATCGATGGAGTTGGAGCTTGTAACTCCGTTGATACTTTTGGATAAATTATAATGTTATACAGACCTGGTTTTCCTTTTTTACCACCCACTGCTTGCTTGCATATCACTCCTGCTTCTTTTCCAGTATCAATAACATTAAATCCGTGATCAAGATGCGTAGAACAGGATATTGCTTCTCCTGTTGCATACATATCCTCAGCAAACGCTCGAATTCTAAAATTTAGATCTGTTTTTTTGTATGAACCTTTTAATCCCAAACTATTACTTTGAATTACTTGAGTAGAACCGTGAAAAAAGGATCCAGCCACTCGGCTTGCTCCTTCATTTAAAGCAGCTTCGATAGCCTCAACAACTAAATCAACTGCTTTTTCATCTAAATTAACAACATTAGTATCATATATGTTTAAAGGCTTGTAATTAAATGGACCTTCTGGCATCCTTTTATAATTAATGTTTATTTTTGCTATTTTAAGGAGCTTTTCACAATTTTGTAATGCCTTTTCTATTGCTTCAGGACGCAAATCATTAATTGTAATATCTAACGTCCTTCTCCTAAGAGATAGGAACAAAATGATCTTTATTTCATTCCAATTTTTATTAATATCAATTTGACTTTCAGAAAATCGAATTTGGTTCTCATTATTAAGAACAGCTTTAATTGACCAATCAGTACAAAACTTCTCTACTTTTTTTTTAATTAAATCCATAATTTGATACGACTTTTCTTCCATTTCATTCATCTTCCTTCACCCTATCCTAACCTCACATTTCTCAAGCGTACATGTGATCCACCTGTCCAAACTGGACATCCTTGACCTGGTTCTGATTTTCCACAAAAAGCACCTTGCCATTTTAAGTTTTCTAACCTCCCTTGAGCGTCAATACTTCTAAATAATCCAGGAGAAGAAATTTCAAGTGCAGGTTTCAATACTAATGAGTCTGTAACTTCACCATTTTTTATTAAATAAGCTTCTTGGCCAACATATTTTGATTGTAATCTCTTATCATCTATATTCCATTCAGTAAAGGAATTCATGAGTATTCCAAATTTAACGTCTTCTACCATCTCTTCAAAAGAATAATCTCCTGGAGCAAAATACGTATTTGCCATTCTAATCAATGGCTCTCGATCATAAGATACTGCTCTTGCAGCTGCATTACTTTGGGTATGAAAAATCGATGCAGATTCTCTATTTTGCAACATTTCATTAAAGATTCCACCTTTTATCAATTCTCTTCTTCTTGCTTTGACTCCTTCATCATCAAATAAATAAAATCCATAGGACCCTTTAATTGTGGGATCGTCAAACACATTCACACAATCATTACCAATTTTGTATCCTATTTCATGTTCTCGCAAATAAGATTCACCTGCTTGAGCACCTTCTCTTCCAAGAATACGATCCGCCTCTGATGGATGTCCACAATTTTCATGAGCTATTATTCCGGCTACGTCAGGACCTAATATAATGTCAATTTCTCCCTCTGGTGGTTTTTTTGCTTTAAGAACTATTTCAGATAATTTATTTACTGTATACCTAACTTTTTCTTCTAAATTCCATGAGATCAAATCGTCCCATCCCGAAGTCGTTGCATAGTTAGTCATTGATTGCTCATTTTGTCCTCCGCCCTTAATCCCTATGATTACTGGGATAAATGCAACTCGAGGGACATGACTCTTAATTCTTGAACCTTCACTATTTATGAAATAGGTATCTCTTTGTTCAGAGAGTAATACAAAAATATGAATATATTCTATTGGATATTTCTGTTTAAAAATATCAACAAATCCTTGTAGAAATTTTATTTTTTCTTCTAATGATACGTCCATTGGGTTTACTTTATATTCGCTTTGCCATACTTCTTCGTAGACTTTCTCATCACTCATTCCAATTGGCTCTCTTCTATGTTTACCGCTTCTCTTTGCTATCTTATATGCACGATCAATACTTTCCATTATTACTTTTTTTGTCAATTGATTTGTTGATGCCATACCCATTCCTCCATCAGCAATGATCCGGATATTTAAGCCACTTTTTCTTGCAAATGCGTCACTTGTGAGCTCAATTGGTAAGTTTCCAATGTGTAATTTTCCATTTATAAATGCAACCGTATCCGTGCTATTTATTTCAGACCTAACTTCAACATATTCGCATTTTTTACCATTGGATTGAGCATATTCTAATGCAAATTCAGCGATAGCATCATTTTCAATCATTTTTTATCATTGTATCCCTATGATTTAATTAGAATGTTTTAATGATCCAATCTATGGAATGTACAATTTAAATATTCTTACGTAAAGAGATTTTAAAATTCCAAAATTAGAAGCTAGCTACATTAAAAATCAAACTTAATGTCTTCTTCCTTGTTCAATTGCCTTCTTGATTTCTCCCAGAAGGAGAATTTTTTCACTAATAAACCAGTCTAATTGGCTCTTTGGAGGAGCTTCGTTATAAATTATTTTAGCAACTTCCCGTATTTCTTCTTCAATTGGTTCAATTAATTGCCCATTAACATCATCCCTGATCAAAAGAACTATATTATCCGTTTCAAGCGGTTTGATGTCATATCCATTTCGAACATTTTTATTAATTCTTACACAGAGATCAGCAAGATACCAAACACTATTCTCATAAGATTCATTTGATTTATAACGTTGATATGCAAGTATTTCGACGTCTTCTTTACTAAACATTTTTAGAAAAACACCTAAACGATGATTATTACTTGATTAACAAAAAGAAACTTTGATTTTTAATTATATCTATTAGTTTTAATCGCTGTAAAAATCACAAAATTAAAAATTAATATCATCTTTATTTTATTAAAATATGCCTAATTTTACCAATATATGCCTCCGTGGCTTAGCGGTATAGCAGCAGAATTTAATTAACATACATTAATTGCTGAAACTTGTAATCTGCAGATCGGGGGTTCAAATCCCCCCGGGGGCTAATTTTTCTATATATCTACTCCTATAATAGTATTTATATAAACCAGAAAAATAAAGATAAAAAAATAAATTTAAAATTGATTTTAATTCATAAGTTCCGCTCAAGCTCAAAATCTTCTTTGGGAATTTTTTTAAAAAACACGTAGCTTATAAATAATGTAAAAGAACAGAAAGCTGAAATTACAAAGAAAATCAAGAAGAAATCCAAATTAATTGCTGCTAATATTGATAAAATAGAAGCTCCAATCAAAGTACCTATGTTTTGACCTAAATTGGCTAAGGAGACTAATAATGCGAAATAGGTGCTTTTCAAATTAGGGTAGTATTTCTTTGATAAATCGCCTCTTATAGTTTGATTCACAACAGTATACCCATTTTGAAATCCTCCCAGTAATAGTAAAAAAATAATTCCTAGAATCAGTGCAATCATAAATCCTAAATTGAACAGGAATGGAATTACAAGTATCAATAAAAATGGGATATAGGTTAAGAATATAGTTGATGCGGTCTTTCTACGATTTTTATCTCCAAATTTTCCCGCGATGGGTGCCCCGATAAAAATACCTACCCCATTAGCGAGATAAAATATTGTGAACCAAATCTGAGCTCCAATGGCTCCAGTTCCTGAAAGAGAAAGAATAGTTTGGTTAACACTTAGCTCACCCATAGATACTAATACTACATACATGAAGAAATCAATTATTACCACTGCTTGTATTCCTGCCAAAATGGTATAAATGTACACTTTCCAATTTCTTTTTTTAGTTATTACCGTAAGCAGCCCTTTACCCCATTCTCTAGTACTAATTTCCTCAAGCGGGGGTTCCTTTACATAATAGGTCAAGAAGGAAACCAGTATATTTAAAACACCAGTTATCAAAAATAGCAATGGTACGATGTTAAATACTAAAAATATAAGCCCTAATAACATCCCTCCAGCACCATATCCTAGAAACATCATTGTCCACGTGTATCCTTGAACTCTAGAGAGTTTTTCTTTTGGGGTAACATCCAAGATCATTCCATCAAGAGCACTATCAGCAAACGCCATTCCTAATTGTGTTGTGAAATAATAGATAGCTAACCAGACATAGATGTCTGAGACGGGTAAATAAAAAGCCATCAATATCCACATCGCTCCTCCAAAAGTGCCAAAACTTACGACCCAGGGAAACCGTCTTCCAAGTTTTTTAGATCCCCATCGATCATTAAAAACACCGACTATCATCTTGATAGCCCAAGGGATATTTCCAATGGCATAAACTATTAGCCATAGAGCTAAATCAATTGATCCCAGTATATCTAAAATATACGTTTTCCAAAAAAGATAAGGAACTCCTTGACTCAACCCCTCAGCAAAGTAGAAAAGAATGAAGATTTGGGTGTATCTTGTATTATATGTGGTGTTATCTGACATAATATTATCTTAATCTGATACTTAATAAAAGTGATCTTTGAATTAATTGACAAAATCGTACAGAGACAATATTGAAATTTCTTAATAAGACTTATTATCTCATAAATTTTCTAAATATACAATGAATAGGCTTAATCATATCATATTTTGCATCATAGATGATGTCAGATCATCCTATTTTTATGATCTAATTGAAAAAGGATATCTTCCGAATATTCGAAAATTAATGGAAAATGGAATATATTCAAAAAATTGCATTACTGATTTTCCTTCTGTTACCTATCCAACTCAAGCATCAATGATTACCGGTACTTACACCGGAGATTTTCGAAAAGAGCCTTGTCATGGTGTCCCAAGCATGAATTGGTTGGATCGCGCTTTTTCCCCACCTAGAATACGTTCTTATATGACATATGGCACTGATAAACGTATTCAGATTTATAAGATCAATGATGATATTGGAGATAATTGCCAGACATTCATTGAAATGGTTGGAGATGTCAACACTGCAAGTATTACTCAGTTTATCAATCGTGGAGCTACATATTTTTATCCTGAGAGGAAAACTAAATTAGCATTTTATTATTTATTGCTAAGGCACACCCGAAGAATTGAATATAATATCTGGAGGGCAAACACTGTAGTTGTTCATAAATTATTAGAAACATTTAAACACCCAAAGAAATATTTTGGGACAAAAGAGAGCCCTGTAGCTAGTTTACTATGGTTTATGTCATCTGACATCTTGATGCATCTCTATGGTTTTGATTCTACTATTTATAAAAAAAATTTATATCATATTGATAAGGTGTTGGGATTATTTCTTCAAGAACTCAAGACTCTTGGAGTATTAGATAGTACAGCTATCGCAATCACTTCAGATCATGGAAATTATTCAGCAAATAAGATTGGAAATTTTAATAATTTCTTTGAGAGAAATGGATTGACTCATTATCATCATAGAAAAAACCTCAATGGTAATATTGATGTAGCTGAATTTACAGGAGTGGGTTTATTTAATTTTAAATCCCAAAAATCAAAAAATAAAGGCTGGTATCATCCTTCAAATAAAGAACTCGAAAATTTTGGTCCAAAAAGAGTGAATTTATTTAATGAATTATTCAAGATTGAAGGAACGGAATTAATGTATTATCGAGGTGAGAAAAACACGCTAAATTCTGGCACGATTCAAATTCGTCAGAAAAATCCGCAGACAGCTTATGTTTCGTCAGCATCAATTGAATATAAAGGGGTTGGTAAGGATTATAAAACAAAATACTTGCTTGAAAGTTCCGATCACGATCCATTTAATTACCTTGAGGATGAGTTAGCGTCACGATTATTAGATAACAAATTTCATACTAACGAAGAATGGTTAGCTGCCACTCACCATCTTGATTATCCGCTATATATTGATCTCCTACCAAGACATTTTAAAAATCCTAGATCTTCAGATATAATATTAAGCACGCGAGGAAAAGTTGTTTATAATATGAAGCATGGCAAAAATAAAAGAGGGAGCAGATTTTGTCATGACATCGGTTTAAGAGAAAGTGCTGTTACTCCTCTAATTATTGGAGGAACCGATGAAATTCCTCATGTAGAAATTCCTTATTGTAATATAACAGATATCGTTCCTACCTTACTTAAAATGGTAAATAAAACACCTCATAAAAGTGTAGCTGGAAGATCGTTAATTTAATCATGATTTTTTAGATAGCGATAAACCAATTCTGCTCCCTCTTGAATTCCACTTATTGTTCCAATTTCTGGCACATTATGAGAATACATTACAGGGATTCCAATTAATACGGAAGGAATTCCAAGCCATTTCTGTGCTTTACCAGCATCAGATCCATAATATTCACAAACTCCATTTTGGTATGGAATTTCATTCTCATCAGCTACTCGTGCAAATTCTTTACATGAATTGTAATCAAAAACTCCGGCCCCATGTTGTTCCTGCCAAATAATAACGGGTCCCCCAGTTAATGTGATACCAGAATCCACACTGCCAGAGAAATCAGCTACTAATCCAATATCTATTGCAATCACCTGATCAATAGCATTATTGCGTGAAAAGAATAACGCACCTTCCGTTCCTATTTCTTCTCTTGATGTAGCAACGATATATAAATTATAATTTTTATTCAAAACACCGGATTCATCTAATAGATTATTAACAATCTTTTCAGTCAATACAAATAATGATGTAACCGCAACTAAATTATCCAATGAATATCCCGCGATTACATCATCATTAATTGAAGGATTTAGTAGCCCAAACGTCCCAAAAAATACGAATGGTGCACCTATGTGGATGTTATAAAGTTTAATTACCTCTTCTTTATTTTTAGCACCGATGTATATCTTTTGTTCATGTATTTCTAATTTTTCTGAATTTCTTAAAGCTGGAGGAGTCGAATGAGTTGATCTACCCTCAATGACGCCATTTATCCACTTTCCTTCCTTGTTCAGAATCTGTATTTTTCTTGATATCAACCAACGTGTTTCATATCCACCTCTCATGGAGAATTCTAAACGACCGTTTTTATTTATTTTACGGATTGTTCCTCCAATTTCATCAATATGAGCATAAATACCTATTGATTTTTTCGCATTTTTACCATCAAATTTCACGTAGAAATTGCATAAAGCATCCTCCTTTATCGAAATATCCCTTTTGCCAATAATCATATCCATTTCTTGTTTAAAGACTTCTCCACGAGCTTTCTCTATACCTGAAGGGGCTCTTTTTTCAGCTAATTTTTTAATGATTTCTAATATTTTTTCATTTTTCATGATTAAAACACATCAAATAAAAAATCCATAGATCTAAAAGATATAGTTATGTTAAATAATTAAAAGCATTTCATTATAAGAAATTTAAAAAAAAGAGAATATCATGTCAATTAATAATATTAAAACCAGAATCTTAAATCATAAAGATCATTGTAGAATAAAAGTAAGATTCAATGATACAGACATGATGGGAATTGTCCATTTTAAAAATTACATGATTTATTTTGATGATGGATTTGTTAGTTTTATGAATAGTCTTTTATCTCCAAAAAGAATAGAGGATACTGTTCATGAAGGAACAGTTTTTGGAGTTAAAAAAGTAGAGATAACCTACCAAGGTTCAGCAAAGTTTGGGGATTATGTAATAATAGAAACTCAGATAAAAAAAATTGGCACATCATCTATTACGTTCCAACACGATATTTTTAGAGAATCGGATAAAGATTTAATTGCTAGTATAGAATGCGTAAGGCTAGCAATGGAACTTAACACAAATAGATTACTCAATGTGATTGAGTTTTTTTCCAAAAATCTTTTATGATTTTAGATCATTAAAAATTAGATTTGAGATTTATTCTGAATGAATTGGAATTTTCTTGGGGGGTATGAAAACTCTATGGAGTTCTGTTTTCTGCAACTTAATTGCTTGTTCGGGACATCTATTGATGCACACACCACATCCTAAACATTTATCAATACCTATAATATAACAATCACCCTCTAAAGTTGGTGCACCCATCGGACAAACCTCTAAACATGTTCCACAAGCGATACATAATTGTTCGTCTATAAATGCTACATAAGAACTCATGGTAGATGTGGGTGCTGCGCCCCGATAGAAGTTCCCAAAGCTACCACAACAACATTGACAGCAGTTACAAATAGCTAGTTCTTCTAAGTTTGGATCACCATTGACGTGAAATGCTTTATGAACAAGTCCCAATTCTTCTGCTTCTTTCAAGAGTGATAGACTTTCATTTCTTGATATCTCTTTTGCAAATCCGTGATCTATGGCAAATCTAGCAGTTCTGCCAAAACTCAAGCAATTCTGTATTGGAGCATTGATTTTGCATGGATCTTCTAATAAATTTTTTCTATGACGACAGTAACAATGTGAAACACTAAAAACTTCAAACTTTTCAAGTATCTTTTCAATATCTTCATTCGGTATAATGGTATCTTCAGATATCTCAATTTTCTCTCCTATTGGAATTACATGATCTATAGCAGGAGCATTTTTAAAAGCATTTACTACAACATCATAATTATTTTGAGTCATTTCAGTTGCATCTTGGAAAATTTGTTCCCACATCCTTGCGATCTTTTTCTGTTTAGGTCCTGATTCTCCTTTCATTAGAGTAAATTCTAACAGACCAGGTAAGAACGCAACAAGTCTATACACCATTATTCTTGTCGTTCGACTAGGGATTCCCGTTAGAAGACCAACATTCATTAGAGTTTCTAATATTTCTTTTAATGGTTCTTCCTCAATACCTGTCTTTTCTTGAATTTGTTCAAAATTAAGAGGTTTTCTAAAATTTAACAGGAATATGACTTGGTCCTCATTGATTAACAATTTCAATAAATCTATAAGATTTTCATTTATTGGTACGGGAGGGCCTCCCGCATTAAGAATTTTTCTTGCTAATGCATTCCAAATATTTTCGGGCATGATAAAGGCATCTCTCTTATGAGTAATCAACTTTTATCTTAGGTGGTGGAATGAATACTTCGCGATTTTCTATTCTCTTCAATTCAATTGCTTCCTCTGGGCAATGATGAGCGCATAAACCGCATCCTATACACTTTGATTCATTTACAATTGCTATAGCATCAATCAAGTCAATAGCATGCATTGGACAAATTTCAACACAAGTACCACATCCTATGCAATTCTCCTCATCAACTTCCGCTAAATAATTAGTATAGCAATGATATGGCATGACGCCTCTAGAATATAATTGGAATATTCCACAGCAGCATGAGCAGCAATTGCAGATAGCTTCTTCCTCTAAAACAGTATTTAGATGAACGTGAAATGCTTTGTGAACCAGACCCTCATCAGAAGCTTTTTTGATAATATCTTTTGCCTTTTCTTTTGATATTGGATTAGCAAATTTGTGTTCTATTGCAAACTGGGCGCTTTTTCCTAAGAGAAAGCAATTCTGTCTTTCATTCGTAACTTTACAAGGTTCATCTAACAAATCACGTGAATGGCGACAATAACAGTGAGCAAGAGCAATATCATCATACTTTTCAACAATTTTTGATACTTCTTCATGTGGCATGACCTTATCAACTGGGATCTCTTCAATTTCTTCTTCGACGGGGACTATTCTTACAATAGGAGGAAATTTTTCAAATTGTTCCACAATAGTATCATAATTATTTTGGGTTCCTTCTCGCATTTCAACAAAAATTCTTTCAAAGAGACGAGCTAATTTTTTATGTTTATCGTCAGTTTCACCTTTAAGATTAGTATATTCAAACATTCCTGGAAATGGTCCAAGAAGTCTATACACCATGATACCAGTTCTCCTGCTTGGAAGACCAACAATAACCCCATTATCCATGAGTTCATTCAACATTTGAGTTAATTGATTACCATTTAAGGTTGAGTTTGATTTGATTTGATTAATGTTTAAAGAGGGTTTTTTAAAAACTGATGAAATAAATTGAGCTTGTTCTTCCGTTATGATGTTCTGAATCAACTCGATTAAAGATTCGCTAATTGGAATTGGAATTTGACCTGCTTTTACTATTGTTCTAGCTACTTTATACCATATTTTAGCTTGCGTTTCTTTCATGAATTTCATATCATCATTAATTTTACGTGTCTTAATGTAGTATAATAATTAAATAAATAATTTTAATGTATAATTAGATTATTAAAAAGTTAAATTTTCAAATTTTAGAGAGGTTCTCGTACCAGATAGTATATTTTATCAGAATTGCATTTTATGCAATTTCCTTTTTTATTCCTGAAAGCAGTTTCATCTTCCCATTCATGATTACAATTCAAACAGCCAAAACCTATGAAACTTTTTTTATAATCTACGTTACCCCCATAAATAGTTATTTTTTTTCCCTCTATTAAAGCTCGAGTCATTTTTTTATGTGCAATTTCTAGGATCCGGGAAAATGTCGGTTGTGAAACACCCATTTTTGAAGCGGAAGATTGTTGAGAAAGATTAAGATAATGTTTTAATCTCATTGCTTCAAATTCTGCAAGAGTTAATTTAATCATTGATGTTTCATCCTTAAATGGATGGAAGTAAAAGTTATTTGGAGGATCTTTAATAAACCTCGTTTGCGTATTACGACCCATTTTACATCAATCATTTAGCAGATATGAAATATATATTTATTCAAAATTTTTATAATTAATTATTCATAATTAGAATTTTAATTACTTGCTTATAGCTTTATTCGTAATTAATTCAATTTATACCATAAAGGAATTGAAAAATCAAATAAATTGAAAATTTTGTGAATCTCATGAAAATTGAATATGCCAAAAGAATTAATACTTTACCTCAATATATTTTTGCTGAAATTGAACAGTTAAAAATAATTAAAAAGAAACAAGGAGTTGATCTAATTTCATTAGGGATTGGAGATCCTGATTTAGAGACTCCCACGGTGATTGTGGATGAGTTAATAAAGCAAGTAAAAGTTCAACCAAATCAGAATTATCCCTCCAGCATGGGAGAAGCAGATTTTAGAGAGGCGATTCAGAAATGGTATGAAGTAAGATTTAATCTTAATTTCAATTCTGAAAATGAGATTACTGGTTTAATAGGAGGTAAAGAAGGTATTGCAAATATAGCTCGAGCATTTGTTAATCCCAAAGATACCGTGTTAGTCCCAACTCCAGGATACCCCGTATATGAAAATGGAGCAACAAAATTATGTGATGGGCGCCCCTATTTGATGCCTTTGAATGAAGAGAACGATTTTTTACCCGACTTTGAAATTATTGATACCAAAATTCTTAAAAAAGCTAAGATGATGTACTTGAATTACCCAAATAATCCAACAGGTGCCATTGCCCCAAAATCTTTTTTAAAAAGAGCAGTAGATTATGCTGAAGATTATGGATTTTTTATTGTTTATGACAATCCTTACTCAGAATTTACCTATGATGAGTATATTGCTCCTTCATTACTACAAATCAATAAAGACCATGTGGAAATTAATAGTGCATCTAAAATGTTCAATTGTACCGGATTTCGTTGTGCTTGGGCGGTTGGAAATGAAAAAATAATTAATGGAATACGAAAGGTTAAATCTCAAATAGATTCTGGATGCCCCATTTTCATTCAAAAAGCAATTATTAGAGGATTAAATGATTATAAATCAAGTAAAAAGCCTGAAATTGTTGAAAGAAGTATAAAAGTTTACCAACAACGACGAGATGTTT
>Ga0307419_10000780_pt1 | contig 16322 bp, 12 predicted proteins | sample SalMarWE160230MG_2_FD_202512 | JGI IMG/M metagenome (GOLD analysis project Ga0307419, IMG submission 202512) | Salt marsh sediment microbial communities from the Plum Island Ecosystem LTER, Massachusetts, United States - WE1602-30 | ecosystem: Environmental > Aquatic > Marine > Intertidal zone... | reverse complement strand
CTACCAAGAGGTATGATCCTGCAGTCTTGAGGAACATCAATCCACGGTCCCACATGTGTCTAAAAGATCCATGGACTGTAGGTACTTGGTATTGAGAAAGCTCCATGAGTAGGGATGACGCTTCTTCTCTGAATAGTGTCTTCTTGAAAATCAGTGATACAATGATTGCCATCACAATTCCCAGAATGTACATCACGAATACCATTGTACCTGCAATGTTAGGAAAGAATACTGCTGCAATCAGAATGTACACTGGCAATCTTCCAGCACAAGACATCAGAGGCGAAACTAGAACAGTAGTGAGTCGATTTGATTCGCCATCTACAGTACGAGCCGCCATCACAGCTGCGACACTGCACCCAAAACCAAGAAGCAGAGGAATAAAGCTTCTCCCATGCAGGCCCATCCGCATCATATAACGGTCCATTACGAATGCAGCTCTTGATAGATATCCAGTGTCTTCTAGAACTGAAATAGCTAGATAGAGGAAAAATATTGGTGGGACAAAGGTTAGAATGAATCCGACTCCTGATAGTACTCCATTTGTAAGGAGTGAAGCTAACCAAGGGATTGGAATCTGTAAAGTAAAGGTACCAAGCCAAGCAAAGAACTGCGTAATCATCTCCATGAAAACAAGTGAAATTTCAAACGTGAAATGAAACATTGCCCACATGGTCAATAAGAAGATTGGAAGTCCGAGATACTTGTGAAGTAGAACTCTATCCAGCATGTCACTGAGATCCCACTTATGGCCACCTGGCTCATAAACTTCACACAGAATCCTACCTATCACCTCGTAGCGTTCATCTGCTAGAGCAAGTTGTGGATCAATTCCTGTTTCCTCGGTCTCTTCATCAAGATCTAGTTCTGGTTGTTCACTCAAATTGTAACCTCCAGAACCTTCTTTCTAATCTCAGGGTCAATAATTAGGTCAAGAATCTCAGGATCCCTTTCGAGAAGTTTCAGTGCTAACCATCTGGGTGGGAACCTTTCTCTCAACTCCCTATCATTCTCTACTATGCTAACAATCTGCTTCAATTTGAACTCAATCTCTCGACTATATTTGATAGAGGGAGGTCTCAAACGCTCGTATTCGCCATGCGGATGGAATTTCGGATGATAATGTAAATGGTCATTTCCATTTGGTGCACCTGGAGAATGTTCGATACCTTCCTCATGCATTCGTGTATGATTGAGAACATGTTCAGGTGTGACTTCCAGGATCTTATCCTTGAGTGTTTCAATTCCTTCCTTCTTTGTTGCAGTGGTTGCAATCACAGGAGCACCTAACTTCTGTGAAAGCGCCTCTAGGTCTATTCTATCGCCGCGAGATGCGACAAGATCATACATATTTAACACGACAACAAGATTCACTTGGAGTTCAATTAGTAAGAGAGTTAGGTATAGATTTCTCTCTAATTGAGTCGCATTGAGAATGTCCACAACGACATCAGGTCGATGATCAACAATATACTGTCTCGCTACGCGTTCATCTTCGGATACTGCCGACAGACTGTACACACCTGGAAGGTCCACAATTTCAAATTCATATCCACCGTGGGAATAATAACCTGATTTCTTTTCAACTGTCTTACCGGGCCAATTACCCGTATGTTGCTTCATCCCAGTGAGACTATTGAAGACCACTGATTTTCCAACATTTGGATTTCCTATGAGAGAAACACGGATTGGACTGGTTTTCATTGAGTCACTTCCTCCACAATTAGTTTTCTTGCAAGTCCATGACCTAGCGCTACTCTAGTTCCTCGAACTTCTACTAATACTGGTCCATGCTGACTCCCATGAACCACAGTGAATGTGCATCCCTTTGTCAGACCGAGATCCAGTAATCTGGTAAGAATGCCACCGCGAACTGGTGTATGTTTATCATCAAATCCTGGACGAAACCAATGACGCCCATGTTGACGTTCACCCCAACCACGATGTCTGCGCTTGCCAAATCCTTTGTGCTTCCGATCACCTTCTGAGACACCAACCAGTCTACACACTGTTCCAGTTTTAACAGATGTGAGTGATATGTGAGTTAATGTTTCAGTTCTTGTCCCTTTCTCGTCCATCAAAATGAACTCCTAGCGTGTGACAGACGCAATAATGAAGTTAGTCTTGTCTAAAACTTAGACGAATCTAACTAATAAAGCTCTCGAATTGGGAATAAAAGGAGATAATTCTGATAGACCGCAACTATTACATATTGAAGATGATGAGAATCGAAGGGGCTTTAATCATGACCTATCATTCTACTCCCCTGAAATATGGTGACCAAGTCATCGATGAATTCATTCCCAAAGAAGTACGTGATGTAGCCATCCTACGAGTCGAAGAATACACACCTGATTTTACTGATTTGAAGACCAAGCTCATTCAAGTGCTTGATTCTCCAATTGGATCCAAACCATTCAATGAACTGGTGGATGAAATCTATGATGAAGGCAATAGAATTCTCTTCATGGTAGATGACAAGACAAGGCCTAATATCCATACCAAGATTTTGCTACCTTTGATAGCTGATCGTCTTCTGAGCCTTGGAGTTCGTAAGGAGGACATTGGAATAATTATCTCAAGTGGTTCTCACGTTGTTGCATCTCCAAAGGAAGTCGAAGAAAGAATTCTTGGTACTGACTTGTACAAGGTCTGGGGGAACAACGTTCTGACTCATGATTGTGATAATGGAAACAAGAAAGTAGGAACGACATCCAGAGGTACTCCAATCCTTATTGACGAACAAGTGCTTGAATCCAGTCTGCTAATTCCGTTGTCTGATTCTGAGTACCACTACTTTGCTGGGCAAGCGGGCACCGTCAAGCTGTTCTGTCCTGGTGTTGCTGGTCGTGAAACAATCCGAATCAATCATCCGAGAATGTTCGACCTTGAGAAAGGATTCCATGAGGATTGCAGGCTAGGGAATTGTGAAGGCAATCCTGTGATTCAGGACATGATTGAAATCACTACGATCATGAAAAAGCAAATTCCGATTTTCTGTGTTGATACAATTGTTAATGATGGAGTGATAGTTTATCTCCAAGCTGGGGATATTATCGAGTGCCACAATTCAGCATCTGCACCTCTAAAAGATCTTAGAGTCGTCGATGTTGATGAACCTGGAGACCTCGTCTTCGTTTCAGTTGGAGAGCTAGGCGTCAATCTCTATCAAGCCGGAAAGGGTGTTCACGCAGCCTGGAATGCAGTTCGCCACGATAAGAAAGGTTGGATAGTTCTTCTTGCACCATGCGAGGATGGTATTGGTTCGGCCGCATATGCAGAAGCAATGCAAGCTGCAAAGGACCTCGAAGTCCAGGATGCTCTTAGATTTGTCATTGAGACCTATGGGTCGGAACAGACATTCAAAATTGGAAATCAGAAACCTCCTGACCTGTTCAGAATCCTTCTCGATGTGGCTGAAGGAAATATCAAGGTCATTAGTAGCCTTGATTCTCATGAGCTCAGATCTATATACAGAATGGAAGGATGCTCAGTGGATAGTCATAATGAGGTTCAGGGAAAGCTAAGAGACCTCGTAACCAGATTCCTTGAGGAGAATCCCAATCCCAAGATATACGTTCTTGATGATCCTGGTCTACTAATCAATGTGAAGAATCAGATTCATTAGAAAAAGTTGAGCGGACCGATTTCTCGGTCCTATCTTTCTTATTTTCTCATTCGTACAATCAAAATAGCAACTATTAGAACTAAGATGCCTGAGCCTCCAATCACTACTGACATTGAGCCACCTAGTGGTTCCGGATCATCTGGTAGGTCAAGTGCTATTTCGAGAGCATCTGCAGCTGCATCCCACGAGTCTGCAATAGCAAAGAGATGTTCGCTTATCTCATTTAGTCGCTCTTGATGATTTCCGATTGACCCTTCTAGGTCTCCCGTTGATTGAAAGTCAACGGCAATATCTTCAAAGGTACCGAAGAGGGGTGTATCCCTGAAGATTACTCCCGCAGAACTCTGTATCGATTCAACGCAGGTTAATGCTTCAAAGTGTGGCAAAGCATCATCCGCCGCATCGATGAAGTCCGTAAGCTCTACTCCGGGGAGAATACCTTGAATCGAATCCAACGCATTGTGGTATGCGTGATATTGAGTCGTCAGGAACATTTCTGTTGTATGTCCCAAGATCAACAATTCCTCATCTTTGTCAACTTCAGTGAAGTATCTTGCATAGTCAGCAATACAATCAACAGTAAGATCAAGCCCCAATCCACTGAATGCGCTCTTTCCAGGACTGAGATAGTAGAAGTTCTCGAGTCCTGCGAAATAATTCGTGCGGTCTCCACGGAGTTTCTGAACGAGATATTCACCAAGAGTCTCCTCGAAGTTTTCAACAGGATCTGTATCCTGCATAACTTTGAAGGTAAGATATCCTGCACTTTTCCAAGCCCTGTTGAAATCGTCGTATGACATGGTGTAATTCCATCTACCATCATCAGGATATCCGTAATGCGGCTTGAATAGTCCTACACCAGGGTCTTGAATATAGATCTCATGCGATGTATCATTATAGCCAACTATAGTGATGGCATGAGCTATGCCATTTGCATCTAGGGGTGCTCCATATTGTCGGAAATTATCATAATCTTCTGGCGGAAGATAGAAGATGTCCGCTGCAATTGCAAGTGGAATACCTGCACTAATTGTTTCTCGAAGTACATCAAACGGTGATGGAATTGACGAGTTTGCATAGTTGATCCATTCCAAATCAAATCTATCAAAGTTCCACGCACCTTGACTCCCAAAAGCCTCACGTGGGTCAAGATACTTCGTCATTTCTAGACCGTAAAGTTCACAGAAGAACTCCATATAAGCTGGTTGTTGAATCAATACACCTGGAAGGAAGATTCTAGCATCATCTATTCCAACGTACATAGCTGAGAAGGCTGTTCCCATCCCTACATAGAGGTCATCTAGAGTCAGATCAAAACCCATGCTTTGTAAAACCATTGATAATGCTGCAGACATGCAGTAGCCATTTACTTCCTGCCAGACGTAGGGCACATCTCGAATATATGCTGCATCTGGTGTTTGACTGACCTGAGAGATCTCATTTTGATCTAGTTCCACGCTTGATGCATCCATTTCAACTGGAGTTGAAACCAATGGTATGAGAAGTAGTAGCAGAAATACTAGTTTGTACTTATTTTTCATTTTCTACACGACCTCCGAAATATTGAGTTTGATAGTTCCTGCGAATAATATCACAAGTCCTATGATTGGTCCGGGAATAGCAGCAATAGTCAGTGCTGGCCCAAGTACTCCCTGAGTGATTGCCATTAGAATCCCCGGAATTAAACCTACAATCAACGCTATCATTGTGATGAAAATCGTTGCAATTGTATTCACTACAAATGCACCACTCGATGTGTCTTCATATGAAGGATTGAATGCAGTGATTCCCACTCCTATGAAAATCCCACTTATGATAATGGAATAAACATAGAGAACTGTTATCACAATAGTTGCTACATCGAATTGTAGGAGGATACCCGCGAAGACTCCAGGAATTATCGCAATGATAATTCCCAGCATTATGTACGAAAGCACTCTTGCTGCTATGAATTTTGAAACTCCATTGGGTGAACTTTTCAGAATCCACAACTGATCTTGACTGTCAAGTAGACCAATACCTCCGAAGACAATTCCACCAAAAATCCCAAGCATCATACCTATTGATAGGCATGTCATCACTGGAATGAAGATTGGATCATTTACTATGGTCGCAAATGGTCCAAATGCAAGGAGTAACGGTATCATAAGGCTCAAGAAAACTGCATAGGATATCTTTGCAACATTTTGTAGTTTGCGTGTGTAATCTTTAAACGAGGTTACCATAATGACTCCGAACTTGGCTCCGAATAATCTTCTGACCCCTCTGATTGCCATATTCTCTGAACCAACAGTAATCACTTTCTGAGCACCAAGACCTGAACTTAGGGTGTATAGATTATCTGCACTTCTGAATCCAAAGTAATAGACCGCAACACAAAACATACAGATCAGTGCTAGGTTGAGCAAGGGGCTGAATTGGAACCAGTAGGTTTGAATGTTGACTATCGACGACGGTGGCAAGCTGCTACTGGTTACTGAAATCCATGTGAGGACATCTGCAATCCATGTTGAGGGAAGAATCATTGAGAGTTCAAGTCCCATTAATGCTACAAGACTTGATGACCAGTATATTGCGCCCATTGATGGGATAAACATGATTGGAACCATTGCCCATGAGAGCGCCTTTGAAATGTCATCTCCTCGAGGAGATTGACCAATTCTAGCCTGTATAGCTGTAGCAATAACATTGGCCATCCAAATCGTTGTTAGAGCGAACAGAATGATGACTGTGTACATCAGTAATTGGCCAAGGATTGAAACATTGTATGCATGAACAAAAGTAGCAACAAGGACTGAAGAAAGGACCAGGCTAATTAGTCCATAGATTGGTAATTTCCCTAGATAAGTTCCGAAGAGGATATCTCGAGACCTTACATTGCTACTATGCAAAATATCCCATTGGTCCGTCTTTGTACTCTCAAGAGTATTTGTTATCGGTATTACGAGAATGAAAAGCCAAATCACAAGCATGAATGTTCGCATTAAACCTGGTAGTGATGTAGCAAGCATGATTTCGAATCCTTCTCCGAATTCACCAAGGAAGAATCCAATAATTGTGGAACTGCCAAATAGGGAGAACAATATGCATGCTGCAACGAGAACCGGATAGAGAATCTTTCTGGCTTTGTGAAGTTTCACAGTTCTAACGAGAAATTCAGCTTTGGCTATAGGCCACCATTTTCCTGGCAATCTACTGCCTCCAACTCAGAAGCTTCTCTCTATCTACCTGACCGCCAACGATCTTGAGATACGCTTCTTCAAGATCATTTGCTCCAGTCTGGTCAATTATATCCTGAGGTGAACCTAGTGTCGTTAATGCGCCGTCATTGATAATCCCAATGATGTCACAAGTATCCTCTGCGAAGTTAGTCATGTGCGTGCAGATGAAGAACGTTGTTTCAGTTTCTTCTGCTAGCACAAGGATCAAGTCCTTTACCAATGCACTTGCTGAGGGATCAAGTCTTGAGGTTGGTTCATCAAGGAAAACCAATTTTGGTTCATGAAGTAAAGTAGATGCAACTAACACCTTCTGTTTCATTCCTGACGAGTATGACTCTAAGAGATCGTTTCGACGACCTTCAAGACCAAGCATACCTAAGAGAGAATCAATTCTTTTGCTGAGTGAATCTCCACTAAGATTGTTGAGAGCTCCAATGAACTCAAGAAATTCAACTGCTGATAGCTTTGAGTACAATCCAGGGGACTCGGGTAGTAGTCCCGTGATTGCTTTGATATCGTTTCGTTGAGTACTTACATCAAAACCACAGACTGATGCGGACCCACTTGTTTGTTTTAATAGTCCTGAGAGGATTCTTACTGTAGTTGTCTTCCCAGCTCCGTTTGGTCCTAGGAATCCAAATCTACTTCCAGAGAACACTTCAAGATCTAGATTTCTGACAGCTTGAACAGAGCCAAAAGATTTGCTCAAACCCTCTGTACGAATTACTGAAGAATTCCGCGCCATTATTCCAACCTTTTCTTGCCGAAAATAGTTCACAATTATCTGGTAAACATTTTCGAATGAATATAAACAATCGCAGCGGCGCAACATAGGATTTTTACTTTAGTTCTTGATTTTCGTACAGAAAGTGAACCAAATAGTGATTTTTTGAGCTTCTATAATGAAAATCTTTAGACTAGAGAGTCTCTCATTGACTCTCTAGCAATGATTTTGATCTCGTGGTTGGGTCTGGCTAACTCTTCTTCCACGTTGGACCATCCTTGGTATCAGTAATAGTAATTCCAAGTTCTCCCAGACGGTCTCTGATCTTGTCTGACGTTGTAAAGTCCTTTGACTTGCGAGCTTCTTCACGAAGTTCAAGGAGGAACTCTACGACACCTTTGAAGGCTTCAGACGAATCCGAGTCATCAGCAGATTCCCCTGCGTCTAGATCAATCCCAAGGATTCCCACAAGTTCTGTAAGTACCGAAAGCGCCTCTCGGAGAACTGCTGCGCCACCCACGTCCTTGGTGTGAGTGTTAATTTCTCGGATGAAGGTGAATATCTCAGCAAGCGCTCCCGGAGTGTTGAAGTCATCATTCATGGATGATTCAAATGCAGCACGGACTTTTTTCGAGGCTTCTCCAAGTTTCTTATCAGCTTCTGCTTCTCGACTTCCAGATCGTTCGAGAATCGAAATGCGACCTCTAATCACATCAGCTGCATTCTTGATGCGCTCTAAGGATTGGATTGCCTGTTTGAGTGCTTTATCGTTGTAGTCAAGTGGTTGACCATATTGGCCTGACACAAGATAGAGTCGCACAGCTTGATGATCATAATTATCTAGAACCTCTCTAGCTGTAGAGAAGTTCTTTTCAGACTTTGACATCTTCTCACTATTGAGAGTGAGAAATCCGTTGTGCAGCCAATACTTTACTGGGGTTTTAATTCCGTAAGCCGCTGCTGACTGGGCGATTTCATTTGTGTGATGTGGAAATATTAAGTCCTGACCGCCCCCATGAATATCAAAGGGGAGACCTAGGTAGTATTTTCCCATGACGGAACATTCAGCGTGCCAGCCCGGTCTTCCCTTACCCCATGGACTTTCCCATGAAGGCTCGCCTGGTTTTTCTGCTTTCCAGAGGGCGAAGTCGCGTGAATCCTGCTTCTTGTCATCTGCGTCTACACGTGCTACGGTAGATTCATCGTCAAGTGGGATCTTGGATAACGCTCCGTAGTCTTTCCATTCGCTCACGTCGAAGTAGACATCTCCATCCACGACGTATCCTTTCTTGTTCTTGACGATGAGTTCGACCATCTCGATGATGTCATCGATATGTTCAGTAGCGCGAGGATTAGCAGTTGCTGGTTTCAGGTTGAGCTGTTTAGCAATCAACTTATACTCTGCAATGAACTTTCCAGCAAGTTCTCCTATTGTGATTCCTTCCTCATTTGCACGATTGATCATCTTGTCGTCAACATCTGTGAAATTGGTGATGTATTGAACGCGATAACCCAGATACTCGAGATACTTACGGATGGTATCGAATACCGCGAAGGACCTAGCATTACCTATGTGAGGGAAATCGTATACGGTCGGACCACACACGTACATACGTACAGTATTTCCATCAAGTGGTACGAATTCTTCCTTCTGTCGGGTTAGCGTATTATAGACTTTGAGCATTTTCTCTACCCATCTTAGATTTGGTGATTCTGTTTAAAAAGGCAGTTGCAATTATTGCCTATAATAGATAATTATCGGTGAATCTTGATATGAGTCATGATTCGAAGAAGGTACTTGAGAGAGCCGCGGACCTCTGTAATGATGAGCGTGAGCTAGAGGCTGAAGTTCTTCTCCATGAGCAATTAGCCATTGATCCAGACAATCTTGAGCTCATGACCAAGCTGGGAGAGACCCAAGCTCGTCTCTGTAACGACAATGAAGCTGAGGCAACCTTTAGGACTGTATTGATAAGAGACCCCAATTATGAAGATGCAGTGTGTGCCTTAGGTGCATTGTTGGACCAATCTCTACGATCTGAAGAAGCTGAACGACTCTACCGAGATTTTTTACAGAGAAATCCTGCAAGCCATCAGGCACTTGAGGGATTATGCCGATTACTGACCTCAGAGGACCGATCTGGTGATGCATTGAAACTGGCTCGAAAGCAAGTAATAGAATTTGAAGATGAGCTTGATGCATACAGACCAATTGTGTATGTTCTTGAAATTCTCGAAGATGATTTGGAATTCACGCTTCTTGAGAACTGGGATGATCAAACCGCCTTTGAAGATTATTTGGATAATTTGCTTGAGCAGCTGGAACTTGTCCTAAAACGTGAGAAATTTTTAGTGGCATCAGAGGACTTCATTTGTGAGATACAAGATGAAAAGAGCCGTTTAGTATGTGAGATTGACCAGTTGTTAGAACAGGCAGCATCACGAAATATCAAAATTTCCTCTGACCTTAAAGAGCAAGTCAGCTCTATTATAAAAACTGTCAGAAACGAGAGTTAGTACTGAAATCACTACTAGTTCGTTGAACTCTTTTACTGCCATTTGTATCCGATATCTTCTGGTGGAACTTCATCTCCTTCACTTAGAAAGATTAGATCTTGATTTCCTTGAGTAAGTAGCCAGATGCTCATTTTTGAATTCTCAAGAGTTTCTAACATCTTGGTTCTCTCTTCAAATTCGAGTCCCATTACTTGCATTAAGGTTGGCCAGTTTATGACTCTGTCTACATTCTTCTTTGCAGCAGCAAGGATTCTTTCTTTGGACCCCGCTTCCAATTGAAAGATATCTGTGTCACGTAGTACTGCTTTAATTCTCATCGTTCTTCATTTCCTACAAATCAAAATAATCTCATAAGGGTAACCATACAGACTCGGCGAATTTTATAGCCCTTACAACTACTATTCCTGAAATGGCTTAGTGTACTTCATCAATACTACTGCTTAGAATCGTTCTACAGCAGAATGAATAATGGTAGAAGTGTCAGTGAAACGATATTCAGCAGTTTGATGAGGATATGCAAAGACGGTCCTGCCGTATCCTTGAGTGGATCGCCAAGAGTATCGCCAGTGACTCCAACCGCGTGTAGATCCGGGTCGTCTCCCAGATTGCCTGCTTCAATGTACTTCTTTGCATTATCAAAAGCTCCACCTGAGTTGAACATGAATGTTGCTAGGAGGGCACCAACAATTGTTGCAGAGATGACCATTGCAGCTAGTGTCCAGATACCAAAAGCAAATCCAACAATCACCGGTGGAATGAGTCCCAAGAGCGTGGGTACAATCATCTCATTCAAAGAGTGCTTCGTACTGACATCGACACATCTTGCATAGTCAGGGGTCTCTGTACCTTCCAAGATACCTGGACTCTCTCTGAACTGCCTTCGAACCTCCTCGACCATCTTACTTGCTGAGCGACCGACTGCAAGAATCGTTAATGCTGAAAATAAGAATGGAATTGCAGCTCCAAACATCAGTCCAACAATGACACCTGGTTTGGCAAGGTCAAGATATGGGGCTATGTCTGCGAATGTTGTGGGTAACATTCCATTTTCAAGACGAAATGACTCGCCGATAAAAGCAAAGAGTAATGCAATACTTGTCATCACTGCACTTGCCATTGCAAAGCCCTTTGTTATTGCTTTCGTAATATTGCCAACAGCATCGAGTTCATCCAGAGAATCCGCAACATCTTTCTCCATCCCTGCCATCTCTGCGATGCCTTGCGCATTGTCTGCAATTGGCCCAAATGTATCAGATGCCATTATGATTCCCGTCATCTGCTGAAGGCCAAGTGCTGCAACAGCAATACCATAGACACCTAGTAGACCGCCGCCGAATATGAAGAATGATACAGTGATTGCTATTGCTATGAGAATGACTGGAACAGCTGCACTTGCCATACCATATGACAGTCCTATCATGATACTGACAGCTGCTCCTTTGGTACCAGCTTCTGCTATCTTTCTCACAGGACTTTGATCGTAGCCAGTGAAGTATTGGACACTTAGGTAGATGACAAGTGCTGATGCAAGTCCAACTGCAATTGCATAGAAGTATCTGACATCGTTCATGACATAGATTGATATTACATACGATGATACCAGACTAATAATTCCAGATATAACGAAACTGATATTGATGGAGATAATTGGGCTCTTCACCCACTTTCGTACTCCTGCGATTCCTCCAATAGCAGCAAGATTACCCATTGATACTGCAATCAGTGGAAACAGTACTATTTTCCAACCAAGCGAAAAGGGAGGTCCGACGAATATCATTCCGAGAATCATCATCGCAATGATGTTGTCAGAACCTGACTCAAAGAGGTCTGCTCCACGGCCTGCACAGTCTCCAACATTGTCTCCGACTAGGTCTGCGACAACAGCAGGATTTCTAGGATCATCCTCAGGAATTCCTGCTTCAATCTTGCCAACTAGGTCTGCTCCGACATCTGCTGCCTTAGTGTAAATACCACCACCGAGCTGAGCAAATAGAGCTGCAAGACTTGCGCCAAATCCAAAACCTATCAATGAGTATATTCCAGTTGTATTTGTTTCATTGATGCCAAGTATCAGATAGAGGATAGTGATTCCAAGCAATGACAGACTGACGACTGACAATCCCATGATGCCTCCTCCCCTAAACGAAATCTGAAGAGCGCGTCCAGCCGATTCTTTTGCGGCATTTGTCGTACGTACATTAGACTGCGTCGAAGCTGTCATTCCTACTACCATTGCTGTTACTGATAGAATTGCACCAAATAGAAATCCAACGACGACCTGCCATCCAAGGAGGAACAAGAACAATACTGCAAGTGCTACAATAAAGACAGAGATGGTCATTATCTCTCTCTTCATAAACGCATTTGCGCCCTGTCTGATATATCCTGAGATGCTCTCCATTTTGGCTGTTCCTTGTTGTTCTCGAAGTATCAACCTAAATGTGAAAGCTATTGCTACGAGTCCAATTATTGCTATTACAAAAGGAATAGTTAGTAGTACATTATCGCTCATCTACTCACCAGCGTATTCAAACTAAGCAATTACTTGCATAAGTAGTGTATTTTTCCTGAAATTCACTGAGAGTTAGTTAATAAAATCCATGGTTTGAGTCTTTTCCTATAGTATTTTTTTTGCCACAAGCCTATTTTGCAAATTCTTATGAATCCTCGACTAATTGAAATTCTTGCGAGATTTGGAGTGTTTTCTTGTGAAGATTGTTGAAAGCGTTGATTGGCCATCTTACAAATCCATTTGGCAGAAGTGTATGAAGGAATATTATTGGTACAAGAACGACCCTGTCTTTGATTGGAACAAGTATGAAGAACTTGAAGATATGGAAGATGAGTTTGGGAAGCCTGGGCAGGTCTTTCTTGAGGCTCATCATGATGACAAGATTGTAGGTGTGTTTAGTTTTCGATATCGTGGCAAAGAAGCCAAAATGATGCGCTGGGAACCAGCGGTACTGAAATCTTCGGATGATAATAAGATCCGCTGTGCATTGCTCAACTATGCTCTGGATTTCCTCTCAGGAAAAGGTGTGGAACGAGCTAGTGTCATAGTCAAATATCCCACAGAAAATCCAGATGCTGCGAAGCATCTTCTTGATCTATACAAAGCATCAGGGTTTAAACGTTATCAATCAGACAGCGTTGACCTCGTTACAAATCTTCATGATATTCCTGTCCCCCCGTCAGTTCCTGATAATATTTCAATTGATCTTCGTTTAGGCATCATACCTGAAAATATTGGGAACTGGAGTGTACGAGCCTATGGGACAACACCTGAAGACTTGGAAATCCATGGATTTGATAAATCAGTAACAGATTACGATACTGCAGTGGCTTCTTTCAAATCCATTATTGATGGACGATTAGGTCCATCTCCAAGTGAGTTCTGGAAAGTTGCATTGGTCAATGGAGAGCCTGCAGGCTTCATAGGTGGATTCATTCTTGAAAGAAAGCATCAACCTGTCACTGGTGTTCTTGGGCCACTCGGTGTATTTCCAGAATATAGACGTCTTGGGCTAGGTGTGTTTCTAGTGTCAGAACTTTTCAAGTCAATGAAAACGCATGGATGTGAATTTACAGCAGTGGGAACCCCACATGCAAATGCAAACGCGATTCGAATGTATCAGAAAGCTGGATACAAAATGAATTGCCATCTGATACACATTGAGAAAATGCTTTAGACCTATCAGATCCATTTAGATCTCTTGCATCCCCAATCTCTAAGCGCTCTGCTAAGTTCGCCGTTATGATGCATATTATGACGCAGTAGGTATAGGTATTTCTCCAAGACTGACTCAAACCAGTGGAAACCATCTTTTGCAGAAAGTTTCTCACCATTCATCGAGGTAATGGTATTCGTGACTTGTTCTTCCATTTCATCAAGGTATGTTTTCACGAGTTCTTTTGATATATTTGGTAGGATGTCCTTCTCTTTATCCTTCACACTATCCCAATCGAATCCTGCGCGACTACCCCATTCCATTACGTCAGGATTATTGTTATTATAGAATTCCATTGTTTCCACTATGTGATACGCATTTAGTGAGAAGTACCATCCCTCAGAGCCGTTGTGCCATTTTTCATCAGGTACGTTCTCTATGGCGTTCCTGAGCATTTTCCAACTTGATTGAAACTGTCGTACCAATCCTTTGACTAGTGTATTCTCTACGCTCATTCTTCTTCTCTCCGGATTATCATTAGTACCAACCCATTTGTGTTTTGTCAAAAATGAATAGAAGACTCGAAAAGTAGCAATTCTAATCCTCGAACTCATCCATACGAAAACTCTGCATCAAGATGGATTGCCCTGGATGAATTTCCGATAAGAAATTTGAAATCACCAGATTCGATTGTCCAGTCGTGTTTACTTACATCGTAGTACGCTAAGTCATCTACTTTTACAAGAATTGATGCGGTTTTGGTTTCTCCGGGTTGAAGGAAGACTTTTTCGAATCCAACAAGTTCTCGTGGTGGGCGTTTTATTGACGACTGAACATCATGAGCATAGATCTGAATTACTTCTGCTCCTGGAGAATTTCCAGTATTCGTTATTCCTACATCAACTATCAGACTTTCATGAAGATTCTGCAGATTTGGCTTTGATAGATGAACATCTCCAAAATCAAATGAAGTGTAAGATTTACCGAAACCAAATGGAAAGAGTGGTTCAATGTCCTTCTCATCAAACCATCTATATCCAACGAAAATACCCTCATCATAGAAGACTCTCTTTTCTTCATCTCCGGGGTAGTTCCTAGGATTTCCTGTACTATGAGCTGGGGAATCTGAGAGGTTTCTAGGAAATGTTAGTGGCAATTTGCCTGATGGGTTCACAATGCCAAAGAGAACATTTGCTATCGCATGCCCTGCCTCCATTCCTCCATACCAGCACATTAACACAGCTTCAACATCATCAATCCATTCATCCATTGCAATTGGACTGCCTGCTATTACACAGACAATAGTTCTTAGATGATCATTTGCTACTTTCCTAATTAGGCTCACTTGCTCCTCATCAAGATGGAGCGATTTTCTATCGGATGATTCCGAATCTCCTCCTTTGCTATGATCCAATCCGACATAGACAATAGCAACATCTGCAAATGTATCACCTGAAAATAATTTGACTTTGCCACGAACCTTCTTTGCCAAGCCCTCTAATGGAGTGACCTCATGAGGAGGTTTTACAGCCGAAGAACCCCCTTTGAGAAATCCACCAAATTTCCGCCTCAAGTGTTTCATACCATGAGCACTAATTCTCTTGAGGGCTTCTATATCAAGTGGTAGAAGGGTTCTATCATTCTTTAAGAGAACAATTCCTTCCTCAGCAACGCGACGCGATAAATCTTGATGTTCAATTGTGTTTCGAGAACCCTGTGGCAATTTCTCTGGTCTATCCAAGAGACCTGTGAGCATCATAACTCGAAGGTTCCGACGAATAAGGTCATTCAGCGTCTCTTCAGTGAACTTACCTTCTTGGTATGCTTTTTTCAATGACTTAGTCTTATATCTCGCAGCCCAAGGCATTTCAAGTCCCAATCCCGCATTGATACACCCCTCGGTTGTTTCTATAGGTCTGGACGCAAACCAGTCTGTCATTACCAGTCCGTTGAATCCCCATGTGTCCATCAGGGTCTCTCTAAGGAGGTATTTGTTTTCGCTACCATATACTCCATTCACCATATTGTAGCACGCCATTACCGACCATGGATCTGCCTCCAACACAGTCGCTCTGAAGGCTCTGAGATATATTTCATGAAGTGTTCGTTCATCGACTACTGAGTCCGAGCTTCGCCTGTCGGTTTCTTGATTGTTCGCAGCATAATGCTTCAAGCATGCAGCAACCCTCTGTTCTTGAACTCCCTTGACGAGTGGTATCGCAAGTTCCTTGGTTAGGTATGGATCTTCACTGAAGTATTCGAATGTTCGACCATTAAGGGGAGTACGTGCGATATTGATTCCAGGAGCAAGTAGGACGTGTCTGCCTACTGCACGCACCTCCTCACCCATCGCGACACCGACTTGATGTGCGAGGTTTCTATTCCAAGTAGCAGCAAGTGAAACCGTTGCAGGAAATCTAGTGTTCTTCTTAAACCCGCTAGAATGCATGGCAACACCAAGAGGCCCATCAGTTGTTTTGAATGAAGGAATGCCCAGACGTTTTATTGGAGCAGTCACGTATATTCGCAATCTTCCTGGACTCGTCAATAATTTGAATTTCTCG
>Ga0307419_10000779_pt1 | contig 16324 bp, 14 predicted proteins | sample SalMarWE160230MG_2_FD_202512 | JGI IMG/M metagenome (GOLD analysis project Ga0307419, IMG submission 202512) | Salt marsh sediment microbial communities from the Plum Island Ecosystem LTER, Massachusetts, United States - WE1602-30 | ecosystem: Environmental > Aquatic > Marine > Intertidal zone... | reverse complement strand
CCTTCACCCGGACCAGCCACGCGAGCTCCCGCCACGTCCTCACGGGCCCGCCTCGCCGGTCAGGGCCCGGGCGATCCGCCGCTCCTCGATCCCTCCCACCAGCCGCAGAAAGACCTCTTCGAGGTCGCCGCTCTCGGTGGCCGCGGCGCGCCGCAGCTCCGCCATCGTGCCCCGGGCCAGGATGGAGCCGCCGCGAATCACGGCCAGCCGGTCGCACAGCACCTCGGCGAACTCCAACGTGTGGGTCGAGACGAGCACGGCGCCCCCCTGGTCGGCGAACTGGCGCAGCAGGCGCTTCAGGAGCCTGGCGGACGCCGGGTCGAGGCCCACCATCGGCTCATCGATGACCAGGGTGGAGGGACCGTGCACGAGGGCCGAGGAGAGGATGAGCTTCTGGCGCATCCCGTGGCTGTAGGACTCCACCAGCTCGTCCCGCCATGGTCCCAGGTCCCAGAGCTCCAGGAGCTCGTCGATGCGGCGGTCCACCTCGGGGCCGACTTTGCCGCGGACGCCGGCCGAGAAGCGCAGGAGCTCCTCGCCGGTGAGCTTGTCGTACACGAAGGGCCGGTCCGGAACGAAGCCCAGGCGACGCTTGGCCTCGAGGGGGCTCCGGTCCACGTCGTGACCATCCACCTCGACGCGACCGGCGTCGGCTCGCAGGATCCCGACGATGACCCGAAGCGTAGTGGTCTTGCCCGCCCCGTTCGGGCCCAGGAGCCCCACGACCTCCCCGGAGCTGACGTCCAGGTCGAGGCCGTTCACGGCCACGAAGTCGCCGTAGCTCTTCACGAGACCCTCGACCCGGATCACGGACGACCCCCGGGCGAGCCGGACGCCAGGAAGGGGTAGTAGGCGAGCTCGAACGCCGTGCGCTCCAGCTCCACCCCGCCCAGCGCGGCGCGCAGGATCCTCCCATCCTCGTCCACCCACGACGTCACCGTCACGCCTCCCGTCTCCCGCGCCACCTTCCAGGCCCTCACCGTGTCCAGCCGCGCCGCGCGCCACAAGCCGGTGACCGAATCCTGGTCGGCGCTGTCCGGATACGTCCGCGTGGCACGCTCCACGATGCGAAGCGTCTGCGTGCGAGGCGCCATCTGGAGTGGATCGAACACCCGCACGCGCAGGCTGTCACGCTCGCTCACCCGCTCCTCGGCGGCCACCCGGAGCGGGACCGCGTTCTCGAAGACGATGGGGCCATGCGTGCGTACCGTGTCCACCGGGCCGTGCGGTCGACCCGCCGAGTCGGCGGCCTGCAGGAGCAGGAGCGAGTCCCCCACCATCCGGCCCGTGGCCGACAGTCCTCCCAGGAACCCGCTGGACGTGGCCCGGAAGGACCGGAGTGCGAGCGTCGGCCCCGTGGTGGCCTCGGAGCGGATCTCCACCGTGCTTCCCGGCGCCCCCCGACTCGTGTCGCGGGGCGCCACCGTCCCGCTCCCGCCGCCTTCCGGCCCCGCCGCGCCGACGTCCCCGAGCCCGGCTCCTAGCTCGGCGAGCTCGATCACGACCCGGTCGGTGAGCCGAAAGCCAGCCCCGGCCGGGAGGGTGTCCACGGAGCTCTCGGCCCAGCCCACCTGGCGGCCGGCGCGGGTGACCCGGTAGTAGGCCACCCCGGGAGGGATGAAGCGCGCCGCGGAGGCCACCTTCTCGGCCTCCGGGCGCAGGTACAGTCGCCGCGCCTGCCATCCCAGCACGCCGACCCACAGGGCGACGAGGAAGAGCGCGGCCAGCTTCCGGAGCTTCACCGGTTCCGGCCCTCCCGGCCGGCGGCCGGCCCGGCGGCCTCCACGAACAACCAGCGCACCTCCGGAAGGGCCTCACGGATCCTCCCGGCGAGCTGGTCCGTGGCGCGCTCCACGCGCTCGGCCGAGCAGTGGTCCTGGAAGTCCACCGACAGGTTGACGAGGATCTCCTCGGGAGCCAGGTGCATGGTGAGGATCCGGCCGGTGCTCGCCACCTCCGGCTGGTCTTCCGCCAGGCGCCGGATGGTGGCCGTGACCCGGTCGCTGGCCGCCTCCCCGATGAGCAGCCCCTGCGTCTCGTGGGCCAGCCACGCGGCCACGCCCGCGAGCAGGCAGCCGATGGCCACGGACGCGATCGCGTCCCAGACCGGCGCGCCCGTCAGGTCGAAGAGCAAGTTGCCGGCGAAGGCGAGCGCCAGGCCCAGCAGCGCCGCCCCGTCCTCGAGGACCACCGTGTACGTCGTCGGGTCCTTGCTCTCGCGGACCTCCACGAAGAAGCCGCGTCCCTCGCTCCGCTCCCGGAACTCCCGGCCCGCCACGACCAGCGAGCCGGCCTCGAACAGGAAGGCGGCGCCGAGGACCACGTAGTTCACCCCCACGTTCTCGATCGGCTGCGGCCGGATCAGGTGGACGATCCCCTCGTACAGCGACACCCCCGCGCCCGCGGCGAACACGAGCAGGGCCACCACGAAGCTCCAGAAGTAGACTTCGCGGCCGTGACCGAAGGGATGCTCCGGGTCCGGTGGGCGTGCGGCCCGGGACAGGCCCAGGAGGAGAAGGCCCTGGTTGCCGGTGTCCACGATCGAGTGGATGCCCTCGGCGAACAGCGCCGAGCTGCCGGTCACGGCGGCCGCCCCGAACTTGGTCACCGCGATGAGGAGGTTGGCGGCCAGCGCCGCCCACACGCCCCGCCGACCGCGCGAGGCGCTCACCTGCCGGGCCGCGACGCCCGTCGGTAGTCCCCGCGCGTGTCCACGTCCACCGGCGCCTCCCGCTCCAGCCTCACCTCCGCCACCTCCCCGGGACGCGCCGCCAGCAGCGGCGCGGCACCGGCCTCCCCCGCGAGCCGCGCCAGCCGGCCGAACCAGCTCCGGCCGAACACGACCGGGTGGCCCGGCCGGTCCAGGTAGCGAGCCCGGACCACCGGCGTAGCGCCGGAGTGCCACGCGTCCACCACGCTCCGAATGTCCGCGGGATCGATCCCTGGCTCATCGGCCAGGAGAACGGCAGCGGCCTCGACGCTGTCGTCCGCCGCGAGCGCCCCGATCCCGGCCGCGACCGACGTGCCCTGGCCGGGAGGATGCCGGTCGGGCGCCTCCTCGCCGCCGGCCGGATCCGGGACGCGGACGAAGCGGAGGCGTCCGGTCCGCGCCTCGCCGGAGCACGCTCCCCCGCTTCCGAGCCCCTCCAGCGCCGCCCTCACCTCCGCCGCGCGGCGACCCACCACCACGACGACCGGATCGAGACCGGCCTCGAGAGCGGCCCGGACGGTGGCCGCCACCACCGGCTCTCCACCGATGAGGACGAGAAGCTTGGAGCCGCCCTCGAAGCGGGTCGACGCCCCGGCGGCCAGCACCAGGCCGGCGACCCCGGAGCTCATGCTCCGCCCGACGTCCTCACGCGCGGCCGCGCCGCACGGCGATGAGCTCGGCCAGGATCGAGACCGCGATCTCACGGGGCCCGAGCGCGCCGATGTCGAGGCCCACGGGACCCCGGATGCGCGCAATGGACGCCTCGTCCACACCGGCCTCCTCCAGCGCCTCCCGCCGTAGCCGCTGGGTGCGGCCGCCGCCGATCTGTCCCACGTAGCGGCACCCCGCACGAAGCGCCGTCTCCAGGGCCGGCACGTCCAGCTTGCGGTCGTGGGCCAGGACCACCACGTCCAGCCACCGATCCAGCCCCGCCTCGGCGAGTCCCTGTTCGGGCCAGGCACGCACCACCCGCGCGGCCTCCGGGAACTTGGCTTCGTCCGCGAACGCCTCGCGCGGGTCCACCACCGTCACCTCGTCGCCGATCCAGGCGGCCAGGTGGCAGAGGGCCTGCGCGACCGGGCTCGCGCCCACGATGGCCAGGCGCGGCGGGGGCAGGAACGCCTCGGCGAACACGGAGGCGGGCGGATTCTCGAGCTCCAGGACGGCCGTGCCGCCCGTGGCGAGGACCGGTCGGCCCGCCTCCAGCGCCACCTGGTCGAGCGCCGCCTCCCCCAGCCCCCCGACGCGCCTCCCGTCCGCCGTCTCCAGCAACACGCGGCCGCGGATCTCCTCCGAGAGCCCTGTCAGTAGCAGGGCGGCGCCCCGGCGCTCCAGCACGCCACCCAGCTCCTCCCACACCGGGCTCTCCGGGTCGTGCGGCGCCACCAGCACGTCGATCTCGCCGCCGCACGCCAGTCCGACGTCGGCCGCCATCTCGTCGGTGATCCCGTAGTGGACGAGGCGGGGCTCCCCGCCGGCCAGCAGCTGGCCGATGTGCTCGTGCAGGTCGCCCTCCACGCACCCGCTCGAAACGGAGCCGGCCAGTCGCCCGTCCTCGCTCACAGCGAAGCGCGCACCGGGGAGACGCGGTGCCGATCGGCGGACGCGCACCAGCGTCGCGACCCCCGCACGCCGGCCCTCCTCCGACCAGTCCCGGAGCGGCGCCAGGATCTCCTCGATGCTCATCGTGCCTCCGTATGCGGCTCACGAGACAGCCCGCGCGTCGTTCCGCGCCTTGTGCGGGAGCGCGCATTTTGCTACCCACTGAAGCAGGCCCCGACATCGTACGTCGCGACTCGGGCCGAGCCAAGCCGCCCGGATCGCCGTTCCATGCACCCGGAGGACCCCATGACGACCTCCGTCTCCATCACCGTGAACGGCCGGACTCGGCACTCCGAGATCGATCCCCGCCTTCTGCTCGTGCACTACCTGCGGGATAGGCTCGGACTCACCGGCACGCACGTGGGCTGCGAGACCAGCCTGTGCGGGGCGTGCACGGTCCTGCTGGACGGGAAAGCCGTGAAATCCTGCGCGCTGCTGGCCGTGCAGGCGGACGGAGCCGAGATCACGACGATCGAGGGGCTGGCCGACGGCGCTTCCTACCACCCGCTGCAGGAGGCGTTCTGGGAGGAGCATGGGCTCCAATGCGGCTTCTGCACGCCGGGCATGATCCTGGCCGCCCGGCAGCTCCTCGAGGACCACCCGGACCCGACCGAGGCGGAGATCCGCGAGGGACTCGACGGCAACCTCTGCCGCTGCACGGGCTACCACAACATCGTCCGCGCCGTGCGGCGCGCCGCCGACGCGATGAGCCGGGCCTAGAGACCCGGGGAGGCCACCATGGCGACCACGACGGTTCCGAAGCAGATCGGCGCCCGCGTCCGCCGCAAGGAGGACCCGCGGCTCATCACCGGCGCCTCCACCTACACGGACGACCTGAACCTGCCGAACGCGGGCTATTGCGCCATCCTGCGCAGCCCGCACGCCAGGGCCCGGATCCTCTCCATCGACGCGTCGGCCGCCCGGGCCATGGAGGGCGTCCTCCGCGTCGTCACCGGCCGGGACGTGGAGAGCTCCATCGGAGGCCTCCCGGTGGCCCATAAGATCGAGGGACTCCTCGAGCCGCCTCACCGCGTGCTGGCCATCGGGGAAGTCCGCTTCGTGGGCGACGGCGTGGCGGCGGTGGTGGCCGAGGACCCGTTCACGGCCCGCGACGCCCTCGAGCTCATCGAGGTCGAGTACGAGGAGCTCGAGCCGGTGGTGGACGTCGAAGAGGCGGCCGCCGGCGGCCCCTTCGTGCACGAGGAGCTCGGAACGAACGTCGCCTTCACCTTCCCGTACGAGTTCGGCGACATCGACGCGGCCTTCGCCGACGCACCGATCGTGATTCGCCAGCGCATCGTCAACCAGCGACAGATCCCGTTCGCGGTCGAGCCGCGAGCCGTGGCGGCTCGCTTCGACCGCGGACACGGCAAGCTCGAGATCTGGTCGACGACCCAGATCCCTCACCTGCTCCGGACCCAGCTCGCCGTCCTGCTCGGGATCCCCGAGCACAGCGTGCGCGTGATCGCCCCCGAGGTCGGCGGCGGCTTCGGCAGCAAGCTCAACGTGTATGCGGAGGAGGCCCTGGTCGGGCACCTGGCGCGCGAGCTCGGCCGGCCCGTCAAGTGGACCGGGACCCGCACCGAGGAGTTCCAGGCCACGATCCACGGTCGCGACCAGCTGGCCGACCTGGAGGTGGCCGCGAACGAGGACGGGACGCTGCGCGGCATGCGGGTCGAGCTGCTCCAGGACCTGGGTGCCTACCACCAGCTCCTGACGCCCGTGATTCCCACCCTCACCCTGCTCATGCTGCCCGGGGCGTACGCGCTCCCGGCCCTCCAGGTCGGGCTGCGCGGGGTGTTCACCAACAAGATGTCCACCGACGCCTACCGCGGCGCCGGCCGCCCCGAGGCGAACTTCATCATCGAGCGCGTTATCGACATGGTGGCGGACGAGACCGGAGTGGACCCGGTCCAGGTGCGGCGCCGGAACTTCCTCACCGAGTTCCCGGCCGAGACCGCGACCGGCCTTGCCTACGACAGCGGGAACTACGACGCGGCCCTCGATCTTCTGCTCGAGACGGCGGACTACGAGGCGCTACTGGCCGAGCAGGCCGAGCGCCGAAAGCGCGGAGAGGTCATGGGGATCGGGATCGCCGCCTACGTGGAGATCTGCGGGCTCGGCCCCTCGGCCGCGCTCCCGGCCGGCGGCTGGGAGGCCTGCACGCTGGAGGTGCGGCGCACCGGGCAGGTGGTGGTGAAGACCGGTGTGAGCCCGCACGGCCAGGGCGAGGAGACCACCTTTTCGCAGATCGTGGCCGACGCGCTCGGCGTGCCGCTCGAAGCCGTCGAGATCGCCCACGGCGACACCGACTACGTGCCCGAGGGGATCGGTACCTTCGGCTCCCGCGCGCAGGCGGTCGGCGGGGCGGCGCTCTCCCTGGCGCTCGAGGACGTGCGGGAGAAGGCCCGGAAGATCGCGGCGCACAAGCTCGAGGCCGACGCCGAGGACGTGGTGTTCGAGGAGGGCCACCTCCACATCGTGGGCGCGCCCGAGCGGTCGGTGAGCTTCCAGGACGTGGTCACGGCCGCCTACCTGGCCGACGACCTTCCCGAGGGCGTGGAGCCCGGTCTCGCCTCCACCCGTTTCTTCGAACCCTCCAACTTCACCTTCCCGTTCGGCTCCCACCTGTGCGTCATCGACATCGACGGTGACACGGGTGAACCCACCATCCGTCGCTACGTGGCCGTGGATGACTGCGGCAACGTGATCAACCCGATGATCGTGGACGGCCAGATCCACGGCGGCGTGGGGCAGGCGGTGGCGCAGTCCCTGTACGAACGCGCGGTGTACGACGAGGAGGGGCAGCTCGTCACCGGGAGCCTCATGGACTACGCCGTTCCCCGGGCGTCGTACATGCCCTCCTACGAGCTGGCGCGGACGACGACCCCGACCCCCGTGAACCCCCTGGGGGCCAAGGGGGTGGGCGAGGCGGGGACCATCGCCGGAAATCCGTGCATCATGAACGCGGTCGTGGACGCCCTCTCTCCGCTGGGGGTAAGGCACGTGGACATGCCGGCCACGCCCGAGAAGCTGTGGCGCGCTCTGGCCGGCCGGGACGGCGGCGCGAGCCCATCCGGCCGCTGAGAGGGAGGAGGAGCCATGCGACCCAGCGCGTTCGACTACGTCGCCCCGGCCTCGCTGGACGAGGCCCTCGAGGCGCTCTCCGGGGATCCCGAGGCCCGTGTGCTCGCGGGGGGGCAAAGCCTCATCCCGCTCCTCAAGCTGCGCCTCGCCCGCCCGAGTCGCCTGGTGGACCTGCGCCGGCTGGAGGAGCTCCGCTACGTCCGCGCCGAGGACGGGGGCCTCGCCATCGGCGGGCTCACGCCGCACGCCGTCCTGGCCACCTCCAGGCTCCTGACCGGCGCCGCGCGGGCGCTGGCCCAGGCCGCCGCGGCGATCGGCGACATGCAGGTGCGAAACCGGGGCACCCTGGGCGGGAGCCTGGCCCACGCCGATCCGTCGGCCGACCTGCCGGCGGCGGTCCTGGCGCTCGAGGCCACGCTGGAGGCTCGCGGCCCGGACGGCGGGCGGGAGATCCCCGCGGCGGACTTCTTCGTGGCCCCGTTCGCCACCGCCCTCGACCCGGGCGAGATCCTGACCTCGGTCCGGTTCGAGGTGCAGCCGGAGTCCCTCGGAGGATACGCCAAGCTCCGCCAGAAGGCATCGGGATTCGCCCTCGTGGGCGTGGCCGCCGTCCTCGAGATGGACGGACACGCATGCCGCGGCGCGCGCCTGGCCGTCACGGGCGCCGGCACCCTTCCGCGGCGCCTCTCCTCGGCCGAGGAGGCGCTGGCCGGCGTCGATCCCCGGGACGAGGCGGCGGTGCGCGAGGCGTGTCGCGGGGCCGGGGAAGCGCTCCCGGACGTCCAGGCCGACCTGCACGGATCGGGCGAGTATCGCCGCGCCATGACGGACGTGGTGGCCGCCCGGGCCGTCCTGCGCGCGGCGGCGGGCTGAAGCCGGCCGCCCCGCCGCCGGCCGCCCACCACTCCGGCGACCGGACCTGAGCCCCCCGGCCGACCGGGGCGCCTCCTCGGCCCCCTCCCGTCTCGGGCGCGCCCGTCGCGCGCTCCTCGCATCGGGCTCCCGGCTCGCCTACGTCGGCGTTCTGGTCCTGGCGACGCTGTCGCCTTTCGAGCTCCGGGCGCCGACCGACAGCCTCGGAACCCTCCTGTCGAAGGCGCTCCACCCGCACCTCGCCCCCGCCGACGTGGTCGACGCGGTGCGCAACGTGGTGCTGTTCGCGGGCTGGGGCCTCCTGTGGGTCCTCTCGGCGGGGCATCGGCCGGGTCGGCGGCGTCCGGACCGATGGAGGACTCTGGCCGGGGCGGTCCTCACCGGCGCCGCGATCAGCGTGGTCCTCGAGCTCACCCAGCTGTTCGTTCCCACGCGAACGACCAGCGTGCTCGACGTCCTCACCAACACCGCGGGCTCGTTGCTCGGGGCGCTCGCGGCCGTGGGCCTCGTGACTCTCGCGAGGCGGCAACGGACGCGCCGCTCGTTCCTCGGGATCCCCGCCTCCCACCTCGCGCTGGGCTACGGCATCGCGGTCCTGTTCGAGGCCTCGTTCCCGCTCATGCGGAGCGGCAAGCCGGGAGCCTACGGCGGGCCGGCCGCCCGCCTGGCCTGGAGCCTCCGTCACCTGTGGCTGGGGACGATCGGGCAGCTTCCGCTGTTCGACGTGCTCCTCTTCCTGCCCGCCGGCTTCCTGGCCGTGCTGGCTCTGGTGGAGGCGGGCGAAGGTTACGGTCCCGCGGCCCGGTGGACGGCCCTCGGGGGCCTGGCGGTGGCCGTCGTCGGCGAGGCCGCCCACCTCATCCTGGCGCAGCCCTTCGTGCTCGGCGCGATCGTGGTCCACGCCGCCGCCGTCGCCGCGGGCGCCTGGATCGCTGGCCACACCGTCCCGGCCATGACGCGGCGCTGGAGGGGGCGCCGGCGGCCGATCCTGTTCCTGGTGGCCTACATGTGCGTTCTGGCGCTGTGGTCCTGGCGGCCGTTCGATCTCCAGCTCCCGGCCTCGTCCGTGCCCGGCGGCCTCTCGTGGCGCCGTCTCCTGCCCATGGCCAGCCTGGGGATGCGGGCCGACCTGTACAGCGTGAGCGACGTGACCGTGTCATTCTTCCTGTTCGTTCCCGTGGGCTGCGTCCTCGCCGCCTGGCCGCCGCGCCGGCGCGGCCTGGCCTCGGGCGTGCTCTCGGCCTTCGGTCTCGCGCTACTCCTCGAGGCCGGCCAGCTGTTCGTGGCCTCCAGGTTCGTGGACGTGACCGACGCCCTGGTCACCTTCGCCGGCGCCGCGGTGGCGTGGGCGGTGATCCGCGAGGCGGGCTACCCGGTGCGAGGGACGCTGCTGGACGAGGAGAGCGGGCCGGGCTGAGCCCTAGAGCCGGATCATCCGGGCCAGGTCCCGGAGGGCCTCGAGGCTGTGACCGGGCGCGAAGGCGTCCACGAACGGGAGGGCCGCCTTCATGCCCCGCGCCTCCGGTTGGTATGCCGGACTCTCGAGGAGCGGGTTGAGCCAGATCACCTTCCGGGCGCGCCGCTGGATCCCCCGCATGGCCCGCTCGAGGGGGGCCGTGTCGCCGCGGTCGAGACCGTCGGAGAGGATCACCACCACCGTCTTCGAGCCCAGCAGGCGCCGGCCGTGCCGCTCCAGGAAGGTCTCCAGGCACTCGCCGATTCGAGTGCCCGCCGGCCAGCCCTGCATCTGCGATCGCAGGGCTCCGAGCGCTTCGGATGGCCGCGCCCGTCGCCCGCGAGCCTGCAGTCGCAGGAGCCGCGTGCTGAAGGCGAACGCCTCGACGTCCTCGCTGCGACCGAGCGCCAGGAGGAAGCGCAGGAGGAAGCGGCTGTAACGCTCCATCGAGCCGCTCACGTCGCAGAGGAGGACGATCCGGGGGCGGTCCAGCCGCCGGGCCCGCCGCGCCAGCCGCACCATCTCGCCCTCGTGCGCCAGGGCCGACCGCAGGCTGCGGCGCAGGTCCACGGTTCCGCGGCGGCCCGCCGGGCGCAGGCGCCGGCTGCGGCGCGTGGCCAGCCGGAGCGCCAGCCGGTCCAGGATGCGCTCCAGCGACCGGACCTCGCGCGCATCGAGCTCGGCGAAGGAGCGGCGCGCCAGCCCCTCGGACGGACTGTAGACGCTCGGAAGCGGTGCCTGGCCGGCCGCCTCGTCCGGGGCCGACCCCCGCCCGGAGAGGCGCTCGAGGACGCTGGGCCCGGGCTCCCGTGGCGCCGGGGAGCCGGTCCCGCCGGGCGGCGTGCGCTCGCGCCGGGAGGCGCCGCGTCGCGAGCGCCCGCGCCGCGGCGGCTGCGCCGTGCCCCACGCGGCCCAGAAGCAGCGATCGAAAGCGTCGACCTGGGAGGGATCCGACACGAAGACGGAGCGGAGGCCGAAGTAGGCGTCGAGCGCATCGGAGAGATCGAGATGCTCGAGGGCATCACGCGCCCCGATCGACTCGTGGAGAGTGCACCCGAGCCCCGCCCCGCGGAGCGAGCGCGCCAGCCCGACGACCCAGCGGTCGGTGCGGATCCGGGCCGGGTCGGGTGCGGAGCCCGCCCCGCTCACCCCTCGGCGGCCGCGGAGCCGTTCGCCGGGGCTCCCGTCGCGGCCGCCACCAGCCGCTCGATCTCCTCCGGCTCCAGCGACTCCATGTCGTGCCGGTCCTTGAGCAGGCAGCCCAGGGTCGCCTTCACCACGGCGGGCTCGAGTCCGATGACGCCCAGGTCCTCCAGCGCACGGGCCCAGTCCAGCGTCTCCGCCACGCCGGGCCGCTTGTAGAGCCTGCCCTCCCGAAGCCGCTGGACGAAGCGCGCCACCTCCTCGTCGAGACCGGCCCTGAGCCCGGGCACCCGCGCGTGGAGGATGCGGAGCTCCTTCTCGAACGACGGATAGTCCACCCACAGGTACAGGCAGCGCCGGCGGAGCGCATCGCTGAGCTCACGGGTCCCGTTCGACGTCAGCACCACGTAGGGGTGGCTCCGGGCCCGGATCGTCCCCAGCTCGGGGATCGTCACCTGGAAGTCCGAGAGGAGCTCGAGGAGGAAGGCCTCGAACTCCTCGTCCGCTCGGTCGATCTCGTCGATGAGGAGCACGACCGGCTCCTCGCGGCTGATCGCCTGCAGGAGCGGCCGCTCGAGCAGGTACTCCCGATCGAAGATCGTCTCCTCGAGCTCGCGGGCCGAGGCGCCGTCCGCCTCCCCCATCCGGATGCGGAGGATCTGTCGCGGGTAGTTCCACTCGTACAGGGCGGTGGCCACATCCAGGCCCTCGTAGCACTGGAGCCTGATGAGCTCCATGCCGAAGGCGGCGGCCACGACCTTGGCGATCTCGGTCTTCCCGACGCCGGCCTCACCCTCGACGAGGAGGGGCTTTCGGAGCCGGCGCGCCAGGTGCACGGCCGTCGCGATGTCCCGGTCGGCGACGTAGCCCTCGTCCTCCATCGCCCGCACGATGTCCCGGATGGCCTGCTCCACGCGCCCCGCCTTCCCGGCGTCAGCCGCCGCTCGGGCCGGCGGCCGGGGCGGTCTCCTCGCCCGCGGCCGGGGCGTACGCCGACGGGTCGGCGCGGAAGCGCTCACGACACCCGTCGCAGCAGAAGAAGACCCGCCGCCCCCGGTGCTCGAGCGTGAAGCGTGCGCGCTCCGGGTCCACCTCCATGCCGCACACCGGGTCGATCGCGAGCGCCGGCTCGGCGAGTGCTCGCCGTGCGTCGGGAGCGGCGTCCGCGGCCTCCACGCCGCCTCGCACGAGCTCGCGCCGGCCCACGACCTGCGCCAGGATGCTGACCGCGATCTCGGCCGGGCTCTCGGCCCCGAGATCCAGGCCGGCGGGGCCCACGAGCCGCGCCAGCCGCTCCTCCGGCACGCCCCGCTCCTTCAGCCGCCGCCGGACCTCGGCCGTGCGACGCGGGCTCGCGACCAGCCCCACGTACTCCGCCCCTCGCCCGAGCGCCCGCTCGGCGGCCGCCTCGTCCCACACGCCCATGGTGGCCACGACCGCCATCCGGACCGGGTCCGCGGCCTCACCCGGCGCGCGCTCGTCGGGCTCCGGCACTCGCTCCACGCGCCATCCGAGCGCCGGCGCCATTCGGGCCAGTGCCTCGGTCACGGGGGAATCGCCGTACAGCGCGAGGAGGGGGGCGGGCAGGCAGGGCTCGAGGAAGATCTCCACGGTTCCCCCGCTGTGACAGGTCATGGGATGGGAGTGCAGCGCGGGCTCCGCGTCGACCGGTCCCGCCGCGGCGTCCGGACCTCCCGCGCCGTTCGGGCCCGCGGCCTCCTGTGGCGAGAGCACCACTCGGCGGGGCGTGCCGGCCCGGAGGGCCGCCAGCGCCTCCCGGCGGACGACCGGCTCCATGCAGCTGCCGCCGATCCAGCCCACCAGCGTGCCATCCCCCAGGACGAGGGCCTTCTGGGCCGGGCGGGCGGAGCTCGGGGCCCTGCGCCGCACGACGGTGGCCAGCACGAAGACGTCCCCGCGCGCGGCGCGGGCTCCCGCCTCGATCAGGATCTCGTGGGTCGACACGCCGTCCGTCCCTCCCTCGCCTCGAGTGCGCCCGGGTCTCCGTACCCCGGAGGGGCCGGGACGGACCCCGGGGTCAGCCCTCCACTCCGGCGTCCCTCAGGGCCTTCCACACCTTGTCGGACGTGATCGGCATGTCGATGTGCCGGACCCCGTAGGGAGAGAGCGCGTCGATGACCGCGTTCACGAAGGCGGCCGGCGAGCCCACGTTGGGCGACTCGCCCACGCCCTTGGCGCCGATCGGGTGATGCGGCGACGGCGTCACGGTCCTGTCCGTGTCGTAGTGGGGCGTCTCCACGGCCGTCGGGATCAGGTACTCCATGAAGTTCCCGCCCGTGATGTTGCCCTGCTCGTCGTAGTCGATGAGCTGCATCTTCGAGATGGCGAAGCCCTCGGTGAGGCCGCCGTGTATCTGCCCCTCGACCACCATCGGGTTGATGACCGTGCCGCAGTCGTCCACGGCCACGAACTTCCGGACCGTCCAGTCGCCGGTCCCCTTGTCGATGTCCACGACGCAGATGTAGGTGCCGAACGGGTAGGTCATGTTGGGCGGGTCGTAGTAGTCGACCGCCTCGAGACCGGCCTCGAGGCCCTCGGGGACGTTCGTGTAGGCCGCGAAGGCGATGTCCGCCATCGTCTTGGCCTGGTCCGGCGCGCCCTTCACCCGGAAGGCGTAGTCCTTCCACTCCAGGTCCGCCTCGTCCACCTCCAGGAGGTGGGCGGCGATCTTCTGCGCCTTGGCGCGCACCTTCCGCGCGGCCACCGCCGTGGCGGCCCCGGCCACCGGCGTCGACCGGCTGGCGTAGGTTCCCAGGCCGTACGGCGCGGTGTCGGTGTCGCCGTGCTCGACCGTGATGTCGCCCACCGGGATCCCGAGCTCCTCGGCCAGGATCTGGGCGAACGTGGTCTCGTGGCCCTGCCCCTGGGTCTGGACGCCGATCCGGGCCAGCACCTTGCCCGTGGGGTGGATCCTCACCTCGCAGGAGTCGAACATCTCGATCCCGACGATGTCGCACTGCTTGCCCGGGCCGGCGCCCACGATCTCGGTGAAGCTCGAGATCCCGATCCCCATGAGCTCGCCGCGGGCGCGCTTCTCCTCCTGCTCCTTCAGGAGGTCCTCGTAGCCGACCATCTGCAGGGCCTTGTCCATGGCGCCCGCGTAGTCGCCGCTGTCGTACGTCCAGCCCAGCGGCGTGGCGTACGGGAACTTGTCCGGCGCGATGAAGTTCTTCTTGCGGAGCTCGGCCGGATCCATGCCGAGCTCGTCGGCCAGCACGTCCACCGTGCGCTCGATCAGGAAGGAAGCCTCCGTGACACGGAAGGAACAGCGGTAGGCGATCCCGCCGGGGGCCTTGTTCGTGTAGGCCCCGTCCACCTCCACGAACGCGTTCTCCAGGTCGTAGGAGCCCGAGCAGATGTTGTAGAAGCCCGCCGGGAACTTGGAGGGCTGGGCCGCGGCGTAGAAGGGGCCGTGGTCGCCCAGCGTCTTCACCCGCAGCGCCCGAATCGTGCCGTCCTTCGTGGCCGCGAGCTCGGCGTGCATGTGGTAGTCGCGCGCGAAGCCGGTGCTCGAGAGGTTCCCCGAGCGCTCCTCCGTCCACTTCACCGGCCGCCCGAGCTTGAGGGAGGCCACCGCCGAGACCACGTAGCCGGGATAGATCGGCACCTTGTTGCCGAACCCGCCCCCGACGTCCGGGGAGATGATCCGGATCTTGTGCTCGGGCAGTCCCGCCACGAGGGCGAACAGCGTCCGGTGCGCGTGGGGCGCCTGGGAGGTCATGTAGATCGTCATCTTCTCGTTGACCGGGTCCCAGTCGGCCACGCACGCGCAGCACTCCAGCGGCGCCGGGTGGCACCTCTGGTAGACCATGTCCTGGGCGACGGTCACGTCCGCCTCATCGAAGATCGCGTCGGTGGCCGCGCGGTCGCCGGCCTCCCAGTGGAAGATGTGGTTCGACTTCTCGTCGCGGTCCTCGCGAAGCACGGGCGCATCCTTTTCCAGCGCCGCGTGCGGATCCACGACCACGGGGAGCTCCTCGTAGTCCACCCGCACGGCGGCGGCGCCGTCCGCGGCCGCGAAGCGGCTCTCGGCCACGACCGCCGCCACCTCCTGGCCCTGGAACAGGACCTTGTCGGTGGCCAGCACCATCTGCTGGTCGTGAGACAGGGTGGGCATCCACGCGAGCCCGGCCTCCGCGAGGTCGGCCCCGGTGATGACGGCGAGGACGCCCGGCACCTGGAGCGCCGCGGACGTCTCGATCCCCTTCAGACGAGCGTGAGCGTACGGGGAGCGCACGAGCGCCAGGTAGCACATGCCCTTGAGCTTCACGTCATCGACGTAGTGCCCCTTGCCACGGACGAAGCGCGCGTCCTCCTTGCGGCGGACGGAGTGGCCGAGTCCCCCGATATCCTGTGCCTTCGTCGCGCTCATGACGCACCTCCTCCCACCGTCGACTCCGCGGAGCCGGTGCGGATCTTCTTCGCCGCGTACTGGACGGACTTCACGATGTTCTGGTAGCCGGTGCACCGGCACAGGTTACCCGAGATGGCCCGGCGGATCTCGGCCTCGGAGGGGTCGGGGTTCTCCGCGAGGAGCGTCTTCGTGACCAGCATCATGCCCGGCGTGCAGAAACCGCACTGCAGGCCGTGCTCCTGGTGGAAGCCCTCCTGGATGGGCTCCAGGCCGCCGTTGTCGCCCAGCCCCTCTACAGTCGTCAGGTCGTGGCCGTCGGCCTGAACGGCGAACATGGTACAGGACTTCATGGGCACGCCGTCGACGAGCACGGTGCACGCGCCGCAGTTGGTCGTGTCGCACCCGATGTGCGTCCCCGTCATGTCGAGCTCGTCGCGCAGGAAGTGCACGAGGAGCATGCGCGGCTGCACGCGGGCCTCGTGCTCGACGCCGTTCACCGTCACCTTGACCGTCACCTTCTCGGCCATCTCAGGCCTCCCCTCCGGCTCGGGCCGCCGCCCGGCGCAGTGCACGCGCCGAGAGCACCCGGACCATGTCTCGCTTGTACTCCACCGATCCCCGGTTGTCGGCGGTGGGGCTCGATGCCTCCGCCGCCGCGCGGGACGCCGCGTCGATGGCGGCGTCGTCCGGCGCCTTCCCCGTGAGCGCCTTCTCCGCCTCCCCGGCCCGGAGGTTGGTGGCGCCCACGGCCGTCAGGCCGATCCCGACCTCGCTGCAGGTCCCGTCCTCGGCCAGCTCGACCTGGGCCGCGACGGCCACCGTGGCGAAGTCGCCCACCTTGCGCTCCAGCTTTTCGTACGCGCCGCCGGAGCGGTCCGTGGCCAGCGGGAGCTGGATCCCCGTGACGATGACGTCCGGCGCCAGGCTGGTCATGAACGTCGTCACGAACAGCTCGTCGATCGGGACCACGCGCGCTCCATCCGGCCCGCGCACCTCGAGCTCGGCCCGGTACGCCAGCATCACCGACCCCCAGTCCCCGGCGGGGTCGGCGTGCACGAGCGAGCCGGCGACGGTCCCG
>Ga0307419_10000778_pt1 | contig 16358 bp, 15 predicted proteins | sample SalMarWE160230MG_2_FD_202512 | JGI IMG/M metagenome (GOLD analysis project Ga0307419, IMG submission 202512) | Salt marsh sediment microbial communities from the Plum Island Ecosystem LTER, Massachusetts, United States - WE1602-30 | ecosystem: Environmental > Aquatic > Marine > Intertidal zone... | reverse complement strand
ATAAAGAAAATTTCAAACTACATAAAAGAAGAGGAAAAATCTAAGGAAGAGTTATCAAACCTGGAAAAAATCCTTGAGTTATTGAAAACCTCATTTAATGTGAAAAACTATCAACTGAAGATGAGCATAGTTAGAGGTCTTGACTACTACAAGGGGATTGTTTTTGAAATAGAGGCACCATCACTTGGAGCAGAAAAACAACTGTGTGGTGGAGGCGCTTACGAACTTATCTCCATGTTTGGCGGGAGAGAATCATCCACTGCAGGCTTTGCAATAGGTTTTGATCGCACTATTGTTGCCCTAGAGGCAGAGGAATATCAATTTCCCACACCAAAAATAAATGTCTATGTCATACCAGTAAATGAAGATATGACAAGTAAAGCATTGGAGATAGTCCAAAAACTAAGAAATCAAAACATTTCAACGGACATAGACCTCTTAAAAAGGGGAATAGGCAAGAGCATAAAATATGCCAGCTCAATAGATGCAGAAAAAGTTATAATAATCGGTCCAAAAGAATTGGAACAGGACTCTATGACTGTAAGAGATATGAAAAGTGGAGAGCAAAAACTCGTAAATATAAATGATTATCCACCAGCAGGTCAAAGCACCTGATCTTATTTTATTCTCAGAATCCCAGTGGGTTAAAATAAAATATCAAAAGAATGCTTACCCCGTCTTGGATGAATCCTAAGAAGAAATCAAGGATATTTATAATAGACACATCGGCAATTCTTTCAGGTAAGCCAATCAATTTAGACAATGCTATAATGATTACTACATCTAGTGTTTCCAATGAGCTAAAACCAGGAGGGAGAGATTATCAGGCATTACAATTCCTTATGGAAAAGGGATTGTCCATTAATTCTCCATCTCAAGACTCAATTGATAAGATAAAGACTATTTCTAATGAAACAGGAGATCTAGACAGGTTATCAGAGGCCGATATTAGTGTATTGGCTCTTGCATTAGACATAAGCGCAGATGATGACAAAGAGGCCGTCATTTTAACAGATGATTACTCCATCCAAAATGTAGCGCACAGTCTAAACATAAAATTTGAAAGCATCAGTCAAAGGGGAATAACAAAAAGGTTTATATGGAGCTGCCGATGTCTGGGGTGCGGTAAAAATTTCAAAGAAAACTTAAAGATATGTCCTATATGCGGATCTGCAACAAAGAACATTGTTTCAGGTAGGGCAAACATCGGAAAGAAAGGAAGGGATGACAGATGAATATCAAATGTCTCAAAGATTCCAAAGATTTGTTTTTACGGTTTTGGCGTAGTGATAACGAAAAAATATCGTTAATTAGAGACGTCGTTGTTGCTTTACTTGTAGTTTTTATGATACTGATGGCACTATGGACATACACAGGTCAATGGTTTGGCGCACCTATGGTTGCCATAGAATCTGGCAGCATGATGCATGAGAATGAACCGTTTGGGAGAATTGGTACAATAGATGCTGGCGATATGGTGCTCCTGGTAAAAGTGAATGGTAGAGATGATGTAGTCACCCGAGGCAATAATTTTGGCGGTGCGAAAGCAGAAGGTGAAGGTGGCTTGCAGACATATGGAGATTATGGAGACGTTATTATATATAAGAAGTACGGGAGATCCGATAGTGACCAGATAATTCATAGAGCAAGATGTTGGATAGAATATAACGAAACATATGAGACTTACACCGTAGAAGAATATGGATTATATAACGAGACATCTGTAACCATTGGCGAACTCGGCCTAAATAACTACAAACCAAGCCATTCTGGATTCATAACCCAGGGGGACAACCCCATCACAAATAATAGATGTGATCAGGCAGGCGGTATCTGCAGCGAACCGATAAAAGCGGAATGGATAACAGGAAAAGCACGATCGGAGCTGCCATGGATAGGAACTATAAATCTCCTTTTCAACGACTTAGTATCGGGGAGTTTCTGGGGCGGAAAAGAGAAACCTACAGTAAATAATGTGCCTTCAGATTGTATTACATGTCTGGTAATTCTTATAGTCATTCTTATAGCCATACCAATATCTTTGGATGTCTACGATTACTACCAAAAAAAGAACCGGTGAATGCTTACTATATCCCTATTTGTACCAATCCGGCAAAGACTTGTAATCTATCGGATCGCGATAGCCCACTTCTTTAAAACCTTTCAATCTAAGTAAACAAGAATCGCATTTGCCACAAGCTTTTCTGTCACCCTGGTAACAAGACCACGTTTTTTCAAGAGGAGCATGAAGTTCCAAACCTCTTTTTATTATCTCAGCCTTTGTAAGATGAAGTAGTGGTGCTTCTATTCCAATGGATCTTCCCTCGACCCCCCTCTTGGTTGCAAGATCTGCCATTTTTTGATATGCCTTTATGTATTCAGGTCGACAATCAGGATAGCCCGAATAATCTTGAACAGTAGCACCAATAAATATAGCATTAGCATCAATAGCCTCTGCATATGCCAAAGCAATGGATAAAAAAACCGTGTTTCTTGCCGGTACATAAGTAGAAGGTATAGTTTTTCCAATATTTTCCAAATTATAACTCTTAGGTATATCTGAAGAAGCATCTACCAATGACGACCCGCCGAACCTGCGAAGATCAAGATCAAAAATAATATGATCTTTTGCTTTTACCGCAGATGAAACATCTTTTGCACATTCTATTTCTTTTTTATGTCGTTGCCCATAATTAAAGGACAGCGCATATACGTTATAGCCTTCGTTTTTTGCTATAAATGCTGTAACACAAGAATCGATGCCCCCAGATACAAGACAGACCGCACTTTGCGCCATATAAAAAGTTACCCCTCAAATGTTTTTGACATTCTTGCACCTTGGCCAAATCCCTCATCTACACCTATCTCTATACTTTCTATCTGTTTTGACAAAGGAATCTTTTCTACAATTGCCTCCAATATATATTGTGCAAGTTTTTCCGCGGATGTAGAGCTAATTGGTAGCAGAACACAATCGTTCATGGGAAAAACATAGAGTTTTCCAAGAGAATTCAATTTAATACTATCATTTTCCTTTTCAATGGATACAACACCACTTTTTTCAGGAATTAAAATCCTGTGATCCAACATACCCACCGTTTCCCTGAGTACATCTTTTAGTATAGAGAAATCCAGAATTATACCTTTTTCGTCTGGTTTACCAACCACCTTTGCATGAACCGCATAGGTATGTCCATGCAGTCTTCCACATTTCTCATATTCAGGTATTATATGGGCAGAGGAAAACCTTATGTTTGATTTCCACCCGTCAATGTATATATATGAACTCATAAACTCACCTTTTATTTTTTTTTCTGTAATCGTTTATTGCTTCACGAAGTGCATCTGCAGCAAGATTAGAACAATGCAATTTTATAGCCGGCAGTCCTCCAAGTTCATTGGCAACATCATCTCGCTTTATTTCAAGTGCCTCATCTAACATTTTTCCTTTAGCCATTTCAGTCAATATGCTGCTAGTGGCTACAGCCGCAGCACATCCAAAGGTCTTAAACTTTATATCAATAATTATTTCATCTTTTACTTTGATATAAATAGTCATGACATCGCCACATGTAGGATTTCCTACCGTGCCAACACCATCAGCATCTTTTATTTCACCAACATTTCTTGGATTAAAGAAATGATCCTTTACCTTCTCAGTATACATGTCGCTCATAAACAAACCCTTCTTTATCTATTCCATAGTGGGGACATGTTCCTAAGATTTTGTACTATTTCAGGTAGCACTTCCGCAACATATTCAACATCTTCTTTAGTGTTCATTCTACCAAGTGTTAACCGTAATGATCCATGTGCCTCTTCAGGTTTAAGACCAATGGCCAACAATACATGTGATGCCTGTAATTTTTTCGAGGAACACGCAGAACCAGTAGCAGCAGCAATTCCTTTCTCATCAAGCATAAGATTAAGAGATTCTCCTTCAATTGCAGTAAATCTAAAATGAGCGTTATTGACCAAACGCTTCTCAGGATGACCATTAAGATAACTTTCCTCTATTTTTAATGCGTCTTTAATCAGCATGTCTCTCAAATTTTTGAGATGTGCCATATCCTCTTTGAGTCTTGTCCTTCCTAACTCACAGGCTTTACCAAGACCAACAACACCCGGTGTGTTGTATGTGCTGCTTCTAAGTCCCTTTTCATGTCCACCACCATGCGCTATAGTTTGTAACTTCACACCATTTCTGACATAAAGAGCCCCAACACCCTTAGGACCATAAATTTTATGTGAAGAAAGTGCCAATAAATCGATATTTAATTTATTTACATCAACTGGAACTTTACCAACGGCTTGAACAGCATCAGTGTGAAAGATAATGCCATGCTCTTTTGCGATCTTACCAATCTTATCCATTGGTTCTATGGTTCCAATCTCGTTATTTGCAAACATAATTGTAATAAGAAAGGTATCTTTTGAAATGGCCGCCTCAAGTTCTTTTATATCTATCAATCCATGTTTATCAACAGGTAAATATTTTACATTGAACCCAATTTGCTCCATATATTTACAGGTTGCAAGAACTCCAGGATGCTCAATTGCAGAGGTTATTATGTGAGTTCCCTTACTGCCTCTTTTTTCCTTATTGCGAAAGGCAATTCCTTTAATCGCAAGATTGTCTGATTCAGTCCCACCAGAAGTAAATACCATTTCATCTTCGTTAGCACAAATTATATCTGCTACTTTTTTTCTTGATTCTTCTACAGCATCAAACGCTTCTCTCCCAAAAGAGTGTATTGAGGAAGGATTTCCATAAAACTTGTCAAAGTAAGGCATCATTTCTTCAATAACTTCTTTGTCAACTGGTGTAGAAGCACCATAGTCCATGTAAATTCTTTCCATTTTAATCACCTCGCCCCATATCCATCATTCTCTTGAGAGGCATCTTTGCCTTTTCCATTATATAATCAGAAAGTTTTATCTTAGGTTCCAAGGTTTTGAGACTATTTAAGACTTTTTCCAAGGTTATCTTTTTCATATTTGGACAAACTGCCCCCTTAAGCGGATAAAATATTTTATCAGGATTTTCTTTTTTCAATCTATAACACATATCCTTCTCAGTTCCAATAATAAATTCTTTTGAATTTGACTTTTTAGTATGATTTACCATGCCGTTTGTCGACAATGCATAATCTGCAAGATCTATAATCTCGGGCCTGCATTCAGGATGTACAAGTATTTCTGCAGATGGGTGCTTATTTTTGAGTTTCAGAATATCATCCTTATGGATGTTATGATGTGTTGAGCACATGCCTGGCCAGAGAATCATTTCTTTTTCAGGGACAAATCGTTGTATGTAAGATCCTAAATTTCTATCAGGTACAAAAATTATTTTGTTGGAATCTACAGCCTTTACAACTTTTTCACCATTTGATGATGTACAACAAATATCAGACATTGCCTTGATTTCTGCAGTTGTATTTATGTAAGAAACCACTTCTGCACCTGGATTTACTTTTATTAGCTTTTTAAGACCTTCTTCATTCACCATGCCAGCCATAGGACACTTCGCAGTTATATCTGGAATTATGACATTTTTATCTGGATTCAAAATCTTTGCAGATTCTGCCATAAATCCAACACCACAAAACACGATATTCTCAGCTTGTGTTTTTGTAGCCTTCTTTGCAAGATCTAGAGAATCCCCTAAAAAATCGGCAATATCTTGAACCTCAGGAATTTGATAGTTATGCACCAAAATAATGGCATTGTGCTTTTCTTTTAACTCCTTTATTTTGCTTGCTGTTTCTTTGTCCATAACGGAAAAACCTGACCAGTTTTTCTTTGCCCATATATCCATGTCTCAAATAAAGATTACCCTTTTACCCATACAAAACTATTATATCAATGATATGAGATATCCATAATCAAAGGATGGATGAATTATGGACGTAATTTCGTTAATTATAGGATTTGTCATGGGTATGATTGTAGTGGGCATTGCAATTGAGCTTGGAACAAAAAGAACAACTGGAACCGCACCTGCTTCCAGACATGCGAAGAAGTGGAGCATATCTGAAATTGCAAATCCGCGTATCATGGCAGAACATATGGGAGATATTGAAATTCCAAGAAATTCTAAAGTACTGGTAAACGTGTATAGAGATAAGGAACTGCTGAAAGGATTAGATGTCAAGGAACACAGAGGGATAAAAGGGAATTTCATCATTGGCGATGATAGAGCACTTATCCTAGCAGGCCCTGTAAAAAAGGATGAGGTAGGTTTTTGGACCATAGAAAAAGAAATCGTTAAAAAACTGAACGATGAGTTTGAAGATATGTGGGCCAAGGGCACCAGGATGATAGAACAGGAAAAATGATATCGGTGTTTTCTTAATACTGACAAAGCAGAAATAAAAATAAGGTGAAACAGTATTATTATTGCAAAGAAATCTCAAAATGATTTTTTAAGAAATATTTGACTTTTTCCAATATAGGTTCCAATATCTTTTCGGTTAAAAATCTTAGAGGAGTATTTGCAGTTATAGTATGTTCGACTATATCGTTAAATACGATATAAATGCCTAAGAGGAAGAAGTTGTTTTCCCATATTGTATATTGTTCATCTAAAACAATTAACCAAGCTAACATAAGGATACATATACCTATGTATAAATGATGTGTAGCTTTCCAGTGAAATTTAATAGGTTCTCGCATATAAAATATCCCTTTTTAATGTAAAATCTGCAACACTAGCAAATCAATATCATTCATAATATTTATTTTATTGATTATATATATTTTTCGTAAAAAAGTATTTCAATTAGGTTGTTGAAAAATTCTGATTTTGCAGAAATTGTGGAAAATTGAATGAAGTTGAAAAGAAATGGGTATTTATTACTTATTTCTATAATCATACCTCATTATGTTATCTGGGGTGAGAACCTAAAAAGGTGGATTGAAGATGCAGGGCTTGATCCAACTGGAATAACAACTAAGAGTTCAAGAAAAACATGGGAATCTGGCTTGCATCGACCTATCCTAAGCAATTGGAATATATCTTTTTGTCACAGGGGCATACAATGATGACAGCCCTATAATATTATCTTATGATACCATTTACAAAAGAAGGCGTAGGGGAAATAAAATTTTATACAGAGGGTTGGATTTGAATTTGACTTTGCACAAATGATAGGGGATTTGATCTAGGAAAACAAATTAGTCATTGGAAGATTTAACGCATCACAGTAAAAATTTCATTATTCTCATCGAGTTCTAATTTATAATCCTCCAGTTTTAAATATCCCTTAAATATACCTTTCTTGTCAACTAATCTTATAGTTGTAAATTTTTCAGAAACATCTTCGACTTTACCATATAACCCATTGTGATCTTTGATTTTTACAAAATCGCCTATTTGAGCTCTCTCTTTCACAAAACGGTAAAATTAATACACCCTCAAATAGCTTTGCATTTTTCTCATTCCTGTTGAACTTCAGCGAGAACACTTTGAGAACCTTGATTGTTTCTATATTCCTAAAGAAATGTTTCGTGTCATACTTAGAGAAGGAGTTGTATTTGGAATTATAGAATGGTGGGGAGAGTAATAAAGAATTATACAATATGCTAGCGGTTTGAAGAATCGACATATTAAATGAAAAAATCCTGTTTTTCAGATTTTAAAGGCAAAGCATCAGAATCTTTTAAATACGATATTTCAATCCACAAACGAGAGATTATGACGCTGGTGACACCATTGCAGAAGGAGTTAACCCCTTGCAATTTTCTGATTAAACTAGTTAATCTCGATGAAACCTTGTGTAAATCATGTTGAATCTGATTGGAGTTGCCATTGCATTCACTGTTGTAATTCTTTTAATTAGGAAAAGATATAATTTTGGTATTTCATTAATTTTAGGTTCACTCATTATTGGCATATTTTCGTTGCAGACAATTGAATTTGCTGATATCCCAAAGGCAATGCTTGAAGCAACCATTTATCATTTTGAGGATCAGCCATTACAATCAATTATTTATTCCTTTGATTATCATCAGTTATATGCAGAAACTATCGAGCTTGCATTGCTGATGACTTTGATTTTCATACTTGCAAAATTAATGCAAGAAACAGGTGCCATCAAAAAGTTAATCGACAGCCTAAGAACGTTTTTTTCCAATGGTGGTACACTTGGAGTAATCCCTGCGATATATGGGCTCATGCCTGTTCCAGGTGGTGCACTATTTTCTGCACCAATGATGGATGAAGAAGGAGATAAATATAAGATAAACAAAGACGAGAAAAATTTTCTAAATGTATGGTTCAGACACATCTGGTTTGCAATATACCCAATATCTTCAGCGATGATTCTCATCTGCAGTGATAAATTCTCAAACATCAACATCTATTACTTAGTAGCAATCAATATTCCTGCATTTATAGCATCAATTGCCATAGGTATTTTCTACCTTAGAAAATTTATAAAGAATGCACCAAAGCAAGAAAAGAATACAAAAAAGGATTATTCTGGTCTTGTTTATCTTTTACCACCAATAGTTCCTTTATTTTTCTATGGGCTTTTACAATTCTTAGATTTTCCACAGATTAGATCTTTTCTCATTGGAATACTTTTTAGTGTCATTATATTGTATTTCATAACAAAAATCAAACCTAATGAATTTCTGCAAATCATCAAAAAATCGTTAACATGGAAACTTGCACTGGCAATATTTGGCATCATGATTTTTAGAGAGATGTTTGAAACATCAGGTGCGACCATCCTAATTGCCGATATTATTGGGGGCCTACCATTTCCAGCGATAATAGTAATAATAATTATACCAATCTTATTAGGTGTACTAACTGGTTATAATTTAGGAGCAGTGGCACTTTCATATCCTCTAGTAGAACCTTTTTTCCAATTTACAGGAATAAATATTGTGGGTCTTACAAGCATAATATTTATCAGTTCTCTCGTGGGCTATCTTATTTCACCGATTCATCTTTGCAATGTACTGAGCAGTGAATATATGAAAACAGATACAACACGCATGTACAAAATGTATATTCCATCAGCAATCTTTCTACTACTGGTACAAACCATATCTATGATGCTGGTATTTGCTATTTAGAGACAAACCTTTTAAAAACTTGATATTTTCCCTAGTTCCATGGACCAACCAGACATACTCAAAAATTTGAAAAATCCCGGGTTTTATGGATCTGATGTAAAGTCAGTTAATATTCTACAAACCCATATCTCATTTGTAGCTTTAACTGGAAAATATGCATACAAAGTGAAAAAACCAGTAAATTTCGGCTTCCTTGATTTCTCCACCCTTGAAAAAAGAAAATATTTCTGTGACGAGGAGCTGAAATTAAACAGAAGGCTTTGCCCTGATATTTACCTTGAGGTTCTCCCCATTACCAGAAAAGACAGTAAACTTGAATTAAACGGAGATGGGGAAATAGTTGACTACGCCCTAAAAATGAGAGAATTTTCCCAAGAAGAGATAATGACAAATCTGATAAAGCAAGGAAAAATCCATGAGGAAACAATCGAGGAAATTTGCGATATTCTGGTTGATTTTTACAATTCTGGAATGCACTCCAATGAAATTGATAATTATGGAAAACCTGAGGCAGTCAAACAAAACATCAGTGAAAACTTTGAACAAACGCAGTCAGTAGTTGATGTAACCATTCCAAAAGATGTGTATGCATACATTAAGGATGTATCAAATAAATTTTTTGAAGAAAAGAAAGCGGTCTTTGAAAAACGAATAAAAGGAAAACATATACATGATTGCCATGGAGATCTTCACTCAGGAAACATAGTTGTGTCTGATGACAACACATATATTTTTGATTGTATTGAGTTTAACAAACGATTTAGATATTGTGACGTTGCTTCGGACATAGGATTTTTAGCAATGGATCTTGACTATCTTAATCACCCATATCTTTCAAGTTATCTGATAGATAAATATGTTGAGAAAAACCATGATAAAGACATCTTTGATGTATTGAACTTCTACAAAAGCTACAGGGCATATGTCCGGGGAAAGGTTCTTGGATTTAGGTTAAGCGACAAAAACATCCCCGAGGAAGAGCGGAAAAATACGATCGAAACAGCGGAAAAATACTTCGACTTGTCTCAATACTATGCATCACTATTTTTCCTTGATTTAAAAAACAAAAAGCCACTACTTTTTATTGTAAGTGGGCTAAGTGGAACGGGTAAGTCCACCATATCGTTGAAAATTTCTGTTGATTATCATGCACACTACGTTAACACAGACATTATTCGAAAGGAGCTTGCCGGTATAGATAAATTCGAAAAACATCATGATGAAATTAACACGGGCCTTTATTCTCCAGAAAAAATTGATTATACTTATGAAAAAGTAATGGAAAAAGCAGAATATCTACTTAAGAAAGGAGAAAACGTTGTATTGGATGCAACTTTCCAAAAGAAGAGTTACAGAGACATGGCAAGGAAAATTGCAGAGGAAAACAATGCTATTTCAGTGCTAATTCAATGCACCTGCCCAGAGAACATAGTAAAAAAATGGCTAGAAGAACGCCAAAGTAAAAAGACCGTTTCAGATGGACGATGGGAAATTTATCTAAACCAAAAAGAAACATTTGAATCATTTACTCCCAAAGAAAAACATATCAAAATAGACATTTCAGAAGGATCATATGATGCGAGAATGGAGTCATTTAGAAAGATACTTGCAACTATCGATGAGGGTAAATAATGGAAATCATGGGGTATTTTATCGATCTAGATGAAACAACACATACAATTAAAAATAAAGGATACAAAACAGTAGCATTGCAAATTCCAGAGGGCTTAAAGGGAAGTACATCAAAAATTGTAGAATTTATAGAAAAAGAAACAACATGTACCACAATAATTTTAGCAGATCCTTGCTTTGGTGCCTGTGACATTGCAAACTATGAGCTTAAAAATTTAGGTGTCGAGTTTGTTATACAGATAGGACATACACCCATTCCAAATCTAGAAAATATTTTGATTCCTACCACTTTTGTTAACGCTCTTTCATCAAGGGAGGTAGCCCAAGCTGTTGAAAAATCAATACCTCTTTTAGATGGTACAAGAATTGGCATTGTTACAACTGCGCAACATCTACATACAGTAGATGACGTAGAAAAAATTTTGCAAAAACATAATTTAGAACCCATTATATCTGATGGGGACGAGCGAATATCCAACAAAGGTCAAATTTTAGGATGTAACTTTTCTGCAGGTATGAACATTGGTGATGAAGTAGATTCGTTTTTGTTTATTGGAAGCGGTAACTTCCATCCAGTTGGCCTTCTTTTAAGTTCCAAAAAACCAGTAATTGCGGCTGATCCATATACTAATTCTGTAAAAAAACAGGAATTAGAAGATTTAAAAGACACAATTCTGAGGCAGAGATATGGAGCCATTGCCAACTCACAAAATGCTAAAAAATTTGGGATACTACTTGGTATGAAAAAAGGTCAACAACGGGTAGAACTGGCACATAAAATTAAAGAGATGCTTGATTCTGTTAATAAAAAATCATTACTTATAGCGATGGAAAATTTTTCACCCACCTCACTGCAGGGATTTAGAGATATTGATTGTTTCATCTCTACATCGTGCCCAAGGATTGCAATTGATGATTATCTGCAATACAAGACACCGATTTTAACACCGGCAGAATTAGAAATCGTTCTTGGTAAAAGAAAATGGGAAGATTACATATTTGATCAGATAATCTAATAAAAAGTGGGCCCGAAGAGATTTGAACTCTTGACCTCCCGGTTATCAGCCGGGTGCTCCAACCAACCTAAGCTACGGGCCCAGTGAAAGGACGTATTACAGTTTTCCTATATAAAAATGTATATTCCAACAAAAGGGATATTACGAATAAATTTTTTTCATGAATATGAGAGTTAAACAACATCCTACGCCAAAAATATTGGCCACAATTACTGCCAAAGCACCTAAGAATAACCCATAGATAAACCACAAAGTCATGCCAGCCGTTAAGACAATGGGCATAAGGTAAGAAACATCTTCAAGTTTTTTTGTTCGATATCCTCTGATCAATTGAGGTATAAACCCCGCTGAGGTTACAGCCCCTGCAACTAATCCGAAGAGTTCTAATGCCGTGGAATCCATAGAAACATATCATTCATCTAAAATAGCATATTAAATCTTTCCAAAAAGGTACGAATAAGTTTTTGTATGGAAATACTAATGCACGTTCTTGTTTGGGCCCGTAGGGTAGCTTGGCATCCTTGTACCTTGGGGTGGTATAGACTTGAGTTCAAATCTCAGCGGGCCCATACATATTTACGGGAGAAAATCTATGTTCCACGAAGATTACTATCGGAAATCGTTATAAGGAGCTAGCAAAAAACTGGATATTGATATTACTATGTAGCTACTTATTTTGAAAAATTAAATGAAGAAAAAATATTTTATAATCGGTGAAAAAATGAAATTTGAGGAACTCAGCATACACAAAAAGCTCATAGACAAAACATGTGAACAAGGATTCGAAGAGCTAACCCTAATTCAGGAAAAATGTTTACCTGAAATCATTAAAGGAAAAGATGTTGTGGGTCAAGCAGAAACAGGTTCAGGGAAAACACTTGCATTCTGTCTCCCCATATTAGATGGGATCATTTCTGGGGCAGGACTCCAAACGGTTGTTCTTACTCCAACTAGGGAACTATGCGTACAGGTAACAGATGTATTCAAGGATTTTGGAAAAATGCTTGGCATAAAGACGACAAGTGTGTATGGTGGTGTGGGTATAGAACCACAGATAAAAAAAATACGCACTTCTGAGATAGTTGTTGGTACGCCTGGCAGGATGCTTGACCACCTACGTAGGAAAACATTAGATTTTAAAAATGTAAGATTTCTCGTGCTTGATGAAACCGATAAAATGTTAGAAATGGGTTTTATCGATGATGTCGAAAAAATCATACGTCATGTACCAAAGAAAAGGCAAACACTCATGTTCAGTGCAACAATATTAGGAAGCATCCATAGGCTCATGAATAAACATCTCAGCAACCCCATAGTTATAAAAACTAAATCCCAGGTAGATAAAAGCAAACTACATCAGACTTATTATGACATCTATCAACAGAATGACAAATTCTCCCTTCTTGTGCATCTGCTAAAGAATGATACATCAGGTCTTGCAATTGTATTCTGCGCTACACGGATAGAATCTGATGCTGTAGCAAGGAATCTCAGACATCATGGCATAAATGCCTCTGCAATACATGGAGGAATGAGTCAAAACAAAAGAACGCAATCTCTCGATGCTCTGAAAAATCAGAAAACAGATGTCCTAGTGGCAACAGATGTGGCAGCCAGAGGCCTCGATATAAAAAATGTCTCCCATATCTATAACTACGATGTGCCAAAGACCGCTATTGAGTACATACATAGAATAGGTAGAACAGCACGTGCTGGAGAAAATGGTGCTGCAATTACCCTGCTCACAGAACCCGATCATGAAAATTTCAGACGAGTTCAAAGCAATGAAGAACTCAACATTGAAGAAGCAGATATTCCAGAGTTTAAAAAAGTTACTTTCTTCAGATACAGCAGCAGACAGAAGAAAAAACCATTTCGACGACAGCAGCGTCATTACCCCAGACGATAAACCAAAATTCCCAATATAACCAAACTCTAGCGCATTAGCATCTTTGCTATACATTACTTAGCCATAACCTTCTAATATTTATTCTCTCAGGAATTAAAAATATTAATATAGTCCAGAGAGATATTTTGCAAAAGATGTTTGAAGGTCGAAGTAAACAACAACAGATAGCATTATTTGCAATAATCTCTTTGATCTTTACTTTAATGCTATCTTGTTATCATACATTTCTACTCGGTTGGAATATCTACGTTGTAATTGTTGCTGGAAACATTGAATTCTTTTGTTTGTTCTACATCTTATATCTGCCAACAAAACTGAAAGAAAAAAAAGATTAGTCCATTTTGCTGTTCCCTCTTGTGATTTAGAAATCTCCAAGAATTTACCATTATGAACTACACATATTTCGGCGAATTTAATTTTGCTTAATTCCAAAAAATCAATTTTTAATGATGCAAAACCATTAATTTAGAAAAATACATAAATACCTACAAAATACAGCCCCATTAGGAAAATTATGAAGAAAACGCTGACTAGCATATTGCTGATAACATTAATGATTGCAATTATTCCTTCTGCCACAGTGTACGGGGAGGATATTAACACAGAAACACACCAGATTACAATATCCAAAGAGGGTGATGCCATATCAGTTAAAGAAAGTTTAACGATATGTGGTACATCCAATGAAACATATACCACAATAAAATTTTGGGCATCTGCTGAGGCTCAGGAGGTAAATGTCCTTGTCAGCAACAATGAAGTACAATATGAGCCAACTGGCAATAACGAATACATATTCGATATATCCTCCTTCAATATAACAAAAGATTCATCCATACAATTAACCATCACGTACACTTTGAATAAAGATGTTGAGGAATTCGAAAATATCTTAATTTACAACACCACTGACCTATCAGTTGAGTTTGATGAAAACAAAATATATAGTGGAAAAAACCTAGTGTCTGGTACTTCTTTTACCCTTCTTCTCTACGAACCAACTGAAGCTCCTGTAAGCTGGTACATTATTGTATTTATAGTTTTACTAGTAATATTGTTGGTGGTTTCCACACTGTATTCATTCAGAAAACAAAAATCATCAAAAATCAAGGATATCGCAAGTGAATCCGAAGAGCTATTGAATGCAAAAAAGACACTTCTCATGTCCCTTCTCAAGGATATTGAAAAGCAACATAGATCAAAACAGATATCTGATGATACACATCACAAACTTAAGGATTATTACAAACAGCAGACAGTAGAGACAATGAAAAAACTCGAAGATATAGAATCAGAAATCAAATAGGCTTTGTTGTTTATTCTCTTTTTTATCTTTTTCTTTTTTATCGTGTGTAACGGATTCATTTTCAATTTGTTTCTCATGAGCGGTTTTGGCAGGATGAAGACTCTTTCCTAGCTCACGCGAATAATTTTCACCGAGCAGATATTTCATCTCACTTTCCGTAAATTCAAACTTATGCATCATTTTAACAGCAAACTCGAGGTTATTTCTAAACATATGTATAAGATATGTGGAAAGAAACTCTCTACTTTTTCTGTTTGAATTGTGACATATTCTGCTCATCTTTCCAACGATTGAATCTCTGGTGTCCCGATATGATTTACTGCTTTTTTTCTCTCTTAGCCATAAGGGAAAGTTATATTTCTCGTTTTGATACTCGTGGGTTTTTGCAGTGGCTACACCGCCATTCATAAGATCGCAGGCGTATGACCACAACCCATAATTCTGTCTCCTATGTGTTCTGCCCAAGAAGACATCTGCTTTAGATATTGCATCATAGCCTTTAACCAAATCATGAGTATCTTTGTACTCAACTGGCAGATTTTCAGTGATCCATAATAAAACACTATTTGGATCCTCATCCAAATTAGATACACTCCCTTTTATGTTTTGTATGTCTCTAGTTTTGAATATGTCCCTCAATGCATCAAATATTATCTTGTTTTTGTCTCTATATCCTAAGACATTCAACGATTGTATATCAAGTTGTTTCTTATCCAAACAAATGGATTGTAAATCATTTACTGCGGAGCGTATATCCCCTTTACATCTATCTGATATGGTCTTTAGCACTTTCAGATCAGCTGCTATTCCCTCAGAAATACATATTCGTTTTAACAAACCAAATATGGAGTTAGGGTACGGGTTGTAAAATTTTATCAGTTTGCATGTTCTCTTTAAATTTTCACCGCTGCCTTTTATCAGATTATAGTAATCATTTACTATCAATATTATGGGCTGTTTGGTGATCTTTATTGTATCGATAATAGCTCTTTTTCCACCTTTATCACTCATGTCGTTTTTGCCATTATCCTTTATTTTTTCATAGAGGTTGTCTGCCTCATCTAGAACTATGAGTTTTCTACCACCTTTATGTGATGAGACAAAACTGCCATTATTGTCAAACGTCTCATTTACAGCTCCAAAAGTTGCTACTTTCTTAATTTTTGTCGCGTTTCTAGCATCTGACGTATTCAGTTCTATTGCAGGCCACCCATAATCCTTTGCAAGAGCAAGAGCACTACTTGTTTTTCCGGTTCCCGGACTACCTGACAGTATTACAGCACGTTTCTTGGGATTCCCGTGGTTCCATACATCAGCCCATCTTTTAAGTTCTGTAACAGCACGTTCGTTTCCAACAATTTTATCAAGACTTTCCGGTCGATATTTCTCAGTCCAATCCTCCATTAGG
>Ga0307419_10000777_pt1 | contig 16358 bp, 15 predicted proteins | sample SalMarWE160230MG_2_FD_202512 | JGI IMG/M metagenome (GOLD analysis project Ga0307419, IMG submission 202512) | Salt marsh sediment microbial communities from the Plum Island Ecosystem LTER, Massachusetts, United States - WE1602-30 | ecosystem: Environmental > Aquatic > Marine > Intertidal zone... | reverse complement strand
TTTGTGCGGTCTGTAGGGGACAAGGTAACCTCTGAAGTTATAAGAAGGTACATAAAGTATCATCAGGAAGAGCAGTTGCATTTTGATCTTTAATGCCCCGCAGCTCTGCTGCGGGGTAGTTTACTATAGAATAGAATTGAAAAGATGGGCTTAAAATATTCATAGAGGAGCAGCTTATGTTGGCGGTACGGTTTTATCAACACGGCGGACCCGAGGTATTGAAATGCGAGGAAGTGCCGACTCCCCGCCCGGGGGCTGATGAAGTGCTCATTCGCGTTGAGGCCGCGGGGGTGAATTATGCCGACACGGTAAGGCGTAATGGCGACTATTATCCCGTCCCCACGGTGTTGCCCGCCATACCGGGGGGCGAGATTGCCGGCAGCATCGAGGCGTTGGGCGAAGGGGTAGAGCACCTTAAGGATGGTGCGCACGTATTTGCGCTTATTGACGCAGGAGGCTATGCTCAGTATGCCGTTGCGCCGACCAACAGTATCATCCCGGTTCCCGAAGGCATCGATCCGGTTCAAGGTATTGCTCTCATCGTTCAGGGTCTGACCGCGGCCCTTGTGCTCAAGGAGACCGCGGGTTTGCGCGCCGGAGAACGTATTCTCATCCAGGGTGCGGCCGGAGGGGTAGGTCTGCTCTCGATACAGCTCGCGAAGATCTACGGCGCGGGGCTCATCATTGCCGCCGCAGGTTCGCCCGAGAAGCGCGAATTCGCACTCAGCCTGGGTGCCGATTGTGCGATCGATTATACCCTTCCTGATTGGCCTCAACAGGTTCTCAAGGCAACCGACGGGCACGGCGTCAATATAGTCCAGGAAATGACGGGAGGCCATGTATTCCAACAGAGCCTTGATTGTCTCGCGAAATTTGGTCGATTGGTGGTATACGGTTTCGCCAGCCGGGAACCCGTCAACCTTGATCCGGGACGTCTCTTACCCTTCAATCATACGGTGAAGGGTTTCTATCTGGGGGGTTTTCTTCACGACAAACCGGAACTCGTCAATGCGACCCTTGCCGAATTGGCCGGTTTTGTCGATTCGGGTCGTCTTAAGCTTCATATGGGAAGGGTTTTCCCCTTGACCAAAGCGCAAGAGGCCCACCGACTTCTCGAAGGTCGGCAGACGAGAGGCAAACTGGTTATACTCCCCTGGGATACTGTGTAAAAAGGATTGCAGGCCAAACCCGCTTTGTACTCGAATTTTTTGGGCGATTAATGAACACATATTGCTCATGATTTTTGAGCGCTTGTACATACATGCGTTTTTAATATGGTACTGAGAGAATGTGTACGAACGTGCCGTGTGCTATTGAGCGAGACCATTTTCTGAAAGATATCCGAACACAATTTTTCTATATGCAGCGATAATGCCGGATGTTATGTTGTGGCTGACCAAACGTTGCGGGGCGCGATAGACATGTGCAATTATAATGTTCACATTATGTAAAATGTAACGATTTGTTATTACAAGCAAACTCATAACAAGGGAGTATCAGTTGCGAGCGACTTCCCGTATACCCCTGAGAGCATGTCTAGCGATATAATCATGCATCGTAATGAGCAAGCATACCTTTCATGATAGCACGTATCATAGCACTATGAGGGTCCGAGCAATCTGACTTTGCCTCAAGCACTGAAAAAACTTGACAGGGGGAAAATCCTTTGTTAGTAATAGGTCGAGTGCTTGATCTAATTTGAACCCGCAACGAAAGAGAGGTTTCTCATGCCCAGAACCAAACACGGTTCGATTGTTAAAAACGAGGGTCACGTATTCCCGGAAGATCTGGTTTTTGCCTCTACTCAGAATGCTGCATTGATTGAAAAGAGGCATCAACAGATCGTGGATGGGGCCTGCAAGGTATTTTTCAAGAAGGGATACCATCCGACCACGACCCGTGAGATAGCAAAAGCATGTGGTATGTCCATTGGACAGCTCTATCATTATATTTCTTCCAAAGATGATGTGTTGTATTTGGTACATAAACACAGCCAAAGGCTCTGGTATGATTATTTGAAAAAATCAGACTTTGAAAAAATTGACGATCCAGTCGAAAAATTGACTGAGGCACTCCATTATACACTCTTGTTTATGATTGAAAATAAAAAGCTCATCCAATTTATTTATTCAGAAAGCAAATATCTCGACAAGAAACACTTACAAATTGTTCTGGACATGGACTATCAAAATGTGGTTGGTTTCTGGCACAGTCTGTTAGAGGATGTCAAAAAAACAACATCAATTACAAGCGATACAAAATTCGGAAGCAGTATAATCACTTATCTCCTGGCCTTTCTGGCGCTACGAGGGTGGACATTAAAGGATAAGCCAAGCAAGGAGCACGTGGATTCCCTAGTTGACTTTATTTTACGAGGGTTGGGTGTGCGGTAAATATGTATAACATCATAACTGCAAGAGTAAAAGCAATGGGGATTCTGATTTTTCAGGACAGGGGTTCGATATATCATCAGGACAAAGCGGCCTTTTTTGACGGCTGAATAATCTGGTATATTATTTCCTGTCCTGGGCGGTGTCTTGTATGGGGTTCATGCCAGGCCCAGTATATCGGAGTACCCGAAGACCGCCCCCCGCTGCATCGGAAACGTAGAGCAACCCGTCTCTTCCAAAAACCACGTCATACGTATCGACATATTTTCTGTACTCTGAAACGAGTTTACCCCCAGGAGGTCCCATCTCAGCGCCGCTCCACTGACCGATATCCGGACCTACGTAATGGCCGACCTCAACAGGATGGTACGGATCCTTGATGTCTATAACCCGCAATCCGAGCTTGTACCATGCTTGGAACAGAAGATTTTCATTCCAGGCATTACCGATATGCGTTGAGGGTCCGTTCCCCGCTGCGTTAAAGCCGGGACAGGTATTTTCTGGATACTTGAACTCCGAGATAATCTGAGGATTTTTTTCATCCGATATATCGACAAATCGCATCCAGCCGAAGGGGCATAAATTAAATTCGTCGGAGAGCGCAATCAGTTTACGGCCGGGCACAAGCTTTGCGGAGTGACTATTGCCTGCGTGTTTGCTATCCGGATTCACCTCAGGAGGCTCTGGCGGGGAATGGTAGTCAAGCCGTGAAATGAACTGTGGCTTACTTTTATCGGAGATGTCCAAAATGATGAATCCTCCTTGATGATACGCGAGATATGCGCGGTTTTCATGTACCGTGATATAGTGCAGTCCCAGATGTTTCTTCGGCAGCCATTTCCCTGAAGGGGTTTGTCCCCAGATCACGTATGCAAAGGGAAGCGGTGTCTGTATCCAGTCGCGCATTGCCTCTTCGTCATTCTTCTGACCCGGGACCCACCATTTACCGACCTCAACCGGCTTGTGAGGATTCTTCAGATCGACAATCACGAGGATTTTGCCTATGAAGCCTTCATACTCGCCTCCGAGATAGACATACCGCCCATCAAAGAAAAAGTGATGCACTCCGGATCCATTCCCTGGCATGACGAAGTATGAGAGGAATTTCGGATTGTGACGGTCGCTTACGTCATAGACCTTTATCCCGCGGTAATAATCCTGATACGGCGTGCCGTAACGATACCGTTCTTGGTTGACCACCAGAATATTCGAATGATAAAAGACGTAGTGCGTATGTGTGTTCCAGCCCGGATCCCAGTCCGGGATCGGTGTCTTTTCTGACCAGCGCGGATCGCCGGGCGGAGGAGGCGGTGATTTGACAGGGTCGTATGGATAGACAATGGCAATTGGTTTCGGCTTCGTGCGATCCTTGAGATCGATGACCATGAAACAGCGATGAGGGACATAACCGCCGGAATACACATAGTCTCCATCAGTATACGGCCAGGGAGAGAGCTTCGAGTATTCCCTGATGGGGTTGTTCGGGTCACTGCACCCTACTTCCTCGATATTCCAGGCGTCCGCAACAGAGCCAGCTTGTTTGTGCTTATCGTTCATTGTTCTTATGCGTCCTCAGTGCACGAACCATGTTTTAGCCCTGATGAGCAATACTATATCACACATGAGATAAAAGTCAGAATTGAAGATCTATCATGAAAAATAAAACAATGGAACTTCCCTTAACGTGGGAACGGGGGCTAGGATAAGATGGATAGCTTCTATTCTACCCCATACCTACCCCTCGTATCATCTCCTTCACCACTACCCCGTGCTCTCCCCCTTCCTGGTAAGTATGTCTATACTCATCTCGCAACTGTTCCGAAAAAGGGCTTGACATAAATTATGCCCCGTGTTAGGTTTACAAATCGAATGCTCGCTCTATTTAGATTAAATCCCGCATTAAGGTATTACGGGTACAGTTGCCACTGATCGGGAACGTGGTACGTGGCATAGCCTCATTAATTATAAAACAGGAGGTTTGAATGGCTATTAAGACACCGCAACAATATATAGAAAGCCTGAGGGATGGGCGAGTAGTTTACTGTAATGGCGAGAAGATCGAGGATGTCACGACGCATCCAATTCTCAACATATGTAGAGATTGGGTGGCCATGGATTACGTCCTCCAAGGTGATTCGCGCTACCAGGATCTTCTTCTGGAAAAGGATGAAGATGGTGAACTGGTGAGCTTCGCGTTGATGCCACAAAAAAGCAGAGAAGATCTGATTAGATTAAGAGAGGTTGTAAAACTCTGGGCACGGGTCTGTTTTGGTAAGCCGCCGGGAGCCAAGTTTGTGGCAAAAGACGGGCTTAACGCCGTTACCGTGGTCAGCCAAAGAATTGATAAAAAGTACGGCACGAATTATGCCAAAAACGTTGAGGCCTACCGAAAACATTTACAGAAGAACGATCTGGCATTTGCCATGGGGCTTACTGATGTTAAGGGAGATAGAAGTCTCCGGCCTGCGCAGCAAAAACGCCACCAGGATTACTACGTCAGAATTGTCGAGGAAAGAAAAGATGGCATCATCGTGAGGGGCGCCAAAACGCACATCAGCCAGGCGCCGCTGTGCAACGAGATCCTGATAGCCCCCTGCCGTGCGATGAGAGAGGATGACAAGGCTTATGCCGTGTCCTTTGCGGTACCGGTCAATAGTCCGGGGATTACCATGATTTCCGCAGAGCCGGAAGTGCATGAGGCCGGCAACCTCTTTGATCACCCCATTGCCGGATCTGTTTATATTAATGACGCCACGATCATCTTTGAGGATGTCTTTGTCCCGAAGGAAAGAATATTTTTAAAGGGGGAGTGGGATTTCGCTGGGCCGGTAGCCTATATGTTCGCAAATTTCCACCGCCTCAGCGCCGAGACCTATAAGGCCATGGAACTTGAACTCTTTACCGGCGCCGCCTCGCTTATGGCTGAATACAATGGGGTGGAAAAGGCCCCCCATGTTCGCGAAAAGCTTACCTGGCTGGTGATGTATACTGAGGCTGTTGAGGTTCTTGGCTTATCAGCATGTGAACATTGTATATCAGAGCCGGATTCGGATCTGGTGTATCCTAATCCCATGTACGCCAATATCTGCAAGTTTTACTTTGCCGATAACTGGCATCAGGCAACAAAATATATCCAGGATATCGCGGGCGGTATCGTTGTCACCTGTCCTTCAGGGAAGGACTTCATGAATCCAGAAACCCATGATCTTTTGGATAAATATCTGGGGGCCAGGGAAGGCGTGCCCACAGAGCACAGAATGCGTATGGCTAAATTAATTCGGGATCTCACCTCCTCTTATGAAGATGTGCTCACTATCCATGCGGAAGGCTCGCTCGAAGCACAGAAGCTTTCCATATATATATTGTCTGATTTTGATCGCTACAAAGCGGCAGCGAGGCGGGCGGCTCGGATTCAGGATGGAACGAAGGATGATCTTTTTAGCCAATTACCGGAGTTTCCTCCTCAAGGCCTGTAGCAGAGTTTGATCTTTAATCAAAGGTAGCCAGAAGGGAAGAAGATAGATGAAAAGGTTTGAGAAGCTACTCGAATCTCATTACATAGGGCCGGGTAAGACGCGGATCAGGACATACAAGACGGCTACCGGCATGATGTGTTTTCATGATGATGAGCTCCATTGAAGCGGATACTATCGTACCGACTGCGCCCTTGAAGCCTAATACCGGGTTATTTAAGAGCCTCAAGGGGGTGGTGCCTAAGGTGTATGCCATAGGCGACTGCAAGGAGCCTCGCATGATCGTAGATGCCATTGCTGATGGTTGGCACATAGCGAATAAACTATAGGAGAGGTTTTGTAAATCTTTGCCAAAAGGAGACAGGCGCATGGCTATGACATTAGAGGAGATGGAAAAACAACTGAAGGCTACCGAAAATGCTCTCAAGGAGTTGGAAAAAAGGGTCAGGGTTACCGAGGACATACAGGAGATTCATGAGTTGCAGAGGCGTTATGTGAATGCCCTGATATGCACTGAGTGGGATGACTGTGCGGATTGCTTTTCGGAACATGCCAAGGTAGATGTGTACCTGCACGATCCGATCAAGGGTAATGCGGCCATTCGGAAGTGGTTTAAGGAGGAGCTTTCGCAGACGCATGCCGGCAAGGAAGGTGATGTTCTGGTCCACCCCGTTATTGAACTCAATGGCGACAAGGCCACGGGAAAGTGGTTGTTGTATATGATGTATTGCTATCCTCGTACTGGGCAGTCACTGTTCTGGGTACAGGGATTCTATGATATGAAGCATGTCAGAGAGAATGGGAAGTGGAAGATCAGCTATATGAACTGGGAGGAGCGCATGGGGCTGCCGGGCACTGGCCCGCCAACAGGGCTCTGGTAATTACAAGGCAACGCGGAAGATCGAGTAACAAATTGTGTCCGTGGCTTTTCTGAACAACACCATTATCCATCCTAAGACTGAATGTTCAGAATGAACGTCTTTACCTTGGTGTAAGGGTTTTCCTTAAGCCATCAATATCATATTTTTCCGATTCTCATCTCCTCAGTGCTAGGAACGTTTCGGGAGATTGAAAATCTGCCTGGCCTCGTCGGGAGAGGCAACCTCACGCCCTGCAAGGCGCGCTACCTCCACAGCCCACTGGACCTGCTCGTAGCTTCCCTTAGCAAGCTCGCCGTTTGGCATACGTGTGTTGTCTTCCAGTCCCACTCGGATATGACCGCCGTTTACTGCAGCAGTCATTCCTCCCGCAAACTGGAACGGGCCTACTCCGCAAACCGACCATGAGGCATCCGCAGGTATCAGATCTTTCATGCGGGCAAAGTTAAACGTGTCATATGGTACGCCGCCTGTTACACCGAATACCATCTGAAAATGCATCGGTTCTTCAAGCAGGTTCTGTTTCTGCATAAGGAAAACATTATATATCCCGCCGAAATCGTATATTTCCAACTCAGGCTTTACATGATTTTCGCGCATTACCGTGGAATATTGCTGAAATTGGGCAAATGTATTGGTGAAAACAAACTCATGAATTATTTCACCTGTCTTTTTATTTGCAAGTGCTGCATTCATACTGTTGGTATTGAGGGAAGCCATATCCGGTTTAATAGCGCCAATCGGAGCAATGCGCTCTTCCTTTGTAGCATCCGGTCCGATTGCCGTGCTCATATTGATGATCAGACCAGGGCACCGGTCACGAACGGCCTCTATGGTGGGGCGGATTTTGTCGATGTCCGGGGTTGGACGCCCTGTCTCGGGATCCCGTACGTGGATATGGACCACGGCGGCTCCTTCGTTCATGCACTTATAGCTTTCCTCGGCAAACTCCTCTGGTGTGTAGGGAACAGCAGGGTTCTGCTCCTTCATGGTCGCAGCCCCTGTTAATGCAGCAGAAATTACAATTTTTTTACTCATTTCTTTCTCCTTTCAACGCGAAAAATTAATATTTTGGTCATCCGGTCAGAAGGACGTTTAAACTATTCAATGCATCAAGCTTATCTTAAATATAAACATAGATGAACAAAAAAACAATCTATAATGCATACTCAGGTACCGGATAAAGCAAATTTTTCCCTGCGTCATGCGACATCATACATGATGCATTGACGCATGTATGCATTAGGCCAACAAACTCCTGGCGACGATCAATTTTTCGATATCAGTGGTCCCTTCATAGATCTCGATTATTTTGGCATCTCTATAAAGTCTTTGAACCTTATATTCTGCGAGGAAGCCGTATCCTCCGTGCAGCTGAAGGGCTATATCCGTACATCGCACGGCCATCTGCCCGCAAAAGGCCTTTGCCGCAGCAACAAGCGTGTGATCAACCTTCCCCTGATCAATTCGCCAGGCCGCTTCATAAACCATGTTTTTCCCTGCATGCATCCAGGTGAACATATCGGCGACCTTAAGCTGTACGGCCTGATACGTTGCCAAAGGGGCGCCGAAGGCAATCCGCTTTTTTACATGGTTGATGCTCTCTTCCAGGGCGGCACGTGCCAATCCGACCCCTTGAGCAGCCACGCCGATCCTGTTGAGGTTAAAGAGGTACATCGCCTCAGTAAAACCATTGCCCGGCTCCCCTACCAGGTTTGAACAGGGCACCCTGACGTTATTAAAAGAGATTTCCGCTGTATCAGAAGCCCGAATACCAAGCTTGCCGCGCAGCCTGTTTGCCTCAAACCCTTCTCTGTTAGTCTCCACTATGATCATGCTGTGACGCTGGTGCTTATCCGCATTATCCGGATCGGTTTGAACAAAACAAATGAGATAATCAGCCCTCGTCCCATTGGTGATGAAGATCTTGGAACCATTGATCACAAATTCATCACCCTCTTGCACAGCCGTTGTACTGGCGGCAGCCAGGTCTGAGCCCGCGTCCGGTTCCGTAAAGGCGCTGCCCATAATGGCTTCACCCTTCGCCAACGAGGGAAGGTATGTTGCTTTTTGTTCTTCAGTCCCAAAGGCTTGTATAATCTCGGATCCAAAGCATGGAGTGAGAACGGCAACCGCCATGCCAAGATCAACAGCGGCAAATTCTTCTTGAAGGATACACTGTTCCACCGTGCCCAGTCCCGCGCCTCCGTACTGCTCTTCGATGAATATACCGACAAAGCCCAACTCCGCGGCTTTCTTAAAAATCGCTTCATCAAAGGTCTCGTCCCTGTCAAACGCTTCCGCCTTGTCAGTAAACTCCCCTTCAGCGAATTCTTTCGCTGCTTTTGCTATATCTCTTTGTTCCTTCGTCAGCTCAAAGTCCATCGCGTGCCCCTCATGGTCAATCGTTCTTGCATCCAGCTAAACACGATGATAAGATAACACCTTATCTCACATATAAAAAGCATTAAACAGTAAAGACAAAAAGCGCTCGACAACTTTTGCCTCAGCCTCTTAAAGGCACTTGACATGAAGCGTTCTCGGTGTTATTGTAATAAATCGAATGCTCGTTCTATTTCTCAATGTAAATACATATATGATTCGTTGGACGAAGTCAAATAAAAAATTGCTATAATTTTAGGGCGAGCTAATAAAACGTTCTCAGAAATCTGGCTCTCATTCCTCAGAATCAGAAAGGGAACAGCTTATCAGGAAAAAGAGGGGTTGCGACAGCATCCCAGCTGTGCCCGAAAAAGGATAGTAACACAGAGGAGCAGGCAACAATATCCTTAAGAGCGAGCGTTATACCCAATGGGCAATGCTTCCATGACAAGACCTGTCAAAAAGGGCATGTAAAGAACAAACAGAGATCATTGTCATGTACGTTCGTTACTCTTTTTTTAGGGGAAAACATATCAGAGCCGAATACAATATTCTCTAGGAGGTGAAAAATGGGTATGATAGATAAGGCTGCCGTTGTCGGAGCAGGTATGATGGGAGCGGAAATTGCATTATCATTTGCTTTGCATGGTGCCGAGGTTGTGCTTAAAGACATCAACCTGGATTTAGCCAAAGGGGGGAAGAATCGGATTGAAGGCATCCTTGCCAAATGGACGGAAAAAGGGAAAATAGAGAAAGAAGAAGTTGGGAAAGTCCTCGAACGCATTATTCCTCAGGAGGATTATTCAGGTTTTGAGGATGTTGAACTAGTAATTGAAGCAGCACTGGAAGACTTTACAATAAAAAGCAAGGTGTTTAAGGAACTCGACGAGGTATGTAAACAGGAATGTATATTTGCAACCAATACCTCATCCATTCCCGTAGCTCAATTAGCCGCCGTCACATCAAGAGCGGATCGCTTTATCGGAATGCATTTTTTCAGCCCCGCTTCCATCATGAAGCTGGTCGAGGTCATCCCGGGACTTGATACTTCGGAAGATACCATACAAAAAACCATGGACATTATTCGGGACATCGGGAAGGAACCCATTCGTGTCTCTGATTGCGCCGGATTTCTGGTAAACAGGTTGCTTTTCGCTTTCTTTAATGAGGCATGGAGGGTCGTCAACGAAGGAGCGGCCACACCTGAAGATATTGATAAGGCTGTAAAGCTCGGTTTGGGTCATCCGGTCGGCATATTTCAGATGCAGGATCTCGTGGGTTTGGACAACGCACTGGCTATAAGCAATATCCTTTACGAAGAGTACGGAGAGCGTTACAAACCTTCGCCACTGCTCAAACGGAAGGTAGCCGCCAACCACATCGGCAAAAAGGTGAAAAAAGGCTGGTATGACTATAGTAAATGAAGGAGGCGTGTAATGTCGTACAGCACAATCCTGTATGAAAAAGAAGAGGGAACCGCATTCATCACCTTCAACCGCCCTGAAAAGCGGAACGCCCTGAATGAAGAAATGATGAATGAGATCGACGCTGCGCTTTATGAGGCGGAAAAGGATCCGGATATTGCAGCGATCATCTTAACGGGCGGCTTAAAAGCATTCATATCCGGTACTGATATGGACTTTTTGCTGGGAGAGGGGGAGGAGGCACTGACGCCCCAGCGGATGTATGAGATCCATCACCCAACCCAGGCCGTTTATAGACATCTCTCGATCATTCGTAAACCGACGATAGCCGCCATGGCGGGATATGCCTTTGGAGGAGGCCTGGAGTTGGCCTTGTGTTGCGATTTTCGTATTGCCGCAGAAAACACAAAACTGGGAACCCCTGAAATAAAACTCGGGATCCTGCCCGGGGCCGGAGGCACACAGCGTCTTTCAAGAATGATCGGCGTAACCAAGGCGAAAGAACTCGTCTTAACAGGAGAGCCGATCCTAGCCGACGAGGCGGGTCAGCTGGGGTTGCTCAACAGGGTGGTGCCTGTGGAGGCCCTGATGGATGAGGCGCGGGCCTTTGCACAAAAGTTCCAAAGTCTACCCGCCTTTGCGGTAGCAATGGGCAAGGAACTCCTTGATACGGGGAGCAACATGGCCCTCAAAGACGCCCTTGAATTAGAACGGCTGGGCTTTGCCATCCTTTACAGCACAGATGACCAGCGGGAAGGCCTCAAGGCCTTTCTGGAAAAGCGCCCTCCCCGATTCAAGGGAAAGTAGAAGGTATAATTTCAGTTCGTTTCATAAATGTTTGGCAGAATGTTTGGACGTTTTACCCAACGTGAAAACTTTTAACAATGAGGAGGAATATACGTAATGGACAAAAGAGATGCAATTATTGTTTCAGCAGCGAGGACGCCCGTAGGAGACTTTGGAGGAGCCCTCAAAAGTGTATCCCATACCAAGTTGGCCTCCCTGGTCATGGACGAGGTATGCAAGAGGGCCAATTTCCCCAAGGAAGACCTTGATGATGTGTACTGGGGGATCGTTATGTGCCGAAGTGATGAAAACGGGGCGGCGCGCGCCGCTGCTCTTGAAGCCGGCATCCCCGACCATGTCTCAACCGCTCAATTGAACCGAGCCTGTTGTTCTTCCATGGAAGCAATCCGTATCGCCTCCATGGCCATCCGCCTGGGGGAGGCCGATGCCATCCTCGCGGGGGGCGGCGAGAGCATGAGCAATGTATCATATTCCATCCATGGCGCCAGATGGGGGATGAGACTCCGGCATCAACAGCTTTCGGATGGTGTATGGGATGGCCTCATGGATCATTATAACAATATTATGATGGGAGAAACTGCTGAAAATGTCGCCGAGAAATATAACATCTCCAGGGAGGATCAGGATGAGCTCGCATTAACAAGCCAAATGCGCGCGACAAAGGCCATAAAGGAAGGGCGCTTCAAGGATGAAATCGTCCCCGTTGTGATCCCGGGAAAACGGGGGAAACCGGATACTATCGTGGATACGGACGAACATCCTCGTCCCGAAACAACCTTGGAGGGATTGAGTAAATTACCTCCTGCATTCAGGGAAAATGGTAGTGTTACCGCGGGGAATTCATCCGGCATCAACGATGGCGCCAGCGGGGTATTGGTCTTGTCACGGGAACTTGCGGACCGGATGGGGATGAAAAGGAAGTGGAAGGTAGTAGGCTGCGTGCCTGTAGGGGTGGATCCGCGAATCATGGGTATCGGCCCCATCCCGGCGATTAAGAAGATCATGAAACAGACCGGCTACAAAATCGAGGACATGGAGCTTATTGAAATAAACGAGGCATTTGCAGCACCCTATCTGGCTGTTGAGCGGGAACTGGGCCTGAATCGGGAGATCGTAAATGTGAACGGAAGTGGAATTGCTATTGGTCATCCCATCGGCAATACCGGTTGCAGGATTGTAGTCAGCCTCATCTATGAAATGGAGAAACGGGGCTTAAAACTTGGTCTGGCCTCACTGTGCGGTGGCGGCGGCGTTGGTCAGGCAATTATTGTCGAGAAGGTTGAATAATCCAGGCCAGTTATCGCGGAGATCATTCGGAGTAATCCAGAACAAATATTCAGAAAACCAAACAAGCTCTGCAGGATCAAGGCACTCAGGAAGGTATGCCTTTGGCGGATGATAATTATTACATCCGCCAAAGGCACAACAAGATCATCTTATGGGGAGGCGACCACGAGGTCATCCAAGCCAAGGGCAACTAACGTCTCAGCCTTAGGGAGCCCTGTCTCTTCATCCCAACCCCGGAGCCGGTAGTATTCCTGCAACATGCTGGTGAATTTATCCCTGTCAAGAACTTTTCCTTTTATATCAACTATCTCCTCGTCAGGACCAGGAACCACCATTGCCGGAAAATGGGGGATAGCTTGGAGGGGTTCGGTAAAGTTATACTCAGGAGGAAAGTCATCTTCAGGAACGCTCCGCCCCTCCCGCACCAGGATGGACCTTTGCAGATTACTGATGCGCTCACCACACCGATCAACTTCCTCGCCGGCGATGCCGGTAACCGCGGTAAAGAGTTTCGCTTCAAGGTCAGGGTCTCCCACATGGTCCGGCGTTGTGAAGGAATAAGTAATAGGATAGGCGAAGTCACACAATCCAAGGCTGTCCCTGCTATAATTCCTATTCTGTACTTTTATTGCCGCCAGTGCTTTGCCCTTATACGCGGATAAATCGCCGGCTTCATCGCTACCCCAGAAGGCCTTAGCTATATCGTGCACCACCTTGGTGGTAATCGGGGTGAGACCCGGGTCGAGTTGATTAAAGACCCAGGCCAGATAGACCCAGGCAGTCTCGTGCAGGACGTTATGATGCACCCGTGGTTCCATGGGGTAGAGCAGCGCGTTGACCATAATCACCCTCGGTGGAAACAGATCATGCTTACCGATGGGTGCAAGGTTATACGGGAACATGGCCCGCGCCTCTTCCGATATCTTCTCCCCGGCCCTTACCATTCCCTCGGCTAGGACATCACCAAAGCCTTCCCGGTAGGCTATCGCATGAAGCAGCTTTTCCAGAAATTCCCTGGTACCCATCTTGGACAGCGGCAGTCCGGTTTCTTGCTCAGTCAGGGCTCCGGACTGGTAGCAGGCATAGAGCCAGTCAACCATACTTTCCAGATCCCAGGTGTCTATGGAGTAGTCATTAGCCAGGGTCGGCGCATCGAAGAATGTCTCCACCGGCTCATCTTCTTGGGAATACTTCCACGGCAGATAATACCCCTGGGCTTGACACTTGCGATTCCCTTCCAGCCGCTGTCCGTACCGATAAAGCCCCCTGATACATTCCAACCCGCATTGATAGCAGCCACCCTTGCCGATGACCTCTAACAAATGCTCATGATGGGTCGCCGCTACCGTCGGAGGCATCGACAACCTGACGCGCTTGCTTATCTTGACGGTGTAGCGGTTAAGCTCTTTGAGCTTGTCAGGATCAGCCACCTGGGGCTTGCCGGTACCCCTCACTACTATCCCCTTAAAATTCTTAGACCCCATTACCGCACCAAAACCGGCGGAAGAAGCGGAATGATGGGAGGCGACGATTTCCGCGGTTCTTACTAAGTTTTCACCGGCTACTCCCGTAGTAAGAAAATGCGCTTTTTCTCCGTGGGTCTGCTGCAGCATCTCACCTGTCCGATAAACCCCCTCTCCCCACAGTGACGAGGCATCCAGAAGCTCGGCTTCATCGTCGTGAATCCACAGGTAGACAGGCTTTGGCGCCCGCCCTTCAATAACGACACCGTCAAATCCCGCCTTCTTCAACTCAGCTGGGAAGTATCCACCGAGGTTACCGTAGCAATATCCGTCAGGAATAGTCATCGGAGATTTGCCGATAACCGCTAACCGTGTAGCCCCTTGCGCGCCGGTAGCCACCATCGGCCCCGTCATGAAGATCAGCCGATTCTCCGGGTCAAACGCCTTGGTTTCAGGCGCAACTGTCTCCCAGTAGATTCTTGAAGCAATACCGCGTCCACCGATGTATTGCTCGGCATACGGCTGTGTAGCAATGGTTTTGATCTCTGAATTATTCAGGTTTACGTGCAGTATCTTTCCCATCCAGCCATACATAAACTTACCTCCCTCATTGGCTACAGCATCTTATGTTACATCCAGTGCATGGATAGATTAAAATAACATTTTCAAAAAGTATAGGAGGATAGGGCTTGTGTGTCAAGATTGTAAAACACACGTTATGTTATAGATAAGGCTTCAGATCAGTAATAAGTGGTCATGGCAAAACAAATTAAAATCATTACAGATATTGTTTAAATTCATTGTAAGCAGTATAGTATGCAAACAATATGCACTGATTCAGGAATAGCGGTCTCACTGAAAATTCTTAAAAACAAAATTATGTCATTCATATGTTGCATATGATAAGATCCTTTTTAATTTTGTTGGCCTTTCTCAGTAAAGTGTTACCTTTTTTAGGGAATTCTATTCAAGGAGAAAACACGATATGAATTACAAAGAGATTTTATATACTGCGTTGGAAGGAATTGTCGTAATTACGTTGAACAGGCCGGACAAGCTGAACGCCTGGACGCGTCTCATGGCCAGCGAGGTATGGGACGCCATGCATCGCGCAGCAGATGATGACGCTGTCAAAGTAATTGTGCTTACGGGCGCGGGCCGTGGATTTTGCGCAGGCGCGGATATGTCTGAACTTGAGGGAGTGACGGATGAAGCTGTTGCTGCGCTCGATAAGCGCAAATCTTACGAACAGCGCGTTTCGGCAATGATGGGGCAAAAGACTCATGCTGAGCTTGATCCTGAGAATAAAAATAATGTTCGGGAAGATTTCCGCAAAAGATATTCTTATATCTCTGCAATTCCAAAGCCTGTAATCGCGGCTGTAAACGGCCCTGCGGCCGGCATCGGGTTTATACTGGCAGTTCACTGCGATCTGAGATTCGTTTCAGACAAGGCGAGCTTTTCAGCGGCGTTCTCAAGGCGAGGGCTGATAGCGGAGCACGGTGTTGCGTGGATGCTTCCGCGTATTGTGGGTCTTTCGAACGCGCTTGATCTGCTCTATTCTTCGCGGTTGATCGGGGCGGATGAGGCCTTGATCATGGGGCTCGCGAACAGAGTGATCCCTGCCGATGCGTTGATGAATGAAGTACGGGCTTATGCATTAGACCTGGTCTCAAACGTATCCCCGAGATCGATGAGAGTGATGAAAAGACAGGTATACGAAGCTCAGTTTCAGACGTTCGCTGAGGCATCGGAAGCGTCCGATGAAGAGCTTATACTGAGCCTACAGTCCGAAGACTTTAAGGAAGGTGTAGCGCATTTTCTAGAAAAAAGACCGCCTTCATTTAAAGGAAAATAAAAGTCTGCTCATAAAATCACAAGCTTGATCTGCTCATTGGTTCCTTCTTATCTCTTTTAGCTAACCATGGAGTCTTACAGAGACAAACACAATATCATGACATGGATCTTTGTTGACAAACGAGGCTGATTTTTCTATATTTCCATTTCAGACAAATGAGTTCGTATCTAAGAGAGAATATTACCTTATCAACGGCGGGCGATGAGGTGACAATCGAGTTGCACATGATAGTTTTTCCGTCAAACTCGGTGCTTGCAAAATTCAAAAACACAAAGGGCCTTTTTCATTTCAAGACCATTAACGATCTAGCTTAGTAGACGTAACAGGTATTTTAAAGATACATAGCATTGGAGGAAAATCTTATGGCAGAAAAAAAAGTCAATAAGATGAAGGTAG
>Ga0307419_10000772_pt1 | contig 16389 bp, 8 predicted proteins | sample SalMarWE160230MG_2_FD_202512 | JGI IMG/M metagenome (GOLD analysis project Ga0307419, IMG submission 202512) | Salt marsh sediment microbial communities from the Plum Island Ecosystem LTER, Massachusetts, United States - WE1602-30 | ecosystem: Environmental > Aquatic > Marine > Intertidal zone >... | reverse complement strand
CCCGAGATCGGCCCCGGGCTGGTCGAGCGTTTTTTCCCGGTTGTATGTGAATTCGGGGTATCTATAGAGGAGGTTCAGGAAATCCTTGTAGGAATATTCCCGGTCGTCGGTATTCAGGATCTGGTATGCATTCGGAAGGGGATCAATGACCCGGTCAATGTTGTATACAAATCCATTCTCCGCAAAGATCTCGTCCCCGATGATCTTTCCCCCGACATAATACATATCGCCGGCGCTTTCCACAGGCCTGTCGAAATAGAATTCGTAATCCCTGCCGGTAAGTTTATATATATCGAAGTATTCCCTGTAGAATATGGGAGCATACTTGCGGGAATCGGTGATCACCTTCCGGTGCCAGTTTGACTCAAGGCTATCCGTGAGAATGATATTCCCGCTCCTGTCTGAGGATATCCCGAAATTCCAGTTTTTCTCAAGCAGCAGGGTTTCCCTTTTATAGCCTTTCGGCTCGTTATTGGTAAGATCGAGGGTATCGATCCACCCGTACACATCAAGCGATCTCAGCTGCTGCTTGCTCCAGGGATTCTGAACGATGTGGTATTTTACCAGCCGCCTCAGTTCCGGAAGGGGAATGTCTTCGGGTGAGCTGTACTGTGGATTATTCTGGAAATAGGCGGAGAATGCCTCGTTGTTCGGGGCAAAAACGGTATAGCTGCCCGAAACATCCAGGATGGTATCATACCCTGTTAATTCGATGCAACGGGCAAAGGTTGAAAGTTCGGGCTGGTCCTTCACCTGGGTATATACTTTGCCGGCAAGCCAGTCCGGGCGCTTGTATTTTTCTTCCCGGTCATACTCCCTGCAGCCAAGGACCAGGAAGATCAGGAGTACCGATAAGGCATTTAGCGGAATCCTTTTCATACGTTCAGTTAGTGATCGGGTGCTTTTATTCAGCCGTGGATGGTAAATCCTGACTTCAGTCAGCAGACATCAGAACCCGGTCACACGGTGTAAAAAGCATTTAAATATAGAAAAATACAACCGATTGCGAAATATTTTCTAATTAATATAGAAGCAGTCCAGTTAAGATATTTTCCTTCCAATCCTTATCGATCCTGGCTGATTGCCACCGGGATTCATGAAGGATCATAAAGGAAACAGAACATTTCTGATTGTTTATTCCAGCTTCCGGGGTAACATATATATAATATTATTAGCTGGCAATGCACAGCAATTGCTCCATATTTTGCAATGCTATTCCTTTCCCGTTAATTTTTAAGTATTTTTAGCAAATTGTTTTTTAATTAAAAGATGGGTAAATTCCAAACTGTAGTACCAGAGTAAATGCCCTTTTTTTTAAAAAACAGGTTTCAACCTTAACAACCGTTATGATAAATCCCGGAACCGATTGGCTCGGTAAATGTATCGGACTTTTTTTTGAAACCTTCGTTCAGGAAGATGTGGCAATTGTTACAGGTGGATTACTTGTGGTTAAAAAAGAATTCCCGCTGTTACTTGTTGCCATCAGCCTGTATTCAGGTATCATCAGCGGAGATCTGTTCATTTACAGCATTGGAATGGCAGCCAGGAAAATTCCATGGATTCATCATCGCCTTGTTAACAGGAGAGTTGAAAATGCCAAAATAAGTCTCGAAAAAAATCTTGTCTCCTCAATAGCCCTTGTTCGTGTCCTGCCCGGACTTCTTTTTCCGACTTATCTTGCATGCGGACTTACAGGTGTCTCCTTCAAACGGTTCTTTATAACCACTTTGGCCGCCGGCGCCGTATACTCGACAATACTTCTGACACTGGTGATTAAACTCGGAGAAGTCGTATTCCCTGCCTTCGGTTATCTGGGATGGATCATCATGGTAAGTCTTGTTCTTCTATTGATAACCTATAAAATGATCAAGCCAGGCTGGCTCAGATTATCGAATAACAAGGCTGTCCATACGATCTACTATCCGGATACCAGTCGTAATCAGGAAACTTTTCTTGGTATGCCTTCCATCCGTTTCCTTAAACGCAAGGTATCTGTTTCAGAAAAAATCCCGCCCCTGATTTTCTATATTCCCCTTGGAGTGCGATGGCTTCTGTCCGGCATCAGATACCGGAATCTCACACTTCCTACCATAGCCAATCCATATATCGAAGCCGGAGGCCTGCTGGGGGAATCGAAAAGCGATCTGATGGACCAGGTATCTGAGGAGTATCGTCAATGGATTGCACCTTATACAACCTTTACCCTGGATGACCGTATCCCGCTGGAAAATATGCTTCCTATGGCACTGGGTCAACTTTCATCAGCATCCCTGGATTTTCCACTGGTCGCAAAACCTGATATTGGCTGGCAGGGCTATGGCGTCAGGATCATTAAAAATGAAGCAGAACTGCTGAAATATTTCAGAGATTTTCCTAAAAACAACTCCGTCATCTTCCAGGAACCCATCCCGTATGAAGCTGAAGCAGGAGTATTTTATATCCGATATCCTGAAGAATCCCATGGAAGAGTAATTTCCCTGACATTCCGGTATTATCCTCATGTTATTGGCGATGGTAAAAGTTCAGTCCTGGAATTGATCAAACAGGATCAAAGAACCAGTTTCAAGTCACGTTTTTACCTTGGAAAAGATACTTTACACCAGGGCATCTCACTCCATGATCTTGCATCTGTACCGCTTCGGGAAGAGGTTGTGCGGCTTGCATTCATAGGCAGCATACGTGTCGGAGGCCTATACACTAACGGAGAAAACTATATTACCACAAAATTGAACCAACGCTTCAATGAGATTGCCTGCAGTATGCCTGAATTCTACTTTGGCCGTTTTGACATAAAATTCAAATCGATTTATCATTTACAGGAAGCTACTGATTTTCAAATATTTGAAATAAACGGAGCCGGTGCGGAAGCCATTCATGTTTGGGATACCAACACCTCGTTAATAAAAACCTACAAAGAGTTGTTCCGGTATCAATCTTTACTATTCAGAATCAGCGATATGAACCGGAAAAATGGTTATAAACCGATGGGGATGAAAAAATTCTATTCGTTTACCAGACAATACTATAAACTAACCAATTCATACCCTTCGTCACATTAATCCGGAATTTGAATACAGGGTATGTCGTCAGCTAAATCCAGACTTTTTCGTTGAAAAATATAAGCTGTGATTGCCTACCCGATCGATGTCAATCTGTTGCGGGCAATTCGGGTGGAAGACCGGATTGAACCTTTTCATTTTTTATTTAATTGAAATTTATATTGTTATACCCATGTATCTGACGCAAACCTTCATAAATCCTGTATATTTTCTTGTGATTATCTTTCCATATTTCTCTCCGGAGCAGTGTACAACACTCCAGAAATTCGAGCCAATATTTACTTCTGAAATGTCACGGATTCGGTTTTGGATCGCCCTGATATCACGTCGGGATGACTTGTAATAATACGTTGACCTCACCCTCAAAACTATGCTTCAGTCTTTTCTCGCTGAGACCCATCTTACAACATATTTCGGCAACTTTTACACTTTCCTGTGACTGGTGCAGTGCAAATACGATCTGAGCAAACATAAATTTTGACTATTTCATTGCAATAATTGCCCGGAAATTTCTACTTTATCGTGGTCCGGTTTTGTGGGAGGAGGTCAATGCAGTAAACTTCCCGAACGTTGAGACGCGGGTATTCGGATTGTTTCAGGAAACCTGGTACCAGCCCGACCAGCAGAACCGCGAAAACGGGAAACCGGCGCCGGTCACCATTCCATGAGAAACGGTTTGTCGTCATAAATAACCGCATAATCGTACTGCACCCTGGCATAGTCGACCGGATTCAGAATTTTTATCTCCACCCGATGGTGGCCCCTGGGAAGCTGGTATTTCCAGAAGGGCGTAAACCTGCGCTGATTGACGGCCGTCGGAAGCTTGACTTTCTCAACAAGCTTGCCGTCGATATACATCTCGGTGTTGAAAACGAGATTACGCTTTCCGTAATCCTTCCCATCCGGTGGGGCCGCAAGGGCAAAGCCTATCCCGTCGAACTCGAAGGAGATGGAATTGTTCACGGTTTTCGGAACGACCCTGGCTACGGGGTAATGACCTTCGAAGGAAACTTCAAGCGGTATGGTTTCCGGTTTTTGCAACCTGATGTAAAGCGTATCGCCGACCGATCGCCCTCCGTTCCGTTCGATCATCTTCACCGCGTGCCGGAAGGACATTTCATAGGCGTCCGAAAGTGAGATGGAAGTCCCCATAAAGGGCGTATCCTCGATTTTATCGAGTCCCGCGGTCCAGTACTCCGGGATGCTGCGAAAACCTTTGATCGCGGCCAGTATGCCGCCGGCGGTGGCCGGATTGCAGTCTGCATCGTCGCCGCAGCGGACCGCGACCTGAAAGGTGCGGGTGAAGTCCCCGTTACCGTACAGCAGTCCCATCACGACCCAGGCCGCGTTAATTTTTGCGTCTATGTTAAAGGGCCGGAAGACCCCAAGGGGGGAGCCGATGTCCACTCCCCATTTCCGGATCGTCTTGAACCAGGTGGCCTTCCAGTCCGCCGGGTCCTCCCTGTGCCATTTGATCACATCGCTCAGGCACTGTGAGAACTTGCTTTCCGGGGGAATGACCTTCAGCGCTTCCTTTACGATCTGTTCGATGTCTGCCGTGCTGTCAGCCACCAGGGCCAGGGCATAGGTGGATGCCACAAAGACGCCGCCGTACCATCCGTCGCCGTAATTCATGATATGCCCGACCTTATCGCAGAGTTGCACCGCCGAATTCATCATCCCCGGGAACATCAGTCCCGCGAAATCGGATTCGATCTGGAAATCGATATCGTCGGCGCAGGGATTATTCAGCCAGTATCCCGATGCGGGCGGATCCAGCCCGTTCAGCACGTTGTACCTGGCCGTCTGGTTGGCGAACCAGAGCTTGTAATCCTTGTGGGCGAAGGCATCCGCGAACTCGCGCGCGGGAGCGTCTATCCCTTTATCCTCGACCGCCTTCATAAAGGTGAGGTCCATATAGATGTCGTCGTAGGTGCCCGGCCTGTCCCTGAATTCCACGTACATGGAAGAATCGTTGAAACCGACCGCCTGGTTATCCCTTACAAAGGTTGAATTGTAATTGAACTCAATGGGCGCGCCGAAGGTCACTCCGACGGTCTGGGCGACCCAGGCCCCCTTGATCTTGTCCATCAGCTGCTCCCTGGAAATTGTCTTGAAGTCACTGGTTGTCATCGGTTCCCGGTCCCGTGAACCCGGTTTGCAGCCGGCCGCAAGGACCAGCAGGAAAATAACATACTTTTTCATCTTGCTCTTTATTTAAGTGTTTCACTTGCCTTCGGTTCCGGCCTGCATCTTCACGGTGCTGACCCTATCCTTCATTTCCGATACCTTTTCGGGCATCCAGTCATACAGGTTTTTCTGTTCCGACGGATCATCGCTCAGATGGTAAAGTTGGTGGTCGAATTTGCTGGGGCCGTCCGGGTAAAAGGTTTCGGGCCATCTGCCCGGAACGGCGGCTTCGATGTATTTCCATTCGTCCTGGATTTCGACGAATGCCCCGCTGGATCCGCCGGTAAGGGTCATGGAGGTTCTGGCCTGCGGCGAGGCGGGATCCAGGATGCTGGAGTAAAAGCTGTAGCTGTCCCTTCCTTCCCCTTCCAGCAGGCTGTCCCCGATCATATCGGCAAAAGTTTCCATCAGGTCACTGAGGCATACGTTATTCCTGCACAGCCCTCCTCCCTTCACCTTTCCCGGCCAGTGCACAATGAGGGGGACCCTCAGACCTCCGTCCCATGCGTCGGACTTGAAACCGAGATAGATCCCCGAGGCACGGTGCCCGTAGGTCAGCCATCCGTTTTTCCAGATCCTGTTCCCGTTGGGATCCACGTAGGAAGGCTGGTAATCATCGAAATAATCCAGGTACAGGTCCTCCTCGTCCAGCTTGTACTGATCCAGCCAGTACACGGGATCACCCGGCCTCGGCCCGTTATCCGATGTAAAGACAAGCACGGTATTCCGATAGGCATGCTCTTCCTTCAGAGCCTTCACGATCTCTGCGACCGTCCAGTCGAGTTCCGCGACCATGTCCCCTCTCAGTCCCGCTCCGCTGTTTCCTTTCGTGAAGGTAGGCAGGCATGGCCGATGGATGGCACTGGCCGGAAAATAAAGGAAGAGGGGTTCTGTCCCATGATCCCTGAAATGATCGTGAATGACGCCAACCGCGCGGCGGGTCAGCACCTGATTGATGGTTCGGATGTCCCAGTTGGGGGCCTTTTTGGCATTCATATAGTGATCATAGGCTTTCTGGGGTTCCGACGGGGGTTCCGTCACTCCATCGTTCTCGATGAAAACGTATGGCATCATATTATTCGAGCCTGCCATACCGAAAAAGTAATCGAAGCCGAGATCCGTGGGACCTCCCCCGACAGGTTTTGAGAAGTCTATGAAATCCTGCAGATTTTCGGCCCAGGAATTGAATACGGATTGCTCCGGATCGGCCGGTGCATTTTCATTCAGTTGCCATTCGAGCCCGAGATGCCATTTCCCGATGCAGGCCGTATGATATCCGTTTCTTTTCATCATGGAGGCCACCGTTGTGCGGTCCATTTCGATCAGCGGCCTGTCGAAATATTTCAGGACCCCGTATTTCAGCCTGGTCCTCCAGGCATACCTTCCCGTCAAAATGCTGTACCGCGAGGGGGAACAGAGGGAGGAGGAGGCGTAGGCATTAACAAAACGCATTCCCCCCGCAGCCAGCTCATCAATGGCCGGTGTGGAGATTTTCGATGCCCCGTAGCAGCCAAGGTCCCCGTAGCCCAGGTCATCGGCTACGATAAGCACAATATTCGGCTTCTGATCCGCCTTGTCTGCATGCTTTCCCTGCCTGCATGCCGGCAGGGCCATACACGTTAACAACAGCGGCATCAGGAGCCTTAGCGGGAACTTCAAACCTGGTTTTCCGGTCCCCGGAGATAAATTTTTCATGGTATCTGGATTCTCATTAATAAAATTTTTCATGCAGTTTCAGGGTTCTTTACGCCGGGTCACGGGATATTCAAAGGCGCCGATGTCCGGGAGCCCTCCCTGCGGGATCGCGGTACCCGCGAAATCAAGGGTATAGCCGAGATCTTTCCCGCGATTTATAGCGGGACTGCCGGCCCTCAGCGAGAAATCCCCCGGACTGCTTCCCCCGGTATCATTCAGGAACCGGGGATCTCCCGTGATTGCCCCCGCTCCCGGTCCCTCCCGTCCCATGAGCAGGGGACCGGAACATGCGTAGTACAGGTTATTTTCGATGATGCTGCAGGGTACGGCTCTGGCCTCCTTCCCGATATTGTAGACCACGACTCCGTCCGCCACGACCACGATGTTATTGCGGATGTAATTCCCGGAGGAGTCCTGGGTAATGTTGAAAACGCCCCAGTCGTTTGCGTTTTTCCTGCGCCTTATGACCGTATTGTTCTCTATCCTGCATCCTGCCCCTCTCCACAATGCAACAAACTGCTGGTAATCATCACTTACGTTGTGGTGTATCCTGAAGTTCGAATAGTCCGGGTTCTTTTCGACATCGGTCCATGTGACTTCAAGGAATCCCTGGCAATCCCTGGTAAAGTTATGGTGGATCGAAATATGGGATTTGGCGTACCTGGCATCATCGATCTCGATGGCGCCGCCGTCCGCCCCCCCGCCGTAGCTTTCGGGTCCCCAGCCGATCCTGGGATCAACCACGCTGTAATTGAAGATGCGGTTGTAACGGACTTCCTGGAAGTCGGCCCCGAGCCATATACCTATCGGGCCCCAGTTCCATTTTTTCAGCACGCGGTTGCAATCGTGGATGTAATTGCGCTCAATAAGCGTGTGCGGACCGTAGCTCCTGATGCCTGCCCCGCAGTCCCGTATCTCATTGTCGCGGACGATGCAATGTGCAGCTGTGTGGTCCACATATACGGCTCCAAGCTGCCACATGGTCTCGAAACCTCCTGTGGATCCGGGCAGATCCGCGACCGTATGGTGAAAATAGAGATGTTCGACGATGGTGTAACTTCCTTCCAGGCGTATGCAGTTCCCGAAATTCCTGTCTTCAGGATCAAAAAACGGGTTGGTAAATGCCGGCGGAGGCAGCCCGGGGTCCCCGTAATCGGTCAGGGTAATGTACCGGTCCCTTGTCCCGGAACCACTGATATACACGGTACCGGTAAATTCCGAACCCCGTTTGAACCTTATGCTGTCCCCCGGACCCAGGCCGATCCCCTCCAGTTTTAAAAGAGATTTCCAGGGTTTGTCCCCGGATCTTCCTTCGTTTTCGTCCTTTCCCGACCTGGAATCCACAAAATAGACGGAAGGCCCTTCATGCCCTGCCCGGCTTGCGACAAGACCGGGGCAACCGTAACTGAAACCGATACACAATAAAACCATATGGCCTCCCGCGATAATCAGCATAGAGCGTCCTCCCGGTTTAATCCCATAGTCCTGCAGGATCGATTACGGGTAACCCTTTCTCCCCCGCAGCTCCAACACCTTACTTCAATGCCCTTATCCCATCAGTTGAACTCGGGATCCTCCAGGTTTTCCACGGAGAAATTCCCGACTGAAATCCAGTTGGATCCTGTAAGCCTGGTACCGTTAAAGACGAAATCGTCAAACGTGAAGCCGTCAAACTTTGCCGGCGGGTTATTCCCGATGATAAAGTTATGGTAATCCGTGCTCATGTCCATCGTAACATCCCAGTTTTTCATGACCAGGCCGTGGATATCTATAGGAGTGAAATCATCGGGCCTGAGGTTGATGATCTGGGCAACTGGATTCTCCGTGACCACATCTTCCACCAGCCAGTTTTCCTGCAGGGAATATCTTCCTGCATCATGGTACCGGTTGCCCACGCAGTTGAAAAGGCCGCTGTTGAAGCGGGACTGGTCCCATTCCGCGTGCAGGACATCGACCCTGCTGATCCTCACGTTCCTGGCCGTCGATCCCCCGACGGCGCCGCCCCAGCTCATCTGGATGATGGCCCCGTTGTCAAGCTGCCAGCAGACGATGTCCGAAAAGGTGATGTTGTCCCTGTATACTTTGATGTTGTCATCGTTGGCCCAGATGAAACAATGCGAGACAGTGGATCCGGCATATGCGGCTATACCGTCAACATTATAGACCCAGCCTCCGATGACCTTGACCCATTCCACCAGGTTGTTCTGGCCGATGAGCCGCACGGAGAAGCGTTTCGAGTCCTCCACCACAATCCCCTGCAGGACTATGTTGTCACTCTGGTTGATGGCCTCGACGGTATGCGATGCCCGGTAATCTATCCGTCCTGCCGAGAGCACCCCCCTGCCGAATATTCTGACATCCGGCCTTCCGTCCATGATCAGGGTCCCGTAAACCCAGGCCCCTCCCTCGAGGTAGACGTTGCTGATGCCTGCCGGAATATGATAGATGCCGATGTCGTGCACGCCGCTTTTAAAATACAGCCCGGTATAGCCTGAAGGCACGGAGGAGACCATGGACGCGTCCGCATTTTCCAGGACCAGGTAATGGTCCTCTTCCGGTGAGGGGATGCCTGTTTCCAGGGGATTCGCAAAGATCATCAGGCCGCTCTTGTACCCGTCCTCGCCCACTTCGACCGAGAATTGCCCGGGTTCCCTCAGGGTGAACCTTATCACACCTCCCTCGACGACCGGCTTGATTCCGTACCTTGAAGGCAGGATACGCACCGCACCCGCCAATGGCACCTTCCCTTCGTCGAGGATCCTCACCTCGACTTTTACGCTTCCGGAAAAGGAGAAATTGACCCAGCTGACGCTCCTGCCTCTGAACTTATCCAGCGGGGCCTTGTCCTTCGCCAGCATGTTCATGTAGCCGGCCTGGTATAGCGGGCATGCATTCCGGAAAACCACGGGCTCGATCGATTTTTTACCCTGTATCAGCCTCACCTGGTAGATGCCGGATAATGGGACACCGGGATAGTCCTGGGGATCCTCGTAGGTCACCAATTTGTCGTTCCCTGAAACCGGGATATCCGGAATTTCCTCCGGCGGATACCGGTACTCCTGTTCGCAGCCGGTTGCCAGGGTCAGAAGGAAGGCCGGCAGCAGGAGTTTTTTTATAAATCTGGTGGTTGTCACAGTCATTTATTGCAGGTGATCCGGGTCCGGTTCGGGCCGCCGGTTCAAAGTTATCAAAACCCGCGCAAATTGCCCGGGCAGAGAAAATATCACATCCTGTCTGAAAAAAGAATTAACCGCGAATCAGGAAGGAATGCTTCTCATGAACATGGCCTGCAACCTCCTGTTTCGCGGTTAATTTCAATACCAATTCCAAACTATCTAAATAAGGAACCTAATTTAAACCAGTTAACGTTTGATAAATTTAAGCGTATGACCTTCCGTGCTTATGAAATAAAATCCGGGATGAAGGTCGCAGACATCGATCCGCGTTTCCCTCTCGCTGGAAAAAATGGTCTTCACCACCCTGCCGGTGAGGTTCCTGATGGTCAGGATCTCCGGATGATCATTCGCGCGGGAAAGGATCACATAATCCCTCGCCGGCACGGGATAAACCTTTACTGCATCGGCAACCGGTGCATTCAGTCCCTCCGGTGCTACCCGTACAAAATATACATGATAGGTTACGATTGTGGTGCCGTCTTCCGCCGTGACCACCACGTCGGTAACCCTGTCCGCCGAATCCGCCGACATGATATCCGTCGCCGGGATCACCTCGTAGGTGGCATTTTCATCGGTGGGCGTTGCATCCACGGTCGGGACCTGGTCAAAGTCCGAAGGCAGGTAGACGGTATAGAACTTGTGACCGGCATTGAAAGTATCAATGGCTACTCCCTCGACCTTCAGCTCCTTAAGGGTGGCATCGGTGGATACGACGGGACCGGCCTGGATCATGACGCTCGCATCATCCAGGTACATGACCTCTTCCCCGTCGAAACCTTCCTGGTTGTAGGACCGGAAGAACACGTCCACGGTATCGGTCTTGTAGCAGGGCCAGGACCAGGTAAATTCCTGCCATTCATTCAGGATGGTATTGTCGGTGTGTATCCCCGAACTGCTGGAGAAGGTGTATCCTCCCGGCTTTCCGATGACCCAGGCAAAGAAGTTGGTGCCTTCCGTGTGGTAAGCCCAGACGCTTAAAGTGTAGGTCATCCCGGAATCGACGATCACGTTCATCTCCTGCCCGAAATCGGTGGTGGCCTTGTTACCGGTTATGGTTACTGCGGCCGAATAAGACCCGCCGTGGACAATGCTGGATTCCTGCGCCACGGATATGCCGTCCTTGATGATATCCCAGCCGACGGCCGAGTCGTTCTCCCAGGTTTCAAAACCCGGGTTCTCAAGGAGTTCCACAGCCGGGGGTATTTCTGTAATGGTGGCGTCATCCAGGTACATCACCTCTTCCCCGTCGAATCCCGCCTGGTTGTAGGACCTGAAGAACACATCGACCGTATCCGTGGTAAACGAGGTCCATTGCCAGGTGAACTCCTGCCAGTCATTCACGATGGTATTGTCGGTATGTATCCCGGAACTGCTTGAGAAATTATACGCTCCCGGTTTCCCAACGACCCAGGCAAAAAAGTTGGTTCCCTCGGTATGATAGGCCCATACGGAAAAAATATAGGTTGCCCCGGAGTCCGTAATGAACTGCATCGACTGTCCAAAATCAGTTGTGGCCTTGTTCCCGGTTAAGGTAACTGCTGCAGAAGAAGACCCGCCGTGCACAATGGTTCCTTCCTGTGCTACGGATATGCCATCTTTCTGAATGTCCCAGCCTGTAGGAGATCCGGCATCCCACGTTTCGAAGTCCCCGTTCTCAAGCAGGTTCTGGGCAAAGGATGTACTGCCTGCCGCGAACAAAAACAGAAAGGTGGTCAGTCCCAATACTTTTGCGTAACATTTTTTCATAAAGCTCTAATTTTTAATTGATTATTAAACAGTTATGGCCAAATATAGATATAATTAAAGATTTAAACAAACGTTTGCGCAAATAATTTGTTACAAATTAAAATAATTTATTTTTCAAATCCGTAATGTTCTAATAAATAGGGAATATCTTCATTTTTACTGAAGATCAGAACGCCCTGTCCAGCATTTTCCGACTTGAAGTCTATAAGTTTGCCCAGCAGGTCCCTTGTAACGGGACCGGATCCTCCTGAGGCCCTTGTTTCCTGTATTTCCAGATCAAGTTCTGCGTATTCCAGCATCAGGATCAATTTCGAAAGATTTCCGGCGACGACAGGATTGACATGCGTTTGAGCAGATTCGGCATCCCGGAGGTGCTGCCTGATCCTCCTCCGTGCATCCCGTATACCGGACGGGGATTTCAGGCTGGAATTTGCGATGTTGCCGTAAAACCTCACCGTTTCCTCCAGGCATGAAAACGCCGCGGCGGCAGCATCCCGGGCCGGGCCATACCGCGCCGAGCAGAAAGAGAGAATCAGGGAATCGACGTTGATCCGGGGATCCCATTCCAGCTTTCCCAGTACATAATGGTTGAGTTCATAGGTGTACCAGTCCCCCGGCTCCGCATAGCAGGATATTCCCTGCAAGGGAATCCCGGAGTACCACTCAAGGTCTTTTTGCATATAATGCGGGATCAGGTTCGGGAGGGATTTCCAGGCGTACTTCCGGTAATAGCTGTAGATGCCGATTTCCCCGCTGAAAGTCTTCCTCCATTCCAGGATGGCACCGGCATAGATCCTGTTCTGAGGGGAGGCCGTATCGTAGATCTGTTTTTCAAAATTCTGGCGTATGGGACAGATATCCACCAGTATGTTCGCGTTCATGGGGACGGGCCGGAGCGTGGCTGCAAAGGCGATCGTTTCCAGCCTGAGCGCAGGCCGCCCGGCCTTTATGGCGTTATACACCTCCCCGGCCAGCTTTGCCTGCCGTTCTCCCGGAAGCTCAGCACCGGTTTCCCCTGATGCCCCCCAAACCGCATTATCCGGCGGCCATAGGTCGAACACATCGATCTCCGGTTGGCTGTCCAGGTAAGCCGCGACATTCGCGATGAAATAGTCCACCGCTTCCTTGTCCGAAGTGTTGAAGACCGTATTCATCGAACGCGAGGGACGGCCATCCGCGTCTTTTCCGAACCATTCCGGATGCCTTACGAACAATTCCCCGCCTTCCATTTCAGGATTCAGGAAATTCTGGTAACCGTGCTGGCCCACTTCAAGGGTGATCCCCCGTTTTTCGATCTCCGGCAGGACGGCCAGGTAATCGTCCCAGACCATCCTTCCCCGGTGGTTGAGGTCCATCGGGACCATCAGGGTATTGAACCGGTTCTTCGCCATCCAGTCCACGATCCTGGCCAGCGAGGCCGTATCCAGCGATCTGCCTTCCGCCATATCCAGCTTCCTGCGCCTGAAAGCCGGCGCCCGGGTGATGTTCATGTTCGCAGGTACGGTCAGGCAGGGCATGCGGGGTATGATCCCGGCATTACCCCCGTAAAATCCGAAATCCGGGGCCAGCCAGCGGCAGCCCAGCAGTTCGAGAAAATCGTACACGGCATAGAGGACGGCCGGGTCCGAACCCCCGGAAAGTGTTACGTTCACCGGACCCGATGCCAGCCTGTAGGCTTCGGCCGCCAGGGAGCTGTCCCCTTCCAGGACGATGCACGGTGCCTGCCGCGGCTTCCCCTGAACCACCGGGAATTCGGCCCCGCTCAGGAGCCCGAGGTATTTTTTCAGTTCATCCGCCGCGAATTGCAGGGTGGCCGAAGGCCGGCGGGGGACCACAATGAGGTACCCGGTGCTGTCCCCCGAGGCAAGGGTCAGGGCCTGGCCCGTATCCCCGCAGCCCGCGAGCGGGAGCAGTAAAACAATCGGTAGGAGCTGGCGGGAAAATTTCATTCTTCGACCGGGGCCTTTATGCTTTCCTGGATCCACGTAAGCCGCCAGGCCCCGTCCTGCCTGCCCCCGGCCTCGAAATAGGGCAGGAACAGCAGGGCCGGTTTGCCGGAGACCGTAAGTCGGTATGCCTGTGCATCGGATCCGGCGCCGGTTTTCACCGGTACGAACGCACTTTCGGGGTTCCTTTCCGGCAGGGGATAGACCGTCTCCCTCTCCGCCCCGCCGATCAATCCGCCGGTGGCGTAAACCAGGGGGCCCCTGCTCATGGCAAACCACCTGACCCTGTAATAGTCCAGGTGCCTTTGCCGGGCCCGTGCAAATTCCGGCCTGTACGACAACCTGGTCCTGAAGGGGAAACGGATCTCGATCCCGGTGTGTTTCCCCCAGGCCCGCTCGATCCTGAAAAAATCGCCTGCCTGCGCTTCGCTGCAGTCCACCGCCTTGCCGTCGATGCTCAGGCTGACCGAGTCCGCCCAGTCCGGTATCCTGAAAAACAGGGGGAAGCTCGATCTTTTGCCCAATTGCAGGGTGATCCGGATGTCTCCTCCGAAGGGATAGGAAGTTTCCTGTTTGATCGCAATTTGATTTTCATCCCCCAGGGTAAGCTTCGCTTCGCTCGGGGTGTAAAGGTTGAACGAGATGCCGTTCTCCCGTTTCGAACAGACCAGGGCTGGGATCTCTTCCAGGGCCATGGCCCCGGATGAGGGACAGCAATCGTTGAAGTTGGCGTGGTACCTGGCCCCGTTTACAAAGCTGTGGTAGCACCACCGCATGCCGTCCGGGTACCGGGCACCCAGCAGGGCATTGTAGGCGGTTTTCTCGATTTCCTGGGCGTAACGGGCATTCCCGGTGATCTCAAACAGGGTCCGGTTCAGCTGGACCCAGGCCATGGAACTGCAGGTTTCCGTAAAACCGTAAGGGCTCCAGAATCCCGCTGGATTGAACAATTCGGAAAATTTCCCGATGCCGCCCCAGGGGCCCCCGCAGACCGTAAGGTGATGGGCGGAAATGTCCAGCCATCCGTTCCCGGCAGCCTCCAGGTAGCGCCGATCGCCCGTTGCCCGGTACAGCTTGGCCAGGGCCGTGAGGTTCCAGATCAGCTGGTAGGCTTTGCCGTCCCCGACATTGACCAGGTCCCCCTTTCGCAGGGCAACCCTGACCAGTCCGAGTCCCTCCCCCTCATCCAGCTCCCTGGCGATAAGCCGTGCGAAATTCAGGTAGCGCGGGTCACCCGTGAATTCGTACAATTCCACCACGGGATCCAGCATGACCGTGGCGGAAATCCCGTGGCGGGTACCGTAATCCGTAACCGGGTGCACGCCGTCACCGAAAGTCCGCAGGAAAAGCTCGCCGATGGATCTCGCCGCCTGCGCGTACCGTTCGTCTGGGAAATACCGGTTTACCTCCAGCAGGCCGAGCACCATGTAGCTCAGGTTCCAGACATCCCAGGAACGGTGATGCGAAGCCTCCGGGTTGGTCAGCCTCTGGTCAGCCGAATAGGTCCCAAGGTACCCGTCCTGATCCTGGTAGCTTACCAGCCGGTCGGCCGTCGTGGTCATCAGGGCCTTCAATCCGGGGTCGCCCGTGCGTTCGACGGCCAGCGCCGTCGTATACAGCCATTTCCCGGCATGCTCCCCGTACCAGTCCGTCCTTTCATTGTTCAACCGGGATCCCGGCGAGAAGATGTTGATCAGTTCCCCGTTGTCCCATCCGGGAAGGGCCTTCAGCCTTCCCTCTTCACTCTCCTGCATCGCCCTGCCGAGCACTCCCCCGACGCTGACAGCTGCCGGGTCCGGCAGTTGAACCCGCATCTGCGGCACATCCGGCGCGGTGCCTGCCCGGCCCGGTATCACGGGATACAGGTTGCAGGCCGGTCCCGCGAGCAGGAGAGCCAGTCCTAGGGAAAGCCTTAACCGGGAATTGTTCCTTATCGCATTCATCTGAGCTACAAAATGGTCGGCAGAAACTGCTCGAACGCGATCCCCCGGTCCCTGAATACCAGGGTATCGAGGACGTGATGACTGTAGAGGCCAACCCTGTAACGGTAATCCAGGGTGAAAACGTCCCTGTCCCGGCCACCCCAGCTGTCCCCCCCGGGCACATACGAGCCGCTTCCGGTCCCGATAACCCGATAGGTCGCCCCTTCGGCAGTCTCCACCCGGACCTCTCCGGATGCGGGATCGACCGTAAGCATCACCGCATATTCGTCGCCGACGGAGGCTCCCGAAAAATTCGTTCTCAGGACGTACCTGCCGTCCGTAGCCATGCTTACCACCTGGTCCCGTTCCACATATTTTTCCCGGTATATTGCACTGTCCGTGATGGCGCCGAATGCGTCCGTGCCGTAATCGGTCCCCCTCCTGAGGTAGTTCCCGTGGTATTCGTTGACATACCTGACCATGAAGAGCGTAAAATCCTTGGCCGGGGCGCCTGCATCCCAGTCCGCCGCCACCCTTTTATCGGGATCCGGCACGGTGGGGACCCCGCTGAGAATGGAATCGGCGTCCGTATAGGTGATCCTCAGCGGGATGACATAATGGTTCCCGGCGGAAAGGGTATCCGTGAGGAAATCCT
>Ga0307419_10000771_pt1 | contig 16437 bp, 12 predicted proteins | sample SalMarWE160230MG_2_FD_202512 | JGI IMG/M metagenome (GOLD analysis project Ga0307419, IMG submission 202512) | Salt marsh sediment microbial communities from the Plum Island Ecosystem LTER, Massachusetts, United States - WE1602-30 | ecosystem: Environmental > Aquatic > Marine > Intertidal zone... | reverse complement strand
GAGTTTCGGCGCCTGGTTGAAAAAAATAGTGATAAACAGGTCACTCGATGCTCTCGGAAAAAGAAAAGCGGTCTTTGAAGATATTGAGTCACACGCAGGATTAAGAGATGAAAGCAGTGATGATATGGTCAGGTATGAGGAGCTTGATGTTAAGGTAGAAGAGGTTAAAGAAGCCATTGAACGACTACCGGACGGTTACAGGGTAATTCTTTCTCTCTACCTGCTTGAGGGTTACGATCATGATGAAATTGCAGAAATACTTACAATTTCGAGCAGCACATCACGATCACAGCTTTCAAGGGCAAAACAGAAGCTTATCAGTGAATTAAGAAAATGAAAACTTACAGGGAATGAAAACTATAGAAGAAATAATCAGGAGCAACAGGGACTTTTTCGGAGCCAGGGAGCCTTCGGAAGATCACTTAGAGCGTTTTAACATGAAGCTTGAAATGAGATTCGGGAGAGTCGCCGTAAAACGAAGTATTGTCCCTTATCTTCTCAAGGCTGCAGTTGTTACTCTGCTGGTAACACTCTCATCGCTGTGGACCTGGGATCATTTTCTCAGACCCGACAGGAACAGGATGACGCTTGGCGATGTTTCCCCGCAATATAAGGAGGTCGAGAACTATTATTTACACCAGGTAAATCTTATGGAGAGCGAGATCAAAACCATTGACTTTGTTAGCAATACTGAGCAAAAAAAGATACTCACCAGAGAACTCGAAAACATGGATTCAGTTTATATCCAGCTTCAGAAAGACCTGAAAGCCAATCCTGATGATGAAAGAATAATTAATGCAATGATTGAACATTACCAGACAAAACTCGAAGTAATGACCTTTATTGTAAATCAGTTGAAAACCATAAGGAATGAAAATATTAATACCAATAGTGATGAAAAAGTTAGTATATAAACCGGGGACACTCCTCTTAGCCGCATTTCTGCTGCTGCCATCAGGATTAGCAGCACAAAATGAGGTTTCAAAGGAGTTTCATGAAGAGTACACAGCCATGCAGGGCATGACACTTGATCTCGATAACAAGTATGGAGATATAATCATTCTTACTTCAGAAAGCGACCAGGTGGTCATTGATGTAAAGGTTACTGTACGTTATCCCAACAGGGATAGAGCAGAACAATTGTTAAGCTATATTGATGTCCATTTTTCCGAAGGAGCAAATGTCATATCGGCAAAAACAGTTATTGATGATAAATTTAAATTCACCGGGTGGAGCGGCGAGTCAAGAAAATTCACCATCAACTATAATGTGAGGATGCCTGAATGGATGGATCTTACACTTGCAAACAGGTATGGAAATACAGAGATGGATGATCTGAACGGACTGGTAAATCTCAATATTAAATATGGAAATCTGACAGCTGCAAGACTTGCCCGGGGAAATGAAAAACCTCTGAATTCCCTTTCCCTGGCTTATGGTAAAGGCTCCATCGAAGAAGCAGGCTGGATCGATATTGAAGTAAGGTATTGCGGAACCCTGGCTATCGAAAACAGCCAGGCTCTGCTTATCGACAGTAAATATTCAAAACTTGCTTTCGGAACCACGAGCTCAGTTGTAGCTGAAACCAAGTACGATAACATCAAAATTGAAAGTATAAATAACTTTATCATTGAAACAGGATATTCAGATGTTAGTATAGGAACCCTTACGAAGAAATTAAAATTTGAAGGGAGCTACTGCGGATTGAATGTTGACAGGGTACCCTCCGGATTTGAATCAATAGAGATAGACTCACGTTATACAGGTGTAAGGATTGGAATTGATGAATCCGCAAGTTATAAACTGGATGGAAGAGTTTCCTACGGCGGACTGAAATTTAATGAAGATAACTTCAATTACACAAGACGTGTTATTGAAAATAACAAAAGCGAAGTAGCAGGTATCGTTGGCAAGGATGAATCAACTTCGGCAACCGTTAATGTAGAATCTTCATACGGAACAATTAAATTATATTAGCTTCCAAAAAATCCTCTCCCCTCTTCACGGAGGGGATTTTTTTTGATGATATTTTGAGCTAAATTGCATCATGACATTTAAAATGGTTTTATTATGATACATGTAGAAAAACCTTCGGAACAAAAGCTTGATGATCTGAATGTCAGGTCATGGCCAATATGGGAAAAGGAGGTATCAGAATTTCCCTGGGAATATGATGAAAAAGAAACCTGCTATATCCTTGATGGCGAGGTTGTTGTAACGCCTGATAACGGAAACCCGGTAAAATTCGGAAAAGGAGACCTTGTTGTTTTCGATGAAGGTCTGAAATGCAAGTGGAAGATAAACAAAGACGTTCGGAAGCATTACAAATTCGGATAAAATCTATTAACCACGGAGTTTCACGGGTCTTCGCTTCGCTCAGACAGACACAGAGGTACACTGAATATTTTTTGTTTATAAACAAACCGTGTTACTCCGTTTAAACTCTGTGAAACTCTGTGGTTAAATGGGCTTTAGAAATCCATTTCGACAACTGTTATTCCCGATCCGCCCATATCAACATGTTCATCACGGAATGACTTCACTATATCTACGGTATCAAGGTAATCCCTTACAAGCTGTCGCAAGATGCCATTTCCCTTTCCATGAAGGATCCTCAGGTTTTTATGCTGAACCATCAAGGCATCATCAATAAGGTCACGAACCCTGCTTATTGCTTCCTCTCCCCTTACACCCCTTATATCTATTTCAGGTTTGAAATTAAGCTTCCTTTGAGATAATACCGGATCTGTTTGCCTGAATACCTGACCTGATTTCAGACTCTTTTTGAGCTCAGCCTTGCTTATCCTCTCAATTTTTTCCTGTGAAACCTGAAACCTGAAACTTCCTGATTCTATCAGTACCATTTTACCTTTAATTTCAATGACCTCTCCTGAAGCCATGGTATCAATCATCCTCACGGCATCTCCGGCTTTCAACGGTTTTTCCTTTGTTTCCTGATCTTCGGTTCCGGCAGGTTTTTCCTTCGACTTAAACCTCCTCGCCTTCTGAGCCATAGCAGCCACTTTCTTCTCTGCTTCCGACTCTAGTATCCCGGTCTCCTCAACAACATTATCCCTGAATTTCTCAAGCTGCTTACGAACATCCTTTGTTTTTTCTTTTTCAGCCTGCGATTCTTTGATCTGCCGTATGGTATTCTCAATCATCCGGTTTGATTCCTTAAGCAGGTTTTGTGCCTCATCCTTAGCCTTTGCAATGAGATCTTTTCCGAGTGATTTTGCACCAGACAGTTCTTTCTCATATTCCTCTATCAGCTCTTCAAGCCTCTTCTCATGATGCCTTATGTTCTGCCGTTTTGTCTCCCAGTATCTTTTGTCGCGGGCTATATCTTTCAGATGCCTGTCATATCTTATATTTTTCACTCCTGCTTTTCCTGATGCTTCATTGAGTATTTCTTCGGGAAGACCTATCTTCCTGGCTATTTCAAAAGCAAACGAGCTGCCCGGTTTGCCGATATAGAGCTGGAACAGGGGCTGCATGAGATGGTTATCGAAAGCCATGGCTCCGTTTACTATTCCCTCCGTCAGTGAGGCAAAATGCTTAAGGTTGGTATAATGGGTGGTCAGTACTCCGAATACTTGTTTTCTGTTAAACTCCCCCAGAATCGCTTCGGCAATTGAGCCTCCGAGCATTGGCTCCGTTCCTGTGCCGAATTCATCAATCAGTATCAGGCTTTTATCTCCGCTGTTTTTGAGGAAGTACTTCATGTTGATAAGGTGAGAGCTGTATGTACTGAGGTCATTTTCAATACTTTGCTCATCACCTATATCTATAAGGATATCTTTGAATACCCCTGTTTCAGAACCCTGATCCACCGGGATAGTAAGTCCGCATTGCACCATATACTGGAGTAATCCTACCGTCTTAAGGCATACCGATTTCCCTCCGGCATTGGGGCCGGAGATGACAAGAATCCTGTTTTCCTCATCGAGTTGAATATCAAGCGGAACCACTTTCCTGCCGGCAAGCTTTTCGAAAGTCCTTGACAGTAGCGGATGCACTGCCTGTTTCCAAATAATTAATGGATTTCCGGAAATGACAGGGATAATTGATTTATGATAGTTACAGAACATTGCTTTTGCCCTCAAAAAGTCAATTTCACCCAGGAAATCGTTTGATGCGAGAAGATCGTCTATGTATGGTCTTATATTATCGGCAAACAGTGTTAAAATTTTCACAATCTCCCTCTTTTCCTCATATTCAAGTTCGATTATGTCGTTGTTGATCCCCACTATCTCTTCAGGTTCAATAAATACCGTTTTCCCGGAAGCAGACTGATCATGGATTAGTCCTTTAATCCTTCTTTTATCGTATGCGCTTACCGGAATTACTCCTCTCCCATTACGGACTGATGCAATAGTGTCAACGTTAACAATTCCTTCTGCCTGAGCCTGTTTTAGTATCGCATTGAGACGTCTGGATGCCTGGGTGGATTTTGAGGCGATCTCTGACCTGATCTCTTTAAGCCTCGGTGATGCATTATCCTTGATGGCTCCGTGCCTGTCTATAATCCTGTCTATTGAATCGAGGACATAGGGATATGTTTTCACCGAGCCGCACATTTTCTTAAGGGCGGGATAACTGATCTCATCCCTGTTTTTGAAGAAGCTGAGGATTGATTTTACGGTTTCGAGCGACCGTTTCAGGTCAAACAGTTCGCGGACTTCGGGAAAAGCGCCTTCAATCCTGATTTTGTTAAGACATTCTGAAAAGCTATAGTAATTATCTGACGGAAAGTTCTCCTCGAATTTAAGAAGCTGCTGGAATTCGTATGTCAGTGAAAGTTGTTTCTTAATATTATCGTAATTATCTGAAAACCTGATCTCCCTGACTTTATCGATACCCATCGGGCTCAGGCATTTCTCCCTGAGAAGCTCTCTAATGCGGTCGAAGCCTATCTTGGATTCGAAGTTTTCCGGGTAAATCATAACAAAATAAAAGATAAAAGACAAAAGTAAAAAGATAAAAGTAAAAAAAAATCCCCTCCGGGGAGGGGTTTGGGGTGGGTTAATTTTAAAAGTCGAAGGGTGTTGAAGAATGTTGAAGGAAGTTGAAGAAGTCGAATCCTGTAAGAATCCCCTCCGGGGAGAGGTTTGGGGTGGGTTAATTTTAAAAGTTGAAGGGGGTTGAAGTGTTGAAAAGTTGAAAGGTTGAAAGGTTAAATCGTATAAGTATCATTCCCGCATTGATTTGTTGACCTCAAAGGAAGATTGTCGGGATCGAAACGTATTGATTCTTCAACGCCTCTGGCGTTGCAATAGTAAGAACGGCACTTACCATGGGTGTGACCATGGATATTGGGCTTAGATGCCGCTGGCATCATTATCAACATGCCATCCCAAGATAGAAAGACTCTCCTGTGTTGCTGCACTTTTACCATGGACGTAACCATGGACATTGGATATTGAATGGCTTCTTGACCAACATCAATGATTTCCAAAAGGAACCTTCAGATTTTATAATAAAGATATATTTTACTTCGCCCGTCTCGACAGCTATCTTTTTATCGGGCTCGCTGGAAGGAACGGACAGGGCTCCTGCAATGATGAAGGACAGGATCAGCCTGGTGGTTTCATTGTTAAAAAAATAACAAAAACTTGTACTAAATATCCTATTTTATTGCCTGATTAACAAGTTTTTCAAGTTGTGCAGCGGTATCCGGAAGCGCTGTGATCTCTTTTGTCTTTGCATCAAGAAGAACCATTACCGGAATTCCAAGGACATAATAATCATTTGCTACCTTGCTTCGCACACCCTCCTTCGACTGAATATGCCTCCAGCCAATCAACTCTTTCATCTTCTGCCTCCATGCCTGGATCTCGGTATCAGTCTCATCCAGACTAATAGCTACAATGTCGAGTATTTGCTTTATCTCCGGCTGCTTCGACCATGGATATAGCTCTTCAATCATCTCATTACAATGATTGCAGTCTGCCGACCAGAAAAGAAGAAGCAAATAGTTACTTTCAGTCGTGTAGCTATACAAATCAAACAGCCTGTTATCAGCATCCTGCATACTGATATGGGGAGCTATTATTCCCGGAACCAGTGTCTCAATTCCTGTCAGTCGTTTATTGATCTCCTGACGTTTTGAAGTGAGGCAATCCGGATCCTCCAGGTAAGGCTGAAGCATTATAATTCCTTCTGCTATATTAAAACTCTCATATCCATTGAAGAAATAATCGACCATCCAGCCGAAGACCAGGGGGTTTCCTTTTCGAACTTTTTCAATGGCTGTTTTTCCTGCAAGAGTAAAGAGTGAGTCGCGTAAAGCAACAGTTGTGGCCAGTTCACCGTAAAGATTTACATAACCATCCATCCATTCTTTCAATATTGAGGTTTTGATTAGCAATGGATCGCTGAAATCCATCCCCTCAAAATAATTATCTCTCAGGCTCTGCTTCCTGTCAGCTTCAGTGCCTGTCCAGTTGATCGTGGGCACCAACTGGAAACCGAACAGGTTGCTCACGAACAGGTTTTTATTCTGTTTTATCTGTTCTTTAACCCAGGCATTAAAAGCTGCACGCCGTTTCTCATATTCTTTAATACCCTCGCTGTAAAATTCTGACTGCGGATCGTCGTAATTCAGCAGGAAATTCTGCAGAAGACCAAGCATCTCCTTTTGCCTGGAGTTTTCAGCGAAGAATTGTAAATAGGCTGTGTTTTCTTTTTCGTCTTTCTGGAAATAAGTACTATCAGCAAAATTGCAGAAAACCGGGTGCACCCAGAGTTCAAGGTCCTGGTTGCCGATTATTATACGTTTTTCAGAAGGATAAGGAGTGCTGGAGGCTTTGTCCTTGTAATCGAACCTCAAGATAAATTCACCAGGAATTCTTTCCTCAGGAACATTTAATACAGCTGTGCCACCGTTTATTAAACTGTCAATAATAATAATTGGTTTCAGGGCATCTGTTCCTGCTAACGGGAGCAGGCTGATTTTGGATTCGTAAACACCACGCAAATAGATGGATATCGTTATGTCTTCAGCCTGAATTGATATTGAAGACAGTACAAAGAAACATAACAATGGGATCAATCTGAAAGTGAAGGAATTGATCTTGTGTTTAACATTCATTGGTGAATGTACTTTTAATATAAAAATCCAAACAGCCATAAAGGTATTTCATTTCTGGTTCCTATTTCAATATTATCCAGAGCTAAAAATGAGTTAGTTATATTCGTTATCTGTTTCCCGGTTTTATTTTTTCCGCCAATTTCAAAAACATACCGGTTATCAACCAGAAAATCACCATTATCCGTGTAATTTACCTGATGGTTATAAGAAACCTGATTGAAAAAAAACGTTTCGCGAAGATTCCCTGTATTAACTGAACTGCCGGTTATAGCCATCATCAGATTGGGATGATGCAGGTATATCTTTTCCGGTTTGGTTAACCTGCTGATACCTTTACTTTCTTTATGTAAAAGATTTATCAGCAAAGCATCGTTCATGTAACGCAGGTAGTCTTTCAGTGTGTTTTTCGAAATACCTATTCTTTCGCTGAGCTTCTCAATGTTTGGTTTAAAGGGAGCACTTTCCGATATTACATAAAGAAGCTGCTTCAGCTTATGGATATTATTATAGTTGATTCTGGCAGCATATGGAAGATCTGATTCAAGAACCTGATTTATTACCTCACTTACTTTGCTTCTATAGTTTTCTTTTCCCTCAAGGAAGAAAGGAAAGTAACCCATTTCATTATACTCGGTGAATTTTTTAACGGGTTTAATTTTTGTCAATATGGATTTTGATATCTCAACCTGGTTTTGTAAGATATCGTCTAAATCAAATACCGGAAATTTTATATTATCAGAGAATCCAATGAATTCTCTTAATGACAAGCCCGGAAGTGTATGTACAACACTTCGTCTTGATAAATCAGCCCTGCCTCCGGTAAGGTGCAATAAAGAGGAGCCAGTATATATAATTTTCAGATCAGGAAGACTGTCATAGATATTTTTTAGTTCAACGGACCAGTCCGGATAGTGATGAACCTCATCTAACAGCAAACATTTACCTCCATGCTTGGAGAAATCATCAGCAAAATCAAAGAGCTTATTCTCAGTAAAGTACAGATTATCCAGGCTGACATAGACATATTGCTGATCATTCAGTCTTGTTTTGGCAAATTGAAGCAAGAGAGTTGTTTTTCCGACACCTCTGCTTCCTTTGATACATATCAATCGTTCCGGCTGATCAAGCCACTCAATCTGAGTCCGGATATGCTTAACGGATACCTGTCCAACAGCTCTTTCGGATATTTCATAAATTGTTCTCATATAAATAAGGTCAATAGATTGACCAAATATAACGTTTTTTCAATCAATCTACAAATCGTTTCTTGCTTTATAGGATATTTGGCTGTTTAATCTGTTCATGTTAGTTCGGGTTTGTTACAAACCTGGGATCTGCATCTGCTTTAACCTATTGTTTTCCTGAAGAAAGGTAGTATTCAGGAAGTGTTTTCTCTTTCGTCTTTCTGAAAATATGTACTATCAGCATAATTACTGAAGACCGGGTGCACCCAGAGTTCAAGGTCCTGGTTGCCTATTATTATGCGTTTTTCGGAAGGATAGGGTGTGCTGGCTGCATTTTCTTTGTAGTCGAATCGCAAAACAAACTCACCTGGCAGATTTTCAGCCGGAACCTTAAGAGAAACAAATTCACCGTTTTTAACCCCATCAATGACAAGGACAGGCTTTAGAGTATTAGGTCCGGATAATGGGATCAGGGATATCTTGGATTCGTGTACACCTCTTAAATGGATGGATATTTGTACATCCTGTGACTTAACAGTTATGGAAAACGATGAAATAAGAAAGATCACAACAAGTTTGCTTGTTGCACAATAATTGATAGTTGGACTTTTAGCAATCATGGAGAAATATCTAACTTAGAAAATCATAGAAGTTACCACGGTTTATTGTTTTAAAAGATGCATCAGGATAATTATCCCGGAAAGCTTTTGGATTTGAAGCTTCCTTTTTCCCCCATTTAAATTTAAATGCATAAAGTTTTGAATCAATTTCTTCAATCAGATCTATTTCCTGCTGATCGTAAGTGCGCCAAAAGAAAAAATTCGAAAATGATTGACCATATATTTGTCTCTTCATCCTTTCACTGATACAAAAATTCTCCCATAATCGACCTGCATCATCTCTCATTTCCAAACTATTATAATTTGAAATGATTGAGTTTCTGATTCCATTATCCCAGAAAAAATATCTTGGCGTTTTTGAAAACTCTTTTCGCAGATTCCTGCTGAAACCGGTTAACCTGAATAGAACATAAGATTTCTCCAGAATATCGAGATATCGCTGTACAGTTTTTATGGTTGTGTTTAGTTTTGAAGCAAGTTCATTGTAAGAAATATCATTGCCAATCTGAAATGCTACATTCCGAAGAAGATTCATTATAAATAAACTGTCCTTCAGATTATCCAGTTGTAGTACATCCTTAAGCAAGTATCCGTTTCTGATATTTTCAAGTATGATCTTCCTTTCAAGATCATTAACTGCTTTAAAAACTTGTGGATAACTGCCGAATATTAATGAAGTCTGAAGCTGTTGTAATGCTGAATAATAATCGCGTATGATTTCCGAAACAGAGAAAGGGTACAGATAGAAAACCCTTGACCTGCCTGTTAAAGGCTCGCCGATCTTATTTCTTAAATCAAATGCCGCTGATCCGGTAATAAAAACAGAAATTTCAGGAACAGAATCAACAAGCAGTTTCAAGTTTGCTCCTATTTCCGGAATATTCTGAGCTTCATCAACAAAAAGATAATCATAACCAGCTACCAGGTTTTTCAATACAGACTGTCGTTTTGATGAAAGGATACCTGCCACATCATAATCCTCTCCATTTAACATCAGAACTTTTTTGTCTGCCATCTCATTTTTTATTTGCTCCATAAGTACGGTCTTGCCTGTTCTTCTGGCTCCAAGCAGCACTGTAACCTGTCCTTTTTTAAGGCTGCTTACCAATTGCTCTTTAATTGCTCTTTGAATCATCACTAACATTTAGTATACAAATTTACATAAATTTATATATCATGATATACATATTTACAATAATTATTGAATTTAGTTATAAATCCGTGTTATAAAAGGATTAAATACAAACATTTTCGAGTGCCGGCCAGCAATCTTTTTCACTTGTTCGCTGCTCAACAACCATTCCGGATGCCTTTCAGAAATGCTCTGGATATTGGTCACTTCTCCTTTGGAAACCAGCATTTCCTTTTCGAGTTTTTACAAATTGTTAATATCATTAAGCAAAACATCAAAGATAGAAGAAATAGTAGTTTCTGAACTATATCTTTCAAGCATTTTGGTCTTACTAATAATGCTATAACCAGTTTATTATATACCAGTTACATTACTCGACTACTTAAGAATACTATTAAAAAATATTTTACTAATTTATTTGGCAAATAAAATATTCTAGTCTCTGAGGCACCGTACTGACAAGCCGAACGCTTTAGGGCCGCTGGTCATGACGCTGTGGTCCATGGAGAAGAACAGGTCCCAGCCGTCGGTACCGCTTCCCTGCATACTGCTCCAGTAGTAGCCGCATGAACCGCGATAGCCCAGCACACCATAGGTAAAGCTCAGACTCCCGGCAGCATGGAGTTTCAAAACGGATGCGTATGGATCGTTATAGTTACCCCACCCACCATTGTTATCGGCATTGGTCCACTCCGTTTCTGTAGGAATACGCCATCCCGTGCCAAGAAGAATAGTACAGGGGTCGTTGGTTGCTGTCCAGTCGCTGGCCTCATCAATGTCAGTAATCCATGTTGTACTTGGCGTGCGAGTGCTTTCATCGTATTTATAGCCCTGCTTGCGGTTAAACTGCCAGTACCAGCCTGCTGCCGTTTCAGTAGCATCGGTGGCTAAACCCGCCTGGTTATCGGCCCCAAGGTTTTGGGTTATCCAGCATTTATTTGCCCCGGTAAGATTAGTTTCTACTGTTCCATAGTTTACAGTTTTACTGACTGGAGCTACATCTCCTGCTGTATGAGTAACTGGCAGTATTCCACCACATATTGTCGTAAAACTCACCTGATTTCCATAATTTGTGCCAGCACTATTAGTTGCATATGCTCTTAAATAATAAGTTGTCACAGATGATAATCCGGTAAGACTGCTGATAAAGCTGCCCGATCCGGTGCCATCACTGGTTTTATCATCATCAATTGTCGGCCCTGATGTTGTACTCCAGCAGACACCACGTGATAGTATTGAAGCACCGCCTGTATTTGTTATCTCTCCACCGCTGTTTGCAGTTGTTGCTGTAATTCCACTAACCGGAACAGTATTGACGGTGGGAACGGCAGTATTTGTAGTAAAGGTTAACTCATTTGTAGCATAGTTTGTACCTGCACTGCTAATAGCATAAGCCCGAACATAATAAGTAGTATTTGGGAGCAGTCCTGTGATACTACTTGTAAATGAACCTGTTCCTGAACCATCAGATGTTTTTGAATCTGCTGTTGTGGGATTGGCTGATGTGTTCCAGCAAATGCCCCGATCTGTAACTAATGAACCACCATCTGAGGTTACATTCCCTCCTGAAGCAGCCGTTGATGAAGTAATGTCTGAAACTGCTGTAGTCGTTACTGTGGCAAGAACAGCACCGGCTGTAAATGTAACATCATCCCCGTAGGCTGTTCCTGCAGAGTTCGTAGCATAAGCTCTTACATGATATGTTATACCAGGATTTAATCCTGTAATGTTACTTGTGAAAGGATCTGTGCCTGTACCATCTGAAGTCTTTGAATCTGCTGTTGTCGGATTAGCTGATGTGCCCCAGCAAACACCCTTTGCTGTAACAGAGGAACCTCCGTCAGAAGAAATATCCCCACCGCTTGTGGCTGTGGTTGAGGTAATTGAGGTAATAGCTGCTGTTGTAAGTGTGGGTACAATTGCTCCTGTCTTAAAGCTCAGTTCATTGCCATATGCTGTCCCTGCATTGTTTGTCGCATAAGCCCTCACATAATAAGTTGTATTTCCTGTCAGTCCGGTCAGACTGCTTGAATAGAGCCCTGTGCCAAAGCCATCAGTGGTATGATCATCTGAAGTCGTCGGATTTTCCAATGTGCCCCAGCAAACGCCCCTGACAGTTACTGATGCGCCGCCACTGCTTGTAATGTCACCCCCGCTGACAGCACTTGTGGAAGTTATTGATGTTACTGTTATAGTTGTTAAGGCCGGGACGACAGCAGAAGTATTAAAACTGTATTCATTACCATACGCGGTCCCTGCGCTATTTGTTGCATATGCCCTTACATAGTATGTTGTACCCGTATTAAGATTTGTCAGATTGCTTACAAAACTGCCTGATCCTGTTCCGTCGGTAGTCTTGCTGTTCGTAATTGTTGGATTTGCTGTTGTACTCCAGCATACGCCTTTAGTAGTTACAGGTGCTCCTCCCTCATTGGTTACATCTCCACCGCTAACTGCTGAATTTGATGTTATTGAGGTTAATTCTGCCGTAGTAACTGTCGGCGCTACTGCAACTTCAGGACTCGTAGTAAAACTTATTTCATTCCCATAAGCTGTACCTCCGGCGTTAGTAGCATAGGCACGTACATAATATACTGTATTGGCAGATAATCCAGTTATACTGCTTGCAAAACTCCCTGATCCTGTTCCATCTGTTGTTTTGCTGTTTTCTATCGTCGGACCGGAAGCTACGTTCCAGCATACACCCCTGGCTGTAACGGCAGTTCCTCCTTCACTGGTTATATTCCCGCCGCTTACAGCACTGGTCTTTGTTATACTGGTTAATGCTGTAGTTGTTAATTCAGGCAATGCTGACGATGCTGTTGTAAAATCTATTTCACTGCCATATGCTGCTTCAGATCCAAGGCTCGTGTATGCTCTCACATAATATGTTGTCGCTGGTTCAAGTCCGGTCAGATTGCTTGTGAAATTGCCCATGACTGCAACTCCCAGTGTTGTTTTTGTTCCGGAAATTGTCGGACTGGCTGATGTTCCATAACAATGTCCATGCTGGGTAGCTCCTTCACCAACGTCAATGACTGTTCCTGAAACATCTGCTGTCGTTGTGGAGATGTTTGACACATCACCTGTTTCAACAGACATTTTTTTGTCAGGTTCACAAAATGGAATTAATAACAATCCTGTAATAAACAATAACAGGATTATCCTCTTATACTTCATAATACTAAGGTTTTAAATACGTGGAAGGAACAGAACCTCAGCCCTACTCCTTCAGTATAAAAATAAAATCGCCCCCTTGATCGCCTACATCCTGAATTTCTCCGTACTGGGGAACCACATTGCTATTATTTATTACAGCTATCCTGAAGCTGCTGAATAGTTGTTCGGAGGATAGATATTTTTCAGTATTGTTCATCAACCTATCTACCAGATATTTCAGGAATGCACTTTGATCGGGCACCTCGGTGAGTGTTCCGCTGGTCATGGCTTTTCTGCTGGGAAGATCATAAAGTTTATTGATGGCGAGTGCTGCATCTGTAAAGGCAGCCCTCGACTTAAATATGGAACCTCCAAAACAGGCATCGCTTATCAATAAAGTATGTTTTGATTTGATTTCCACCAGATAATCGCGCAGAGTGCTGTTCCTGAACCAGTCTCTTTTACTGTTTCTTCTTGCATCAGAGGGAAGCCAGTAACCAATTTCTGCATCAGCATCCCAAATACCATGACCTGCATAAAAGATCAGAAAGCTGTCTTCGGGGAGGACTTTTTTTGCAAAATAGTCAAGAGCAGCAAACACTTCTGTGCTTGTCGCATTCTTCAGAAACCTCACATTTTCTTCATTGAAAGTGTAGCGTGAAGTAATTGTATTATAGAAAACCTGGGCATCCTGAATAGGCTTGTCCAGACTTGAGATCACAGGATCAGTATAGTCGTTGATCCCGACAATGAGAGCATAATATTTACCCTTGATTGCCGGTGCAACATTCATTCCGGGACGGCTTACCGTTTGAGTAATAACAGTTGTTTTAGGCTTGTTATTAATATGGATTATAGATTTACTGCTTCTGACAACCTGGGCAGATATGTATGCCGTCGCGATCAGGCATACTATTATTAAAAGAATGATCTTTTTCATTTTTCAGAACTTTAAAAATTCACCTTAAGCGATAATAAAGTAGCTCCTCCCTGTGTACCCGGAGCAGAAATAAGAGCGAGCTTTGCATATTGCAGTGGCCGGTATTTATTCGGAGTTGCAGCAACCCATACAATGTTTGCAGCCCATATAGTGGCAGCTGAAATGAACAGGGCTCCAGATAAGGTTAACTGCTTCTGTGATTTATCCAGCAGATTCGCCCTCTCAATAGCATTTGTTTCAGCTACATACTTATCATATGTTTTAGAATAACTATTGTGCACAATTAAACCTCCTGCCAGTGTGCCATATGCAGCTGCACCGTTACCATGGATGTTACCATGGATATTGGAATTGGATGCCTCCGGCATCTTTTCAATTCCAATAAGTGTGATTGCATCCGGGGCATTTGCCTGTGACGAGTGTCTTTATAACAGGATCGGTAAAGTTAAATATCGTTAAATCATTTTGTTCTGCCTGGATAATGGTATGCTATTTTATTTACATTTGTTTCTTTCAAAAATAAAAAACCAGTACCATGAAAATCAGAAAAATCACTATCAGCTTATGCCTCTTGATCTTGATGCCTTTCTGGCTCCTCGCCCAGACTGAAAAGGTCGATCTTGAAATGATCTACAAGATCAAACAGGAGGGTACGAATAATTCTAAAATCGAGGATCTTTCCTTCTGGATGACCGATTTTCTGGGACCCAGACTTACCGGTTCAACTGGATTTACACGCGGCAGTGAATGGGCAAAACAAAAGATGGAAGAGTTTGGATTCCAGAATGTAAGGATCGAAGCTACCAGGGATTTCAACCGTGGCGGCTGGGATAACCTGAAAACATATGCGGCAATGACTGCTCCCTATTACGCCAATTTTGCGTGCAATCCCGTGGCATGGACAGGCAGTACAAACGGACTCATTAAGGGTGAGGTGGTAATAGTGGATGTTAAGTCAGAAGCCGACCTGGAAAAATATAAGGGCACACTAAAAGACAAAATAGTACTTATACCTTCGACATCTACTCATGAAATAAGTTTTGAACCGTTGGCGAGCAGACTGACCGATGAAGAGCTGAAGGCTCTGGAAGCGGACCGCCCGACAGTCAGGAGAGCCCGGATGCCATTCGATATGGCTGCTATGATGGCCCAGAGGCAGCTAAGGGCCAAGACAACCGAATTAATGAAAAGTGAGGGAGTTGCGGTGATACTTAACAGCTCGGGAACATATAATATCCCCAGATCAAACGGTGCCGGATATAATTCAGGTGATCCCGAACCTATCGCTGAGCTGAACTTGCCGATTGAAGACCACGGAAGGATGGAAAGACTTATTCGTAAAGAGGTACCTGTAGAAATGGAGATAGAGATACAGAATAAATTCATCCCTGCTCCGCAGGTTTATAATGTGATAGGAGAAATTCCCGGTACTGATAAAGTGCTCAAGAATGAAGTCGTACTGATAGGAGCACATTTTGATTCATGGCATGGCGGTACAGGTGCTGCTGATAACGCATCAGGTTGTATTGTGATGATGGAAGCCCTCAGAATCCTTAAAGCCCTCAACGTAGCACCAAAAAGAACAATCAGAGTTGCTTTGTGGGGTGGTGAAGAACAGGGACTCAACGGCTCTCGCGGATATGTCGAAAAATACCTTGTTGATTCAAAGACCAATGAGAACAAGCCCGATTTTGATAAGTTTGCAGCCTATTTCAATATGGATAACGGATCAGGCAGGTACAGGGGAATTTATCTGCAGCAGAATGAAATGGTGCGGCCTATCTTTGAAGAATGGCTTAAGCCGTTTGAATCAATGGGCTGTAGTACAATTGCCATAAGAAATACCGGCGGTACTGACCACCAGTCGTTTGACAGGTATGGTTTGCCGGCATTCCAGTTCATCCAGGATGAAATAGAATATGGCCGCGGCTACCATACGGTTATGGATACCTATGAGAGACTGGTTATGGCTGATCTTCGCATCAATGCAATAATCACAGCTTCGTTTGCATATAATGCAGCGATGAGAGACCAGAAACTGCCGAGGAAACCGGAAATGAGGCCCAGGTCAGAGTCAGGGATGAGGCCGATGTTTTGAAAAGAACTATAACCCCTCCTCCGTCTCTTCCCCTTAAGACAAAGGGGAGGAGGGAAATATATGATTGTCAGCATAATACTCCCCTTCCCTTAGACTTAACTACCCTTTATACACATTTATTTTTGGGGGGTGGTTGATATGTTGATAAGTTAATGAGGATTGTTAATATATGTAGCTGATAATCAGTGTTTTAAATTTGTTATTAATGTTT
>Ga0307419_10000770_pt1 | contig 16443 bp, 14 predicted proteins | sample SalMarWE160230MG_2_FD_202512 | JGI IMG/M metagenome (GOLD analysis project Ga0307419, IMG submission 202512) | Salt marsh sediment microbial communities from the Plum Island Ecosystem LTER, Massachusetts, United States - WE1602-30 | ecosystem: Environmental > Aquatic > Marine > Intertidal zone... | reverse complement strand
GACCAGCGTGAAACGGAGCGCGTCAGCCCCGAACCTCTCGACCACCTCGAGCGGATCGATTCCGTTGCCCAGCGACTTGGACATCCGCCGTCCGAGGTGGTCCCGGACCGTGCCGTTGATGAGCACGTCCGTGAACGGCAGCTCTCCCCGGAACTCCAGACCGGCCATGACCATGCGGGCCACCCAGAAGAACAGGATGTCGGCCGCCGTGACCAGCGTATCCGTCGGATAGAACGCCTCGAGATCGGCCGTCTCGTCGGGCCAGCCGAGGGTGCTGAACGGCCACAGCCACGAGCTGAACCAGGTGTCCAGCACGTCGGGATCCCTCTCCAGGGCTCCGCCGCACTCGGGACACGCCTCGGGGTCCACGCGCACGACCACTTCGGCGCCGCACGTCTCGTCCTGGCAGTACCAGACGGGGATGCGGTGGCCCCACCACAGCTGGCGGCTGATGCACCAGTCGCGGATGTTCTCGAGCCAGTGCTCGTAGATCTGGCCATAGCGCTCCGGATGGAAGCGAAGCCACCCCTTCCGATACGCCTCGAGGGCGGGCCGGGCCAGCGGCTCCATCTTCACGAACCACTGCAGGCTTAGCCGCGGCTCGACGATGGTGTCGCAGCGGTAGCAGTGCCCCACCGAGTGCACGTGCTCCTCGGTCCGCACCAGGGCCCCCGCCCGCTCGAGGTCCGCCACGACCGCGTCGCGCGCGGCGAACCGGTCCATCCCCCGGTAGGCCTCGGGCGCGGCCTCGGAGATCGTGGCCTCGTCCGTCATCACGTCCACCACCTCGAGGTCGTGTCGGCGGCCGATCTCGAAGTCGTTCGGGTCGTGCGCCGGAGTGACCTTCACGACCCCGGTCCCGAACTCCGGGTCCACGTAGTCATCGACGACGATCGGCAGGCGGCGTCCCACCAGCGGCAGGATCGCCGTCCGGCCCACCAGGTCGCGGTAGCGCTCGTCCTCGGGGTGCACGGCCAATCCCGTGTCGCCGAGCATCGTCTCCGGACGCGTGGTGGCGACGATCACGGTGCGCTCCGGGTCGTCCTCGAGCCGGTAGGCGATGTGCCAGAGCTTGCCCCGCTGCTCCCGGTGCTCGGCCTCCTCGTTCGAGAGCGCGGTTCCGCAGCGCGGGCACCAGTTGATGATGTACTGGCCCCGGTAGACGAGTCCCTTCTCGTACAGCCCGACGAACACCTCCCGCACGGCGCGCGAGAGACCCTCGTCCAGGGTGAAGCGCGTGCGCTGCCAGTCGCACGAGCAGCCGATCGCCTTGAGCTGGTCGATGATGCGGCTCCCGTACTCCTCGACCCACTCCCACACGCGCTCGACGAACGCCTCCCGCCCCAGGTCCCAGCGGGTGAGCCCCTCCTCGGCCAGCTGGCGCTCGACCACGTTCTGCGTGGCGATCCCGGCGTGGTCGGTACCCGGCACCCAGAGGGCGTCCCGGCCCTGCATGCGCCGGGCGCGAATGAGCACGTCCTGGATCGTGTTGTTGAGACCGTGGCCCATGTGGAGCGCCGCGGTCACGTTCGGAGGGGGGATCACGATGACGTACGGGTCCTGGACCTCGTCGGCCTCGACGTGGAAGTAGCCGGCCGAGGTCCACCTCTCGTAGAGGCGCTCCTCGATGTCCGTGGGGTCGTACCGGGATGCGAGCTGATCCGTCACGGCTGCCTGACAATGGAGATGGGTCCTGGCACGCGCCGGCGCCCGGCCGCGAGTGGGGCCGCCCGGCGCGTGACGAACGCTGAGTCTAACGAGCGCGCGGCGAGGGGAGCAACGTCGTCTCTCCCGAGCTAGCCGCCGCCCGTCGTGTCCGGGGGCACGCCGCTCGTATCGGTGGGCGTCGGACTCCCCACGTCGTGGGCGCGCTTTTCCATCGCCTTCTCCCGCTCCTGGCGGACCTTCCGAGCCTCCTGGAGCTGGTCCTGGTAGTGGATGATCTGGAGGTCTCGGAGCTGCTGCTCGAGCTCGCGCGCCTTCTCGCCGTAGGGCTGCAACAGCTGACCGAAGGGAATGGGGATGACGATCTTGCCCAGGTGAAGCCCGTCCGGAGCGATGCCCCAGCTCCTGTCCCCCTTGTGCACGAGCCATTCACGTGCCCGCTTCTCCGCCTCGGCGCTCAGCTGCAGGCTGTCCAGGTAGGCGCCGATGATGGCCCGTACGGCGCTGTCGGCGCGCGCCAGCTCCGCCATGCTGGGCGGCGGAAGCTCGCCGGGCCGGATCGGCTGCCACACCCGGAGGTCGCCGGGCTTGGGCTTGAGCTTCTCCGCGTTCGTGATCGGCTCCGATGGCCTCCCCGACTCGGGAGACCGGGTCGCCGCGCGCGCCGTGTCCCCCACCCCCGTTCGGGACCGGGACTCCGGACGGCGAGGGCGTGAGGGGGCGCTCTCGGCCGCCGGCCCCGATTCGAGCCGGAGATTCAGGCCCTGGAGACCCTGGAAGGCGGGGACGCGTGCGGGCCGCGGCGTGTAACGAAGGGGAGGAATGGCGAGCTGGCGAGAGATGAAGAGCACGACCACCACGTGGAATGCGAGCGAGATCGCCAGCCCGGCGAGCACCGTCCGCCGGTAGTGACGTTCCCGCTCTCGCCTCGAGGGGTGGGGCTCCCTCACGTGCTGTCCGTCCCGGCTTCCAGAGCGACCGTGTAGGCATCGTTTCGTGGAAGACCGAACTCCCGCTGGAGGGCTTCCGCGATGTCCCGGGTGGTCTCGCCGGCCACGGCCCTTCGTTCAGCCTGGGCACGTGCCTCGGAAAGTCGGCTTCGCCAGTCCGGTCCGTCCCCGCCGCCCGCCACTACGAGCGTCACCTCTCCACGCGTCCCGGTCTCCTCCAGCTTCCCGCTCAGCTCCGAGATGGTGCAAGCCACGACCTGTTCGTGGAGCTTGGTGAGCTCGCGGCACAATACGCAGCGTCGTTCGCCCAGACCCCTCCCCTCGAGCTCGGCCAGCAGGGCCGCGATACGATGGGGCGACTCGAACGCCACGACGGTCTCGGGACTGCCGGACAGGCGCTCGAGCCACGCGTCCCGTTCCCCGCCCGAGCGCGGGGCGAAACCGAGAAACAGGTAACGGTCGGCCGGGAGACCCGACACGGAGAGAGCGGCGGCCGGCGCCGAGGGACCGGGGACGGCCCGGACCGGCAGGCCGGCCTCGAGGACGGCGGCGACGACGCGGCTCCCGGGGTCGGAAATGGCGGGTGTCCCCGCATCGGTCACCAGCGCCGCCAAGCCACCGTGGGCGACGAACTCGACCACTTCGGCGCAGCGGGCCGCCTCGTTGTGTTCGTGCAGCGAGCGGAGCCGGCCCTCGATCCCGGCCGAAGCCAGAAGACGACCGGTTCGCCGTGTGTCCTCCGCGTACACGCGGCCGACTTCCGTCAGGACGCGAACGGCACGGCCGCTCAGGTCACCCAGGTTGCCGATGGGCGTTCCGACGACGTACAGGGCGCTCTCCATGCCTCCTCGCTGCGGACTCCACCTGTCGCGGGCCCAACGAGGGGCTCGTCCGGCACGACGCTGGCTCGCCCCCCGCCGCGACCGCCGGTCCCCTCAGCACGACGCCCCCCGGTCCCCGAGGAACCGGGAGGCGTCGCTCGGCGGATCCGGGCGGCGAAGCCGGCCGCCACCCGCTGGAAGTGCAGCCCTCAGACGTGCTGCTGGATCTTCCGCTCCAGCGCCGCCTTCGGGACGGCGCCGATGACCGTGTCGACGTGTGCCCCGTCCTTGAAGAACAGGATGCTCGGAATGGAGCGAACCTGGAAACGGAGCGCGGTCCTCTGGTTCTCGTCCACGTCCATCTTCCCTACCTTCATGCGGCCGGCATATTCCTCGGCCAGCTCCTCCACGATGGGGCCCACCATGCGGCACGGCCCACACCATTCGGCCCAAAAATCGACGATCGCGAGCCCCTCCGAGCCCTCGATCTCGCTCTCGAAGTTGGCGTCCGTGATCTCGATCAGACCGCTCTCGTCACTCATCACTCGTCCTCGTCTCCCTCGATGGGTACCCGTGCGCCGCTACGGCCTGTCTCACACATTACCGCTGCCGCCACCGAATGTTCGCGCTACGTGACGCGGGACCCGCGGCGGCCCAGCGTCCGGGGGAGGAGCGGATTGCCCAACATCGACCACATCGGCATCGCGGTCAACGCGCTCGACGACGGCATTCGGGTGTACGAGGCGCTGCTGGGCGACGCCCCCTCGGGCCGGGAGACGATCGCTTCCGAGGGCGTGAGGGTGGCCTTCTTCGGCGAGGGGCCCGGCCGCCTCGAGCTGCTGGAGCCCACGGGACCGGAGACGCCCGTCGGCCGATTCCTCGAGCGCCGGGGACCTGGGCTCCATCACGTGTGCCTCTCGGTTCCCGACCTCGGGGAGGCACTGGAGCGGGCCGTGGCGCGTGGCGCCGAGCTCCTCCCGCCGGGTGTACGGACGGGGGCGGGAGGCCGCAAGGTGGCCTTCCTGCATCCGCGCTCCACCGGCGGTGTGCTTCTCGAGCTTTGCGAGTCGGATCCGCAGGAGAACCGGGACCCCCGATGAGGCCGTCGACACGGTGCCCACGGTGGGACCGTCGATCCCGCTCGCGAGGAGCGCCCGGTCAGAACCCCCGTTCTCGGGTGAGGGCGCTCAGGTCGATCTTTTCGACGTACCAGCGCCCCCCTTCCGTGGAGACCGTCACGAAGGGGAGGGTGACGGTGCCGCGGCTCGTCCCGTTCAGGACAGCGTCCAGGCGGTGCTCGTAGGGCTGGAGCAGCTGCTGGTGGGCCGCCTTCACGTCGTAGCCCGAATTCTCCAGAAACGCCGCGAGCACGACCATGCGCTGCTCGACGTCCTTGACGCCGAGGCTCAACTCCGCGGGACCCTTGTGGGTCCCGAACTGCTGGCCCATGCGCTGGTAGTCCTTCGAGGCGGCCGCGTCCAGGAAGGCGTGCACCGCCTGCTCGGGTGTCAGGGACCCATATTGGTTGCGCGGCGCGCTCAGCACGGCGCCCGAGCTGGCACACCCTGCCAGCACGGCGACGACGCCGAGCATGCGGGCGGCGCGCCCCGGAAGGCGCGTTGTGAATCGACCGATCACCTGGGACTCCGCGGGTGAGGTAGGGCCGGGACGGCGATCCTGCCCGGATCGCCGCGGCTCGATGTAGGCCCGGACGGGGCGCGGGTCAAGCCACGGCCCGACTACCGCTCAGGCCGGGTCCGATGCAGGAGTCCGGCGGCTGGTCGCCCGAGGCACCTCACGGGGCGCTCACCCGCGCCGGACCTTCGATGCGCTCGAACCGGAACTCCTCGTCGTCCGGACCGCCCACGTCCACGCCGATGGCATCGCCGTCCTCGAACTCGCCCTCCAGGAAGGCGAGGGCGAGCGGATTCTCGATGCGCCGCTGAATGACGCGCTTGAGGGGACGCGCCCCGAACGCGGGATCGTATCCCTCTTCGGCCAGCCGGTGCCGAGCGGCCGGGGTCACCTCCAGCACGACCTCGCGCTCCGCCAGTCGGGCGGACACCCGGTCCAGCAGGAGATCCACGATCCGGTCCAGCTCCTCGCGACCCAGAGGGCGATACACCAGGATGTCGTCGACCCGGTTCAGGAACTCGGGCTTGAAGTGGTCGTGCAATCGCTCCCGCACTCGACGGGTGACTTCGTCCCAGTCGTCTCCGCGGCGCGCGGCCTCGAGGATCGCTTCGCTCCCGATGTTGCTGGTCATGATGAGGACGGTGTTTCGGAAATCGACCGTCCTTCCCTGCCCGTCCGTGAGCCGACCGTCGTCGAGGATCTGGAGGAGGACGTTGAAGGCGTCCGGGTGCGCCTTCTCGATCTCGTCGAACAGGATGACGCTGTAGGGGCGACGCCGGACCTGCTCGGTGAGCTGCCCCCCCTCCTCGTAGCCCACGTATCCCGGCGGGGCTCCGATGAGGCGCGCTACGGCATGCCGCTCCATGTACTCCGACATGTCGAGGCGCACCATCGCGTCCTCGTCGTCGAACAGGAACTCCGCCAGGGCCCGGGCCGTCTCGGTCTTCCCCACCCCCGTCGGGCCGAGGAAGATGAAGCTGCCGATGGGGCGGTCGGGGTCCTGGAGGCCGGCGCGGCTCCGGCGCACCGCATTGGCCACCGCCGTGATCGCCTCCGCCTGATCCACTACGCGCTCGTGCAGGTGGTCCTCCAGGTGCGCGAGGCGCTCGCGCTCGGACTCCAGCATCCGCGACACGGGGATCCCGGTCCAGGAGGCCACCACCTCGGCGATGTCCTGCGGTCCCACTTCCTCGGTCAGGTACGCCGTCTCGGACTGCAGTTCATCGATCCGCTCTTCGGCCTCGCCGAGCTCGTGGCGGAGCTCCGGGATGCGGCCGTGCGTGATCTCGGCCGTGCGCTGCAGATCGCCCTCGCGCCGTGCACGCTCCGCCTCGACGCCGAGCTCCTCTATCTCGCGCTTCATCTCCTGTACGCGCTCGATGGCCTCCTTTTCGGCCATCCACTTCGCCTTCATTCCGGCAAGGCGCTCCCGGAGCTCCGAGAGCTCGGCCTCCAGGGCCTCGAGCCGCGCCCGGCTCTTGGGATCCACCTCCTCGCGGAGCGCCTCGCGCTCGATCTCGAGCTGCGTGACGCGGCGCTCCACCTCGTCGATCTCCTCGGGCATCGAATCGATCTCGATCCGCAGGCGCGAGGCCGCCTCGTCCACGAGGTCGATGGCCTTGTCCGGCAGGAATCGGCCGCCGATGTAGCGGTCCGAGAGGCGGGCGGCCGCCACCAGGGCCGGGTCGGTGATCCGGACCCCGTGGTGCACCTCGTAGCGCTCCTTGAGGCCGCGCAGGATGGCCAGCGTCTCCTCGACCGAGGGCTCGGGGACGAAGACGGGCTGGAAGCGACGCTCCAGGGCCGGATCCTTCTCGATGTTCTGACGGTACTCGTCCAGGGTGGTCGCGCCGATCATGCGGAGCTCGCCCCGGGCGAGCGGCGGCTTGAGCATGTTGCCCGCGTCCACGGCCCCCTCGGCAGCGCCCGCACCGACGATCGTATGCATCTCGTCGATGAACACGACGTAGCGGCCGCCGGAGTCGGTGATCTCCTTGAGCGCCGCCTTGAAGCGCTCCTCGAACTCGCCGCGGAACTTGGCCCCGGCCAGCATGGCGGCGATGTCGAGTTGGATGAGCCGCTTCTCGCGAAGCGACTCCGGCACGTCGCCCTCCACGATGCGCTGCGCCAGACCCTCCACGATCGCGGTCTTGCCCACCCCGGCCTCCCCGATCAGAACGGGGTTGTTCTTGGTGCGGCGAGTCAGGACCTGCATGACGCGCCGGATCTCCGCGTCCCGCCCGATGACGGGGTCGAGCTTGCCCGACGCCGCGCGCGCGGTGAGGTCGATGCCGTAGCGCTCGAGAGCCCGGTACTTCCCTTCCGGGTCCTCGTCGGTCACCCGATGCGGCCCACGCACGTCGGCGACCGCCGCCCGGAGCGCCTCCTCGTCCACTCCCGCTTGCTCGAGGAGGCCCGACGTGGTGCTGGCCCGGCGTCCGGCGAGCGCGAGCAGGAGATGCTCGGTCGATACGTACGCATCCTCCATCCCGCGCGCCGTCTCGTCCGCCTCGTCCAGCACGCGCGACAGCTCCCGGCTCACCTGCGGACTGGCACCGCTCTGGACCGGCAACCGCCCCAACGCCGCTTCCACGGAGCGGCGGAGTGGCACGATGTGCGCCCCCGCCCGCTCGAGGATGGCGGGCACGACGCCTTCCGCCTGGTCCAGGAGAGCGGCGAGGAGGTGCGCGTCCTCGATGGCGGGATTCTCGCGCCGGCGCGCCAGCTCGCTCGCCTCCTGCAGGGCCTCGCGACCCCGTACGGTCAGTCGATCGAAGGAGATCATCGCTCAACTCCCCGCGCGCGCATCCCGTGTGTCCTCCGCCGGCCTCCCCGCGCCGTCACGCTCGTCACTCGATCTCGACCGAGCGAGGCTCCACCGAGCCCTTGCGCGGCAGGGCGATCTCCAGCACGCCCTCCACGAGCCGCGCCCGAATGCCCTCTACGTCGACGCCGGAAGGCAGACGGATCGAACGACGGAAGCGGCCGTGCGCCCGCTCGGCGCGGAGCACCTCGGAGCCCTCGGGCAGCTCCGGCCGTCCGCGCTGGCCGCTGACGACCAGCTCGTCCCCCAGCGTGCTCACATCGACCGACTCCCGCTGAACGCCGGGGAGATCCATGTACACCCGATAGCCCCGGTCGGCGACGCGGACGAGATCGAGCCGCGGTCCGCGGCCCCCCATCGGAGGGAACTGCCGGACGCCCTCGATCACGTCCTCCACGACCTGCTGCACGTCGGAGAACGCTTCGCTCCACGTGCCGCGGCCCCGGCCGCCCTTCGCGTCGCTCTCCTCGGCGCGCTCCTCCTCCGCTGCCTCGCCCTCGGGGGACTCCTCCGGTCCGTCGTGCCGTTCCTCGTCCACGTGTGCCTCCCGGTTCCGGGCTTCGGGTCGCCGGCCGGGCCATCGAGCGTGCCGGTCGGCCGTGAGATCGCGCCACGGGAAGGGGCAAGAGACATGCCCTCCCACGACGGACGATCCGGGCCGAAAGGGCGCGAAACATGGGGAGTTACGCCAGTCAGGCGGACGGCCCGGCGATCCTGGCGCCCCTCCCTGTCACATCGGCAGGCCCGGGGGGGCCGGAAGCCGCGGTCCCCGGGCGGGCCGGCCCGCTTCCCTCGCGGCCCTCCCGCGGCCCCTCGTCCGCGCCGATTCGCTTGACAGCCCGCGTGGCGAGCCGGTAGCCTCCTTCCCTGTTCCGGCATTGCCTCCTCGGTTCCGGCCGCGCAGCGCGTCGGGCGCGTGGTGGCCCGAAGCGGTCTCGAAGCGGAATCGCGTTCGACGAGATGAGCACCCACTGCATGCGCCCAGGCGTCCCGTGCGCGGGGCGAGTCCGGCTCGGCCCGACATCGCGGCCCCCGCGATGATCGAGCTACCCATGCCCACGCCCGTGGCCCTCGGAATCTTCCTCACGGCGACCGGCTGTCTGGCCTCGACGGCCTGCGAGATCGGGCGGCCGCAGGGATCCGGCGTACTGCCCGAGTCCACCTACGTGCAGGTCATGGCGCGGCTGTCCCTGGCCGACTCGATCCTCGCGGCCTCCGACTACACCCTGCCCGTCGGACTGGCCAGAGACTCGGCCCGCCACCTGGTGCTGCGGCGCTGGGCCGTATCCGACTCCGAGCTCATTACGTTCGCCGACCGGCTGGGAAGAGACCCGTCCCGGCTCACGGACGTGTGGACCCGAATCCGGCAGGTGGCCGACTCGCTCTCTCGGGCCCGATGGACGCCGACGCCCTCCGGAGCCCGATGAGCGACGAGCCGGAAAGCGGGGACGCTCGAGAGGCGCCGGGAACCGACGGGCCCACGCCGGAGGAGCCCTCCCCACCGGGGCCCGCCTGGATCCGGGCGTTGGGCCGCTTCGGCATCACGGTGGCCCGCCACGCCGGCCGTAGCGCCATCCTGTTGGCCGCCACGGTGCGCGCACTGGGAAGGCCGCGCCGCTACCTGGGCGAGAGCTTCGTCCAGGCCAAGCGCATCGGCGTCGACAGCCTCGCGCTGGTCCTCCTGGTCGCGGCCCTGAGCGGGGCCGTGCTCGCCCAGCAGACCGGCTACCAGTTCACCAGCCTCCCCATGTGGGTCGTGGGCGAGGGGGTGACCTCGGGGATGATCACGGAGCTGGGCCCGGTCCTCACCGCGATCATCCTGGCCGGACGCGTGGGGGCCGGGATGGGCGCCGAGCTCGGGACGATGCGGGTCACCGACCAGATCGACGCGCTCCGGACCCTGAACCGCGACCCCGTGTTAGAATTGATCGTACCGAGGGTGATCGGCGGCATCATCGTCATGATCCCGCTCGTGGTGCTCGCCAACGCCGCGGGCATCTTCAGCGGCTGGATTACGGGGATCTCGTTGCTGCCGATGACGACCCACCAGTACGTGTACGGCGCCCAGGCCATCTACCACTCGGCGCAGCTGGTGCTGTCGCTGGTGAAGGCCGTGGCTTTCGGCTTCGCCGTCAGCTTCATCGGCTGCTACGTGGGCATCCAGGCCCAGGGGGGAGCGGCCGGCGTGGGCAGGACGACGACCAACGCGGTCGTGTCCATCATCGTGGCCATCATGGTACTGGACGTGCTGCTGGCGCCCATCTACCGGGCCGTCTCATGAGGCCCGCGACGCCGAAGGACTGGAGCGGATGATCGAGATCCTGCACCTGAAGAAGACCCTGAACGGGAAGAAGGTCCTCGACGGGGTCGACCTCGAGGTCCACCAGGGCGAGACCCTGGTGATCATGGGCCCGTCCGGGACCGGGAAGAGCGTGCTCATCAAGCACATCGTCGGCCTGTTCGACCCGGACGAGGGCGACGTGCTGGTCGACGGGCTGTCGGTGACCCGGGCGGACGCCCACCAGATCGGCACGATCCGCTCCAAGATCAGCTACGTGTTCCAGAACTCGGCCCTGTTCGACTCCCTCACGGTGGCGGAGAACATCCGGCTCGGATTGGATCCGGACGTGGTCGACGCCGAGCCCCGGGAGTGTGACCGGCGGATTCGTGAGAGCCTCACGCACGTGAACCTCGGCCCCGAGGTGCTCAGGCTCCTGCCCGCCGCCCTGTCCGGGGGCATGCAGAAGCGCGTGGCCATCGCCCGCTCGATCGTTGGCCGACGCAAGTACGTGCTCTACGACGAGCCCACCACGGGACTCGACCCGGTGAACGCCGCAGTCATCAACGACCTGATCGCGCGCCTCCAGGAGGAGTTCGGGCTCACCAGCGTCGTGGTCACGCACGATGTGGCGTCGGCCTTCTTTCTCGGGGATCGGATCGCCCTGCTTTCGGACGGCCGCATCCAGGCGCTCGGAACGCCCGAGGAGATGAAGAACAGCGACAATCCGGCCGTCCAACGCTTCCTGACCGGCCGCTCCGACCTGACGATGGTCGCATGAGGGACCCGGGCCTGAGGATTCAGCATCGGGCGGAGTTCCAGGTCGGCATCCTGGTGCTCGTGTCGATCGTCGTCCTGGTCTGGGGCGTGATCTGGATCACGGGGAGCGCGATCGGTGGCGGCAGCTTCGGTTTCCACGTGCTGACGCCGAACGCCCAGCAGATCACTCCCGGAAGCCGCGTGTACCTGCGGGGCGTGGACGTGGGCTCGGTGGACCGGGTGAGCCTCACCTCGGCCGGGGTCCTGCTGGACCTGGAGGTGACCCCGCGCCTTTCGCTTCCGGAAGACACGAAGGCGCTCATCCAGTCGTCCGGCTTCCTGGGCACCCAGACGGTCGTGCTGGAGCCGGGCTCGTCCGGCCGCCCGCTCGCGGCCGGAGACACGATCGCCGCGGTGCCCGCCCCGGACCTCACCAGCATGGCCGGCTCGCTGGGCAAGGACGCCCAATCGGTCCTGAACCGGACGCAGCGCCTGCTGGCGGACAGCATGATCGGCGCGCTCCACTCCAGCGCCGAGGACCTGTCCGGGACCATGCACGACCTTCGGACGGTCGTGGACCGCGAGCGGGAGACACTCGCCTCGCTCATCGAGGGGCTGAGCCAGACCTCCACGCAGCTGGCGCACGCCACCTCGGGTCCGGAGCTCCGGGAGACGCTGGTCCGCATCGACTCGCTCACGGGCCGGCTGCAAACCACCAGCCGTGGTCTCGATGCCTCCAGCCAGTCGTTGGCCTCGATCCTGGACAAGGTAGACCGGGGGACCGGCTCACTCGGCAAGCTCGTGAACGACGCCAACCTGTACGACAAGGTCACGGCGGCGGCCGAGAACCTCCAGTCGGCCAGCGAGGAGATCGCCCTCCTCACCAAGGACATTCGCGAGCGCCCGGAACGCTATCTCAAGGGACTGAAGTTCTCGGTCTTCTGAGGACGGATGGGCGGTGACGTCGCCGGGCGGCGGAGCGCGCACCTGCGATCGGACCGCCCTGCGCCGGGCGGACCACCGCCGGCCGGGCTAGAGGCCGGTGGGATGCTCCAGGAAGGTCCACTCCAGGCCGAACTCCTCGGCCACGTGCTCGGCCAGCGCACGCACGCCGAACGTCTCGGTGGCATAGTGCCCGGCGTAGATCAGGTTCAGCCCCCACTCCACCGCGTCGTGGTAGCTGTGATGGGGTCCCTCCCCGGTCAGGAAGGTGTCGAGCCCCTCGGCCCGTGCCTCTGAAAGCAGGTCGGCGGCCGCACCGGTCACGATGCCGATGCGCCGCACGTGGGCCGGCCCCCCCGGGATGACGAGGGGCACCGTGCCGCACACCCCGGCCACCTTCTCGGCCAGGGCCTCCCGGGACAGGTCCGCCGCCGTCCACACGCCCAGGCCGTCCAGTCCCAGGTGGGATCCGAAGCGTCCCTCCACCTGGAGATCGAGCCGCCATGCCAGCAGCACGTTGTTGCCGATCCGGGGGTGCACGTCCAACGGGAGGTGCGCGGAGTAGAGCGCCATGTCGGCGTCGAACAGCGCCCTGAGCCGGCGGTAGCTCCGGCCGGTGATCGGCAGCGCCCGCCCCCAGAACAGACCGTGGTGGACCAGGAGCAGCTGGGCTCCGGCGGCCGCCGCCGCGTCGATCGTGGCCTGGCAGGCATCCACCGCCGCAGCGACCCTCTCGACGGGTGAGCGACTGGCGACCTGGAGGCCGTTGAAGGCCCCGTCGTAGTCGGGTATCTCCGCCGTGCGGAGATACCGGTCCATGTACTCGGTCACTTCCTTCAGCTCGGCCACGACGAACCTCCCGCGCCCGATCCCTCCCGAACGGAGCCGGGCATGCTCACTCCCACTCGATGGTCGCCGGCGGCTTGGACGAGATGTCGTACACCACGCGGTTCACACCCGAGACCTCGTTGATGATCCGCGAGGCGGCCCGGCCGAGGACCTCGTGCGGCATCGGGAACCAGTCCGCCGTCATGCCGTCCCGGCTGGTGACCGCGCGCAGCGCCACCACGTTCTCGTACGTGCGCGCGTCCCCCATCACGCCTACAGAGCGGACCGGCAGGTGCACGGCGAACGCCTGCCAGATGTCGTCGTACAGCTCGGCCGCCCGGATCTCTTCCAGGTAGATCGAATCGGCCTCGCGCAGGGTCTCGAGGCGCTCCACCGTCACCTCGCCGAGGATGCGGATGGCCAGCCCGGGGCCCGGGAAGGGATGCCGGCCCACCATCTCCTCCGGGAGCCCGAGCTCCCGTCCCACGTCCCGCACCTCGTCCTTGAACAACTCCCGGAGCGGCTCGACGAGCTCGAACGGGTGGTCGGGTCGGAGTCCGCCCACGTTGTGGTGCGACTTGATCTTGGCCGACGGCCCGCTGACCGACGTGGACTCGATCACGTCGGGGTACAGGGTGCCCTGCACGAGGAAGCGCGCGTCGCCGTGTCGACGCGCCGCCTGCTCGAACACGTCGATGAAGGTGTGACCGATCTGGATGCGTTTCTCCTCGGGATCCTCGACCCCGCGGAGACGATCCAGGAACAGCGGCGCCGCGTCCACGACTTCGAGGCGAAAGCCCAGGTGCTCGCCGAAGACCCGCTGCACCGAGTCGCGCTCATTCTTCCGCAGGAGCCCGGTGTCGACGAAGATGCACGTCAGCCGGTCCCCTATGGCCCGGTGGACGAGGGCGGCCGCCACCGATGAGTCCACCCCGCCCGAGAGACCACAGATAGCCGTCGCGTCGGGACCGACCTGCTCGCGAATCGCTTCCACCTGCGCGGTCGCGATGCTGCCGGGCGTCCACTCCCCGGCGCATCCGCAGATTCCGAACACGAAGTTCTCGAGGATCTCCTCGCCCCGCGCCGTGTGCGCCACCTCGGGATGGAACTGCACGCCGTACACGTCCCGCTCCAGGTGCCGGAAGGCGGCGACCGGCAGTCCCTCCGTGCTGGCCAGGACCTCGAAGCCCTGCGGCGGCTCCTCGACGTGGTCACCGTGGCTCATCCACACGGTGGTGCGCTCCCCGGGCTCGAAGCCCCGGAACAGCCGGTCCGCCTCCCGTACCTCCATCTCGGCCCGACCGTACTCGCGGCGTGCCCCGCCCACCACCTCGCCACCCGCCCACCGGGCCAGAAGCCCCATTCCATAGCAGATGCCGAGGACCGGCACGCCGAGCTCGAGCAGCCCGGCCTCCAGCTGCGGGACGCCTTCGTCGTACACGCTCGACGGGCCGCCCGACAGGATCAGCCCGGCCGGGTTCCAGTCCCGGACGCGCTCCAGCGGAAGATCCGGAGGGTGGATCTCGCAGTAGACTCTCTGCTCGCGGATGCGGCGGGCGATGAGCCGCGTGAACTGTGACCCGTAGTCGAGGATCAGGATCCGGTCGCTCAAGGTGCCCGCCCCGGTCCGCGCGCCGTTTCCCGGGGGATCGGCGTTGGCCCCATCCCCGTCAGTACGCGCGCGCCCACAAGGCCTCCCCGGAGGCGTTCTCGCCGCACACGAGGCAGCGATCGGGGGCCGGGTCGGACCGGAATTCGGGGTCGGGCAACACGCGGATCGTCGCCCCCGTTTCCTCCTTGGTCCGCGCCTCGCACGCCTCCGAGCCGCACCAGCCGGCGAACACGAATCCGCCCTCGCCCGCCATCCGCTCCCGGAAGGCGTCGTAGTCCTCGAGCCCCCGTACCGAGTGGGCCTCCCGACGCTCCCGGGCCGCGTCCGACAGCTCGACCTGGATCTCCTCCACCAGGCGCGGAATCACCGACAGGGCCTCGGCCTCGCCCAGAAAGCGCTTGCGCTCGGCGCCCGGGGGCGTGAACCGTCGCACCGCCACGACCTGCTTCTGGCTCACGTCTCGGGGACCGATCTCGATCCTGAGCGGGACGCCCTTGCGCTCCCACTCGTAGAACTTGGCACCCGGGTTCAGCGTGTCGCGAGCATCGACGTGCACCCTGAGCTCCCCCGAGAGGACGCCGCGGAGCCGCTCGGCCGCTTCCAGCACGATTCGGCGCTGATCCTCGTTCTTCCAGATCGGGATCACGACCACCTGGTGGGGCGCCAGCCGCGGAGGCACGACCAGCCCCTGATCGTCGCCGTGGGTCATGATGAGCCCCCCCACCAGCCGGGTGGACACGCCCCACGACGTGTTGAACACGTACTCGTGCTCCCCCTCCTCGGTCTGATACGTGACACCGAAGGCGCGAGCGAAGTTCTGTCCAAGGTAGTGGCTGGTGCCGGCCTGGAGGGCCCGGTCGTCCTTCATGAGGGCCTCGCACGCGAAGGTGCGCTCGGCGCCGGCGAAGCGCTCCCTGGCCGTCTTCTCCCCCGTGATCACGGGCATGGCCATAGTCTCCTCCATGAAGGCACGGTACACGCCGAGCATGCGCCGCGTCTCCTCCATGGCCTCCTCGGCCGTGGCGTGCGCCGTGTGCCCCTCCTGCCACAGGAACTCGGTCGTGCGCAGGAAGGGCCGCGTCCGGAGCTCCCACCGGACCACGTTGGCCCACTGGTTGAGCAGCATCGGCAGGTCCCGGTAGGACTGGATCCAATCCGCGACGATGGGCCAGATGATGGCCTCCGACGTCGGCCGCACGACCAGGGGCTCCTCGAGCTCCTTGCCCCCACCCCGGGTCACGACGGCCGTCTCCGGGGCGAAGCCCTCGACGTGTTGGGCCTCCTGCTCCAGGGCCGATTGCGGGAGGAAGAGCGGGAAGTAGGCATTCTGGTGCCCGGTGCGCTTGAACCGCGCGTCCAGGTCGGCCTGCATGAGCTCCCAGATCCGGTACCCGTACGGCCGGATGACCATGCAGCCGCGCACGGGCGAGTGTCCGGCCAGCTCCGCGAGCTGGACGATCCCGTTGTACCAGGCCGAGAAATCCTCGGACTGCGGCGTCAGCCTGACCTCGTCCGCCATGTCGCTCCTATACCTCGAGGATGGTGGAGAGGGAGACCTCTTCCTCGCCGCCCGTGTCCATGCTGCGAACCATCACCACGCCGCGACCCACCTCCTCCGGGCCCAGGACCAGCGCCCGTGCGGCGCCGGCCTGGTCAGCCGCCTTGAACTGGCGTCCCACGCTGCGGCCGCCGTAGTCGAAGCCGACTCGCCGCCCCCGCGCCCGAAGAGCCTGCACGACCCGCAGGGCCAGGTCCCGCTCGGCGTCCGTGACGTACACCACGAAGTCTTCGACGGCCCCCGGAGGGCTCGGCACGAGTCCGCGCTCCCGGAGGATTTCCCCCAGCACCACGTCGCCCATGCCGAAGCCCAGGGCCGGGAGATCGGCGCCCCCGAGCGCAGACAGAAGGTCGTCGTAGCGGCCCCCCCCGCAGATGGCCCGCAGCTCTCCCGACCGGTCCCAGAGCTCGAACACGAGTCCCGTGTAGTAGGCCAGCCCGCGCACGAGCCCGGCGTCGAACTCCGCGAACCCGCCGAGGCCGAACGCATCCAGGTATTCGAAGAAGCGCTCGAGCCGGCCGGCGGCGTCCACCACGTCGCTCGCCTCGCCGTAGGCCTCCACGATCTCCTC
>Ga0307419_10000767_pt1 | contig 16523 bp, 9 predicted proteins | sample SalMarWE160230MG_2_FD_202512 | JGI IMG/M metagenome (GOLD analysis project Ga0307419, IMG submission 202512) | Salt marsh sediment microbial communities from the Plum Island Ecosystem LTER, Massachusetts, United States - WE1602-30 | ecosystem: Environmental > Aquatic > Marine > Intertidal zone >... | reverse complement strand
TGAACCATAAAAATACCATATTTCTCTATTAAAATCAATATCGAAATTGGGACAACCTTTTTACAAAATGGGAATGGCTGTTCCGCTGTCAGAAAGTCCCGTAAAGTCCCGTATCACTTGTATTACAGGTGACCTGGCTATAGAAGAAATACCCCGGCCTGTTAGTCCTGAGCTTTCGTTCAAGCTTGAGGATCGGATGCATGCCGGGAATACTGAAATACTTCTGTATCATGGATTCTGCATGGGTTGCATAGATCTTCTGCTCCCCGCCGACAACCTGTATCTGGTAATTCCGGCGAAGGATGTCAAAGAGGGACCTGTCCTCGAACTGCCTTGAGGTGAACCTGGGAAGATTAATGTTGGGAAGCATGGTGATGTCATAAAAAATTGGCTCATCATTGACAAGCCGCAGCCGTTCCATATAAATACAGCCCACCTCCTTTTCCAGTCCCGTTATTTCAAATCCGAACGCATGATCCCAGTTGCGCAACTGCGGTTTTACAATGATCCGGGTCCTGAGGTTCTGCTGCCCGATCGCGGAAGTTGTCCCCGAAAAGGAAAGGATACCTATCCCGGTGGGCCTGCCCTGCACAATGCTTCCCCGCCCCTGTTGCTTCAGGATGTACCCCTCGTGCATCAACTTGTCGAGTGCCTTTCGCACGGTGGGGCGCGTCATTCTGTGCAGGGTGCAGAGTTCATTCTCCGACGGAAGCAGGTCGCCCTTCCGGTAAACGCCTTCCTCGATCCGCTGCCTGAGGGTTTCGTAAAGCTTTCTGTAAAGGGGTAGCTGGTTCGTCGACATGTCTATACACAGTAATAACAATTGTAAATATAAATAAATTATAACAAACCCGGTTTCTTCAAGGAGAATATTTCAAATTATTTTATAAATACATTGATATTAAGGCACATACAATTACATGAAATAAAAAATGATAAATTTTTTTGATATGTTGGTTTTTATTGTAAATTTGTACTTGTATATACAAGTTATAAAAATTTCCTATGGCTACCTCGGTGATCTTACCCAAGCAGGGACAATCGGTGGAAACCTGCATCATAACGGAATGGTACAAGAAAAAAGGGGACCGGGTGGAAAAGGGGGAACTCCTTTTCGCCTATGAAACCGACAAATCCTCTTTTGAGGAAGAAGCCAGGGCCGAAGGGATCCTCCTGGAAGTGTATTTCGGGGAAGGCGATGAAGTCCCCGTACTGACCGAGGTTGCCGTTATCGGCCAGCCTGGTGAGGTGGTTCCCGGCCGTCCGGATGTCCCGTTTGTGGCATCAGGCGCCCCGGCCAGCCCTGTGAGTGAACCATCCGGTTCTCCGGCCAGTCCCGTAATTGAACCGTCCGGCGCCCCGGAAGGGGAGTCAACGCCGGCTGCAGGGGATGCTAAAAGCGGGGACAGGCTGAAAATTTCACCCCGTGCCAGGAAAATGGCTGAAGATAAAGGGATCCGGGTGGAAGGACTGACCGGTTCCGGTCCCAATGGCCGCATCATCGTCCGCGACATTGAAGCCGCTCTCGCGGGAGTGGCCGCAGGAGTTCCCGGCCCTGTCCCGGAGGCCGTTTCCGAAACTGTCCCGGAGGCCGTTTCCGGATCTGTTGAAGGATTGCCTTCCAGACCTACTTTGGTGTCCCCGGAAACCGAACCCCCGGCTCCTGAAGATCAAAGGGCGGAAAAGGAGTCAACACCGACACCGGTTCCGGAAATGGCGGGGGATTGGCAGGACAGGCCCCTGAGCAATATGCGGCGGCTGATATCCCGGGCCATGCATGCCTCCCTGCAGAATTCCGCACAGCTGACCCACCACCTGGGTGCCGATGCCCGCAGCATCCTTTCCCTGCGCAGCAAAGTGAAAAAAATGCGGGGGGAAGGATATGCACATAACATCACCCTGAACGACATGGTATGCTTTGCCCTGGTACGGGCGCTGAAAAAGCACCCGGGTGCCAACGTGCATTTCCTGGGAGAATCCATCAGGTATTTCAGGAAGATCCACCTGGGGATCGCGGTGGATACTGAAAGGGGACTCATGGTCCCGGTGCTTCGCAATGCCGATGACCTGTCCCTGGCGGGACTCTCAAACCAGATCGCCCAGCTGGCTGCAGCCTGCCGTTCCGGGAAGATCGACCCCGACCTGCTGCAACCGGAAGCCGCCACCTTCACTGTATCGAACCTCGGCAATTACGGGGTTGAGATGTTCACCCCCGTGATCAACCTGCCGCAGGCAGCGATCCTCGGTATCAACACCATCCTGGAACGGCCCGCACGGATGGAAGACGGCACTTTCGGGTTCGTCCCCTACCTCGGCCTCTCGTTGACATACGACCACAGGGCGCTTGACGGGGGACCCGCAACCCTTTTCCTTGGGGAGATAAAGAAAGAAATCGAACAATTCAATCATGAACTCATAAACCTCTGATAAAATGCCTAAGAAACAATTCATCGATCCCGCTGAGACCCGGAAGTCCCAGATGCTGGAGATCAGTCCCATCCCGGTGAACGTCTACAACAAATCAATCGAAGAAGAAAAGGAAAACTTCTCGAAGGAGGATTTTGTGAGGATATTCAGGGACATGGTGATCATACGGGAATTCGAGACCATGCTGAACCTGATCAAGACCACCGGGGAATACCAGGGCATATCTTATAATCACCCGGGACCGGCGCACCTTTCCGCCGGGCAGGAAGCCTCGGCTGTGGGAATGGCCTACCTGCTGGATCGCGACGATTACATTTTCGGTTCGCACCGTTCCCACGGGGAGATCCTGGCCAAGGGATTCTCCGCCATCCAGAAAATGGGGGACAAGGAACTGATGGAGGTGATGGAAGGGTATTTCGGGGGAAAGATCCTTAAGATCGTCGAAAAGGATCATAAAGGGGAAGTTAAATCCCTGGCCCTGCGTTTCCTGGTCTACGGCACACTGGCCGAAATCTTTGCTCGCGAGACGGGGATCAACAGGGGACTGGGAGGCAGCATGCATGCCTTCTTCACGCCTTTCGGCATCTACCCGAACAATGCCATCGTGGGGGGGTCGGGCGATATCTCCGTCGGTGCGGCCCTGTATAAGAAAGTCAACCGGAAACCCGGCATCGTGGTGGCCAACATCGGCGACGCATCGCTCGGCTGCGGTCCCGTCTGGGAAGGCCTGGTTTTCGCCACGATGGACCAGTACCATATGCTCTGGGAGGGGGACCAGCAGGGGGGACTCCCGCTGATCTTCAACATCATGAACAACCAGTACGGCATGGGGGGACAAACCTGCGGGGAGACTATGGGATATAAGATCGCTGCCCGAGTGGGTGCGGCCCTGAACCGGGACAATATGCATGCCGAACGGGTCGACGGCTATAATCCACTCGCCGTAATCGATGCCTACCGACGCAAGATGGACATCATTCGGCAGAAAAAGGGTCCCGTGTTCCTCGACGTGCTGACCTACCGCTTCAGCGGGCATTCACCTTCCGATGCTTCCACCTACCGCTCCAAGGAAGAACTGGAGGCCTGGCAGAAGGTCGATTCCATTGTTACTTACGGGGAAGAACTGATGAACGCAGAACTTGCCAGCCGGGCCGAGATCAATAAAATCAAAAAGGATGCCGAGAACCTGGTTACATGGGCAACCCGGTTGGCTGCGGATGACGCAGTCTCACCGCGTATGGACCTGGTAAAATCCGGCGAGATGATCGGAGAGATGATATTCTCCAACGGTTCGGTCGATAAAATGGAGAACCGCAAACCCGAGGTTTCCCTGCCCATGGAGGAGAATCCACGGGTCCAGCAGATCGCAAAAAAGGAACGCTATGCCTTTGATGCCGAAGGCAAATCCTATTCTGCCATGAAGCAATACCAGCTTCGCGACGGGATCTTCGAGGCAATCATCGACCGGTTCTACAAGGACCCGACCCTGGTTGCCTACGGGGAGGAGAACCGGGACTGGGGAGGGGCCTTTGCCGTATACAGGGGACTGACCGAGGCCCTACCCTACCACCGCCTGTTTAATTCACCGATATCCGAAGGCGCCATCGTAGGCACGGCCATCGGTTACGGGATGTGCGGCGGAAGGGTGATCCCCGAGATCATGTACTGTGATTTCCTTGGCCGTTCAGGCGACGAGGTGTTCAACCAGCTCCCAAAATGGCAGGCCATGAGCGGCAACATCATCCGGATGCCCGTTGTGGTCAGGGTATCCGTGGGTTCCAAGTACGGGGCGCAGCATTCGCAGGACTGGTCCTCGCTGGTGGCACACATCCCGGGGATCAAGGTGGTCTTCCCGGCTACACCTTACGATGCAAAGGGAATTATGAACGCTGCTCTCCAGGGAACCGACCCGGTGATCTTCTTCGAGAGCCAGCGGATCTATGGCGTTGGGGAGGAGTTCCACGAAGGAGGCGTTCCCGCTGAATATTACGAGATCCCGCTGGGTGAACCGGACATCAAACGGCGAGGAAGCGATCTGACCATCCTGAGCATCGGTGCCACGCTTTACAAGGCACGCGAAGCAGCGGACATTCTGGAGAAGAAATACGGGCTGTCGGTGGAACTGATCGATGCCCGAAGCCTGGTGCCTTTCAATTATGAACCGGTCATGGCCTCGGTCAAAAAGACCGGAAGGATACTGCTGACCTCCGATGCAAACGAGAGGGGTTCCTACCTGAAAGACATGGCCCACAACATCACGGAACTGTGCTTTGATGACCTGGATGCCCCGCCTGTAGTGGTAGGATCAAGGAACTGGATCATCCCGGCCCACGAGCTGGAGGACTATTATTTTCCGCAGGCCGCATGGATGGTGGATGCGGTGCATGAAAAGATCTTGCCGTTGAAGGGACATAAGGTATCGAATGATTTTACAAATGAAAAGAAGATATGGAGGGCTGCCAGGGGCATCTGACCCGAAGCTGCCCGGGACATCTGGCCCCGAGCTGCCCGGGATCCGGCCTGAAGCCCTGAAGTGCATAAGGTCCAGGATTATATCCAGCCAGACGCAACGATAATACAAACCCAAATGCCAATGAAAAATTTTCTGAATAAACTTCCCGGTCCGACACGACTTCTCGAAAAACACCCTCCTGGCAAAGCCGTGCCCGAAGTAAACGGTCATCTTCACAGTCCCTGGTCGTTCTGTGCCTTTGAAAGCATCGAGCAGATGTTTGCCATGGCCCTGGATGAGAGGATCGCCGTCCTGGGCATCAATGATTTTTACACGGTGGACGGGTACGCGGAATTTGAAAAAAATGCCCTTCGGAACCGGGTCTTTCCCCTGTTCAACATTGAATTCATGGGATTGATGAAAGACCTGCAGGAACGGGACATCCGGATAAACGATCCGAACAACCCGGGACGCATTTATTTCAGCGGCAAGGCCCTCAGAAATCCTCCCGGCAGCTCGGTTGAAAATACAGGATTCCTTAAAGACCTCCAGGAAAACAGCCAGAAACAGGTCAGGGAAATGTGTGAAAAAACCGGCGAGCTGCTGAAAGAGATCCATGCTCCATTCGGCATCAGCTATGACGAGGTGCGGAAAAAATTTGCCAGGAACCTGGTCCGTGAAAGGCATATTGCCCGGGCCATCAGGGAAGCATCCGTCGAACATTTCAGCTCCGTTTCCGAGCGGCTGGATTTCTTTGAAAGGCTTTTCGGGGGACGCAGGATCAATGCCTCCTTCAACAACCCGGCCGATGTTGAAAACGAGATCCGTTCAGTCATCCTGAAAAAGGGAGGAAGAGCTTTTGTCCCCGAAGACAGCGATGCCTTCCCGGACCTCGGGCGGATCATCGAATTCATCCTGGATGCGGGGGGGGTCCCCTGTTACCCGGTACTGCTCGATGACCCGGCTGGAAACCTGACAGGGTTTGAGGGGGACTGGGACCGGATGCATGAGATCCTGCAGTCCCACCAGGTCTCCTGCCTGGAACTGATTCCCCGGAGAAATTCTCTTGAAAAACTCCAGGAGTTCGTACTTTTTTTCCAGCATAAAAAATACGTGATTTCATTCGGGACCGAACATAATGCGCCGGAGCTTTTCCCGCTTACCGTAAAGGTTGAGAAGGACAGGGAACTGCCGCCGGAATTGAAGGAAGTATCTTACAGGGGAACCTGCGTTCTCGCCGCACACCAGTATCTTGTGGAAAGGGGGCAGGAGGGATTTGTGAAGAGCGACGGGAGGGCGGATCCAGAGAACCTGGACTTCTACCAGGATCTGGGTCATGCCGTGATCAGGGAATTCCGGTAGAAACCACACGGACATATAAAAATAAAACAGCGACAAAGCAATGGACAGGAAAATTCACGAAAAGGATTTGAAAGACCTGGTTGAGATCTCCCGGCACTACGGGAAAAATAAAAGGGCAGTCATCGCAGGGGGCGGGAACACCTCCATGAAGACCGGGGAAAAGCTATGGGTAAAGGCCAGCGGACATGCCCTTGAGACTATAGACGAAAGCGGCTTTGCCGTTCTTGACAGGAAAAAACTACAGGTCATCTCAACAAGGGAATATTCCACCGATCCTTTTGAACGTGAACGGGAGATCAAGGATGACCTGCTGGCGGCCAACCTTACCCCCGGCCGCAGACCCTCGGTGGAAACTTCCCTGCATGACCTGGTCCGGTACCGGTTCGTTGTCCACCTTCATCCCACCCTGGTCAACGGGATCATGTGCGGAAACAGGGCGGAGGATCACATTTCCCCGGTCTTCGGTGTGAAGGCACTTTACATCCCTTACACCGATCCGGGATACACCCTTTTTAAGGAAATCGAAAGGCAGCTGGAAGCATATCGTAAGCAGTTCCCGCAGGATCCTTCCATCATCCTGATCCAGAACCACGGGATCTTCGTGGGCGCCGACTCGGTCGATGAGATTCGCCGTATTTACGATGGACTTTTTAAGCAGCTCGGCAGATTTGCCGAAACCATGCCATCGGCCGAAGATGCGGGCACTGATCCGCAAATCACTCCGCAGATCACGGGTGTAATTCCTGCACTGCGGATGATGCTTTCGAAAGGGGGACTGAAAACGCTGCGGCTGAGGAACAGCAAGCTCATTGAGCACTTCAGCGCATCGGAAGAACAATTCAGGAAGATCAGCAAGCCCTTTACCCCGGATATTATAGTTTACTGCAAATCCAGTTTTCTTTATCTGGAAAACCGCGGAACCGCCGAGGAATTACTGGCGGAACTGGATACGGGGATAAGGGATTTCAGTAAAGCACATGGTTACCTGCCCAGGGTGATACTGATCCGCGGAGTGGGACTGCTTGCTGCCGGCGAGCATGCCACGGATGCCGATACTATACTCGATGTCTTCGAGGACAAGATGCAGGTGGCCTGGCTGAGCGAATCATTCGGGGGACCACACCATATGAGCCCGGGACAGATCCAATTCATTGATACCTGGGAGGTGGAGAGCTACCGCAGAAAAGCGGCGGCCGGAGATGCCGGCAAAGGTGTGGTTGAGCAGCGCACAGTGATCGTGACGGGTGCAGCCATGGGATTCGGGGCCGGGATTGCAGGGGGACTCTTCGAACGGGGGGCCAATGTCGTGATCGCCGATATCAACGAGGAGGCAGGTAACAAAACTCTCGGTGTATTCAGGGCCCCGGGCAGGAAAAACCAGGCCATTTACGTTCGGACCGACGTTTCCGACCCGGCAAGCCTGGAGAACCTGGTGCTGGAAACGGTGAAAGCCTTCGGGGGGATCGATGCATACATCAGCAACGCGGGCATACTCAGGGCAGGGGGACTCGATGAAATGGATGAGGAAACCTTCGACCTGGTCACCAGGATCAATTACAATGCCTACTTCTACGGGGTAAAGGCGGTCAGCCGGATCATGAAACTCCAGCAGGAAACCCTGCAGCATGAGACCCTGCAGCATGAGACCCTGCTGCGGTACACAGGCGATGAGGTACACCGGGATCATTCAGGTTCCGGGCAGGAGGCCACCGGTGACAGGCAATCCAGTTTCTGTGACATCATACAGATCAATTCAAAATCGGGCCTGAGCGGCAGTAAAAAGAACTTTGCATATGCCGGCGGAAAATTCGGAGGGATCGGGCTGACCCAGTCCTTTGCCCTGGAACTGGCGCCTTACAACATCAAGGTAAACTCGGTCTGCCCGGGGAATTTCTTTGAAGGTCCCCTCTGGTCGGACCCTGAGAAAGGCCTTTTCGTACAGTACCTGAATGCCGGGAAAGTACCGGGAGCAAAGACCGTGGAAGATGTCAGGAAACATTACGAGTCCCAGGTTCCCCTCGGAAGGGGCTGCCGGGTGGAGGATGTGCTGCGGGCAATTCTGTATGTCATGGAACAGGAGTACGAGACCGGCCAGGCCATTCCGGTGACGGGGGGACAGATCATGTTGAATTAGGCATGATCCGCCGGAATCCCGGCTATACTGGTTGAAGGATAAAATCGCTGAATTAGTTGTATCATATTATATAATAGCAAGTGAAAACAAAAGCAGTTCGATTATACGGAGAGGACGACCTGAGACTGGAGGAATTTGAGCTTCCTCCCCTGGGTAAGGATGAAATACTGGCAGAGATCATCTCCGACAGCCTCTGCATGTCATCCTACAAGGCCGCCTCGCAGGGAGCAAGGCACAAGCGGGTTCCTGAAGACGTAGCGGAGAACCCCGTCATTATCGGGCACGAGTTCGCCGGGAGGATCCTCGAGGTCGGAGAGCAGTGGAAACATAAGTTCAGGGAGGGGGACAAGTTCACCGTTCAGCCGGCACTCGGCGAAGTGACCATGGATGCCGCCGGATACAGTTTCCGGTGGTTCGGGGGTGATGCCACCCACGTGATCATCCCGGCCATTTACCTGGAACGCGACTGCATCATCCCCTTCGAGGCCGATTCCTACTTCATGAGCTCCCTGGCCGAACCCTATTCCTGTGTGGCCGGGACCTTCGAAGCCCATTTCCACACGAAATACGGTTCCTATGTGCACGAAATGGGCATACGCGAAGGCGGACGAATGGCGATGCTCGGTGCCGCGGGACCCATGGGGGTTGCCGCCATCGATTACATCGTTCACGCCGACCGGAAACCTTCGCTCCTGGTGGTGACGGACATCGACCAGAAACGGCTCGACTACATTTCAGGCCTGATCACCCCGGGGGAAGCATCCGCCAACGGCATTGAGCTTCTTTATATAAATACCTCGGAAAAGGGTACGGAAGACCTCAGGTCCCTGACCACGGACGAGGCCGGGTACGATGACATTGTTGTCTTTGCAGCGGTCCGCCAGGTTGTGGAGCAGGCCGATGGACTGCTCGCTTTCGATGGATGCCTGAACTTCTTTGCTGGTCCCTCGGATACGGGTTTCAAAGCGGAAATCAACTTTTACAGGCAGCATTATAATTTCAATCATTACGTTGCCACCAGCGGGGGAAACACCGATGATATCCGGCGTTCGATTGACATGATGATCGCCGGAAGGCTGAGTCCCCAGTTCCTGGTCACCCATGTAGGCGGCCTCGACGCGGTCCGTTATGCCACCTGCCGCCTGCCCCAGCTGCCCGGCGCCAAGAAACTGATCTATACCCACATAAGCATGCCACTGACAGCCATCAGCGATTTCGAGGAGAAGGGAAAGGAGGATCCCCTCTATACCGAACTGCACCGGATCTGCGAGCGGAACGGGGGACTCTGGAACGCCGAGGCCGAAAAGTACCTGCTTGAACACGGGAAGCCCATCCGGGTCCGGCCATGAAAAAGGCATTTCAATATGGAGCGGTCCTGGTGCTTGCCTTGATCCTTGCACCGGCCTGCAGCCTTTTCCAGGATCAAAAAAAGAATTCCGGGGAACTGGAAAAACTTGCCAGGAATGTCAGGGAGGAGACCCGGCGCACCTGGGAGGCTTACCGGGAATATGCCTGGGGACACGATAACCTGCTTCCCCTCAGCGGAGGCTTCAGCGACTGGTATGCCGAATCCCTCTCCATCTCGCCCATCGACGCCTATTCCACCCTTAAGATCATGGGACTCGACGATTATGCTGGAGAAATCGAATCGTACGTCGTGGACAGCCTGGATTTTGACAAGGACATCTTTGTTAAGACCTTCGAGGTGAACATCCGGATACTTGGAGGCCTGCTGAGCATGTACGGGCTTTCCGGCGATGGACGGATCCTTGATAAAGCCGTTGATTTTGGCGAAAGGCTGCTGCCGGCGTTCGGATCGGGAACCGGCATACCGCACTACTGGGTGAACCTGCACACCGGGGAAGTCCGGGGCGATACGGTGAATGTCGCAGAGGGAGGCTCCTGCCTGCTTGAAATGGGAATACTGAGCTACTATACCGGCAACCCGGAATATTACCAGGCTGCCAGGAAGGCAAGCACCGCCATATTCAATGCACGATCACCACTGGGACTCGTCAGCGAGGTCATCGATGTGGAAACCGGTGAATGGATCACCCGGTACGGTCATATCGGCTGCTGCATCGATTCCTACTATGAATACCTGTATAAGGGCTGGGTCCTTTTCCGTGATCCCGCACTTAAGTCTATGTGGGACAGTAGTATTGGTCCCATTCAGGAATACCTGGCAGAGGAGACTGACAGCAGCCTGTGGTACGGAAAGTCCGATGTTTACACCGGTGAACACGTCAATTCCGTAGTGACTCTTTACGATGCCTATTTCCCGGCTTTGCTTGCCCTGTCAGGTGATACCGGGCGGGCTGCAAAGGCTCAGCTGACCTGGGACCGCCTCTGGAGAAAATACGGTCTCGAACCAATGGTATACGATTACCGTTCCGGCGAGATCCTGGATCCGCGGTACAATCTCAACCCGGAGATCATTGAATCTGCGTTTTACATGTATTATTTTACCGGGGAGGACCTTTACCTTGAAATGATAAGGAATTATTACGGGGATATCAGGGAATATTGCAGGACCGGCATCGCTTACGCCCAGATTACCAGCGTTGTATCGAAGGAACAGTCCGACGCCATGTCAACCTTTTTCCTGGCCGAGACCCTGAAATACATTTACCTCGCCTTCTCGGCTGACACGGGAATTAACCCCGGAAGTTATGTTTTCAGCACCGAAGCTCATGTTTTCAGGAAATCCGCATTTACGGACGACAGGCTTGAAGCGGGACTCGGGATCAAAGTGGCCGGCAGGAACCTGGTGGATATCCCGGAATGATCCCGTTGTCAGGTTTCGTCCCCTCTCCCTTCATAAATCAAATGTTTATTGAATGTTGATCCTGGTTACCTGCCGGATGTCCCGGGATGAAAACCCGGCATACAGGGTATAGGTCCCCTGTTCGGTGATCCAGGTCCTGGTTTCATTGTCAAAATATGCAAGGTCCCCGGCATAGATCCGGAAGGTGATTTCTCTTCCATCTCCCGGGTTAAGCAGGATCTTTTCGAAGGCTCTCAATTCCTTCAGGGGTTTCGGCACATAAGATCCGGTTCCTCCGCCAGATCCTGATCCGGCTTCAGTCCCCGGTCCCCCGACATAAAGCTGAATGGTCTGCATTCCCGGAAGCGGGCCTTCGTTTTTAACGTGCACCCGGACTGAAACGGATCCTTCCCGGTCGTATTCCGTCATGTCCGTTTTAAGGGAATTCAGGGAGAAGGTCGAGTAGGACAGGCCGTGCCCGAAACAGTAAAGGGGATCAATGTTTTTCGTATCGTACCATCGGTAGCCAACGAGGATGCCTTCGGAGTATTCTGTTTTATCTCCGTCGCCGGGGAAATTCCCGAGGGCATGGGTGGGCGAATCTTCAAGCGACCGTGGTATGGTGAATGGCAGTTTTCCGCTCGGGTTCACCCTGCCCAGGATCACGTCGGCAAGGGCATGCCCTGCTTCGCAACCGTTTAGCCATCCCCAGAGAATGGCCGGCACTTCGGGTTCCACTTCAGAAAGATCGACCGGTGAGCCGGCAATGATGACCAGTATGGTATTCGGGTTGGCCCTTGCAACTTCTCTGATAAGTTTATCCTGTCCGTAGGGCAGCCCGTAATCTTCCCTGTCGATCCCCTCGGTGTCGAAATCATGATTCAGTCCCCCGAAAAAAATCACCAGGTCTGCATCCTTGGCCGCCTGAACAGCCTCTTCGATCAGCCGCGGATCCTGATCCTTGATAGTGATGATCCGCAGTCTGCCATCGTTAGCCATCCGGGTGGTTTTTTCGTACCCCCGGGCGTAACGGATGGTTACATTTTCAGGCAGGGCCTGTCTGAGTCCCTCCAGGGGTGTGATCTCGTACTTTGTCTTGACGGTAGTGCCGAATCCCCCCCTTGCATGGGTTCTCACCGCATTGTCCCCGATCACAGCAATGCTTTTCAATTCCCCGGTTTTAAGCGGCAGCAGGTTTCCCTCATTCTTAAGCAGCACAACGGCTTCGGAAGCAACCCGGTAGGCGGTTTCCGAATGCTCAGTGGTATTGATGCTTCCCTCCAGGCGATCGCTTTCAAGGACCCGGCAGTTGAAGATGATCCTCAGCACCCTTCTCACCTTGTTGTCGATCAGTGTCGTATCGATCTGTCCGGACAGCACCGCTTCTTTGAGCGGGTCAGCGAAATACCATTCATTGTAAGGTCCGTTGGTTCCCATTTCAATGTCGAGTCCGCTTTCGGCAGCCTGGATTGTGGATTTGGTGGCGGACCAGTCGGATATCACGGCGCCTTTGAAACCCCATTCCTCCTTCAGGATATCATTCAGCAAAAAGGAGTTTTCACAGCAATACGATCCCAGGAGTTTATTGTATGATCCCATAACGGAAAAGGCTTTGGCTTCCACCACGGATGCCCTGAAAGCAGGCAGGTAGATTTCACGGAGTGTCCTTTCATCCATGATCACATCCAGGGTACTGCGCCGTGTTTCCTGGTTGTTGGCCACAAAGTGCTTCACACAGGCAGCCACGTCCTGGTTCTGGACTCCCTCAATGCAGGATACGCTCAGGCGGGCATTCAGCAGAGGGTCCTCGGACAGGTATTCAAAGTTCCTGCCGTTCAGGGGGGTCCTGATAATGTTGACGGCCGGGCCCAGGAATATGTCTTTATTCCTTTTCCTGGCTTCACTTCCGAGCGTGGTCCCGTAATCCCTCGCAAGGTCCGGGTTCCAGGTTGCGGCCAGGGCCGTCCCCGTAGGAAGGAAAGTGGCCGAATCATTGGTCCAGCCTGCAGGTGCCCAGGAATCACGCATGAGTTCCTCCCGGATGCCGAAGGGGCCGTCGGTATATTTCAGCTCGGGGATCCCCAGCCTTTCAACTCCGGCGGATGTGAATTTCCCGTTCCCGTGCAGCAGGGCAATCTTCTCATCCAGGGTCAGCAGGCCGATGATGCTGTCGATCGATGATTCATAGAATTCGCTGAAATCCCTTGTCCCTTCACCGGTGGCCGGGGATTCCTGTGGACCGGTGCAGGACGAGAACAAAAAAGGTCCCGCAAACAGGGCCCCCAGCAGGGAAATCCCAATAAGCAGGGATCCCTTAATCAACTTGCCGGGCCTCAGGCTTTGGGAGTTCAGGTTACCGGGGTTCAGGCTTATGGGTGTTGTTGAATGGTTGGGGGTGGATCTAAGTAATTGAAATCTGAGATTCATCTGGGATTTGCTTTTGATTTCAGGTGGATACTTGCGGATTCAAGGCTTGCGGAACTTGCCGAGACGCGCACCAGGCCCGGTGAGTCCCCGGACCGCACAACCAGCAGGCATTTCCCGTTGAAACATTTCCTGAAGTCGGCCCGGAAGTGTTCATGGCTAACTGGATTCCCGTTGTCGACACCGGCGATGCTGCCCGGGCCTTCAACGGAAAAACGGATCAGGTTATCTGCGTAGGGAACCGGAATACCATCCTCATCGGTCACGGTCACGGTAATGAACGAAAGATCCTTTTTACCGGCGGCCAGGAGGTCGCGGTCGGCGGCAAGTTCTATCCTTGAGGGGGTACCGGCGGTCCGGACAGAGGATTCAAGGACCGGCATCCCATCCTTTCTTCCGACTGCCTTCAATTCGCCGGGCTGGAAGGGGACTTTCCAATGAAGATGGAGCCTGTCCCCGTCCATTGTCCTTATACCCTGCGATTCACCGTTCAGGAACAGTTCCACTTCTGAACAACCGGTATAGGCGACGACATCCACCGTATCTCCCTCCTGCCAGTTCCAGTGGGGAAGAAGATGGAGCACGGGTTCGTCCGTCCACCTGCTCTGATAGAGGTAGTATGCATCCTTCGGGAATCCCGCCAGGTCGACGATCCCGAAATAGGAACTCCGGGAGGGCCAGGAATAAGGCGTGGGTTCCCCCAGGTAATCAAAGCCCGTCCAGACGTAAATTCCCGAAATGAAATCGTATCGTTCCATCAGCTTCAATACCTCCTCATGGGTGGAACCCCAGGGTACATGGCAGTTGTCGTAGGCGGAACAGGTATGATCCGGGTTGCCGTCACGAAAGGGGATGTCCCATGCGACCGGCCAGATGCGTATGCTGTCCGAGGGCATGTCGTAGGATCCCCGTGTGGCCAGCGCCGATGTCGTTTCGGTGGCAATGAATTTCTGTCCCGGAAAATTTTCCGGAAAATCCATCATGTCTGAAAGGTGGTAGTTAAACCCGATGAGGTCCAGCGCCCCGGAACGGTAGATGTAATTATGTGGTGCCGGGTCATTCAGTCCCGAGGTCACGGGCCGGGTCGGGTCCAGTTTTTTCACAATGGAAGCAAGTTCCCCGGCCATCCGGGTCCCGGAACTATCCCATTGTTCAAGGATCTCGTTCCCTATGCTCCAGACGATGACACTCGGGTGGTTCCGGTCGCGCAGCACCTGGTCCTCCAGGTCACGCCGGCTCCATTCGTCCCAGTACATATGGTAGTCGAAGCAGGATTTGCCACGTTTCCACATGTCAAATGCTTCATCCATGACAAGGAAACCCATACGGTCACACAGGTCCAGGAGCCCGGGATCGGGAGGGTTATGAGAAGTCCGTATGCTGTTGCACCCCATGGCTTTCAGGATCTCCAGCTGCCGTTCCATTGCTCTTTTATTTACGGCTGATCCCAGGCAGCCCAGGTCATGATGCATGCACACGCCCTTTATTTTCATGGATTCCCCGTTGAGAAAAAATCCCATCCGGGGATCAAACCTGAAATAACGGATGCCGAACGGGGTCTCGAGTTCATCCGTGGGTTTGCCTTCAAGCTGGACTTCCGAACGGGACGTGTAAAGGTACGGGTCACCTGGTGACCAGAGGTTTGCCCCGGTAATTGTGATGTCCTGGTTGATTGCGGATACCGTATCGGGGGGGAGCTGAAGATCCGTTCGCTCCATGGCCACTTCGGATCCGCTGCGATCAAAGATGCGGGTCAGCAGGGAAACGTTGGCGGACTGCCCGGATGTATTCCTAATGCTGGTTTTTACAGCGACAAATGCCGTGTCCCCATGGATCTCGGGAACGCTTATGAAGGTTCCCCAGTGATCAACATGCACTTCGGAGGCGATCACAAGACGGACGTTCCTGTAAATCCCGGACCCCGAGTACCATCTCGAGTTGGGCTGCATGGAGTTATCCACCCTTACGATGATCTCGTTGGTTGCATCCCCGAACCGGATGTACGGGGTCAGGTCATACCGGAACGAAATGTATCCGTTCGGCCTGAACCCAAGAAACTGCCCGTTGATCCAGACCTCGCTGTTGCGGTAGATCCCGTCGAAATCGATGAATACTTTCCTTCCCCGGTTCTCTTCAGCCAGGGTAAAAGTTTTCCGGTACCATCCTGTTCCCCCGGGAAGAGCCCCGCCGCCGGGGGTGGCGGGATTGTCCCGGCTGAATTCACCTTCGATGCTCCAGTCGTGCGGAAGGTCAAGTTCCCTCCAGGCGCTGTCACCCGGCAGGGTTTCAATACTTGCTTCATCCGGATCCAGGTAAAATTTCCATTCCCCCGTGAAATCGATCGTGGTCCGCAGGTTATCTTTCGGATTGTTACATTGACCGGTGTTTAAGATCATCAGCAATCCCAGAATATAAATTTTGATCCCATTCATCTTTCTTCTAAGTTGTAACATGGTAGAATTTACATAACACGATTATATTATCCGCCGGATAAAGTTAACAAGGATTCTACAATTAAATGGTACCGGGTTTAATTCTGATAAGGCTTTTTTTATAGCTTTGTGTCCCCGGGGGTATAGCTCAGTCGGCCAGAGCGCGTGGTTCGCAATCACGAGGTCAGGGGTTCGACTCCCCTTACCTCCACAATCGGGCTGAAAACGATGGTGTCCCTTTAAGTTTTGAGACACCATCGGCTAATGTTTACAGAGAAAGAGGTTCCTTGCCAATCAAGACTATCTCCTTCACAATCGAATCAAATAGCATCCGATAAATACTTATGCAGTGGATGCAATACCTGTACGGTAACTTCTATGAAGAAAATCGACGTTGCCTTGAGAATTAAAGATCTAAGCCGCTTGATTGATGTTACCGGGGATACCCTGTTGATCCCGGTTTCGTGACCGCATAGCGATCTGCGATTTCCATCTAACTTTTATCGTTATTAAGGATATTATATC
>Ga0307419_10000765_pt1 | contig 16530 bp, 9 predicted proteins | sample SalMarWE160230MG_2_FD_202512 | JGI IMG/M metagenome (GOLD analysis project Ga0307419, IMG submission 202512) | Salt marsh sediment microbial communities from the Plum Island Ecosystem LTER, Massachusetts, United States - WE1602-30 | ecosystem: Environmental > Aquatic > Marine > Intertidal zone >... | reverse complement strand
ATTAAGCATCTGTTTTGTCCCGACCCGGCAGAATGTGCACTTCCCGCAAGATTGTTTGTGTGTGAATGTCAGGAAATACTTTGCAATATCAATCATGCAGTCAGTATCATCGAGGACAACCATCCCGCCTGAGCCCATCATTGCGCCTATCTGTGTAAGTTTCTCATAATCAACGGTAGTGTCGGCCATGCTGGCAGGTATGCAACCTCCCGATGGACCGCCTATCTGGACAGCTTTAAATGTTCTTCCTTCCCCGACACCATTCCCGATCTGTTCAACTATTTCTCTTATAGTTATTCCCATCGGGACCTCAATAAGACCTCCCTTAGATACTTTGCCTGCCAGTGCAAAGACCTTTGTTCCCTTGCTTTTTTCAGTCCCTATAGTACCAAAGGCCTCACTTCCGTTATTTATTATCCATGGAACAAGGGAGAGAGTTTCAACATTGTTCACAAGTGTCGGTTTGCCTCTGAAACCTTTTACCGCTGGATAAGGAGGCCTGAAATGGGGAGAGCCGCGTTTACCTTCAAGCGAAGCTATCAGTGCTGTCTCCTCACCACATACGAAAGCTCCCGCACCTTCAAATATTCTAATATCGAATGAAAAAGTTGATTCGTAAATATTATTCCCAAGAATTCCCCTTTCATAACATTGGCTGATTGCATTTCTGACTCTTGCAACAGCAAGCGGATATTCGGCCCTTATATAAAAGATACCTTCGCGAGCGTCTGTGGTATATCCGGCTATAAGCATCCCTTCAATTATCCTGTATGGAAATGACTCCAGAAGCATCCTGTCCATGAAGGCTCCCGGGTCACCCTCATCTCCGTTGCAGACAATGTATTTCGGGCTCCCCGAAGCTTCAGAAAAGATTTTCCATTTTTTGCCGGTCAGGAATCCTGCGCCGCCACGGCCCCTTAAACCGCTACGGATAATTGTATCTGTTATTTCTGAACGATCGGATGACTGAAGCGATTTTCTTAAGGCGTCGAAACCTCCCAGCATCAAATATTCTTCAGATGAATCGGGGGAGAGGATACCGCTGTATAAAGTTGCCAGGTGTACCTGCAGACGGAGAAAGTTATTAAGGTATTTCTCTCTTACCTCTCCGGGCAGATTTACCGGGCTTGCGGTCTTTTCATCCGACACTAATGAATCTGTAAGATCATTTAACCTGTAAAGTATCTTTTTGTTAAATGACCCTGGTTTTATATGATTCAGCAAAATCTCCTCAACCTGCTCTTTCCTGACATTGGTATATCGGTGATGAATATTTTCCCTTGTAACTATCTCAAGCAGAGGTGTCTGATTACAGACTCCCACACATCCCACAGGTTTCAGCTTGATATTAAGATCATAGCCCTCTTTGACTTCTATCAGGCTGGAAAGGATTTCCCTGCTGCCCCCGGCCACACAGCATGAACCAAGTCCGATCCGAACTTCCGCGTCAAGGCTGTCTCCGTTTTCATCGTTTTTAATCTGAGGCTCCCTGCTGTGAAATGCAAGGAAGTCTTTTAATATGTCACCGGCACGGTTAGGCTTAACATGTCCATAAGTCTTTCCATCTATCTGTACCACAGGAGCTAAAGTACAGCATCCCAGGCAGGCAACCTCCTCAATTGAAAAGAGATTATCAGGTGATACATTATGTGTGTCATCTATTTTAAGTTCTCTCTGAAATGCCTCTGAAATCAGCTGTGACCCCTTTACATGGCAGGCAGTGCCTGCACATATCTTTATTACATGCTTTCCAACGGGAAGATGCCTGAACTGTGAATAGAAAGTTGATACACCCGACAGCTGTCCCGGAGTGATCTCAGTAACCCTGCATATATGCCTGAGAGCTTCAGAAGGAAGATAATTGAGCTTCTTCTGAACCTCCTGCAGGATAAGTATTACTTTATCCTTTTCACCTCCCGTGTGTCCGATGATCTCATCAACAACCGATGTTATCTCATTAATATCAACCGGCTGGCAGGTGCAGGCTGTTGTTACGTTATTTGTTTTCTTCCTGGTCAATCCTGTGAAATACAATAAAGGTTATTTTTTCCTCTTATATAGATCTTCTTATCCGAAAATGCCGGTGTACAGTCAGCAGGTTCACCCAAAGGTGATACAGAAATCAGCTCAAAGGTATCTGCAGCTTTCACAATATGTGTTGTACCTGCCCTGTCGAGAAGATATACCTTATTATCTGCAATTACAGGGGATGCATAAAACTGTTCCATGAAATAGTGTGTCCACAGGGTATCACCTTCCTGAGGATTATAGCATGCAACATCACCATATCCGGTTGCAATTACAAGGATATGGTTGTTAGCAACAGGACTGGAGACATCCGAAGTGTAAGTATTGTCCTCCCACACAACAGAGGCGCCGGCTCCGGGTTTTATTGCTGCCAGTTTTTGATAATCCGTCACTGCATAGATCATTGTTCCGTTTACAGCCAGTGAAGGAGCAACATCACCTGACAGGCAGTCAACTGACCAAAGTTCTTTCCCGTCAACAGGATCAAAGGCAGTTACGGCAGGATTACCGTTTATCACTACCTGTGTTTTACTATTAAATGTAGCTATTACAGGAGATGACCAAACCGGATGACCCCTTCTTGCAGTTTCCCATATCATCTGCCCGGTGCCTGTGTCAAACCCCATTATCGACAGTCTTTCATTCGAATCATGCTGTAAAATGAGAGTATTTTCATGAATTAAAAGTGAACTTGAATACCCGTATACATTCTCAAGAGTGCCTACATTGAGAGCCCACTTTTTGTTACCGTAATGATCGAGACATATTAAATTGCCATTCGCAAATATTGCACAAACAGAGTTGCTGTTTACTGCAGCAGAGGATACTGCAAGTCCTGCTTCAGCGTCCATTTCCGGCAGTACGGAAGGCTCACCGGGTATCTCTGAAGCAGATGCTGTCCATAGTATAGTGCCGGTATTCTTATCGATACAATACAGTTCTCCATGTGTCCCATTGGCTCCTGTTACAAAAAGTTTGTCACCCCATATCACCGGAGAGCTTTTTCCATTTGCCGGTACCTGTAACTTCCATTTAATATTTAATCCGGTTTCTCCGTCCCATTCTGTTGGATAACCAGCACCTCCGGCAATTCCGCGGCTATCCTGCCCCCTGAAAAACGGGTAATTGGTTGCATCAGGACTGAATTCTTCTGCAGCGATTACAGTTTTTTCATTGTCAGCTAATGAATATCCTGTATTATCCTTTGCTGCAGATTTCTCAACTTTCACTGTTTTTGCAGTTCTTATATCAGGAAGATTACTTCTTAGCAGGAACGAAGATAATATTGCACCAACAGTAATTACTGAAGCTGAAATCATTAACAGCTGTCTTCCTCGCTTCTGTTTTAGCGCAAGATCCGGTATATCACCCGGTACTGATGGTAAAACCTTCTCATTACCTGTTATCAGTCGCTGGCATATAATAAAGACAATTGCGCCTGCAAGAAGCAGGTATGATCCCGTTTCTATCTGACGGCGAGTGGCATAGTATGCTTTTCGTGCCATTAGATCCATAGCCCTTATCTGCTCAGCTTTATTTACATTATCAGGATCTTTGTCATATTGTTCCTTAAGTTCCAGTAATGCCGGATTATCCAGAGGATCTATGGATTTTAGCTGTATAAAGCTGAATATCATCGTCAGTGCGACTATCACTGTAAATACTCCTGCTATCTGGCTGATACTCTTAAGTATTGATATTTCTTTCTCTGTCAGCTTCATCATATACTTTTATTATTAACTTCAACAGGGCAGTATCTGAAACAGCGTCCGCAGCTGTAACACTTTCCCTGATGCGGTTTATATTCTGTCCTTGTTTTTCTGGTTGTCATAGCAACCAGACTGATCCCCAGTGATAATCCCAGGAAGATACCGGCCCATGGTGAAGCTTTCCTGAATCTTGAGATTATATCAATTTCATTAGCGAATAAATCATCTTCCGTTTGTCCCGACTCTTTGAATGCAACGGCTGTCTCTGATACAGCCTCAATGCCTGTCTCTTTCTCCATTCTAATTTCCTTTGCCAGTCTGACCTCTCTGTGAATACCTGCAAGCGCAGGTGCCATATTAAAAAGGATAAGTCCCCCTGCAGCAGCAAATACCGGGATCAGAAGAAAATATGCTATAAACCGTTTTCTTGATTTTACGGGTTCCACGGGTACCTGATCAACATTTGAAGGAAGTATTGCATCATATGGACAAGCATCTTCTTCGCAAAGCCTGCAGTTTGTACATTCGGCAGGAGTGATGGTAAGGTGTTTCCCGGCAAACCTTGAAAAAATATTAAGAAGAACACCATACGGGCACAGGTACCTGCAATAGGGGCGGTTAATAAATATACCGGCAAGAAGAAGGAGCACCCCGAATATTATCATTGTATAGGTAGCATCCAGCCGGAAGATACCCACATATGGATCATACCTGCATATAATGAATTGACTCTTCATGGAAGCAAAGAGTACTGCCAGGGCAAGGTAAATGAACGGGATTGCAGCCATGACAGATTCAACAGCCCTGGGCAGTTTTACCGGTTTAAATCCTGTCAGTTCCTGAATAGCTCCAAGAGGACATACACCTGCACAGAAGACCCGTCCGAAAAGAAGTGCAAATACTAACGGTATGAGGAAGAAAAGGAGAGTTGTCAGAGGAATAGCATAACCATCGTTAAAGAGTGCCAGGGCTACATTCTGCACAGATCCTACCGAACAGATGCACCCCTCGCGGTAGAATCCGAAATAGGCAAGAGAGAATACCGACATCCAGATAATCCCCTGGCGTGATCTCTTCTTCAGAGCCAGCCAGGAGGTTACAGAAAGAGCAGCTATTAAAACACCCACATCAATATATTCCCATGCCTGAGACCGCTGTAAAGGTTGTTGATATTCCGGGTATACATATCCTGACTCAAACTCAGGCCGGGGAAATCTTTCCTGGGCAAACAAAACAGCATGCCAGAGAAGCATTATCAGCAATAGGATATATGGTAAATAGTGTTTAGTCATTTATTTTCCGGTTCCTGGTTATATTTTTCTTTCCAATAGACCCACCCCTTTCCCCTCCCAGGAGGGGAACCTGTTGGATTTACTCCTCTTCAACCTTGTTCAACTTTTCAACTTTTCAACTTTTTATTCTGGTTCTTTGTCTTTCGGAATATATTGAAAATCAACAGGTATCCTCGAGACAGCCTGTGACGGACAGCTACGTGCAATTGAACAGTCATTACAGTTTACACAGATATCATGCTTGATCTGCATATATAAAGAACCATTGCCAAAATCGGTACATCCCTTTACACATTTGGCACATCCGTCACACAAGTCTTCATTGATCGTGTATTCAAAAAAGGGTTCCTCCACAAATCTTCTTGTAATGGCTCCTGTAGGACACAGCTGGAGCTCAGCTCCCGTATTGTAAGTTTTAGCTTCCGGTCGTAAATAGCCTCCACAAAGGTCGCAATAACCACATAGTTTAAATGCATGTACGCATTTTGATGCGGAAGGGGTGAGGACACAATTTGTTTTACACTGGCCGCAGGCCGTGCATTTAAAAGGATCAATTTGCCAGACATACCCTTTTGTTGAGGTTTTTTTTGAAAGTAACAGCGGTATTGTTACAACTGGTGCTACGACAAGTATTTTTCCTGCTTTCTTTACAAAATCCCTTCTCGACTCATATTTATTCTTTCCCTCTTTCATTTCGCATCTTGTAAAAACTTACTGCAATCTGATTCACCTTTACAAATACCAAAACCCGGACAATTACTACAATCATTTGTATTGCTGATTCTTTTGCCCAATGATATAGCAATAAATGCTAAAAGCGAGGCCATTATAATTCTGATTAACCTCTTCAAAAAAATTGCTCTCGGAATTTTGTTATCCATCTCTACATTTTGTGTCATGTTGCTATAGAGACGCTGCATGCAGCTTCTCTACTACCTTATTGATTATCATTTTCTTGTAAACACATACAATTTATTATCAGCAGAATTTGCACCATAGATTGTTTTACCATCTTCTGATGCCACATCCAGCGGTGCAGAAGCAATAAAATCATTATCTGACGAAACATACTCAATAAATCCGCCTTCAGGACCCATTATCTTTATCCTGTTAATACCTTTTTCCGCTGTAACGAATCCCTGGGGTATAATAGCAAAATGAGCCGGATTACAACATCCGCAAAAGCTTTCCGGAGCACTGCCAGGCTCACCAAAGGATGATAATATCTTTCCGTTGATTGTCCGCTTTTCAATCCTGAAGATGCCTGTGTGTGCCATGAACAGATTATTATCATCAGTAAGGTTAACATCGAAATAGGGACTCGGGATTAGCAATTTATCACCGAAATGACCGATCAATGAAATTACTTCGCCATCTTTTCGAAGTATAAAAACTGTTTTATTACCTGCGTCTGCAATTGCCAGATAATCTTTATTTGCAGATACTGAGGTTATTATACAGTTTGCTTCATACGGTCCCCATTCATTTATCAATTTCCCATCTCTGTTAAGCAGAAATATCAATTCTTCAGATGTAGCAAAAACAGTGTCGCCATACACTGAAATAGCTGTAATCTTTTCAGGTGTATCCAGTGTCCAGATGTCTTTTAAATCTTCACTGTAGCAGGATACAAAAGAATCACCTCCCAGATATATATTTCCATCAGCAGAAACAGCTACTGCTTTAAGTCCTTCTCTGATAAACACTTCCTGCTCTATTCGCCATTTATCAGGGTGTGTTTCCATATTATCTGCTGCATCGGTTTGCTCTTCGTCAGACCTTTCAGGCTGGGCAATGTCATATATAATATACCCGATAAAAGCCAGTATGATAACAAGAGAAGACAGGGCTAAAAATTTCTTTTTATTCATAATTGATCCTCCTTTCCAACATAAAGTGAGATCATATTTCTCGAATCCCTCATGATGAGGTAATTACCAGTCAGGGCCATCGGGCCCCAAGCTTCAATTCCATCCAATATCTTATATTCCGAAACAAGTGAAGCACCTGAAGATCCTAGTTTAAATATATAAAGGTTTGCATCATCATCAAGCAGGAACATCCTGTTGCCGCTGACGATATATGGCCCCAGACCACGACCGAACCTGTTCTCTTTGCCGCTTGACCATACAGGGGTTCTCAGATCAGAAATATTATAGCATACCAGTTGTTTCTTAAGGGCCCCGGCGTTTTCAGGCATTACCGTCCACACGAGATCGCCGGTGATCACAGGTGTATGCTGGTCGCTTGATGCTCCCTCCATGGCCTTATGCATTTCAATTACAGTAGCAGAAAAGGATGAACCGTCATAGTTTATTCTTATTCTTGCTCCGCCGGCTCCGTAAGCACCAAAAACAGCTATCTCATTGTTGCCAAGAAGAATAGGAGAGGCAGCTGTTGTTGCAGGATTCCATTCTTTGGTAAGCCACAATAACTTTCCTCTGTCTTCATCCTCTGCTGATACTCCGCATACGCCTCCGATTGCATTGTAAACATACATTTTCTTATTATGTATCACCATTGGCATTATTGATCCGTGAGCCATTCTGAGAGAATCCCGGTTAGGTGTTCTCCATAATTCCTGTCCCGTGGCACAATCAATACCGATCATAAGAGCTTTACCTCCGGGCGCCAGCACAGCTACATCATTGTCAATCAGAGGACACTGACCTGTGTACCAGTCGGGAGTTATTTTCCCTTTAGTGGTTCCCGGGATACCGAACTCCTTCTCCATGTCAAGGGTCCATAAAAGATCACCTGATTCCCGATTGAGACACATAACATGAGACCTGGGACCGATAGTAATGATATATTTATCCGTTACTGCAGGGACAGTTCTTGAATAACCATGGTTTCTCTTTATATCTACATAATACCATCTTCTCCAGAGTTCTGTACCGGATGTTAGTGAAAAGCATCTTAGCATGTCTGCCTTGCGTCTTTCATTATAATCCATGACATAAACCCTGCTATCAAATACGGCAGGACCCGCATAACCTTCTCCCAGGGTAACTTTCCATACTACACGCGGACCTGTTGAATCCCATGATTCAGCAAGGGGTACAGTATCATGGTTTATATTATCGAAATATGAACCTCTGAAATGTGGCCAGCTGCCATATGCATATTCATCAAATTGATTCAGAGTATCAAAATACTCCCCGATTACAACAGTATCCGGCCTTGGCTCAATCTTTGGCCTGTTGTCCGTTCCGGGTACCCGCATCACAATATCTGCCGGATAATGATAACCGGTAAACCACCAGATTAGGACCACGGCAAACAAAATTGCCGTGATCCCTGCTATGATCTTTCTATTTATCCTGCCGCGATTCACCTTTTATTATTACTTCAGGTATTTTACCTCTTTATATTGTAAGCCATAAGGGCTTCGCCATGCCTGATATAAAGTACACCATTATTAATGACAGGATGAGCCCAGTAAGGACCTGTTCCTTTCGTTATCTGGAACTCACTGACTACATCCAGCTTTGAGCTGTTAGGTTTTACTAGTCCAACATGTCCCCATCTTTCCTCATACAAATAAAGCATACCGTCAGCGGAGATTACTGCCCCCTTATTGTACCATTTTGTTATCCACATTGTTTTTCCTGTTGTCCAGTCAACACATATCCATCTTCCCATAGAATTATTATCATGGGTGGAACTGTACAGGTAATTACCTATAAGCACCATTCCTCCGACATGCGGATTGATCTCCGGATTTTTCCAGACCAGTTCCGGATCCCTGCCATCATCGAATAACTTGATTTTTGCTGCAGTTTGACCGTACCCGTTGGCAGCAAATAAGAAACCATCCTTGTAAATCGGTGTTTGAATGTAATTTCGGCCGTTACTCGGATCATCATTTACCGACTTAAAATTGAATTTCCAGAGTATTTTACCATCTGCTGCATTTACTCCGATTATCCATGTTGGTGTATGTGTTATGATTACCTTCCTGCCATTTCTTTCAATAAGCAGGGGATTTACATATTGTGATTCCTCATTAAGTGATTCGGTTTCCCAAACAACGTTTCCGTTATCGACATCGAAAGCCACCATAGCTGCGATATTACCACCCGGGGTTACTATTACTTTATTATTTACAACAAGAGGTGATTCAGATATACCAAAACGTGGAACCGGTGCCTTATACTTAGTGTAATAATCTACCTTCCAGAGTATTTTTCCATTCGTTGATACGCAGGTTAATTCACCCGATCCGCTTACAACAAAGATCTTTCCGTTTGAATAGGTTGGAGTACAACGGCTTTCAGGATAACTTTGAACCTCTAACATGGTTCCACATTCCACATCCCACTTTTTCTGTCCCTCCCGGGTAAAAGCCGTAAGAACATCTTTATCTCCTCTGATGCCTGTAATGTAGACGGCATCATTTGCAACCGTAGCACTGGAATAACCCATTCCTATTCCTGATACTTCCCATAAAAGTATCGGGCCATCTGCCGGCCATTCCTTCATCAATCCGGATTCCTTGTAAATACCGGTTCTGCCTTCTCCGCGAAAACCGTACATTGTCTGACCTGATGTAGTACTACCTGAAAGTGAAACCAATAGAATTACGGGAAATAATCTAAATATTATTTTCTTCATTTCATGTCTTTTTTTATGAACCCGCAATATATAAAAACCATTTATTTTTCAATTTATTATAAAGGGACTCCTATACTTGAAATTGCACATTTTAATAACTTTTAACAACTAGCAAACCTATACACCTTTAAAACGAAAAACCAGAGCTATAAAACGAGAAACATGATATTTATCATATTAATAAATGTAATAATTATTTAATATAAAATTATTATTATTAATTATATTTGCATTTTATCTAACATATTATTATTAATATTGCACTTTTGATTAATGTAATATAATTTATATGTGCGGAATCATAGGAGTATTTGATCTGAAAACAGACTACAGGGAGCTAAAGACCGGTGTCCTGAAAATGTCAAAAAAAGTTCGTCACCGGGGACCAGACTGGTCGGGGATATTCTGTTGCGAAAAGGCTATCCTGGCACACGAACGTCTCTCAATAGTTGATCCCCAGTCGGGCAGGCAGCCATTGAAAAGCAAGGATGGAAATATTATTCTTGCTGTTAACGGGGAGATATACAACCACAGGGAGATACGAAAGCGGTATGAGGATTCATGGGAATTTCTGACACATTCCGACTGCGAAGTAATACTGCCTCTTTACCATGACAAGGGGCCCTCATTCCTTGAGGAGATGAATGGTATTTTTGCCTTTGCTTTATATGATCAGGAAAAAGATTGTTATTTCATTGCCAGGGATCATATAGGGATAATTCCGCTCTATACCGGCCGCGATAAATTTGGTAACTTCTATGTCGCCTCTGAACTAAAAGCGCTGGAAGGCGTATGCAACACAATAGAAGAGTTTCTGCCGGGACATTACCTCTACAGCAGGGATGGAGTAATGAAAAAATGGTACCAGCGCGACTGGATGAGCTATGAAGCTGTTGAAAATAATGTCACTTCGATAGCTGATCTGAAAAAAGCACTGGAGGCATCAGTACATCGTCAGTTGATGTCAGATGTACCGTACGGTGTTCTTCTTTCGGGCGGTCTCGACTCATCTGTAGTTTCTGCCATTGCAAAGAAATTTGCCCCGAAACGTATAGAATCGGATGACATGATTGAAGCCTGGTGGCCACAGCTTCACTCATTTGCGATAGGATTGCAGGGCTCTCCCGACCTGGCAGCTGCCAGAAAAGTAGCGAATCATATCGGCACAGTTCATCATGAAATAAACTTTACGATAGAAGAGGGGCTTGATGCTATCCGTGATGTTATATATCATATTGAAACATATGATGTTACAACTGTAAGGGCCTCAACTCCAATGTACCTGATGGCCAGGGTAATAAAATCAATGGGGGTTAAGATGGTCCTGTCAGGTGAGGGTGCCGATGAGATCTTCGGAGGGTATCTCTACTTCCACAAGGCTCCTGATCCCCGGGCATTTCATGAAGAAACAGTAAGAAAACTCAGCAAGCTGCATCTTTACGATTGTCTCAGGGCAAATAAGTCACTTGCAGCATGGGGTGTGGAAGGCCGGGTCCCCTTCCTTGATAAAGAGTTCATGGATGTAGCCATGCGAATCAATCCCACGGACAAGATGATCACTAAAGAGCGTATCGAGAAATGGGTGGTCAGAAAAGCCTTTGAGGATTACCTGCCGGCAAGCGTGGCATGGCGGCAAAAAGAGCAGTTCTCTGATGGCGTGGGTTATAACTGGATAGATACCCTGAAGTCCCTTGCAGAAAAAGAGGTTACTGACGAACAGCTGACCAATGCAAAATACCGTTTCCCTGTAAATCCCCCGATGTCAAAAGAAGAATACTTATACAGATCGATCTTTTCAGAACATTTTCCGTCCGACCAGGCAGCTGCATGCGTACCATCGGTTCCTTCTGTTGCATGTAGTACCGCTGAAGCACTGGCATGGGATGAATCATTCAGGAATATGATCGACCCCTCCGGCCGTGCTGTGAAAAACATTCATGTCGATTCATATAAGTAATACAGCATTATTTGATGAAGTTAGTGGAAACATTGCATGCAACGTCTTTACAAACTATTAATATTTTAACTAATTTTATGGCAGATCAAATCCAAAATATGCTGCCATATGGAAGAAGAAAGATATGATACCTTTAAGATCATTTTGTGGATAATTCTTTTCCTGGTTTTCGGTATTATAATCATAACATGCAAGCCATAATCATCAGTGCCGGCAGCACTGCTTCTAACCGAAATAGTGAAGGTATTCTTCCAGGTCGTATGTCTTACATAATCCACGGAACTCTTCGAGAAGTTGTTCATTAAAGGGTACGCCCTTATTCTGTCTTTCCAACCAGATATAATACTCTTTTTCACCGGCTGTATAGATCCTGTCCTGATCCGGCATTTTCCTTGAGCTTCTGAGTTCACGAAGAATATCTCCGGTGGTCTTTTTAAAATCATCCGGATCAGTAAAGGCACTTATATTAATTGCAATGAAAAAATGTCCAAGAGAATAGGGGATTTTTTTGCCGTCTTTTACACCCAGAATCATCTTCATGAAAGTTCCCTGCTGCAAGGCTGAAGAAAGAATCTCTACTACAGTGGAATATCCATACCCTTTATATCCTGCAGTCTCTTCGCCTATACCACCCAGGGGAGCAAGGGCAGCCCGGCCGGCAATCAGATCATCAAGCACTTCCCGGGAATCTGTTTTACTTTCACCATTTTTATCAATCACCCATCCTTTCGGCAGCTCCTTTCCTTCACGTGCATAAAGCTCTATTTTTCCCCTTTGGGTAATTGAAGTGGCGCAGTCGAGTAAAAAAGGGAAAGGTTCATCGCTGGGCATCCCATAGGTTAATGGATTGGTTCCCAGCATATTTTCCACGCCAAAGGTTGGAGCGGTTGATGGTCTTGCATTTGTGCCGGTTATGCCGATCATATTTTCGCGTACTGCCATCATCGCATAGTATCCTGCAATACCGTAGTGTGATGAATTACGGACAACTACCATTCCCATTCCGTATTTTCCGGCCTTTTCAATAGCAAGTTTCATTGCATTAAAAGAAATCACATGCCCCATACCATCATTACCGTCGATTACTGCTGTAGCCGGATTCTCCTTAACAACAGTATATCTGGTAACCGGATTCAGTATACCTGCTTTAATACGATCAAGATAAATGCTTTTCAGACGATTTACACCATGAGAATCAATGCCAAACTTATCGGCCTGTATCAATACATCACCAATTATCTTCGCATCTTCTCGCGGGATACCAGCTTTTACCATAGCATCCGCGATAAATCTTTCAATCACTTCAAAAGGAATAAATTTTTGCTCCATGTTTTTCGTTTCTAATTCATCACATTGTTCAACAATCGATTCTAAAAATACGAAAAAACATATTTAAATCAAAGAGTAAAAATATTCCTTATGTACTATTGTACCGTTATACCGTTATACCGTTATACCGTTATAATGCAAACCAGTAGGACAATTTCACAAGGAAAATATTATTTGGCACTACATCAAACAGATCTTTCATATCATTGCCATAAGAGAAAATGCCTCTGGATGCAGAGCTTGTCCTTCCCTGCGACCATACAAGATAGAATACTGAACCTGGCAGATATTCCCATCTTACCACAAGGTTTGAACGGAACTGCCGGAAATTAAAATCGGGATTCCCGAATGAATAATCATCAATTCCGTCACTGTTTTCATCAATTGAATATAATTTATTTTGCTGGTCGTAGCTTATTTCAGAGGGTTCAAAAATATGAAATCTGTCTCTGTACTCATCTGCCTTTGAGTCTGTTATAACTTTATATTCACTATATTTTCCAGCTGACACAAAAGGTTGACCGTAATATTCAATTGTCAATTCCGGAGTGATAGTATAATTGACCCTGAATACAAAACTCAAAGTCTTCATATCCAGATCACTAAAAAGATATTTTGAATTACCCCCGGAATAGGATGTTGTGACATATTGCAATGTACTGTTCTGTATGCTGTATTCCGGTTCAATGGTCAATAACATTGAATTCATAGGTCTGATTTCCAAACCACTCCAGTATTCCCGGTAGCAACTGCTTTTTTCATCGCCGAGACCCAAATAATTACCAATATAAAATGTGATTTTTTTGGACTGGTCGGTTGAAACATTTAAATTAATATTCAAATTACCCGGATTGATAAATGATGGTCCTCCTCTCAAAAACGTGGGAGAAGTATTTTTCGTCGACCGTGTGAATGATCCGTTCAGATGCCAGCGGTTTTTGAACTGGGTATTGAAGTTCATGTTAGTAGAGAACGATAACATCTCGCCCGAAAAATTCCAGTACATCCAGTAGTTGGTGTTCAGGTAGAAATTATTAAAAATCGCAAAAGGATTTCTTATGTAATATGCCGCCCAGCTTCCGTGATGAATAACATCTGAGTACCTCATATAGCCTATATCATTGAATTCAAGTCCCGGGGAGCGGAGTGTCACGCTTGATTCAAACTGAAGCTTTTTCTGACTCCCTCTCCCAAACTTAACGGTACCTCCATACCCGCTCAGCGATTTCAGTGATGAGTCAACTGACAGGTAGTTTGCATCAGGTCTTTGATAATATCGGGCTGAGGATCTTTGTAAATTGATTATCGCTTCTTCATCACCACGGATATGGCTGAACTCCGCATTACCCGCCAAATACCATGTTCTCTCTTTCCAACTGTGTTGAAAATCAATACCCCCCGTATAGGCAGCAGATGGCAGGTAGTTCAGAGCAGGATTTTCAATATTCCTGTTTACTGCTGTTATTATTCCTCCGACCACCGTTTCGCCCTTATTGAAGTCCTGTTGCAGCCGGCCTAAAAAGTAGTTTGTAAAAGGTTCCACACTCTCTTCTCTTCGTGTTCCCGAATTATCAATTTCTGCTTTTTCGTTGGCAGTGACACTCTCCAGTATTCCTATCGATAATCCTTTTCTTGTCTTTCCGGAAAGTTTTGCGGCTCCCAGTAAAGTAGTTGCGTCCGGAATATCAACATATTCACCCTCAGAAAGCGAAGGATAGAGATGGGGGTATCGTCCTATCCTTCTGGAATAGAACAGGTTGTCCGATGACATGTTGTGTATTACAATGGTTTGATTAGGTCTGAACTGGTAAATACTCTTACCTTCGATGAAGAAAGGACGCCGTTCCGAGAAGTATGTTTCAAAAGCCGACAGGTTGACCTCGGAAGGGTCGGCTTCTACCTGCCCGAAGTCGGGATTTATAGTAAGATCGAGTGTAAGATCATTTGTTATTCCTATTTTCCCGTCAAGGCCTGCTGAAAAGCCACTTGACTTGCCATCGAGGAATGGATTTCCCTCCTCCTTTTCAAATCTCTCAAGTTTTGCCACGGAATAGGGCAGAAGTTCAACTTTTCTTTTCGGTTTGATATTTTTAATACCATGCAGTTCACCAAAAAGATGTACGGAACCCGGTGCACCTTTGGGAATAAACTGCCATCTCGAGCGCTCTTCAAGACGCCATATATGCCTCATAACCTGGATACCCCATACCTGCTCTTCTTTCTTCCCAAACCTGAGCTGGCTGAAGGGTATCTTCATCTCTGCAACCCACCCTGCATCATCTATTGAAGTCTTCAGGTACCAGACAGGATTCCAGCTTTCATCCCAGTTATTGCCATTCTGTGTTATCGCTTCATCACCCTTTGCCCCCGAAGCCATGGCGCTGAACGAGAATGCAGTCTGCTTATCGAAGTAACTGTCAATATTTATCTCTACCAGATCTCCCATAAAATAATCCCTGCGGGTCATAATTCTGCTGATCTTGTCAGCCTCCGTATCAAAAGCTCTTATCAGAACATAGAGATAGTCATTATCATAGAGAATCTTGAAGGATGTCTCCTGCGAAGGGGGTTTGCCTTCCTCAGGATTCACCTGGATAAAATCACTTCCCCATTCAACGAGGTTCCAGCATTCATCATCCATAAAACCGTCAATTACCGGAGCTGTTTCCGTTATAACAGTATTATATATTTTCCTGGCAATAGTATCCTGGGCATATACACCTGATGCAAATAGCATGGTTATCAGGTATATAATGATCTTTTTCGAATTGAATATATTCATCAGAAGTTATATCAGAAGTTTAAGTTTTTACCTCTTAAAGACATATAAGATGAAGGAATGTTGCATCAGGATCACCTGTAATGTTATTTTTCATGGCTGCCTGCTGGCAATCCTGATACATTTCTAATAAAATATCGCTTTCAGTCAGATCTCCTGAAAAAGATATCTCCACTTATCGTTTCGAGAGTAACAGGGGACCCGCCTTTGTTGAGATCCTCCCTGATAACGGATGGTATTCCTGTAGGATGCCACTCACTAACAAGCTTATGATCGGTATAGATCGTCCCTGTTATAGTGGAGAATTTTATGTCAGCTTTTCTATCGGACGGAGCAGCCAGATCGATAAATCCGCTTATAGACTTCGCACGGATCTTGTCGGTTATCCCGTCGATAGTAATATTACCATTTATGGTCTCAATACTGAAGGCAACTCTCTCCGGAATATAAATCTTCCAGTAAATATCTGTAACAGTACAACAGTTATTTTTTCCCTTGAAGTAGTTTTCTTTGAGTTTACCATTAATAACCAATGAATTCCCGGTCTCTTCGAATGAAATGATATAACCCTCGTTATCCTTATTGTCATTAATGCTTACCGATGCTTTTACGAAAACCTCATTCTTGTTCCAGGCGTGGAGATTTATTGAATCAGCTATCTGAATATTCATTTCCACTGATCCTTTTCCGGAAAAGTCGAAATATTTTTCTGTTATCTCCTGTGCCCTTGCTGTTACAAAGCAGATTAAGATAATAAATATGATTGCACTCTTTTTCATCATGGCTGATAAATTTATATTGTGATTACTTCCCTTTGCG
>Ga0307419_10000764_pt1 | contig 16534 bp, 14 predicted proteins | sample SalMarWE160230MG_2_FD_202512 | JGI IMG/M metagenome (GOLD analysis project Ga0307419, IMG submission 202512) | Salt marsh sediment microbial communities from the Plum Island Ecosystem LTER, Massachusetts, United States - WE1602-30 | ecosystem: Environmental > Aquatic > Marine > Intertidal zone... | reverse complement strand
TCAGCCTGATTCAAATGGTAATAGTTATGGTCGGTAGTCACATCAGAATCCTGGCTGAAGATCGCTCCACCGTGTTCTTGGGCTTGATTCCCGTAAAAATTACTAGTGACAATGAATACGCCTTCCGTCTCATTTATCAGAGCCAGCGCACCTCCATCAAGGACCGCCTGGTTATCAAGGAAAGAGCCATTTTGGATAGTAATCAAACCTCCACCTGGACTCCCTGATGTCTTTTCAGAGCAGACTGCACCGCCATGGCCAGCAACATAATTTTCAAGGAAGGTTGAATCATTGATCATGAGACTGCTGTTTATACTGTAAATTGCTCCCCCAAGGTTGGGACCTGATGGTACAGGTACGCCAGCCAAATTTCCCTGAAACAAGGAATTCGCTAAGATCCTGACCTTGCTAAAGTAACTGTATATCGCTCCTCCATTGGCAACAGTATCGCTTGTTGGCTGGATGGCACGATTATTGAGGAATTTCACATTATAGGCCAACAAATCTCCAAAAATGCTGATCACAGATCCGCCAATATTACGAGCACCGCCGGTGAGTGTGAGATCATAGAGGTATAGTTTCGATTCCACATCCAGGTAGAAATGGCCAAAAGGATCCTCCCCCGGAGCTGGTTGGATCTTGATCGTTGAGTTATTGCCCCGAATTGTGATCTCGCTCATGACGGCCGGCAAGCCATTGTTAATGATCATATTGTTCCAGGGAAAAGAGTTTTCTACATGGTCCAATGTATAAATGCAGTTAGCGGGCAGCTGGATCTCAGACGGCACACTATCAGCATTGGCATCATCAATAGCTTGAATCAGTTCCTGTGCAGTGCACTCCGGAGTATAAATCTCCGTATCCTCTGTGTTCGATTCCTGTGTACAGCCGGTCAAAACCAGGATGAGTAGAATGAATATAAGTCCCCAGCGGGATGATTTTTGGAATAAATGCATCAGGTTCTCTCCTTTGGATCCGGTGGATCCCTTGCCAAGGCAATCTGCATTAGGCATGCGCATCAATTGCTTGATTTGCATTCCATCTACCAGCTCAGATTGACAGATCGGCTGTACAAAAAAACCAGTTATATATAAAACGAATAAAAGATTGATAATGTTACAGATTATTTTAGAATCGCCAGCTTAGATCTGGATTTCAGGATCAAATCCTTTCTCGCTTGATGGTGGGAATCCTCCCTGGAGTTGGAGAGCAAATGGAACCGGAGCAACTCATCACCAACTCCCTGTCTCCCCACCAAGGTTCTTAGTAAACCCAGGATTTCTTGCAGGAGCGATATTCGTAGTATAACATGCACACTCTGCCATATAAACAGTATGGGCGGCGCAATGCGTCGCCCATACTGCACCTATTCCACTTAATAGCTAAAATCAGAGTCAGCTGCAAATTGAATCTCACTTAAGATGAATCTATGATATCAAGCAAGAAACCTCCCTGGAGGGAGGTTTGAATTGCAGCAGCCCACTATTTTTCAAAGGACGCCGCAGGTGAAACCGTAAGGCAATTTGAGCGGTCCAGCCTTTCGCCCTATTTAAGCAGAACGGGATTGAATAATTGGTTCCACCTGAAATTTACCAATCCAGCCCTACCGCCCTGGTAAGGAATTCCATAAAAGGTGCAGCGGTCTTACAAAGCTCCACATAATAATCCAGGAAATCAGGCTCACAGACGATCTTCTCATTTAAAACAATTGATGCCAGGAAATCCTTTCTCTTCAGGTCCTCGATCAGGGGGTGATCCGGATCAAAACCCCTGGGGGGTCTTTTTAATGATTCCCCACCCATGGTGAAGGTGTTTTTGAACTTTTTATCCTGGAGGATATTCAGCCATTGGTCAGGATGTTCAACGATCTTTGTTCGTATTTTTGTGACCGTTTCTGCATTTGGTTTCCAGATCCCGCTGCCAGCGAATACTTCCCCGGGTTCAAGATTCAAATAATACCCCGGAGCGTGCACATCCTTGCCGCGTTTATGCCTAAAATGGATCCCGGCTCCAGTTTTATAAGGAGTTTTATCCTTGCTGAAACGTACATCCCGGTAAATGCGGAACAGGGAGCCTCCTGTAATCCGTGGTACGGCCATGATAGATGGGCTGATCTCTGGTGCCCTTCCTGCAAAAGCAGCGATAAATGTCAACAAGGGATCCTTCACATCATTCTCGTAGCGATCCTTATTAGCCTGGAACCAAATTCGGTTGTTATTTTCTTTCAATTCAGTGAAGAATTCAAATAACTCATTATTTATTTTCATAGTCCTTTTCCTCAGACATTCACTCCAGACAATCTTTTGTAAGTATATCCAGAAAATCAGGGAGAATAAAGATATCTTTTTTTGGGATGACCTCAAAAAGAAAATATTACCCCTAACAAATTTGCCATCCTATGCTGCTTGATTGCGGTGGTATAAATAGTCAGGTATGGAATGGATAAAAAAACTCAAACCCGGAGTTCCCAAAAATTGGCTCCTGCTAACTGCCGGCCTGATGTGGACCGGAGTAGGTTTCTTTTTAATTTCTTTGGCAGTAGATTGGGTTTTTGCTGCCTCTGTATCCTCTCCCTGGAAATATTGGCTGCCGGGTATCGGTTTGGCCTATTTGATATTCCAGTTTGGGTTTTCAAAATTGGCCCTCAAGAACAGTTTGAGGATCAATAAACTGCCCGAGGAAAAACCCTGCCTTTTTGCTTTCCAGGAATGGCACAGCTATCCCCTGGTATTATTTATGATCGGGTTGGGCATCACATTAAGGAAATACACCCCCATTCCTAAACCCCTGCTGGGGATCATGTATATTGGAATTGGTGGTGGTTTGGGAATGTCCAGCTTCCGCTATTACTGGCAGATTTTCCAGAATAAAAGACCTCCCTCCGTATCTTAAGCATATTTTTAGCGTCATAATATAAGTGATGATGGACAGCAACCCGGAACTACTCCTGAAGAAAGCCCGTCAATACGATCAAAACGCCCTGGCTGAGATCTATGATCTTTACAGCGATGCTTTATTTGCCTACGCATATAAACATGTTGGCAAAAGCCAGGTTGCAGAAGATCTGGTTGCAGAAACTTTCAGCCGTTTCTTAAAGGCGCTGGAACGCGGCGGCGGACCCAAAGATCATTTGAAAGCTTACCTGTACCGTATCACTCACAACCTGATCACTGACTCTTTCCGCAGGGAATCCCCTCCCTCCCTGGAATTGGACGAAGAACTGCTGCCGGATGAAGGTGCAAATCCTTCCTCTGTAGTGGCTGAAATACAGGATGCTGACCGGGTCAGGAATGCCCTGCGCCTGATCACTCCCGAGCAGAGCCAGGTGATCACTTTACGATTCCTGGAAGGTTGGAGTTCCCTGGAAGTAGCCCAGGCATTGAATAAATCCCTCGGTTCAGTCAAAGCCCTTCAGCACCGCGGCCTGGCGGCCCTGCAGCGCATCCTACTGGAAAATGACACGCCAGAGGTATCAGAGTAGATAACCCACCCAAAAGAGATCCTCCTGGCTGGCAGATGATCCCATGTTGATGGGATTTTTCTATTAAGGCCGTATCCTCTGCTGGGTTTTGGCGTCATATAGGGTAGAAAGCATTTTTTCAATTTGAATACAGAGGATTTATTATGGATAAAAAAGAAATCAACCCCCAGCTGAGAAAAGAATTGGAACATCTTCAGCATGTTCCCGAACGCGGCCTGCAGGCCAGCCATGCTGGACGCGAGAATTATCTGGCCCAGGTCCGCACCATGAAACCCCGCCCTGTCCAGACCAACAAACCTGTTCAAACGGGAAAGCGCCGTTCCTGGGCACTCCGGATGGCTTCGGTCATAGCTGTACTGGCCTTGGCCCTGGGAAGCATTGGTGGGACCGTATACGCCGCCCAGGCCAGCGGACCGGATGACTTATTATACGGCGTAAAGATCCTGACAGAGAATATCCAGATCAGCCTGGAATCTGATCCTGAGGATAGGTTGGATCTTTACACTCAATTTGCCAGCCGGCGCCTCACAGAGATCCAGTCTCAGATTGACGCAGGTGAGGAAGTCTCAGAACAAGCCCTTGCGCTGCTTGAGAAACAAACCCAAAAGATGCTCGAGGAAGCCGCCAGAATAGGAGAACAAGGAATTGGTAATGCCCTGAGACAAATTGAACAAAATCTTCAGAAACAAAACCAGATGATGGCTGAATTAGGTAAACAGCACCCTGAAGGCGGCCCTCCTGGACTTATAAAAACTCAAGAAAAGATCCGTGAACGCCTCGAGCTAGTCGGAAACGGCATGAATGAACCACAGGGATTTAGGGAGACCATCAGAGAACAAAAAGAAAACTCCGAGAATCCCGGTCAAGGGGAAAAAGACGGATCAAATAATAAACCTGACATACCCCCAGGCCAAGAGGATAAAGAAAATCCTGGTAATGGCCAGGGAACTGGCAAGGGAAAATAACAGGATAATGGCAGCGGGGAAGATACTCAATCAATCCCGTCAAGTAATCCCTGATCAAAAAAATAAACTTATGTGTCAATTCGTTCCAGGAGGCAAAATGTCAAAGTCAATCTATAGAATAGGTCTCACAGCTCTCATCTTAATAACTAGCCTGGCAACCGCCGTGAGTGTTAGTTACGCACAAGATGGTGGCGAGGATATATCAATCACAGGGGCTACAACGGGAACCTGCGGTGAGATCACCTTTACTTTCAACTGGGTAAATGGAACCCCACCCTACACAGTCAGTCTAGATTATGGTGATGGTGACCTCTCGGGCCTCATTATGGTGGACGGCACGAGCTATACCTTCACCCATACCTATCTTGAACAGGGTGATTATGAATGGAATTTCTACATTTCTGAAGAATCCCTGATCGGGCTCAACGGATCCTTTTCCGAGATCCTTTCCCTGGAGGGACCCGAAGTTACGCTCAGCAGCAGCCCCTTCCCACCCCTCTTTGTTGTGGGCGAGACAGGCGAGGTGGATTTCTCGACAATAGTCGCGGACGGCACCATTCCTTACTCCTATTCATGGGATCTTGATGGAGATGGGATCTTCGATGGTGCTACTGGGGCTACTGCATCTTTCGCCTATACCGAAGTTGGGAAATATTATCCCCAGGTGCTGGTCACAGACGGATGTGGCTTTACGGGATCAGACACGATGCCAGTTGTCGTTGCGGATCCAGAAGATGCCTGCCATCCCACAGCACAGAAGATCGCTGATGGTGTCAACACACTCTTCCCGAACCAGTCTAACGATCTTTATACCTGCGAAGATGTTTACGCGCTTTTCAACAACGAATCTGAAGAAAATAATCTCGGGTTTGGCCGGATGTGGAAAGCCTATCATCTGGCAGAGTCGATGGAAGAACTCACCTGGGAAGATATTTTGGACTGGCACCTCAATCAAAGCGGCTGGGGGTCTTTATTACAGCTGGACCGCTTTGCAGATCTGCTGGAAGACCATGCCCTGCCAGAATTGATGGGGCTGGTGATGAGTGAGGAGTACAGTTTGGGTGATGTACGAACAGCAGTTCGTTCAGTCACCCGCTATGAAGCTGATTTTGAGGATGCGCTGGTGAGGATTGCTGAAGGAACCACTCCAGGCGAGCTGGGACAGTTCTACAAACTGGCCGCAGACCTTAATGCAGACGTTGGGATCCTTGATGAATATCTCGCAGATGGTTTAACTCTGGCGGAACTTAAACACACGTCCAAATTCGCGGACCGCATGGAAGCGGACTGGACTGAAGTTGCCGATGCCCGCAGCGAAGCTGACAGCTGGGGAGACATCAACCAGGCTTATCACCTGGCTACGGATGAGATCAGTGCCGCAGAGATCCTGATCACTGGCGTCCATGATTATAAAGAATCCCTGAGAGGGGAAGCCAAGCCTGACAGGGAAGTAAAAAGAGCCCAGCAGGAGGAAGAAAAAACCCAGGAAACAGCTGAGAAGCTGGCGGAGCAGTTCTCTGCCGAGTTCGGAGATGTAATGAGCTTGCTCAACGGTGAATGTGAAGGCGACTGGGCCTGTGTACGAAGCACCCTGCGGAACCAGGACCGGGAGATGTCTGAAGGCCCCTCGGAAAAAGACCATCAGACCGCCCTTCAAATTGCTTCCAAGTACGGATTCCTAGAAGAAGAAGTCCTGGCTTACCACAAGGATTACTGCGGTGAGGACTGGGCCTGCACCAGAGCTTATTTCCGGGAGCAGTATATGGACACCAAACAAACCGGCAAATCGAACAAATAAACATTAGATCTGAAACTATAAAAAACCAGCTGGAATTCTCAGCTGGTTTTTTGTTTTCTCAAAGGAACTACAGCACACTAGCACACCAGAATAGTGTGCCAGTGGATTATGCTATACTCCGGTTATAAAATTGGCATTTGGGAAGAATAGTCATGCAAAAATATTTAGCCGTACTGACAATCATTTTAATGATCGGCCTGGTGTTGATATGGACTCGCATGTTAAAGAGGAATGGGATTACAGCAATGAATTTTGGCAAAATTGATAAAACAGACTACCTGATTCCACCATTTGCATTATTCTATTTTTATCTTATTTTTGCCAACACGTTCAATCTGCCTACTTTCATAAAAAAAGAATTCTTCCATTCCAATGCACTGTCCTGGATCGGAGTCTGCTTTTGCCTACTAGGGTTGATATTATTATTGTGGAGCCTGATATCTTTTGGTCAGAGTTTTCGCGTTGGTATTGATTTAGAACACCCCGGCAAACTGATAACAACCGGGATTTTTGCATTTTCACGTAATCCAATTTATGTAGCATTTTTTCAAATCTTGCTGGGCCAATACTTGATATTCTCAAATTGGATGCCACTCATTTATATTGGTGCTGCCGTATGGTTATTCCATCGTCAAGTACTACGGGAAGAAGACCACCTGAAAAAGCAGTACGGAAAAGAGTACCTAGAATATTGCAAACAAGTGAGAAGGTACATCTAAAAACTTTCTAAAGAGGTAAACATGAAATCATTTCCTGAATCCATGACTGAATATAAAAAACTTCTCAAGAAAGGTGACATCATCGTGGCCCATCAAGGATTGATGGACTATATCAGGGATTTAAGGACTCATTTCAACAATAGATATCCTGATTATTCCGTACCCGGCAATATCTATTATGGATATATGGATATGACCTATTTTGCAATCATTCCTGAATCTTTAAAAAACCTGGGGTTGAAGATAGCAATTGTTTTTATTTATGAGGAATTCAGATTTGAAGTCTGGCTGGCTGCCAGAAACAAGGAAATCCAGAACAGATTCAGAAAGAAATTTTTAGAACAAAATTGGAGTAAACATCACATTACAGAGCCTGGCAAGGGTATTGATTCTATTTTGGATTCCGTTCTTATCGAGAATCCAGAATTTAGAGATTTAGAGATTTTAACAAAACGAATAGAGAGCAGGGTTCAGGGCTTTATTATGGATGTCGAGGATTTTTTAGCTGAACATTATACTTAATTCTAATCACTGATTACTGTTGAACAGGGTACTCGTAAATGAACTCTCGCATTAAGGCTATCATTCAAGCTCTATTTGTTGTTTTCTTGTGGGCTACATCCTGGGTGTTCATAAAGATTGGCTTACAGGATATCCCACCTCTAACTTTCGCTGGGTTAAGATACATGATCGCTTTTCTCTGCTTATTGATCGTATTACTTTTCAACAAAGCAAAATCAGAGATTGGCTCTTTATCAAAACAAAAGTGGGGGACATTCATTCTGCTGGGTTTTCTTTTTTATGCAACAACTCAAGGAGCCTCCTTTGTGGCTCTTTATTACCTTCCTGCTGTCACTGTGAATTTAATCTGGAGTTTTAGCAGTGTAGCGGTTGCGCTCTTGGGAATAATCTGGTTAGCAGAGAAACCAACCCGGTTCCAGTGGATTGGAATACTCCTGGCTTTATTGGGCGCGGCGATATATTTTTACCCGGTGACCATTCCCCAGGCTCAATATTTCGGGGTGATTATAGCTTTGGTAGGCGTTGGAGCTAATGCTTTCTCTTCGATCCTGGGCAGGAGTATCAACCGCATCAAAGAACATCATCCCCTGGTAGTGACTGTAATCAGCATGGGAGCTGGATCAATCTTGCTGGTTGGGGTTGGTTTATATACAGAAGGTATCCCGATCATTGATATCAAGGGCTGGGGAATCATCCTCTTGCTTGCCATCTTGAATACAGCATTTGCATTTACATTATGGAACCATACATTAAGGACTTTGTCTGCTGTAGAATCAAGCATTATCAACAGCACTATGTTAATCTGGATTCCGATTTTAGCAGTGTCATTTATGGGAGAAACGGTCACGGGTAAGGCAATCATCGGGTTGGTTATCGTTGGAATTGGAACCCTTATCGTTCAAGTTAGGATGGAAAAAAACACCTGACCTAGCTCATCCTGTGCCCCACTCCAGCTATTATCATCCTGAAGATCAAAGACCAATTACTTTAAACTCATTACGAAAATCAAAATCCATAATTCAAACTCAAATCATTTTGGCTTTCAATCACGTGCTTCCAATAGATTGACTACCCTGGTCCAGGTATTAATAGAATTGGTGTCATTTCTTTTGGTTGGCAGATAATTTCCAGGTCCTGGCATCATAACTGGGCAGAAATTGACCACTGTTTTCCTGCTGAATGATAACCAATACTTATCTGACAGCCATTTTTCATAAGAATATCCAAATATTTTGTAATTCTTCGCTTGTAAAAATCGCCGCATTCATTATAATAACGAAGTAATCTTCAGGAATATCCACTACACTTAATTATTGAACCGTGATTTCAAATCATCGCCGCTCCCATCACTCAACACAAGAAACACAGACCTGAAAGTGAAAATATTAACTGGGAGTTTATTACCACTATTGGAAAAACAGATCATCAACACTCAAAAATAAACAGCACTGGTTTATTCTATGCTGATAAAATCTTGTTAATTTTTTTTATTTTATTTAGGAGGGATGATGGGAGGACTTGAAACGCTACAAAGCGCAACATTGTTTGAACAAATCGGCCTCGGGGTCGTTTTGCTCACAGCTATGGCTGCCCTGATCTATGCCTGGTTTCTGGCCCGCGAGGTCTTGCGGGAAGATCCCGGCACTGAAAAAATGCAGGAGATTTCTAACGCGATCAGGACGGGTGCAATCGCCTATCTGAATAAACAAATGGAAGTGGTGATTCCACTTGCATTTGTTCTGGCAATCGTGTTATTCTTCACGGCGCACCTTGCAGACGCTCCTCTGGCCATCTCGATCGGCCGTGGTGCGGCACTGCTCTTAGGCGCTAGCTGCTCGCTAACGATCGGGCAGATCGGTTTACGAGTAGTCGGCACCCGCGGAAATGTCAGGGTCGCTAACCAGGCCCGCATGGGCTCTTTCGCAGGTGCTCTACGTGTGGCCTACCGCTCCGGCACCATCGCTGGCATGCTGGCTGATGGGTTGGGTCTATTAGGCGGTACGATCATCTTCATACTTTACGGCAAACATGCCCCTGAAGTACTGTTGGGCTTCGGCTTCGGCGGCACCCTGCTGGCTATGTTCATGCGAGTCGGCGGAGGCATTTACACTAAAGCGGCTGACGTAGGCGCTGACCTGGTAGGCAAGGTTGAAGCAGGCATTCCAGAAGATGACCCCCGCAACGCAGCGGCGATCGCTGACTTGGTGGGTGATAATGTAGGTGACTTCAGCGGCATGGCCGAAGATGTATTTGAATCCTATGAAGTGACTATCGTTTCAGCGATGATCCTGGGGCTGGCTGTAATGCAGCTTGACCCCACCCAGAGCCTTAAGTGGATTGTCTTCCCCCTTCTGGTTCGAGCCATCGGCGTTTTTTCCAGCATCATCGGAACATACGCCGTTTCTTTATGGCCTACCAAAAAAGATGCGTTCCGGGCTATGGACCTCTCCTATGATCTTTCGTCGATCATCTCAATTGTGTCTTTTTTCTTATTGTCCCTTTATTACGTCAAAGACATGCGTCTTTTCGCAGCAACAGCGACGGGCATCTTACTGGCGGTTAGTTTTAATAAATACACTGCGCTGTTCACCGAACGTGAGACACCCTCTGTGAACAGGTTGGTCCGATCAACCAAAACTGGTGAAGCAACCCTGATCCTGGCAGGTTTGGCGGTTGGCTACGAAAGTACGGTTTGGGCTGTGATGATTATCGTTATGTCTATCCTCCTTTCGGTTGGGATCTACTCAATCACGATACCCGCAGCCCTGGTGCCGGTTATTATCATCACATCGATAGTAGCTGGTGTGGGATTGGGCACCTACCTGGCTGTTAAATCTAAAAAAATCGAAAGCGGGTTATTCGCAGCAGTAGTTACAGTGGTAGTCGGATTAATCATCAGCAGCTTTAAACTTGCTCCTGTGGGACATGAGTTTGTCTACATCATGTACTCAATAGCCCTGGCTGGTATCGGTATGCTAACACTCACCGGCAACAACCTGGCAATGGACGCCTTTGGTCCATTGGCAGATAACGCCGGTGGTATTGCAGAGATGTCTAAAGAAGACTTTACTGATCCTGAGAGCCAGAGAACCCTGGCAACCCTGGATAGTGTTGGTAATACCACTAAAGCCATCACCAAGGGTATCGCCATCGCATCGGCTGTAATCGCGGCACTGGCCCTATTTGCCTCGTTCATTGAAGTCACTGGCCTGGAAATGGAAGGCCTGAATATCTCAGATCCTCTGGTATTTGTAGGATTGTTGGTAGGTGGAGCATTGCCCTTCCTGTTCAGTTCAATCCTGCTCCGGGCTGTTGAGCGTGCAGCTGGTTTGATCATCGAGGAAGTACGCAAGCAATTCCGCATCCCTGGTGTAATGGAAGGTACAGTTAAACCTGCTTATGATGTAGTTGTACGCATCTGCACCAACGCGGCCCAGCGAGAACTGATTGTTGTAGCCATGCTTGGCATCCTTGTACCCATCATCGTCGGCTTTTTGATCGGCGTCCGAGCTCTGGGCGGATTCCTGGCAGGCATCATCCTCACCGGACAGCTTTTGGCTGTCTTCATGGCCAACGCAGGAGGAGCCTGGGATAATGCCAAGAAACAGATCGAGGATGAGCCTTCTGATCCCGAAAACAACACTGGCAAGAATTCGCTGCGGCACAAAGCAAGTGTAATCGGCGACACAGTTGGTGATCCGCTCAAGGACACTGCTGGTCCTGCTCTCAACCCGATGATCAAGGTTGTTAACCTGGTATCACTGCTGGCTGCACCATTGATCATCAGCGTAGCAGCTGCCGGAGGCACAATGAAAACCGTCGCGTTGATCATAGCCGTTGCCTGTCTGCTGGCATTGGGAGTCGGTATATCTTTCAGCCTGCGGGAAAGTAAACCTCTGATCGAGTAACGGTTCAGAAATACCTCTACAATCCTGAAAAAGGGATTATTCCTGTGTCCTTTAGAGCTGATGGAATAATCCCTTTTTCTTGTTTTATGAAAGCCGATCTTTCCTTTCTCTGTCGGGGATCATCTAAAATGTCTGAAGTGAGAAAAAACATGATCCAGGGAATTGGTTGTGGTTTATATATTTCTATCTATAATAGAACATAGGAAAATAAAACCGATCACCGGTTTCTTCCATCTAATTTTCCTATGATGAATAAGATAAAAGATTTTTATATCGTTGTGGTTGGCAACGTGGGTATCGATATAAATATTTACTTTGCCAGCCAATCCATTGATCTGGGAACGGAGACCAATTTTACAGAAATTCTTGATAATGTCGGCCAATCAGGAGGATATTCAACCCGCGGTTTTGCCCAATTGGGATTAAATACAGCCTTTATCGGGTCAGTCGGAAGCAACTTTACAGGCCAACAAATCCTGAAAGTATTAGAAGCTGATAGTATTAATCTGGATGAGGTTTTCAACGATCCGGCGGGCACATGCAGAAGTGTAAATATCATGTTTCCGGATGGCAGGCGAGTAAGTTTCTACGATGGAAAAAGCAGTCCAGATCAAAAACCTGATCTGAAATTATGTAAATCAATTTTAACAAGATCCAATCTGGCTCACATCAGTATCCCCAACTGGGCCCGCTATTTACTTCCAATATCAAAGGAGATTGGTTTAACTATATCTTGCGATTTGCAGGATATTACAGATATAGATGATCCATACCGCCAGGATTTCATCCACTCTGCAGATATTCTGTTCTTTTCTACTGTCAACCAGGGATCTCCCGCCCCCCTGATAGAAAAAATCCTCCAGGAGTACCCTGAAAAGATCATCGTATCAGGAATGGGTTCAAGGGGGTGCACCCTGGGCACTAAAAACAGGATCTAATATTTTGATAATGTCGATTTGAGAGATCCAGTTATCGATGCAACCGGCGCCGGGGATGGATTGGCAACAGGATTTTTATCAAGTTATTACCTGAAAAAGATGTCCTTATCAGATTCAATCTTTAGAGGTCAAATATCAGCCAGGTATACTTGTACTTTAAAATCCAGTTCATCAAATCTGATATCACGTGAAGAGCTAGACGGGATATTTCAGATAATAATAATTTAGCATATTGACTCTGTGTCGGGGATAAGAATCCTTATTACTATCCCAGCATTTCCGGCAATTCATATATATAAGAATTTGCAGATTAGAAACCGGATAGAAAATGCCCAGATATACAAGGTACCAGGGATTGATCATCCAGAACCATAAGATCCTGTTGATCCGTGGCTTTGAACGCCGGACAGGAAATTCTTTCTGGGTCATCCCTGGCGGAGGTCTTGAAGCGGGCGAGTCTGAGGAAGAATGTGTCATCCGGGAAATGAAGGAAGAAACCAACCTTAATGTCCGAGTTGAAAGGTTGCTAATCGATCTGGAAGCTCCTCCTGATGGTATCTATAAAAGACTCAAATCTTATTTATGTTCTCCGATAAGAGGTTTTCCGGAACCCGGATCCGAACCGGAAGATGAGGGAAACTTTGAAATTGCGGCTCTACGCTGGTTTGATCTCAAAGATATATCCACCTGGAGTATTGACCTCTGTCAGGATCCTTACACCTTCCCCCATCTTGTGAAAGTCAGGCAAGTGTTGGGTTACAAAACGAGAACCTGATACTGGACAGAAAATGAAAATCACCTTATTAACCTATGGATCGCAGGGAGATGTAGAACCTTTTGCTGCCCTTGCCGGGGGTCTGGTAAAGGCTGGCCTTCAGGTTCGTCTGGCTGCGCCCCAGTATTTCGAGTCTTTAATTGACACGGATAAGATTGATTTTGTGGGATTTCCCGGAGATCCACACCAACTGGTTCAGGATCTTGTTGATCAGGCCGGCAATAAATGGTGGCGCATGGTTACTTCCATGGCTGAATTTGTTTTGCCATTAGCTGTTGAAGTAAGCCAAAAATCCCGGGCTGCTTGTGCAGATTCCGATCTAATCCTACACTCATTCCTCCTGACCAATATCGGTTATGAAATTGCCCGGGAGTTGGATATTCCGGATATTTCAGCCCAGACCTTCCCTGTTTTTACAAGCACATCTTACTTCCCTGCTCCTGTGACTCCTGACCTGCCCCTGGGAGGTTTCTATAGGCGGCTCACCCATGGATTCGTAACCCAGACTTTCTGGCAGGGAAGCCGGCTAATTTATCATTGGGTCCGGAAGAAAAACCCAGATCTGCCTCCCCTGACGAAATGGCCCTTCGATCCAAAGAATGAAAGGCAGACACCGATTCTCTACGCCTTCAGTCCCAGCGTGGTCCACAGACCAGGAGATTGGCCTGACCATGTCCATATCACCGGATACTGGACCCCAGCTGAGCCTGGAAAATGGAATCCGGATCAGAAACTGGTCGAATTCATCAACGCCGGCCCTCCCCCTATAACCATAGCCTTTGGAAGCACTGCCAGCCGAAAAATGGAGGGGATTTATAATAAGATACTGGAAGCGCTAACCCTCGCCAATCAACGGGGAATAATTGTGGGAGAAAACTACAATCTGGAGACATCTTCCTGTATGTATCGCCAAACAGATTACATTCCATATGATTGGCTTTTTAAGCAATCTGCAGCAGTTATCCATCACGGCGGAGCCGGAACAACAGGAAAAGCTTTGAAGGCTGGCATTCCAAGTATCATCCTGCCCTTCACCAGCGATCAGCCCTTCTGGGGACGCCGGGTATATAAATTGGGAGCTGGTCCCAAACCAATCCCTTCAAGGAAAGTGACCCCAGCCAAATTAACCCAGGCTATCGTTACAGCTATTTACGACCAGGGAATGAGGTATCGAGCCAAAATGATCGGCAACAGCATTCAGGGTGAAGATGGAGTAGCCCGGGCTGTGAATATCATTCAGAGTTTGCTAAGATAGACAGAATCCGGGAACCAGAAGACGGGTTATGTTTTTAGGACTTGCTGATTTTATGAGTGGGAGGAATCCATTGGTTGCAGAATGGCAGAAAGTAAAATTCGGGATTCCTTTTACCATCGGGGAGAATATGAAAAAAATCCTTTTAATGAGTATCTGTATTATGATCACAATTTCATTATGTTCTTGTGATTTACAGAAAACCCGAAGCTTTTCAACTACATCTTCTACATCGCCAACAAGATCTACCACTCCTGGATCGGAAAAAATAACTGCATCTCCTGTTCCCACTGGATCCCTTACCCCTCTACCATCATTTATTCCATCCACTCCTGCATCCGACGAACAAGTCTATCTTGATCCAGAGGGCTGGTATTCGGTCAATATTCCAGCTGATTGGCAGAACAGGGGCAACCCAAATATATTTTCAGGAGAAAACGGGTTCTTCGAAACAGGGTATCTGCCCGAAATGATGTTTATAGACTACTATCTGGTCATCTGTCAATGGATGGCCAATATAAGCACAAAAAACACCTATTCGGTTTCCTGGTTAGGGAACTTTAGAGAAAGCTGCCAGCTGGTTACCCTTCCCGAAGTAACACCAGCTGCCGTGGTGGAAGTTATTGTCAATCCTTCAGCGGATTTCGCTCAACGTATTTTTTACTTGAAAGCAGACGCGGATCATTTCAGTAAAATGGTTTCAACTTTTACCTGGCTTCAACCCATCGCTGAAGATGGTGAGTTGAGCTATCAAACAGCACCCCTGAGAGCTGAAGATATCTCTTTTTGGGAGAACACAGCACCCATGCCCCCAGAAGTAACTGTAACTGAGTATAAACTGCCAGAAGAAGCCCAGGATAAAAGCCCAACAGAAGAGATATTTACTGAATATGTTCCTGCAGAAGCCCTTCCGGACCGGAAGGGAACAGGCGGTACATATATCCAAAAAACGCTTGAAAATATCAATGAAGTCATCATGCCATTTGGCTATGAGCTGCGTGCTGGACCTGAATCATATCCATACGATTTATACCAGGATGGAATTCTAGCATTGAAGAATATATCCAGATTACCAGATATTTACACGAATGTTTCCTCCGGAAGTGAAAAACTTTCATTCATAGTCCATACTGTTAATAATCTCGATAAGCCATTTTACGAAAAAGGAAATGCCGCCAGTTATTTAGTTCAGAGTGACTCCATTAACCTTTGGGAAGATAAACCCCCCAACCCGATGTTAACTGAGGGAAGGTCTATCTGGGTTGAAGATGAGTTATTGATCCTTGGATTAGGCGATCATACAGCTCTGCAGGTCCGTAACGCGAATCATGACCTTTTATTTTCGTTTTTTACCTATTTCGGGACTCATATTCCAATCAACAAGTACCTGGTCTGGGACGATCATTGGATTCTGGGTGTGAGCGATTTTATTATTATGGATGGCCAGATACTCAACGAGATCTTGGGTTTTGAAGAAGTTTATAACTGGTATTTGATCGATGATAAACCCTTCTACTTTTTCCGCAAAGGTCCCAGAACTGGAATATCTTATGATGGACAATTCCTGCCGGTTCACTACCACGAGATAATTCACGGATACTGCTGTGGTCTAGCTTTGAACAATCCCATCAACCATGAAAACTCAGTACGTTTCTTTGGAAACCGTGATGGGACCTGGTACTATGTTGTGGTTGAAATCAATTAATTTTCCTTATTGATTTATTCTATTTAAGCTGTTCCCCAAGCCGCAAACTTATTTTCACCACATCAACTGTAGTCTGGAGTTATCAAATAAATGCGCAATAAAATCCCCAAAATAACCTTGAAGGAAATCACCGCCGAGACCGTTTTGTCAATTATGAATCTCAATGTGGCTGAAAACCAGAAATGCTTCGTCGCGCCCAACGCCAACTCGATCGCCGAGGCATATTTCAGCAAGGAAGCCTGGTTCCGGGGCATCTATGCTGGTGAGGACCCAGTTGGTTTTATTATGCTTTACGCTGACGTGAAAAAGCCCGAATATTACTTATGGCGATTTATGATCGATAAAGATCACCAGGGCAAGGGCTACGGCTACCAGGCCATTTTGCTGGTGATAGCCCATGTCAAAACCCTCCCGGGAGCCAATGAACTATTGACCAGTTACGAGCCTGGCGATGGTAATCCCTCCCCGTTC
>Ga0307419_10000762_pt1 | contig 16538 bp, 13 predicted proteins | sample SalMarWE160230MG_2_FD_202512 | JGI IMG/M metagenome (GOLD analysis project Ga0307419, IMG submission 202512) | Salt marsh sediment microbial communities from the Plum Island Ecosystem LTER, Massachusetts, United States - WE1602-30 | ecosystem: Environmental > Aquatic > Marine > Intertidal zone... | reverse complement strand
TGCTGAGAGTTTTTTCACCTCGACAGGTGTAAGCCCGGCAGCTGGTTCGTCCAGAAGCAGCAGCTTTGGCTTCATGGCCAGGGCCCTTCCCAGCTCAAGCATTTTTTGCTGACCAAAAGAGAGTTGAAAGGCGGGCCATTTCCACCTGCCCAAGAGGCCGAGGAATTCTAATATCTCCTTGGCCTCCTGCAGAGCACCTTTTTCCCCTTTATGTATCCGGGGGAGCCATAATCCAGAAGCGAGAAAGCCTCCCTTCAACCGGGTATGCATCCCAGTCAAGATATTCTCCACCACGGTCATGTTCCCCAAGACCTGCAGGGTTTGAAAGGTCCTTCCCACCCCTAACAGGGCGATCTCATGGGGAGCCATGGAGGTGATATCTATCCCTTGGAAGGAGATCGTTCCCGAGGTAGGTCTTTCGAGCCCCGTTATCAGGTGAAAGAGGGTGGTTTTGCCCGCCCCATTAGGACCAATGAGCCCCTTAATGGTCCCTTTGCGAACGTGCAGCGAAACCCGGTGCAGGGCACGGATGCCGTCGTAGCTCTTACTTATCTTATCGATGGACAGCAGCGGCATCAAATATCCACCCTTTCCCTTCTCCTCTTTCTCCCCCAATAGCTGATGAGATATATCAGCCTGGCATTCAGGCGGGTCCCGACACCATCGGGGAAAAAGATGAGCAGCAGGATCAGGATCACCCCAAAGATGGGGAGGCTATATTCCTGGTATCCCCCGAGCACATCCGTGAGCCAGGTGAGAAAGATGGCCGCGAAAATGGGTCCATACAGGTTCCCCATACCCCCCATGATAACCATCATGACGATGAGAACGGATAATCCCAAGCTAAAGCCCCCGGGGTTGGCCGTGGACATGACGCAGGCGAACAGACTCCCCGCCAAGCCGGCGAAGGCAGCGCTGACCACAAAGACCCTGACCTTGACCTGAGCCACATTGATACCGACGCTGGCGGCGGCGTCCTCACTCGCTGCAACAGCCAACAGAGACCTGCCCGTCTTGGAGCGAACCAGGTTTTTTGCAAAGAGGACCAGGCCGATGAGCACCCCCCAAATCAGATAATATTGTTTTAGATAGGTGTCGAAGGCGAACCCGGCCACGGAGAACCAGGGAATGCCAAAGATCCCGCTTACCCCGCCGGTGAGGCCCCTCGATTCCTTGACGATGACCAAAAAGATCTCCCCGAACCCTAAGGTGGCCAAGGCCAAGAAGTACCCCTTGAGTTTGAGGATGGGTTTGCCGATGAGATAGGCAAAGGCGGCAGCCACAAAGGCAGAGGCCCAAAAGGCCCCAACGGTGGGAACGGCATAACGTGTCGTGAGGATGGCCGTTGTATAGGCTCCGATTCCGAAAAAGGCGGCATGACCCAGCGAGATCTGCCCGGCGTACCCTAAGAATAGGCTTAACCCCAGGGCCAAAATGGCGTAGATCCCCGCCAGGGCCATCAGATAGATGAGAGGATCAGCTAAGATCAAAGGGAGCAGCACCAGGGCTCCGAGATAAAAGAAGTCCCTCTTTTTAATGAATTCCCTTCTATAGGGAAGGTGCGGATCAGGCAAGATCAGAGAAATGAGCCACAGGCCCCCCGTATACAAGAGGTCTCTCTTTCTAAACTCGTTTTTGTTCTCTGCTACCATCGGCGACTATCGATATAGGGTGAACCCAGGATTCCTTTGGGCCTGAAATAGAGGATGAGCAACAAGATCACAAAGGCCACCCCATCCTTATATCCCGAGGGGATGAAGGCGATACTGACGGATTCCACAATCCCCAAGGCAAATCCGCCGAGGATTGCGCCGCTGTTCTTTCCCCAACCGCCCAAGACCGCAGCGATAAAACCCTTTAATCCCAATAATGTCCCGGCATTGTAGCTTGTATAAAATAGAGGGGTGACAAGAACCCCGGCAATGGCCCCCATCCCTGCGCTCACCCCGAAGGCGAAGAAGATCATAAGGTTTCTGGCAATCCCCGTGAGATCGGCCCCCAAGGGATCGGTGGAACTCGCCTCCATGGCCTTTCCCAGCAATGTCCGGTTTGAAAGGAGATAGAGGGAGAGAAACAGAACAAAGGTTGCGCCGAGGACCCAGAGGCTCTGGGGGGCGATGCGGATCCCACCCCCTATCACCAGGGGGTGCTCGCCGGAGAAGGCGGGGAGGGCCTTGGGTAATGTCCCGAAAAGGAGGGCACTGGTGTTGCTGAGGACAATGGATGCCCCCAAGGTGGCCATGATGAGGATAAGGACGGAGGCCTTCCTCAAGGGATAAATAACGAGCAGATGGAGGAGGAAACCGATGATGATGACTGCCATCACAGCCATCAGGGCCGCCAAAGGGTAGGGGAGCCCGGCTCCTTTGATTAAGAAGAAGGTGATTACCCCCCCTAACATGACGAATTCCCCCTGGGCAAAGTTGATGATCTGGGAAGCCCGCACAATGGTGACAAATCCCAGGGCAACCAGGGCGTAGATGGCCCCCATGGTGATGCCGGCGGCAAGAAGTTGTGGGATATGTACCCACGGGGTCATGAAACTCTCCCTTTAATATGGTTAAAAAGGGGTGAGCGGATTCCCATATCCCCCCACCCCTCAATCGTGACAATTTTGTATCTTATTTGCAACCTTTAGTCAAACCCTCAGAACGTGATCCGCTTGAATTTGCCTCCTTCGATCCTGATGAAGACCATGTCCTTTTTACTCAGGCCATTGTGGTCCGTGGGGCTGTAATTATAAATACCATGACACGCAGTATACCCCTTGGTATTTTCCAAGGCATCCCGGAATGCAGCCCTCGTGACCTTCCCGTTGCATCGCTTCAGGGCATCATAGACCAGCCCGATGGCATCATGGGCATGGCCGGCTATCTGATCAATGCCTTGGTCGTAGCGAGTCCTCATCCGCTTGTCGAAATCGATGACGATGGGTCGGACCGGGTCGTCCTCATCGAGCTGGTAGGGGACCACCGGCTTCCCGGCCCCGAACTCCACACCCTCCATCGCCGCTCCACCCAGGGCGATGATAAAACCGAATCCAAAACCGTGGGTCCCGATTATCGGGATATTTATCCCTAAGGTCCGCATGTTTTTGCAGGTAATTGGCCCTGGAGGACCGGCAGTACAGGCATAGAAGACATCCACCTTTTCCTTTTCGATGATCGGCTTGAGCTTGATGAGTTGCGGGGTCATGTCAATGTCGCTCGGCGAATGAGTCTCCTTGGATATGATGACCTTCATCCCTTTTTCCTCACCGAATTGCTTAAAATAGTCGGCCAGGCTCAGGGCCAGGGGCCAATTACCCGGGAAGACCAGGACCGTCTTGTACCCGCGGGCCAGACACAGGTCCACCAACTTTTGAGAGACGATGATGTCGCTCTGGGCGATGTTGAAGGACCAGCGTTGCTTTAAGGCCCGCACCATGGGGTTGGAGGGACAGAAGATGATATTGGTGATCCCCTCCCGCTCGGCAATAGCCCTGGTGGTGGCCTGGAGGGGATCTTCCCAGGGGCCCAACACTACCGGGATTTCCTTGTCCCGGGCGAACTTGGTCATGTTGGCTGCGGCCCTGCCCAAATCGAAGCCGTTGTCCTTGATGACAAGTTCCAGGGGATGCCCATCAACCCCCCCCATTTCATTGATCCGCTCCACCTCCATAACTATTGCCATCTTCACGGTCTTGGTCACTTCCGCCCACGGACCGGTCAGCTCGAGGTTGACCCCGATTTTATAGGGCGCCTTTTCCGCTGCGTGGGCGAACAACGGCCATGCAAGGAGCAAACAAAGAGACAAACAAATTACCAATGTTACAAACTGTTTACCTGTCTTCATAGTGATACCTCCTTTTTTAATGTTATACTTTATAACTGATGTTTCATGGAAACGTTACCAGCTGAAAAAGGGGCAGCTGCTATCTGCCCATTGATCAAGTAATCGATGGCCCTTTCAAAACGGGAGATCATTTTCTGTCTCCACCCCTCATCGATGGAAATGGCCTGGGAGGCCACTTGACCGCAGTAGCCGCACCGGGTGCAATCGGTACGAAGACAATCGATCTTTTTAAAATGGTCGATAAATCCATTGAGCTTCGTGTTGTCAATCGAGAGTTCCCCGGTAAAGGGCTCTCGTAAGACCGCCATGATCTCCTGCATCTTTTCCGTATCGATGAGGTCAGGGCGCTGTATTATATCAAGGTTTGGTGCCATGTAAACCCCTTCCTGGGGGAGCGTCAAGAGTTCGGCCAGGTTGCCCTGGTAGCTCCGGCGCTCATATGCATCCAGGATGCGGACCAGGCTCTCGGTCCCCCGAAAGCGTTCCACGAGCTTGAGGCAATCGAGCCCCATCGCTTCATATGTGCCCACATCCTCCGGTCTGATCCAGCGGGACTTGATCAGCTCTTCGGGGCGTAACAGTTTCATCTGCTGGCAGGCGAGCTTGCAGTAATCAGGGGCAAAGCCACCGCAGGGATGCCCGTGCTGTGAGCCGTGGGAGACCATATTGCGGTGATGCAGGTCAAAGGGGCAGTAGAAGAGGCAGCAGTGATTGGCGATGAGCTCCAATTCGCAACCCACCGCCTCCCGGATGAGCTGTAATGTTTGAAAGTCGCGGGCAATACTTTCGGGGAGGATGATCTTGTCAGCGCCTAACTCTTCCCATGAGCGGGCCAGATGCACGTTCTGAACTCGTGCGAAGGACGAGACGCAGACCTTGAGATGGGGGAAATGCTTCTTGGCCATCTGGAGGAGAAAGGGTAGTGTTACGGTTATCATATCAGCACCGGTCGAAGTGATCCACTCCAGGTGCTCTACGATCTTTTGATATCCCTCTCTGGTAAATTCCGCATTGTCAAAACAGGTAGCATTCATGAGGTAGTTAAACCCGAGGCCCTTCGTGCGTGCCGCGGCGACAAAGGCGGCCGCCTCTTCTTTGCCCACCTGGGGGATAAAGAGGGCCATCCTTCCACCACCCAAAGGGTCCCCCCATATCTGACCGTACAAACTGGTCGCTGAAGTACCTTCGAGCAGGTCCAATAGTTTGAGATCCCAATTGGTTGCTAAGGAGTAGTTCATATCATCCCTCAATTCTCCTCAAAACATCACTGTTCATGGCGTTTCTCCGTTCTTTTTGTTTACCATTCCCCCTATCTCATCCTTCTTCTCCACATCGCACCAGCGCAGCAGGGAGGCAAGGGGCGCAATGCCATCGTGGCGCCACATCATAGAGGGGACCGGCATCTTTCCCGGAGCAGTGATGCGGGACACCCCTGTTGCTGCCAGCTTTTCTATAAACTCCTGTTCCCGTTCGTCCCCGACAGCGACAGCGGCGTTCTGCAAGAAAGGACGCAAAGGCTTTACGATGGGCAGGACCTGAAAGATATCTTGCACACCCACTATTCTGATGACTCTGTTTAAGGGCGAAGGGCAAAAGACTCCCGGGTCTCTCTCATAGACAACCGTCCAGTCCGTACTATTGGGGGAGGCAAGAAGCAGGCAATCCTCACCTTTGAGCTCCTTGAACTCATACTTGCCCCTGAGCTGATGGATGAGAACCGCATCCCGCGGGGAGATCTTTCCCCTGGGCATCTGCTCCTGCATCTCCTCCATGGCTCCGGCCAGGGATCGGGCGAATGCCTGTGGTGGTATCTCTCCACCTTCCTCGAGATAATAACAATGGGGTGAGAGGCAGGCATGCTGGTCGAACATACCGTGATCATAGGCCACGGCAGCGGCCAGCTCCTTGATTTTTTCTGCCCTCAGCACCTCTCTTCCGATAACCCCAAACCCCATCTTATGGCTGTGTGTCAGGAACCTGATCCGGCGAGGGACCCTCTCCATGAGGGCATTACATGTATCCACTCCCCCGAAGACGATTACCGCATCGGTCTTTTTAAAGACCGCATTCTCTGTTTTTTCTTCCCCTCCGGGCCAGTAGATGACCGCCATGGAGTTCACCATCTCAGGGTCTATGTCTTCGATGGTCTTCAGGTAGAGGGGGGCAAAGGTGGGCTCACCTGCGGCGACCTTTCCAAGACAGGCCGCCTTGACCAGGGCAGAACGCATGAAGAGGAGGTGGGGCAGGGCAGGTATGTTCTCGGAGAAGAAGGAGACGATGAGTTCCGGTCCGAAGGCCCGGCGGTAACCATTCAACTCCTGGGAGAATTGAAAAGCGTCCAGGTATAGGGGGTTTGCGATCTCGGAGCGCAGGGCCCGCCACATATCTTTTTCAAGGGAACTTTCCATCTCTACGTCGATACTCGCCTCCACCACTTCATGTGAGAAGCCGGTTACCACGGGGATGGTCCGCAGGGCCAGCTTGCGGTAGGGATAATCCCTGTCAAGCCACCTGCGAGAGGCCTCATTGAGGACCGCCACGATCCGCTCAATGGGAAGCTCGGCTAAGTATTTCTCCCTGTTCTTTTTAAGTTGATCGGCCAATTCCTCCACGATGGCCCCGGTAATGACCGGGATCTTGAGGTGAACCGTTATGCACTCATTTTGATAGACTTCGGTCCGAAAGTTCTTTATCACTTCCCTCAAACGAGGAGGCAGGTAGTATCCGTTTGCCTCAATGACTTCCATTATCCTTGCTCCAAGACCCTTGTCATCTCATCGATGGTCAGTGAACAACCCCTGGTTTCTCCCTCCAGGGCTCTGCCGTAGACCTCGAATCCCCCCTCACGGAGGATGCCCACGTCATCGGTCTGTATGGCGCAGATGTGTCCCCTATTGGCCAGGTCAAAGTGACGTAAAAGCCCCTGCTCGCCAGCAGGGAGGGGCTGCAGGGTGTCCGGGTCAACAACCATTGTTTTGGTCCATGGTGGATTGATTTTGCATCGCGGGCCATCCAATCCTTTGCTGAGATTATACAGAGTGTTGTCATAAAACTGAGAAGCGATCTCCGTCATTCCCAAGAGGTTGATGCAGTGATCCCGGGGAACCCCCAGGAATTCCTCGCACTCGTTCAGAAACTCATCCCGACCCACCTCTCTACTCCGCCCCTTAAACCCGCCGGCATCCAGGCAGCGGGACCCGGTGGGGAGGTGGAACCGTACCCCTTCTTTGCGGCAGTAGTCAAAGAAGTTGACAAAGCCGAAGGATCCACCGAAGATGGCAGCCGGGACCGCTGTGGCCTCGGACCTGCGCAGTCCATCCTCCAAATCCTGAACCTCAAAACCGTCTGGGCCCACGAGGAAGCGGCTTTCCGGGAGGCCGAAATGATCCATCAGTTGATTCATGCCGTAGGCCATGACCATATGGGGCGCCATGTCAGGGGGCGGTGCGATAATCAGGATGATACTCTTTAAACCATCGGGGAAGAGGAAGGCGGAGGCGGCCTCATATATGGTGGCATCCATGAGTCTGAGCCCCGCTGCATCGTAGGTGACCTTTCCCTTTTCATCCGGTTGGGTCGTACCACTGGTCATGAAAGTGCTCACTGTGTGTTCGGGGAGGAGGGAGAGGTCTGTTGCCTTAAAGACATCGGTGGGCAGCGGGGGAATTTCTTTCCAGGAGGAGACCTCCGCTGGGGTGGCCCCCCGGCGCTCGCAGTAGCGTCGATAGAGGGGGATGTGATGATACTGGAGTTCAAAGGCCCTGAGGGCCAAACGGTTGAATGTATGGGCGTCCTGATGGTCCACACCCTTGCGGATAAAGGCGAGGATATCGTCGTCAAGTTCCCGTACCTCTTGCGGTAATTCCCTCATGATTCCACCCCTATGTGGAAGGTGATCACCTTCTGTTCCACCAACTGTTTCAATATCTCTTTCACATATTCCACAGGGACGCCTCGTTTCTCGGCGATCTCTCCAATGGAATGGTCGCCATTGAGGTGATCAGGCAACCAGGACCACCCCCCTTTTAGGAGGGTCTTGATCTCCTCTTTGCTGACCAGGGCCTTGGGCCGCAAATATTCTCGTAAGGTGGGCAGCTCCTGAAAGTTGCGCCGGAGGGCGAAATCCGTTGGACGGTAGGCGAAGAGGGGTGGATAGATGCCAAACTTTCGGTGGTAGACATAGCGGTACGCACTGAGTCCTGCGGTGATCCCCTGGGCGATTGCCCGCGCGAATGCATTGTACCCTCCCGCCGTTACATCACCAGCGGCCAGTATCCCCGGTTGAGAGGTCTGCATATCCTGGTCGACCTGGAGAAACGGGGGGCCGAGTCCGTCACAGAACTCGATCCTGGTAACGGGGGCGAGTTCATAGGAGTTGAATTCCAACAGCGCTCCCCCGCACGGCATGTCCCGCATTCCATTGACGGTTCGGACCTTTACTCCCTCGAGGCGATCATCGCCCCAATAGGAATCGACCCATCCCCTGATGGTATCTTCTTCCTCCTCTCCCTCTTCCTCTATGACAAAGGTGACGGGAGATTTGGCAGCATTGAGTTCCCTGATCACGGGGATCAAATTCTTCAGCTTGGGGCTCCCCACGACCAACAATCGGGGCTCCCACCTTCTCCTGAGGAGACTCTTGAGGTGGGAGACGATAAACTCGTAGCCCATACTCGTCACCTCCAGGCCCCGGCCCAGATAATCCCGCTCATTGGCCAATACCTTGATCCCTGTGGCGATGATCACCGCCAAGGAACGGTATTGCTTTCCGTCTGCGGTAGTAATTTCTTTGTATGTCCCCCTATCATTAACTGCCGTCACTCTCCCGTGATGGACCGGTATGTGAAGATCTTCCACGTCCTTTTTGAGGTGGGTGACGATATCGTGCCCCTCTATGTTCCATGAAGGGCCGGTGAAGAAACAACCGTGCCACCCCGCCAGCCCGCCCAGGTGGGAATTCTCGATCAGGAGGGTGCTGCACGGGACGGCCTTGTATTGCTTGATCCAGCGGGCCCTGATGGCTGCGCTGATGCCGGCGGGGCCTCCCCCCACGACGATCACATCGTAGTCATACCCCATCTTGTTCCCTCCGCAGGTACGGAATAAGACCACCGCATTCCAGGATCCTCTCTATATGGGGGTCAAGGGGGGAAAAGGCACATCGCCTTTTGTCGCCGAGTTCTATAAACCCATCCGCGAGGGAGATGAGAACGGGATCTCCATTCTTGACCCAATCCTGGATTCCCGTGCATTCCAAGGGGGGGATGCCGAGGTTGGCCAGGCTGCGGTAGAAGATCCTGGCAAAGGATTGAGCTACTATAGCCCGAACGCCGCAGAGGCGCAGGGACCGCACCGAGGTCTCCCGGCTGGAACCGCAGCCGAAGTTTTCTCCGGCCACAATCACCAACCCATTACCTGAAAGATTGTTGCTCAGGTTTTTTCCCAACCGCTGCATCCCCTCCCGCAGGCCTTCCTTTACCCTCCCCTCATCCAGACTGAAATAGGATGATGGGTGGAGGATATCGGTATTCACATGGTCTCCTAATTTCCAGGCCGTGCCGGCAATGGTCGCGGGCAGGAGCGTCATAACACCTCCCTGGGATCGATGATCTCTCCCCGCACGGCCGTTGCCGCTGCCGTCAGGGGAGAGGCGAGGTAAACCAAAGAGGATGGATCTCCCATTCTTCCCTGGAAGTTCCTGTTGGAAGTGCTGAGACACTGCTCCCCTGCCCCCAAAATCCCTTTATCTATCCCGCCGCATGGCCCGCAGCTTGAGTTAAGGACCACCCCACCGGCCTTCAGGATGGTCTGGATGTATCCCCGCTCTATGGCCTCCTGGTAGATCCGCTGAGAGGCAGGGGCCACCAGGAGCCTCACACCAGGTGCCACCTTTTCCCCTCTGAGGATATGGGCCGTTGCCTCCAGATCCCTCAGCCTGCCACCGGTACAGGAACCGATGAAGACCTGATGAATCTTTATTCCCCTCTGCTCCTTCACATCCACGACACGGGCAGGGCTGTGGGGTAAGGCCAACTTCGGTCTCAGATAGGAAAGGTCTATTTCGATTGCTTCCCCGTATCGGGCTTCTCCATGAAAGGACCAGGGGAATTGTCTTCCATTACCGTCTCGCTCCTTTAAATAGCTCCAGGTGATCGCATCTGGGTGAAAGAGGCCGTTTTTGGCTCCACCTTCCACCACCATGTTGCATATGGTGAACCTATCGTCCATGATGATGGTTTCATGCCTATCATAAAACTCCAGGGCCTTATAGAGGAATCCCCCCTCTCCAGCCCCTCCGAGGAGTTCCAGGGCGATATCCTTTCCCGTCACATAAGGAGGTAAGTCCCCCGTGAGGTCCACGCGGATCGCTTCTGAAGGTCTGAGCCACGTCCTGCCGGTCACGAGGGTGTAGAGGATATCGGTGGATCCCATGCCGGTGGCCAGGCATCCGAGGGCCCCGGCAGTGGTGGTGTGAGAGTCGGCCCCCAGAACCACCATCCCGGGCCCCACCCAAGGCCCCTCAACCAGAAGCTGGTGGCATATCCCTTCATAGGTCTTACAGTTCGCTATCTCCTCACGCTCAACAAACGAGAGAACATCCTTTACAATATTGGCCCGCTCCACGGTGGAGGGTGGGGCGAAGTGGTCAACGGTGACCAGTACCTTGTCCCTATCCCACACGGTCGCTTCCAGCTCCTTCAGATCCCCCAATAGCAGGGCACAGGTGGGGTCATGCAGGAGGACGAAGTCAACCGTTACCCGGAGGAACCCCCCCTCTTGCTTGCCATCGGCGTGTCTCTCAATGATCTCCCCTGAAAGGCCTTTACCCACCTGGATGCATCACCCCCTCAACGATCTGCCAGAAGGCGTCTTGTGGAAAGCCGAGACACCGTTCGTAAAACCCCTCTATCTCTCTCACCATCCGCTTTATCTCCGCCTTGCCATCTCTTGTCTTCCACTCCTTGACCTTCTCACGGATCTCGTGTAATTCCCTTTCGTTGGCCTGGTAACCCCTCTGTTGCAAGAGGTGTCGGATGAGTTGGGTTCCTGTGTGTTTTCCCAAGATAAAGGCCGGCTCTCTGCCGAGGTCGTGGGGGTCCACGCCCGTATAGGTTTGGCTGTTTTTCAGGATACCGTCCACGTGGATCCCTGATTCGTGCCGGAAGGCGTTGAGACCCACCACCGGGGCATGGGGCGGGATGAGGATCCCGGAGCATCGCTCGACGAGTTTGGAGACTTCATAGAGGCCTTGCATTGCTATCCCGTGTTTTATATTTAGACTCTTTGCAATGGCTACCACGACTTCGTGCAGGGGGGCATTGCCTGCGCGCTCACCGATGCCATTGACGGTAACCGAAGGATAGGTGACTCCGGCCTCTACAGCGGCCAAGGTGTTGGCAGTGGCAAGGCCGAGGTCATTGTGGCAGTGGCAACCCAGCTCTATCTGAGGGGGCAGCTTGTCTTTTATTCCTTCTATGAGCGACTTCATCTGGAAAGGCTCGGCAATCCCCACGGTATCGCAGATAAAGGCCCGGCGCGCTCCCCAGGTGTGGGCCCCATTGATGATATCGCAGAGGAACGGGACCTCTGCCCGGCAGGCATCCTCGGCGACGAAGTTGACGGCAAGCCCTTTTTGCATGCTGTACCGGATCACATCCTTGGCCAACACCTTCACCTCTGACTCATCCATCTCGAGCTTGTAGCGCAGGTGCAGGGGGCTGACCGAGCAGATGAGGAATATCTCATCAGCTCCACACGCAACGGCCTGATCAACCTCATCCCTGCTCAGCCTGGCCGAGACCCCAATGGATGCCCGCAGTCCCGCCTGGGTGATGGCACGGATGGCCTCTCGCTCGTCGGCCGATACCGAGGGCATGCCCACATCGAGCAGCGGGACCCCTAAGCGATCCAGTTCCTGAGCGATCTGCAGCTTCTCATCCGTGGTGAAGTGGACCCCCGGGGATTGTTCCCCCTCCCGCAGGGTCCCGTCCACGATATAGACTTCATCCATGGCTGCCTCTCACGCGCCAATTCATGTAATGACAGTAGAGCCTCCCCCAAAAAGGACTGCCGGTCTTTGAGGGATTGGGGTGCAGGGTACAATGCGCTCGACACTTGGCGTTCTTCAGGGTCATTTCGAACCCCTGTGCGTTCAGTGATCTCCCATTCCCCAGGTAATGCGGTATGTGATAGCCCAATCCCGTACCCCCTGGTGAACTCGCCCGATAAAAATCAGCAAAGGTGCGCCTCGCCGAGATGATCCCAAATGCCTCAGGGTGTAGGTGCCATGGGGAGGCTGGTTCCAAGGAGATGGGGGACACCCAGATTCGCCCGATGTTTTTAAACCGTTTTCGTATCTCCCTGCGCAGGGCCGCGGTCTGAGTCAGATCAGAGTACTTCTCCCCGGGGATCCCCATAGCGAAGAAGATGTCCACCCGTATGCCCATCCTCTCAGCTTGAGCGATGGTCGCCAGCAGCTCCTCGTTGGAATAGGCGAAGGACTTGTTGCGATTGCGTATCCCTTCATCTCCAGACTCAGGTGAAAGGGCTAGAATGGAACCATCGATATCAAAGGTTGCATGGAATTCTTTGAGTAAGTCTTCTGAAGGGAGGGAGAACGATTCGAAGTAACATTTAACCCGCAATCCCCGCTGCCGCAAAAGCGGAAAGAGCTCTTGATAATACCGCTTCCCCTCTTTTCCCGGATCAAAGGCGATGTGGATCATCTCATATCCCCATTCCAGCGCCTCAGCCACTGTATCGGCGACCTTTTCGGGAGTACGGAATACCACTCCTTTCCTGCCATTGATTAGCAGCTGCGCCTCAGCACCCCCCCCACACCAGGTACAGTTCCCCAGGCACCCCCGTCCGATAGTGAGGGGAAAGAGCGGAGGACCGAGATGAAAGCGCCTCCTGTTCTCATCCTTAGAGAGTCCCTTGGCCCAGACAAAGGGGATCCCCATAGAGCGAATGTAGGTCTCTTTATCCCGCAACAGGCCGAGGTTGGCATACGATGCGTTCTCAAGGTCCTTTTCAGAGGCAACGTACGAGATGGGATTCTCCGTGATCTTCTCCCCATCCCTCCAGGTGAGGTTGGGGATGTCTCTCAATGGCCGCTCTCCTATCACCGTTTTCATGAGCGCCACCAGGGGGACTTCTGCATCACCTCGGATGACCGCATCTATCTGTGGGAAGGCATCCAAGATCTCTCTGTGGAAGAAACTGGCCGTGTACCCGCCCAAAAAAATGAAGACATTCGGCCTTCTCCTTCTGATCTCATCAGCGGTCTTTAATACGTCATACGACTGCTGGTGCCAATGGAGGGGAATGGCCACGGCTGAAACCTCCTTTCCCTCCAGATAGTTCATGGGTGAGAAATTCCCTCTCTCGATCCACTCCAGACCCAGGTGTAATATCTCGGTCGTATATCCGTGCCGGGTTGCTAAATCGGCCAGGGCCCAGGTACCCATGGGGAGGAGGTTGGCCGTCATATAGTCGCCATACGGTCTGTAATGGCTGGAGAACTTGGGCACGTGGATGAAGAGGAGATCAATGAATTCCTTCATTGTAAAAACTCCTGGGCCTCTTGGTCCGTTCTTCCCACGGGGACCAGGGCACGGATGGCTCGTACCATTTTTGTGGGGTTTACCTGTTAGGGCACAAAACTCCCACTAGACCCCCCCCCAGGGCACCTCGCTACAAACCCTTTGAGAGAAGATTATCAAGCAAACACTATGCCAATGAGAGCGGATTGCTAACTAACTGATTTTAAAGAGAAGATAGGTTAGTAGGCGAAAACGATCTGTTCCGCATTGGAACAGTTGTTAGAGAATGGAACTAGGGGAGGAGTCCGTATTCCTTCAAACGTCTCCAGAGGGTGTTTCGCCCGATCCCCAACTCCCGGGCCGCCTCGGCCTGGTTGCCGCCGTGCCGTTCCAGGGCGGAGAGTATGTGGCGTCGCTGAAGCTCTTTGAGGGTGCCTCTCCCCTCTTCGGACCCCACCTCACCGAGTGGTATGTCAAGAGAGAGGTCCCGCGAGGTTATGGCGGGGGATCGGGCGAGGATCACCCCCCGCTCCACCGCGTTTTTTAGTTCCCGCACATTCCCTGGCCAAGGGTGGTCGAGCATGATCTGGATTGCATCAGGGGCAAACCCCGTGATCTCCTTTTGAGCCCGCTTGCGATAGATCTCAAGGAAGTGGTGGGCGAGCGGGACGATGTCATCGCGTCTCTCCCGCAGAGGGGGGATGGGGATCCTGACCACATTGAGGCGATAGAAGAGGTCATCACGGAAGACACCCTGGGCTACCAGGTTCTCGATCTTTTTATTGGTGGCGGTCACAATACGGACTCGGACTTTGATAGGGGCGGTGCTCCCCAACCTTCTGACCTCCCCTTCCTGGAGGGCCCGCAGGAGTTTTCCCTGAAGGGAACGGGGCATATCGCCGATCTCATCCAGAAAGAGGGTTCCCTGGTGGGCCGCCTCAAAGAGTCCTTTACGTATCTTCTCCGCCCCGGTGAAGGCACCTTTTTCATACCCAAAGAGCTCGCTTTCCAGAAGGGTCTCGGGGAAGGTACTGCAGTTGATGGGGATAAAGGGACGGTCGCGGCGGGGGCTCCCTCGGTGGATGGCCCGGGCGACGAGTTCTTTTCCCGTGCCGCTCTCCCCCTCGATGAGGACGGTGGCCTCAGCGGGTGCGACTTGTTCCACCGTCGCCAAGACCTCTTTCATCTCTTTACTCACGGCAATAATCTCGTCCATCCCCTGCTGACCCCTGAGCTCTGCCCGCAAGTCCTGTACCTCCCTCATCAAGGCCTTGTGCTCCAAGGCCCTCGCCACCTTCAGGAGGAGTTCCTCTTCATCAAAGGGTTTGCCGATGTAGTCGTAGGCGCCCAGCTTCATCGCCTCGACGGCGGAGGTCACCGTCCCGTAGGCGGTGAAGATCAGGACCTCGGTTTGGGGGTCGGCCGCCTTCACCCGGCGCAGCAGCTCCATCCCATCCACCTCCTCCATCTTCAGGTCGGTAAGAATCATGTCGTACTGTCCCGGTTTTAACATCTTCAGCGCCTCGATCCCGTCACCGGCCTGAGAGACCTGATATCCCTCTCTCTTCAGGAGGATGGAGAGGGTCGTCCTCATGGACGGTTCATCGTCCACCACCAAGATATGACCTTTGTTTTGTTCCGCCGTCATCCTTTTGCATCCTGCAGGGGGAGGGAGATGGTGAAGAGGGTCCAGGAACGGGCGTCGCTTGCCACCTGGATAAATCCTCCATGGGCCTCCACGATCCTGCTGGCGATGGAAAGCCCTAATCCGGTCCCCTTTCGTTTCTCCGTGTAGAAGGGTTCGAAGATCTGACCCCACTTCTCTTCGGGGATCCCCGGGCCCGTGTCCCGAAAGGATACCTCCGCCCATGGCCCGTTGCGGCGGGAGGAGACGTGCAGCTCCCCCTTCCCCCCCATGGCCTGGGCCCCATTGCGAGCGATGTTCCAAAAGACCTGCTCGAGCTGCTCGGAATCGCAGGGGACCTCTTTGATCTGCGGGTCCAGCCGATACGCAACCTTTACTCTATTGAACTCCTCACCCCGTGTCAGCCCTTCCAGGGTCCGTTGCAGGATGGGGTGCAGGTGATTCCTCGCGATCCGGGGCAGGGGGTCTTTGGAGAAGTGGAGGAAATCGGCCAAAATATTGTCCAGCCGGGCGGATTCTTTCTTAATCACCCCGACCAGATCTTCCTGCTCACCCCCTGAGGCATTGGGCAGCAGCTTGGCAGCGGTCACGAGGGAGCCGAGGGGATTGCGGATCTCATGGGCCAGGCTGGCGGAGAACTCCCCCAGTCTGGCCAGACGATTCATCCTCTTCAAGGTCTCGGTCCGCTCCTGGACCTTTTGCTCCAACTCCTCCACCATCTGGGCCTTTTGGGCCGCCATCACGGCCCGCCAGTCCGCCCATATCCAGACCAGCGCCAGGAGCCCGAAGGCCACCATGACGAGGATGGCGTTCCTGATCTCTCGCGCCTCAAACCCTGCGGTCCAGGCGATGACCTCCCCGTAGGGAGTGCTTGTAAGAAGGAAACCGCCGTCCTTCAGGGGGAGATATACCCAGTACTTATCTCCCCGATGGAATCCACCAGGGTTGGGAGAGAGAGAAGAAAGGATATCCTGATCTCCTGGCAGGGGGGGGTATCTTTCCGCCAGGGGACGAACCTCTCTATTGTCGTTCACGAAGTAGAGGGGATCTTGAAGGGAGTATTCCCTATATCCGCCGACAGCCACATCTCGAAGCTGTACGAGTCGCCCTTGGGCAAAACCCTCCTCCGCCCTGGCCCGCAGTTCCCAAATGCTGCTGCGGGCCAGGAGCAGCACCACTACAAAAATAAATACCATTAAGGCGAGAAACCGAAGGACCCTCTTCAGGGACATGCCTTCTCCCTCCCCTATCCTTTCATCGGTCAGTTGGCCCGCATACCTTCATTCTTGGGCAGTCAAGGCCGTCTCTCTATCGTTGAGATCGGTCTTCACTCGGCCCTCCTAGTGGAGCTTATCCCTTGTGAGGAAAATTCCCTTACGATACCAGCAAACGGGGACTGGTTCAATGGGTAATGACGCGGGAAGTCAGGCATGGTGTGGAGAGGCGAATCTTTAAGGGTAAAGTCCCAATTTAGCCACTAAGAATTATGGTAATTGTGTTGTATCAATAACGTC
>Ga0307419_10000760_pt1 | contig 16594 bp, 21 predicted proteins | sample SalMarWE160230MG_2_FD_202512 | JGI IMG/M metagenome (GOLD analysis project Ga0307419, IMG submission 202512) | Salt marsh sediment microbial communities from the Plum Island Ecosystem LTER, Massachusetts, United States - WE1602-30 | ecosystem: Environmental > Aquatic > Marine > Intertidal zone... | reverse complement strand
GGCCGGTTTCATGAAATCCACCTACCGGGAGAACGTCCAGGGGCTGGCCTTCCAGCGCAACGGCCCCTGGCACTACGGCCCGCTCAACGCCGATACCCACGAGGGGGCCATCACCGATATCAACGGCCGGGGCTTTGAGTTCAATATGTCCTACGAGAGCATGAACAAGGCGCCTTACCGCTTCGGGCCGGTGCCCGATAAGCCCCACGTCCACCCCTACACCGAGTTCCTGCTCTTTATGGGGGCCGATACCGAAGACCTGAGCTACCTGGGCGCCGAGGCCGAGCTTTACATGGGCAAAGAAATGGAAAAGCACCTTATCACCCGGCCCACCATCGCCATCCAGCCCAAGGGCCACCCCCACTGCCCCCTCGTCATCACGCGGCAGGAGCGGCCCTGGATATTCTCCGTGATTCGCCCCTGGGGCTGGGGCGGCCAGGGGCCCAGCGGCTACGTGGGCGCCGGCGGCAAGGTCGAGCAGTAAAGGAGGCGAGCATGGCGGCGACGAAATACGGGCATCTGATTAAAAAGCTGGAATACCATACCGACGGCGGCGAGCACATGACCATGCCGGTGGGGGCCGACCTAAGCGACCTCGACCTGAGCTTCGCCTTCGGCTACCGGCGCGGCCTGGGGATGTGGGGCTCCGACGGCGGCGTCAAGCACGCCCACCCCTACGGCGAGGTCTTGCTCTTCAGCGGCCTGGACTACGACCGCCCCGACTACCTGGGGGCGGAAATCGAGATTGCCATGGGCGAGGACGGCAAGCCGTACGTTTTTGATAAGCCCACCATCGTCGTCCTGCCGGCGGGCTACCCGCACTGCCCGGTGGTGACGCGCCGGGTGGAAAAGCCCTTCGGCTTTCTGGCCATTTCGCTGCGCGGCGAGCACGCCATGACCGAGCCTTCGGTCGCGGCCGACCCGGAGGAGCTTATCCAGAAACTGGAGTTGCGCGACCTGCACCGCACCGAGGGCGGCAACGCCGACCTCTTCGCCTGGTGGAGCGGCAAGGATAAAGAAGGGTTCACCCTCAATTTTACCTGGGCTTTTCACACCGGCACCGGCGCCTGGCACCCGGATGACCCCCACGTGCACCCCGCCGACGAGGCGCTGCTCTTCGTCGGCGCCGACCCCGACCGCCCCGGCTATCTGGGGGCGGAAATCGAGATTGCCATGGGCAAGGAAAAGGAAATCCACGTCTTCGATACGCCCACGGTGGTCGTGGCAACCCGCGGCCTGGTGCACTGCCCGCTGATTACCCGCCGCGTGGATAGCCCCTATATGTTCAGCGCCATCTCCCTCAATACGGAGCACGCCACCAGGTGGCTGGGAGGGTCCAAGGGCAAGAACCAGCCGAAACCGCCCCGCGACTAGCGGGGTTAAGCCGGCACGTCCACCAGCAGGGTGGTGCCCTGGCCGGGTTCCGAGGTTACCTCGATGGTGCCGCCCACCAGCAGGGCGCGCTCCTGCATCCCCATCAGGCCCAGCTGGCCGCGGCGGGGCAGGTCGGCCATGCTCTCCGGCGGCCTAAATCCCTGGCCGTTATCGCGGACGGTCAGCCGGATGCGTCTGGCGTCGAATTTCACCGCCACGCTCACCGCCGTCGCCTGGGCGTGCTTGCGGACGTTGTTGAGCGCTTCCTGGAAGATGCGGAAGAGCGATAGCTCCACCTCGGCGGGGAGGCGCCGCTCCCGGCCGGTGACGGTGAAATCGGCCAGCATCCCCTCGGTGTCTTCCAGGTTGCTGGTCAGCGAGCGCAGCGCCGGTATCAGCCCCAGGTCGTCGAGCAGGGAGGGGCGCAGGTTCTGGATGAAGCGGTGCAGCGACTGGAGCCCCCGGTTGAGGTTGTTCTGGATGTCCTGCAGGCCGGAGACGTCCGCCGCGCCGAAGTCGTGGCGGCGGCGCAGCAGGTTGTCCAGCTGGCGGGAGAGCGAGCCCAGGATTTGCGCCATGTCGTCGTGGAGCTCGCGGGCGATGTACTTGCGTTCTTCCTCGTGGGCCTTGGTGACCTGCTGCAAATAGTAGCGCAGGTTATCCTCCAGCAGCTTGCGCTCGGTGATGTCCACCAGCGTCTCGATGGCCCCGATGATGGCCCCGTCCTCGTCGCGGATGGGGCTGGCGGTAAAGTGCAGCCAGCGACCCTGCCCCCCCAGCGAGGAAAAGTAGTCCTCCGCCTCGTAGGCGCCGTCGATGAGGGGCGAGGCGCGGTACTTGTTGCGGTAGTACTTCTCGTACTCGCCGACGGGCGCCCCGTCGACGATTAAGTCCGCCATGCAGGGGCGCTTCTCCGGGTAGAAGGAGCGCCAGTGGTCGCCGGTGCCGATGACTTCCTCGCTCTGCCGCCCGGAGATGGCCGCCAGGGCCGTATTCCAGTGGGTGACGACGTGCTCGCTGTTGACCACGAAGAGGGGCGTGGCCGAGCCGTTGATGATTTTAGAAAGCGTCTTTGAGCTTAGTGGCATAACAGCGCGCCGGTCTTAGAGCAGCTCCTCCAGGGTGAACCAGCCCTTCTTGAGGCCGTAGAGGACGGCCTCGGTACGGGAGCCCACCCCCAGCTTGTTGAAGATATCCCGCATGTGCCCCTCCACGGTGCGGTAGCTGAGGTGCAGCCGATCGGCGATGTCCTTGTTGGTCAGCCCCCGGGCGGCCAGCTTGATGATGTCCAGCTCGCGCCCGCTGAGGTGCTCGGCGTCCGCCTCCATGTCCGGCACCTTCTCCGGCAGCTTGAAGTAGTTCATCACCTTTTTGGCGATGGCCGGGTCGAGGACGGGCTCGCCCTTGTGGATGGCCTTGATGGCGCGCACCAGGTCGTCGCCGCTGACGCTCTTGAGCAGGTAGCCGGCGGCCCCGGCCTTGAGCAGAGCGAAGACGTACTCGTCGTCGTCGTAGGCGCTCAGGATGAGCACGCCGGTGCGGGGGTTGATGAGCTTGATTTGCCGGGTGGCCTCGATGCCGTTGAGCCTGGGCATGGCGATGTCCATGATGACCACGTCGGGTTTTAGCTCGGTCACCAGGTTGACCACCTCCTCGCCGTTGGCGGCCTCGCCGGCAATGGTCAGCCCGCTCTCGTCCTCCAGCAGGCGGCGGATACCCTGGCGGGTAATCTTGTGGTCTTCGCCCAGGATGATAGTAATATCGCCCAAATCTTGCCTCTCCCGCCTTCCATAATATCAGTAAATAGCACGTCTGTATAGACTTGACGCCATTAATAGTACTTTAGATATAGGACTACTGCGCAATAGCAATGTCAACTACACCTGTATCATTAGCGTGTTATCGGCGCCAGAATTGCACACATCACGCCGCGAAAGGCGTGATTCCCGCCCCCGAAACCGGGGTAATAACGGATGGAGCCGCCCCCCGCCGGGGGATACCCTTAATGTAGACAAGGTTACCGAGGAGGTTTCGCCCGTGGATACCGAGCTGGATTTCACCGCCCTGCAGGCCATTTTTGAAAACAACGCCGCCAAGGTGGAAGGTCTCATCGACAGCTACGCGGACAAAAAGGAGCAGCTCATCTCGCTCCTCCAGGACGTCCAGGCCGAGTTCAACTACATCCCCCAGGACGTCATCGTCAGGATAAGCCAGAAGCTGGAGCTTCCCCTCAGCCAGGTCTTTTCCGTGGCCACCTTCTTCCAGGCCTTCAGCCTCAAGCCGCGGGGACGCCACACCATTACCGTCTGCCTGGGCACAGCCTGCCACGTCAAGGGCGGCCAGCGCCTGGTGGACAAGATGGCCCGCGATTTTAACCTCCAGCCCGGCGAGACCACCGGGGACGAGCGCTTTACCCTGGAGACGGCCAACTGCCTGGGGTGCTGCGCCCTGGGCCCGGTGGTGGTGGTGGACGGGAAGTACGAGAGCCAGGTCAACCCGGAGAAGCTGGACAAAATCCTCAAGAAGTACGAATAACCAACGGGAAGGCTGAAAAATGGTAGAGCAAGTACGCAAACTGCTGGATAAGAAACTGACCGACGTCGCCGCGCTGGAGGCGCTCCGCAAGTCCCTCCAGGCCGATAAGGACGCCAGCCGCACCGTCATCTCCGTCTGCGGCGGCACCGGCTGCCGCGCCTCCGGTGCCGAGGCCGTCGTGGCGGCCTTCGCCGAGGAAATCGAGAAGCAGGAGCTGGCCGCCAAGATTGAGTTTAAAGAAACGGGCTGCCACGGTTTCTGCGAGCGCGGCCCGGTGGTGGTCATCGGCCCCAAGAAGATATTTTACCAGCGGGTGCAGCCCGAGGACGTGCCCGAAATCATCGCCGAGACCATCGTCAAGGGCGGCGTCGTCAAGCGCCTGCTCTACACCGACCCGGCCACCGACGAAGAGATTACCTACGAGCCGGACGTGCCCTTCTACCAGAGGCAGACCCGCCTCATCCTGGGGGCCAACGGCGAGATAGACCCCACCTCCATCGACCAGTACATCGCCGCCGGCGGTTACACCGCCCTGGCCAAGGTGCTGGCCGGTATGAAGCCGGAAGCCATCGTTAAAGAGATTACCGAGGCTGGGCTGAGGGGGCGGGGCGGCGGCGGTTTCCCCACCGGGCGCAAGTGGCAGTCCTGCCGCGCCGCCGAGGGCGAGGTGAAATACGTCCTCTGCAACGCCGACGAGGGCGACCCCGGCGCCTATCAGGATAGAAGTATTTTAGAAGGCAATCCCCACAGCGTCATCGAGGGGATGATTATCGGCGCCTACGCCATCGGCGCCCGCCAGGGCTACATCTACGTCCGCAACGAATACCCCCTGGCCGTGGAGCACGCCCGGGCGGCCCTGGACCAGGCCGTGGAATACGGCCTCCTCGGCGATAACATCCTGGGCACCGATTTCAGTTTCCGGATAACCATCAACAAGGGCGGCGGGGCCTTCGTCTGCGGCGAGTCCAGCGCCCTCATCGCCTCGCTGGAGGGCAAGGTCGGCGAGCCGCGCGCCAAGTACGTCCACATGTCGGAGAAGGGCCTCTGGGAGCGGCCCTCGCTCTTAAACAACGTCAAGACCTGGGCCAATGTGCCCCTCATCATCAACAAGGGCGCCGACTGGTACAGCAAGATAGGCACCAAGGGCTCTAAGGGCACCATGATATTCTCCCTGGTGGGCAAAATCAACAACTCCGGCCTGGTGGAGGTGCCCTTCGGCATCACGCTGCGGGAGATGATTTACGATATCGGCGGGGGTATTCCCAACGGCAAGAAGTTCAAGGCCGTCCAGACGGGCGGGCCTTCCGGCGGCTGCATCCCCGAGGAGTTCCTGGATACGCCGGTGGACTTTGACGAGCTGACCAAGCTGGGCTCGATGATGGGCTCCGGCGGCATGATTGTCATGGACGAGGACAACTGCATGGTGGACGTGGCCCGCTACTTCATCGAGTTCCTCAAGGGCGAGTCCTGCGGCAAGTGCACGCCCTGCCGCGAGGGGCTGGCCAAGCTCAGCGAAATCCTCAATCGCATTACCCACGGCCAGGGCGTCCCCGAAGACCTGGAGCTGATGGCCGACCTGGGCGAGGTGCTCCACGACGGCGCCCTCTGCGCCCTGGGCAAGTCGGCGGCCAACCCGGTCCTGAGCACCCTCAGGTACTTCAAGGACGAGTACCTGGCCCATATCAACGAAAAGAAATGCCCCGCCGGCGTCTGCCACGAGCTTTTAACCTTCTCCATCGACGCCGACAAGTGTACCGGCTGCGGCGTCTGCGCCCGCAACTGCTCTACCAACGCCATCAGCGGGGAGAAAAAACAGCCGCACGTAATCAACCAGGGAATGTGCATCAAGTGCGGGGTCTGCTACGACTCCTGCAAGTTCGGTGCCGTAATCAAAGTATAAATCGGGAGAATAAACAGCCTAAGGAGGCAGTTGATGACCAAGTACTGGCTCAGCAGCGAAGAATCGGTCGATGTCGTCGAGGCGGAAGACGCCAACGTGGTGCGCTTCACCGTTGATGATAAGGATGTCATGGTATCCGCCGGACAGACCATCTACGAGGCCCTCAAGCGGATGCCGGGCATCGGGGACATACCCGCCCTCTGCTACCACCCGGCGGTGCGCTCCTACGGGGCCTGCCGGCTCTGCACGGTGGAGGTCAGCGAGAACGGCGGCCAGAGCTTCCGGTTCGTGGCCTCCTGCCTCTATCCCGTCAAGGAGGGCATGGTCGTTCGGACCAACTCGGAGAAAGTGCGCAAGCTGCGCAAGGGCATTATCGAGCTTTTGCTGGCCCGCAGCCCCAATACCCAGGTAATCAAGGAGCTGGCCGCCGCCTACGGCGTGGAAAAGCCGCGCTTCTCGCTGGGGGACAACGACTGCATCCTCTGCGGGCTGTGCGTCAGGGCCTGTCAGGAAATCATCGGCCAGTCGGCCATCAGCCTGGTCAACCGCGGCATCTATAAAGAGGTCGCCGCCCCCTTCTACGCCTACGAGCTGGGCGAGGGCTGCATCGGCTGCGGTGACTGCGCCTTCGTCTGCCCCACCGGGGCCATCCGCATGGGGGCCAACGGCAAGCCGGAGCTGCCGCGGGTAAAGATACCCTACGCGGAAATCGGCGCCATGGCCGGCCAGGCCAAGACCTCCGAGGGATAATTCTTAATCTAAACGCTAAGCAAGTAAGGCACGGCCTCAGGGCCGTGCCTTGGTTTATGTCCGGCGCCGCCGATGTGGTATCATGGGGATTAGGATATCGGGGGCATTCCCCGCGGATGGAGGGACAGTGACCACGGTACCCAATCTCGACCTCTATAACCTGGTCATCTTCTACGTCGTCGCCCGGGAAAAGAGCCTCAGCTCGGCGGCGGAGAAGCTCTTTCTCACCCAGCCCGCCGTGACCTACCACATCAAGGCGCTGGAGGAATACACGCGCGTCAAGCTGCTGGAGTTCAAGAAACGCCAGGTCGTCCTGACGCCCCACGGCGAGGAGCTGTTCAGGTACGCCGAGGCCATCTACCGGCAGATGGTGGACGCCGATATGTATATCCGCGCCGCCCGGGAATCGTCGCTGCGGGCCGGTATCGCCAGCGTCTATACCGCCACCATCGGCCCGGTGGTGCAACAGATGTTTGAGGCCGAACCCGGCTTCCGGCTGACGGTGCGCAGTGGCAACGCCATGGAGATGGTGCAGGACGTGCTCGATTCCCGCCTCGACCTGGCCGTCGTCCCCGACTTTGACTACGACGCCGATAAGCTGCGCCGCACCGTGGTCTCCGCCCCGCAGCGGATTATCTGCTTCGCCGCCTATAACCAGGTCTTCGCCAAAGAGCCCCTCTCCTGGCGGGAGCTGGCCGGCTACCCCCTCATCTCCGGCCCGGAAAGCTCGGTCTTCCGCCACATGATATTCGACAAGCTCCGCAGCGTGGGGCTGGAGCCCCAGCAGCTGGCCGCCGAGGTGGACAGCGTCGACTGGTGCAAGAAGCTGGTCGAGGACGGCAAGGGCATCAGCTTCACCATCGCCGGGGACATCGACGCCCAGATTGCCCGCAAGCGGCTCAAGACGGTAGCCCTGGACGAAGACCTCTACGTGGCGGCGGTGGTCGTCATGCGCGCCGATACCTACCATAACCCCAACATCAAGCGCTTCGTCGCCCTGGTGAAGGAGGCCTTCCGGTAGCCGCCGGCCGTATCGCGTTGACGCGCCCGGGGGCGTGTGCTATCATAATTATTGGGCATATGCTCAATATGCGGAGGCAATAAGTGACCAGACCGCCCAAAAACCGCCGGGTTGCCTGCCTGCCGGCGGTAGATTTTTTTAAGCCGGCGGGCACCCCGCTGCGCTCGCTGGAGGAGGTGCGCCTCTCGGTGGAGGAGATGGAGGCCCTGCGCCTCAAAGACCTGGCCGGGCTGGAGCAGATACCGGCCGCCGCCGAGATGAACGTCTCGCGCCCCACCTTTCAGCGGGTGCTGGCCTCGGCGCGGCGCAAGGTCGCCGACGCTTTGCTCAACGGCAAGGCGGTTCGTATTGAGGGCGGCGCCTTCGAGATTGCCGGGCGGCGCTTTCGCTGCCGCGGCGGGCACGAGTGGGAGCTGCCGACGGCGGCCACCCTACCTCAAGTTTGCCCCACCTGCCGCACGCCCGATATCCAGCCGGTGCTGCCCCGGCGGGGCTGGCGCCGGGGGAGGGGCGCGTGAAGCTCATCGAAGCCATCCTGGCGACGCTGGATACGGCGGCGCCGGTGCGGGACATCCGCCAGGGGCCTTTCCAGACGGCGGTGCTGACGCGCCGCGGCGGCCTGGCCTCGACGCCCCACGAAGACGGCCCCCACCACGGCAAGGCCGCCGTCCTCGAAGCCGGGAACCTGCTAGCGCTGGATGCCGCCGCACTGGCGCGGCTGGCGCTGTCGCCACGGCCTTCGGAGGCCGCCATCGGTATGGCGACGGTCAACTCCCTCCTCGCCGTGGACGAGGGGCGCTGCGCCGAGCTTAACGCCGCCGACCTCCTCATCGCGCGGGGAAAGGGCAAAAAGGTGGCCCTGATAGGACATTTCCCCTTCGTGCCGCGGCTCAGGGAGGCCGCCGGGGAGCTCTGGGTCATCGAACTGCGCCCGCAGGCGGGCGACCGGGGAGCGGACGAGTCGGCCGAACTCATCCCCCAGGCCGACGTCGTCGGCATTACCGGCACCGCTTTAATTAATCATACCATTACGGAATTACTCGGCCTCTGCCGCCGCGACGCCTTCGTCGTCATTCTGGGGGGGACGGCGCCGCTCTCGCCCGTCCTCTTCGACTACGGCGTCGATGCCGTGTCCGGCACGCTGGTAACCGACGCCGAGACCGTCCTGCGCGGCGTGTCCCAGGGGGCGACCTTCCGCCAGCTCCAGGGCATCCGGCTGCTCACCATGACCAAGGAGCGAGACTGAGATGAGACCCGTCCTGGAAGAGGCCAGGGAGAAGCTGGCCGAGCTCGTCGCCGCCGGCAACCTCGGCGAGGAAGAGGTACAGGTCAGCGTCGGGACGCTGACCACTTACGAGGCCATCGGCGCCCCGCAACGCCGCGACTACCCCCTGCTGGAAGGCCGGGAGGTGCTCGTCGAGGCCCGGTTCCGGGGCTGCGCCGGGCAGGCCTTTACCGACCGCCCCCACGATTATACCGGCTCGCTCAACGCTATCCTCGGCCTGGATTTGAATATTAGCGAGAGCCGGGCCGTCTTTATCGCCGCGCTCAACGCCGTCATGGCGCATCTGGGGCGGGCTTCGGGCACGCGGCACTGCCGCAACGAGGAGCCGGAGGTGTGCGCCGCCGAGATTGCCCGCTACCTGAAAGACGGCTCGGAGGGGGCCCGCGTCGGCCTCATCGGGCTGCAACCGGCCATACTGGAGAGCCTGGTAGCGACCTTCGGGGCGGCCAACGTGGGCTGCACCGACCTCAATACCAATAATATCGGCCAGTCCAGGTACGGCGCCGAAATCTGGGACGGCCGCACCCGCACCGGCGAGCTGATTGCCTGGGCCGACCGGCTGCTGGTAACCAGCAGCTCCCTGGTCAACAATACCTTCGACGCCATCCGTGAGGAGGCCGCCGCCCGCAGTAAGCGGCTGGTCGTCTTCGGGGTGACCGGGGCCGGGGTGACGGCGCTGCTGGGGATGGAGCGGGTCTGTTTTCAAGCGCACTGAATTATTTATCGGGAGGGATATTATGCCAAGAGGCGATGGTACGGGGCCGCCGTCCGGCGGCGGTCAGCGGGGCGGCCGGATGGGGGGCAACCGCCCGGGGGCCGGGCCGGCGGGCAACTGCGTCTGCCCGGCCTGCGGCGCCAAGGTACCCCATCAACAGGGGACGCCCTGCTACCAGATGACCTGCCCCAAGTGCGGCGCCAAGATGGTTCGGGAATAGGAAATTACTTGTGCAGGACCTGATTGAGGAGTTCATGGCCCAGAAGCGCTTCGCCGTCATCGGGGCCACCGATAACCCGGAGAAGTACGGCCACCAGGTTATTAAAAATCTTAAAAAGCGCGGCTACGAGGTCTATCCGGTCAACCCCCGCCTGGAAACGGTGGACGGCGAGCGATGCTACGCCACCATCCGGGACGTGCCGGTGCGGGTGGACGTGGTGGACTTCGTGGTGCCGCCGCCGGCCACCGAGGCCATCCTCAAGGACTGCCTGGCGCTGGGCCTGGAGCGCATCTGGCTGCAGCCCGGCTCGGAGAGCGAGGCCGCCGTGAACTACTGCCGCGAGAACGGCCTCAAGGTCGTCCACGGCGTCTGCGTGATGATGAACTAGCGAGAGGGATAAATGGAATCATTCGAGCTTGAGCCGAGGTATTCGACCAAGGAGATACCGGGCAAGTGCCTCAAGTGCCTGGCCGAGCAGGAGCTCAACAGCTGCCTGATGCTGCTCTTGCGCGACGGCGACGACGACGAGGAAGCCCGGCGCAAGTTCGAGGCGCTGGTGGCCTTCCTGCAGGCGCCGGAGTCGCAGCGCCTGCGCGACGAGTCCGAGAGGCTGCTGGCCGAGGGGAAACGCGTCTCGGTGCGGGTTACTTTCCGCGACGACCGTCCCCGCTACGAGCTGGTGGTCGGCGAGGGCGAAGCGGGCGCCTGATAAGCCGTAACCAAGCGATTTTGGAGGATATGTCATGCCCACACGCGAGGAATTAACCGAAAGCCTGGCGGCGATACTCGTCCCCGGGGCGTCGCGCACTCTGGCGCAGCTGAACCTGGTGCGGGAGGTAACCGTAACCGGCGACAAGGCGGAGATTACTTTAGCTAACGCGGCGTTGCTGCCGGAGGCGCAGGAGTGGCTCAAGCAGCGCGTTGAGAAAGTCGCCGGGGCCCTGCCCGGTATCAAAGAAGTCAACGTCGCCTTCACCGACGCCAAGCCCAAGGAGCTCAACGAGATTGGCAACGTCATCGCCGTGATGAGCGGCAAGGGCGGCGTGGGCAAGTCGCTGGTGGCCAGCCTGACGGCGGTGGCCCTGCGGCGGCAGGGCTACGAGGTGGGCATCCTCGACGCCGATATCACCGGCCCGTCCATCCCGCGCATGTTCGGCATCAGCTCGCGCCCCTCCGGCGGCGAGACCGGCATCATGCCCGTCCCGTCGCGCTCGGGCGTGGCCGTGATGTCCATCAATTTGCTCCTCGCCAGCGAGGACGACGCCGTGGTCTGGCGCGGGCCGCTCATCGCCCGGGCCATCACCCAGTTCTGGGAGGAGGTGCTCTGGGGCAAGCTCGACTATCTCATCGTCGACCTGCCGCCCGGCACCGCCGACGCCCCGCTCACCGTGATGCAGAGCCTGCCCATCTCGGGGATGATTGCCGTCTTCACCCCGCAGGACCTGACGGCCATGGTCGTCCGCAAGGCGGTCAAGATGGCGCGGCAGATGGAGAAGAAAATTATCGGCGTGGTGGAGAACATGAGCTACCTCTACGTGGCCGAGATAGATAAGAGAATCGAGCTTTTCGGCCCCAGCCGCGGCGACGCCATGGCCAAGGACGCCGGGGCGCCCCTGCTGGGGCGGCTGCCCATCGACCCGGCCCTGGCCAAGCTCTGCGACGAGGGTAACATCGAGCGCTACGACGCGGCGGCCTTTAACGAATATACTGAAAAACTGAGCGCCGCCGTGCCGGGAGGGGACGCCAGGAAATAGCCCCCGGTCTCACTCCCCGGAGGCCAGGTACATCAAAATGGCCCCGCAGGCGGCCACGTTGAGCGATTCCGCTCTTTCTCGCGCCACGGGCAGGCCGATGCGGTAGTCGGCCAGGGCCAGAATCTCCCGCGAAAGCCCGGCGCCCTCGCTGCCCAGCGCCAGCACCATTTTATCTTTAGCTTTCAAAACCTCCGGCCCGTCCCTGCCGCCTAGTTCGGCGGCTATCAAACTGTAGCCGCGCTTCTTTAACTCTCCGGCCAGCTCAAGGTAGGCCTCCGTGCGCCGCAGCCAGACGGAGAGCACCGCCCCGGCGGTGGCCTGGACGCACTTGGGGGCGAAGGGGTCGGCGCAGCTGGCGGAGAGGATGACCCCGCTAAAACCGAAGGCGGCGGCGGTACGGATGAGCGTGCCGGCGTTGCCGGGGTCCTGGACGCCTTCCAGCAGCAGTATTTTCCCGCCGCTGGCTTTGGGGAGGGTGGGAGAATGGCTGTCCGCGGGCAGCTCCACGACGGCGGCCAGCCCCTGGGGCGTGCGCGTGCCGGCGATGGCGTCGAACTGCTTTTTGGTGAGTTGGCGCTGCGGGTAGCGGCGCAGGTAGGGCGGCGGCGCGTCCACGGCGATTATCTCCAGAATGGCGTCGTGGCGGGCGGCGGCTATCTGGGCGGCGGCCTTCTCCCCCTCGACGAGGAAGGCCCCGGCGGCGGCGCGTCCGGCCGCTTTCTTAAGCTCGCGGTACCATTTGAGGGGTTTCAACGGCTCGTCCACGGCGACTCATCTCCTCCGGCGGGCGATGAAGAGCGCGATTGTCCCCGCGGCGATGACGATGAGCGCCCAGAGGTAGCTCTGGAGGAGGGTGCGGAAGACGCTGGCGGCTACAATCAGCCCGATGATACCGGCGATAATCAGGCCGACGCCGGCACGCTGGAGGGTCTTACCGGGGCGGTCTCCGGCTTCGGAGCCATCTGCCTTGCGGTCGCGGCGGCGGGCGCCGGCGATGCGGGCAATCACCGTGGCGGCGATGGCGACGATGATGATGAGGACGATTTCCAGCCAGCCGACTCTCATAACCCTCCGCGCCGGTTTTTTAGTCCTGGAAGGGGACGATGTAGACCTTATCGCCCTCCTTGCGCCCCTTGAGCAGCTCGCAGTGCCGCAGCGTGGCGAACTGATTCTGCATATCGCGCGGCGACAGGCTGAACTTGGTCATGACCTCTTCGCCGGTGGTCTTGCCCCGGTTCTTGACGAAGGCGTAGATGGCCTGCTGGAGGTCGGTAAGCCCGGCGGTGGGGTCGGCATCGCTCTGCCGGGTACGCGTGGCGGCGTAGACGGCCCAGGGGTCGCAGGTGCGGTTGGGGCTGCGCGCGTCGAAGTAGCAGTCTTCGCAGAGCACCTGACCCAGGTGTTCGTAAGAGTCTTCGTCGCTGATGTTGCGCTGGCAGCGCTGGCATTGCATGGTCTTGGCCCGTCCCTACTATAAATAGAATCGGGCCCCGGCGTCAAACCGGAGCCCGTAGTTGGCGTGGTATCTTTCTCCGCTAGGGGCGGCGCTCACTCATTCAGGGCCTTGGCCATCTGTATCTCTTTGACCAGGTCTTTGATGGTAATGGCCGATAGCGTCAGGGGCTGCATGGTGCCCCTTGCCCCCAGCGAGGCGGCCACCCGCGCGATAACGGTGTTATTGGGGGCCTCCAGGATGTTGACAAAATCGTACTCGCCCAGCAGGGCGTACTGGGTGAGAATCTTCGCCCCCATATCCTCGACTTCCTTGTTCACTTCCCATATCCGGCTGGGGTTCTTCATAATGGTCTTTCTTCCGGCGTCGGTCAGCTTGGTCAGCATCAGATAGAACGGCATCTTTCACCCCTCCTCTAAATCAGAACTCGCCCGGGAGCCGGGTGAGTTAATGAGCTAATCTTACACCACTGCCGACCAGGTGTCAATGCTCTCCGGGTCAAGTTTTGGTTACCTTTTACCGTCTTTATTTCCCCTTGATGGCGAGCGGGATGCCGGCCACCAGCAGCAGGACGGCGTCGGCGCGGGCGGCCAGTTTCTGGTTGGCCTGGCCGAGCAGGTCGCGGTAGAGGCGGCTGGCCGGGTCGGGGGGCACCAGGCCCAGGCCGAGCTCGTTGGAGACGATGATGAAACTAGCGTCGGCGCGCTCGATGCAGGTAAGCAGGCCCTCGATTTCGCCGGCGACGGCTTGTTCCAGGGCGGCCTCATCGGCCCGGGGATAATTGCCGAAGATATTGCTGACGAGGAGGGTGATGCAGTCGATAATCACCGTTTTAGCCGCCCCGAGCTGCGGGGGAATGGTCTGGCCGAGGCCGGTGGCGGTCTCCAGCGTGCGCCAGCCGGGCGGGCGGTTCTTACGGTGCATTTCTATACGCCGTTTCATCTCCGCGTCGCCGGCTTCGGCGGTGGCCACGAAGAGGACGTCGCCGCCGGTTTTTAAGGCCATTTCCTGGGCCAGGCGGCTCTTGCCGCTGCGCGCCCCGCCCAGTATCAGCGTGAGTTTCAAATGTTTTTCCTCCGGCGGCATATTTTTGACCTCTCCCCCTGTATCCCCCTCTCCTTACGAGGCAGGATGAAGGAGAGGGGGAAGAATATAAAGAAGGGTAAACCCTTCTTAGACTACCCTTTACCCCATTCCTTTCTCCATTATCTCGTATATCCGCGGTATATCCAAACTCCCGCGCACCAGGTCGGCGAGCTTGTCGTACTCCTGGTCTTTAGACGTGGCGGCGGGGCTGCCGTTCTCTTCCAGACCCCAGTAGCGGCGCAGGTTGGCGAGGAAGAGCCGGACGAAGCCCTGGTTGTGGAAAAGTCCGTGCAGGTAAGTGCCGAGGATGGTGCCCTCCGGGTTGGCGGCGCCGTCGGCGTAGCCGGCGGGGCGGGGGGTCTCGCAAATCCGGAAGACGCCGCGCCCGTCGGGGCCGGAGGTGCGCCCCATGTGTATCTCGTAGCCGTTGAGCCTTTCGTCCTTCGTACCGGCCAGCAGGCCGCCGTCCAAAACGGGTACGGCGGCTACCTGCCGGGTGGACTTCTCCGGCTCGAATTCCGTGGCTACGTCGAGCAGGCCCAGCCCGGCGACCTCTTTTTGCGGCGATTCGACGCCGCCGGGGTCGAGGATGCGCCGGCCCAGCATCTGGTAGCCGCCGCAGATGCCCACCACCGGCGTGCCCGCCCTGGCGCGGGCCAGGATGGCATCGGCCAGCCCCGACCGGCGCAGGTAGTCCAGGTCGGCCACGGTGCTCTTGGTGCCGGGGATGATAATCAGGTGGGCGTTATTTAGCTCGGCAGGCTGCGTGACGTAGCTGACGCGGCCACCGGCTGCCTCCAGCGGGTCGAAGTCGTCGTAGTTGGAGATGCGCGGCAGGCGAATCACGGCGATGTTGAGGTCGCCGTCGCTGGCCGGGGGGCGCTCGTCCAGGTAGACCGAGTCCTCCTGGGCGAGGCGAATATTGCGGAAATAGGGGACGACCCCCAGCACCGGGCGGTGCGTGCGCTGCTCCAGAAATTCCAGGGCGTCCCCGAGGAGGCTCACGTCGCCGCGGAACTTGTTGATGATGAACCCCTTGACATAACGCCGCTCGTCCTCGTCCAGTAGCTCCAGCGTGCCCACCAGCGAGGCGAAGACGCCGCCCTTATCGATATCGCCGACGAGCAGCACCGGGGCGCCGGCCAGGCGGGCGGTGCGCATGTTGACGATTTCCCGCGCCTTGAGGTTGATTTCGGCGGGGCTGCCCGCCCCCTCGATGACGACGATGTCGTACTCCGCGCGCAGCCGCCCCAAAGCCTCCTCGACTGTTTTCAGCAGGTTGGGGGTGTATTTGTAGTAGTCCTGCGCCGAGATGGTCGTCACCGCCTTGCCCATGACGATGACCTGCGAGCCGCTGTCGGTGGTGGGCTTTAGGAGCACCGGGTTCATGTCCACGGTGGGGGCGATGCCGGCGGCCTCGGCCTGCACCACCTGCGCCCGCCCGATTTCGCCGCCGGCGGCGGTAACGTAGGAGTTGAGGGCCATGTTCTGGGCCTTGAAGGGCGCCACCTTATGGCCGTCCTGGCGGAAAATGCGGCAGAGGGCGGCCACCATGACGCTCTTGCCCGCCGAGGAGGCCGTGCCCTGTATCATCAAGGTCCTGGCCTGGGTCATAGTTTCCCTTTATATCAGGTTGGGGACTACGGTAAATATCAAAACGGCGATAATCAGCCCTATCGCCTCGCCGACCTCGTTAATCGCGCCGTAGGTATCGCCGGTCAGCCCGGCGAACTTGCGCCGGAAATACAACGCCAGCAGGGTGGCGACGAGCCATATCCCCCCGGCAATAGCCAGCCCGGCGTAAGCTAAAAGCGGCCAGAGGGCCGCCGCCGCGCCGAAAGTAATCACCGCGGCGATGGCGAACTGCGGCCAGCGCGTCGCCCGCTTGAAGGCCGTCCCCAGCCCTTCGGGACGGGCGTAGCGGAAGGCGAACAGGGCGTAGACCATCGCCCCGCGCGAGGCCGCCGGAACGATGACCAGCGTGGCCGTCATCACGCCGGCGGGGACGCTGACCAGGGCGGCGTACTTGATGAGCAGCACCACGGCAATGCCCACCACCCCGAAGGCCCCGGTGCGGCTGTCGCGCATGACCGCCCAGCGCTGCTCGGTGGTCTTGTGCCCGGCCACGCCGTCGCAGGTATCGGCCAGGCCGTCCAGGTGGAGCGCCCCGGTGGCGACGACCAGCGCCGCGATGACCAGCGCGCTGACGACGGCCGGCGGCAGGATAAGGCCCAGCAGCCAGTTTAAGAGCGCCAGCACCCCGCCGATGCCCAGCCCCACCAGCGGGAACCAGGCGGTGGCCCGCCCCAGCTGCTCCGGGGTGGCCCCGGCCTTGCCCGGCAGGGGAAGACTGGTGAGGAACCTGACGGCGGCTAAGAAACTTGCCAGTGTTATTCTCCTTCCGAGACGCCGGCCTCGGCGAAGGTGGCCATCTCGTTAAGGGTGCGGGCGGCGGCCTCGGCTATGATGATGCCCAGCGCGGCGCCGGTGCCCTCGCCCAG
>Ga0307419_10000756_pt1 | contig 16655 bp, 13 predicted proteins | sample SalMarWE160230MG_2_FD_202512 | JGI IMG/M metagenome (GOLD analysis project Ga0307419, IMG submission 202512) | Salt marsh sediment microbial communities from the Plum Island Ecosystem LTER, Massachusetts, United States - WE1602-30 | ecosystem: Environmental > Aquatic > Marine > Intertidal zone... | reverse complement strand
AATACATCTGAACCGCGTGAAGAAAGGGATCACAGGCAGGGGGGCATGACTGACTGCAGCGGGGATCATCATTTCAGCGATTTTCTTGATCCTATATCTGTAATTACTTGTTGAATCAAGATTGATTTTCACTATATTGGTGCTCAGTTTAATGTCTAACCACAGTCATCAATCATGAGTGAGAAGATCCTGAAAGCCCTGATGCAGCTTTTTGCCATCATTGCCAGGCCTGACAGCAGTAAAGACGAGAGGATCAGCGTTGTCGAATCTTTCCTCAAACGGCAGTTAAACCAGGAGATCGTGCAGGAATACCTCAAGGTATTTGAAGAATACTACATCCTGCACCAGGAAAAACAGAAGGAATCATCAACCAAACGAATTCGCAGGATATCTTCCAGTTCCGTCCGCGTTCTGAAGATCTGCACCGCCATTAACGAAGAACTTGCCCAGCCTCAGAAAATAATCGTCCTTATCCAGCTGCTTGAATTTGTGCGCTCCGACAGCGTGGAGATAAGCGAGCAGGAAATGGAATTCATCACGACCGTCGCGGAAACATTCAACATACCGGAGGAAGAATACGAGCAGATCCGCGATTTCGTCCTGTTCTCATTTGAGGAAGTCCCCCATTCCGAAGAGATCATGCTGATCGACGGGAACAGGGACTTCAAAAATAAAGCCACCAAGCACCTGTACGTTGAAAATATACAGGGACAGGTAAGGGTCCTCCATGTACCGAGCACAAGGCTTTATTTCATCCGCTACATGGGCGAAAGCGAGATGACCATGAACAGCCAGCTGATCCAGGAGGACAAGGTCTATGCCCTGAACAACGGTTCCTCGATCAAAAGCCAGCAGATCAAACCCATTTATTACGGGGATATTGTCAGCCGCTTCCAGCTGGACAAGATAAAGGACCGGATCACCTTCGAGGTAAGGGATGTGGAATACCGGTTCAAGAGCGGGAAAACGGGACTGCACAAGCTCAGCTTCACGGAAGAGTCCGGGCGCCTTATCGGCATCATGGGAGCCAGCGGGGCGGGCAAATCCACCCTGCTGAACGTACTGAACGGCTCTTCTCCTCCAACATCGGGACAGGTGCTCATAAACGGGGTGGATATTTTCAGGGATAAGGAAAAGATCGAAGGGACTATCGGGCACGTTTCGCAGGATGACCTGCTGATCGAGGAACTATCGGTATACCAGAACCTGTACTACAACGCCAAGCTCTGCTTCGACAATTACACGGAGGAACAGATCGTGGAAACGGTAAACCGGACGCTCGAGAACCTGGGATTGTATGAGATCCGGAACATCCAGGTCGGGAGTCCCCTGAACAAAAAGATCAGCGGGGGACAGAGAAAACGCCTCAACATTGCCCTCGAACTGATCCGGGAACCTGCCGTACTGTTCCTTGACGAACCCACCTCGGGATTGTCCTCAAGGGATTCGGAGAACATCATGGACCTGCTGAAGGAACTGGCCCTGAAAGGAGCACTGGTATTCGTGGTCATCCACCAGCCTTCCTCCGACATATTCAAGATGTTCGACAATATGATCATCCTGGATACGGGCGGATGGCTGATTTACGACGGGGACCCGATCGAGTCCATCATCTATTTCAAGGAAAAGATCCACCATGCCAACTGGAACGAAAGCGAATGCCACGTTTGCGGTAACGTCAACCCGGAACAGATCTTCAACATCGTGGAATCAAACGTGCTGGACGAATACGGCAAAACGACCAAAATCAGGAAGATCTCGCCCAGCGAGTGGCACGGCCATTACCAGCAGGAAGGGGGCAGTAACGACCGGAAAGTTGAAAAACACAAGACGATCCCGCAGATCTCGTTCAAAATCCCCAACAAACTGAAGCAGTTCCTGATCTTCGTAAAAAGGGATGTACTCTCCAAACTGGCCAATACCCAGTACATGATGATCAATTTCCTTGAAGCACCGGTGCTTGCCCTGGGACTTGCTTACATCATCAAATATTACAATGTGAACGTCACCAATGTTCACGGGTATACCCTGGAGGGCAATTCCAATCTGCCGGTCTATATTTTCATGTCGGTGATCGTGGCCATTTTCATGGGACTGACAGTGAGTGCGGAGGAAATCATCAAGGACCGGAAGATCAAGACAAGGGAATCCTTCCTGAACCTGGGCTGGTCCTCCTACCTGATGTCAAAGGTCGCGGTGCTGATGGCCATCTCAGCCATACAGGCCTTCACGTTTGTGATCATCGGGAACACCATCATGGAGATCAAAGGAATGTACTGGCAGTACTGGCTGGTCCTGTTCTCTGCATGGGTATCCTCGAACCTGATGGGCCTGGTGATCTCCGACAGCTTCAAGACCGTGGTAACCATTTACATCCTGATCCCCTTCCTGGTCATTCCCCAGATCCTCCTGAGCGGGATCATCGTCAAATACGAGAACATCAATCCCAAGATCGCGTCGCCGACCAGCATCCCCTGGTACGGGGAGATCATCACGGCACGCTGGGCCTACGAGGCCCTTGCCACCTACGAGTTCATCAACAACGATTTCCAGTCCCAGTTCTATCCCTACGATAAGGCGATGAGCGAGGCAGCTTTCCGCAGGGATTACTGGTGCACGGACCTGACGAACAAACTGAATTACATCGGGCGGCATGCGAATGAAGAAGAAAACGCCGCAACGGTCAGACAGAACCTCCGGATCGTACGTAATGAGATCCAGGCCGAACTTAAGCACAACCCCATGATCCCCTTTGACCGGCTGGATGATCTTACACCCGAAAAGGTATCCCCGGAAGTGGTGAATGCAGCCCTGGATTACGTTGACAACATCAAGCGGTACAACATCAAGCTCTACAACAAGGCAAATTCAGAGAAGGACAAACTTACCAATGAGCTGCAGAAGGATGAGGCTTCCTCGGCCGCCTATTTCAAAACCAAGCAGGAACACAACAATGAGGCCCTGGAGGATTTTGTAAAGAACCGCAGCTCCAGCCGCATCGAATCCATCATGCAGTACAGGGACCGGCTGTACCAGAAAAGCAATCCTATCTACCTTGACCCGACCCAGAAATTCATAAAGGCCCAGTTCTATGCTCCACGGAAACAGATATTCGGTCAATATTACAGCACATTTGCAATCAACATCCTGGTGATCTGGGTGATGACCATCGCCCTTTACGTTGTACTGTATTACAGGCTGCTGAAGAAACTCCTTGACTTCTTCGAGGAGCTGAGCCAAAAATTCCAGCGCAGCGAACAGGATTAGGATCTCCGAAAAAAGGGACCCACTCATTGAGAAGGTCCCTTTTATGGTTCCAGAATTCTTTTTTGCCTATTCCACGATCTCGATCATTTTGAAGGGGACCCGGATGATGGATTCATAATCCTCCCCGGCCTCCAGCATATCTTCATCATCTTCCTCGTAATACCAGTTGATGATCACTTCATTCTTGGCCTTGTGGATGGCTTCAAGCTTCTTGAAGACGTCCAGTATGCATTTGGATGAACTTGTATTGAAATATTCCAGCTGCACATTCACCGTTGTCTTGTCCATCGGACCTTTTGCGTATTCCTCTAGCCAGTCAACCAACGGCTTGTAAAATTCAATTGAGTTCTCGGGGATCGACCGACCTTTAATTTCAATGTTTCCAGTTGCAGCATCAAATTTTACACTGGGTGTTTTCGGTGTTCCTTCGATTGAAATTGGTTCCATACGCTCTCTTATTAGGTTTTTAATTTAATTTTCTTCGTTTATGAAAACGTCCAGGTTAAAGAAATAATAGTCATCCTGATAGTGCTGGAACGTGTATTCAAGTTTATTGCCCGTTTTCCTCGCAATGTCCACAAGGCCGAGCCCACCCCCTCCCTTTGCGGAAAGTTTCTGGTGATTCAGGATGAACTTGTACATATCCTTTAACTCATCTTTGGATAAAGAGTTGATCTTGTCGATTTTGTCCTTGAGAAACTTTATTTTCTCGGAGGTGATGAAGTTGCCGGTTGAGATTTTATAGGCCTCCTTCTCACGGGAGACCACCAGGATCCCGAACTTTGATTCAAAATCATTCTTCAGGTGTTCCGGAAGTTCCTCAACGTGATGGTAAAGATTCTGAAGGCTTTCGACCAGTACATTATAGACCTTTTTCCTGACCTTGGCCTGCTCATCCGCGCTCTCCATCTTTTCCTCGATCTCTTCCAGGATATTATTGATAAGGTCAGTCGTTACGCTTCCCTTAAATGCAACCAGAACATCTCCACCATTCAACTTAGAATAATACTCATGAACATCAAAGCTCATCTGCGGGGTTCCTTAATTATTCTCTAAAATAAAATTACGAAAATTAATCTGCTCAGCAAATATATAAAAAAATCCTACTTCTCAAAAAATTAGGTTATCAGCCAGATACAAAGATTTCTCATAACAAGAAACCGGCTGATGAAGCTATCGGATGTCAAGTTAAGTAAAATTTTCATTAATCGTTCTTTGTCTTATTAACAATTTTCCGGGTGCCCTCATAAAGGTCATAGTAATGGTATTTGCAGTGGATCGGGCCGTTATACAGGCTTAATTTTTTGCCTGTCCGCAGACCAAGATTTTTCAGGGCCTCCGGATTGCCGCTCAGGATCCAGGCCCGGAATCCCGTAAACTTCTTTTTCAGGGTATCGCCGATGCTGTGGTAAAGTTCCCCGAGCCCGGTTGCTTCCATGCGTTCGCCGTATGGCGGGTTAATGATGATGATCCCCTCACGCAATCCCGTTTCCCATGATTCAAATGCCGTTTTCTGCAGTGCCACCTTTCCGAGCAATCCGGCTCCTGCAAGGTTCTGCTGGGCTGCCTGGACAGCAGCGCCGGCGTGATCGCAGGCCAGTATGCGGAACTCCCCGTGCGGTTCAAGGTACTTTTCCCGGCGGATCGATTCAAAAAGCGCCGGGTCGTATTCCCTCCATCTCTGGAAGCCGAAACCGCTTCGGAAATACCCGCCGGGCAGTCCCCTTGCGATCATGCCTGCTTCAATGCACAGGGTCCCCGATCCGCACATCGGGTTCAGGAATGCCTCTTCCGGGCTCCATCCCGTCAGCAGGATCATGCCTGCCGCAAGGACCTCGTTCAGGGGAGCCAGGTAGGGCTGTGTCCGGTAGCCCCGTTTATGCAGCGATTCTCCTGAACTGTCAAGCGATACGGAGCAATGTGTATCGTTCAGGTGGATGTGAATCCGGACATCCGGGTTTTTAATGTCAACGGAGGGCCTCCGGCCGGTCCGGTCCCTGAACCGGTCCACGATCCCGTCCTTCACCCGCTGGGACAGGAATCCGGAGTGCCTGTAACGTTTGCTCAGAAGCACTGTATCCACGGAGATCGTGTTCCGCGTGTCCAGGTATCGTTCCCACTCCATGGCCCTGATTCCCCGGTATACCTCGTCTTCGCTCCGGGCCGGAAAGGAATTCAGGGACTTCAGGATGCGAAGGGCCGTCCTGAGATGGTAATTGGCACGGTACATCATGGCCGCGTCCCCGTCAAAGGATACGGCCCTGTTGTGTGCCCGGACGGATCCGGCTCCCAGGGCTTCCAGTTCTCCCGCGAGCACATTTTCCAGACCGAACAGGGTGGTTGCCAGGTATTGTTTCATGTTCACGTGTTTTCAATTTGCGGAAAGTGCCTCAGGACCGCCATGCGTGCATTTTCGAAGCGTTCGTTCCCCGTTCCCCTGATGACTTCAAAGGGCCTGCCAAGCGCCTCGATTTCCTCCCTGTACCGGTTGAAAAGGTATTCGCGCCGGGCTCCAGGGTTTTCCCTGACGGGGTCGGCGATCCATTCAAGGTCATGGTAGCAGAGCAGGAACAGGTCGATTTCAGATTCCCGGAGCTTCTCATCGATCCAGCCCGGCCTTGTGCCGAACACTTCCATGAACCAGACCTTGGTAATGACCAGGTAGGTATCCAGGAAAATGCATCCTCCCCCTATATTTTCGGTTTCCCTGAACTGCCTTTCCTGGACCGCGGCAATGTGTTCCACGTCGGACCAGGTATACCGCCTGTCAAGCCTTTCCACATAGCTGCGTGCGTATTCCGGGATGCAGGTGCCCCCGAAGGTCCCGGCCAGAAACATGGCAAGTTCCGTTTTCCCGGTTGATTCCGGTCCCGTTACAACGATCTTAAACGGCGGCTGCTTCATCCTGGTAAAGGTCTTTTTTCCATTGGAAGTATCCAATGATCGCGATCAGGGCATAAATGACATAAAGCAGGCAGCTGGGGTACAGTCCCTTGTAAAAATACAGCGCGGCTGCCACCGTGTCCACCACGATCCAGACCAGCCAGTGCTCCAGAATTTTCCTTGCCAGCATCCAGGTTGCCACGATGCTTGCCGCGGTGGTGAACCCGTCTCCCCACGGCACATCGGAGTCGGTCAGGTACACCAGCACTGCCACGATTCCAAGAAACAGGGCCAGGCCGGTACCGCTCAGTGCCCATACCTGGCGCAGCGAAACCTTTCTGACCGGGAGTTTCTGTCCACCCGGTTCCCTGCTGCTGCCACGGAGCCAGTATATCCAGCCGTAGATGCTGATGCCCAGGTAATAGACCTGGAGTCCCATGTCCGCATAAAACTTGCTGCTGAAAAAGATCCAGATAAACAGTGCGGAGGAGAGGATCCCGAAGGGCCAGAGCCAGATGATCTGGCGGACTGAAAAATAAAGATAGACCAAGCTTGTCAGAACCCCGAGTACCTCAATATAGTTCTCGCTTAACCAGTGGTACAACATTTAATTCTTTTGCTGCAGAAGTGCCTGGTAGATCCCCTGCCCGTCAAGCACTTCCATTGCCTTCATCACGCTGGGATTCTCCTGGTTCGCGATCTCGTACGACTCGGATGTCGTCCACAGGTCACGGGCGATGTATGCTTTCATCATCATCCGCATATGCTCCCTGGATACTCCGAAGTCCCCCGCATCGAACGGCAGGTCCTGTTCCGCGGCATAGGTGGTCAGTTCATCCAGCATCTGGTCCGACACCTGGAATTCATCCCGGAATTTACTGAATTCGGGGTATCTGGCATGGATCTCATCCCTGTGCTCATCCACGTATGAAAGCACGAAGAAATTCAGGATCCCCCGGTTGACCAGTTTGTTGTAGTAGTCTGATATGTAGCTGGTGTCGAGTGGCACAAAATAATCGGGCATGATGCCGCCACCCCCGTAGACCGGCCTGTGGCTCACCAGGGTACTGTACTTCTGTGAAACCGGGAAATGGATGCTGTCCCCGTTTGTGAGTTCACCGCTGTTGTACCGGTTGATCAGGTCTCTCGAATATTCATCAAACCCTTCATCGTAAGGCTTTTGAATGAGCCTTCCGGTGGGGGTGTAGTACCTTGCTATGGTGAGCCTAATCATGGAGCTGTCGATCAGCAGCATCGGGTTCTGTACAAGTCCCTTTCCGAACGACCTCCTGCCCACGATCACGGCACGGTCCCAGTCCTGCAGCGCACCCGCCACGATTTCGCTGGCCGAAGCTGAGCCCTGGTCAATGATCACGACCAGCCGGCCCTCCTCGAAATCCCCCCTGGAGGAGGCTAAATAATTGCGTTTGGGACTGGATTTCCCTTCCGTATAGACGATGAGTTTCCTCTCATCGAGGAACTGGTCCGCGAGTTTTATGGCCACATCCATATACCCTCCGCCGTTCCCGGAGAGGTCAAGGATCAGGTCCTTCATGCCCTGTGCGCGCAGTCCCGCCTCTGCCTCCTGGAACTCATCCATTGTGGTGAAGGAAAAGCGGTTGAGTTTTATGTAGCCGATGCCTTCCCCGATCATGTAGGAGGCATCCAGGCTGTAGATGGGAATCTTGTCGCGTGTGATGGTAAAGTCCAGCAATCCCGGGACTTTCCTGCGAAGCACCGATACGGTCACCCGGGTTCCCTTGGTCCCCCTGAGTTTGGCATAGACATCCGAATTCGTGATGCCGATCCCTGCCACATTCCTGCCTTCGATCAGCACGATCCTGTCCCCCGCCTGTATCCCGACCCGCTCGGACGGTCCTCCCGGCACCGGGTTTATGACAAATATGGTATCGTCCAGGATGTTGAAACTGATGCCGATGCCTTCAAAATTACCCTGCAGGGGCTCGGACATGGCCTTGACCTCTTCGCTGTTCAGGTAGGTCGAATGCGGATCCAGTGTCTCAAGCATCTCCCGGATGGCCGTCTCAACCAGCTCCGACTGGTTAACGCTGTCGACGTAGTACTTGCCGATCCAGTTCAGTGCCTGGCTGAATTTAAGGGATTCATCATTGAATACCTGGGCATTCAGTCCGGCCGGTATCAACAGGGCCAGCAGGCACGCCAGTCCCCCGATGCGGGATGCCGGTGCCCCGATGCGGGATAGATATTTCATCGTTTTTCCTCCGAATAACAGATAAGGATGCAAATATATTAAAAAACCCTTGCTATTCCCATTCTATGGTTGCCGGGGGTTTCGAACTGATGTCATAGACCACCCGGTTGATGCCGCTGACCTTATTGATGATGTCGTTGGAGACCCGTGCAAGAAAATCGTACGGCAGTTTGGCCCAGTCCGCTGTCATGCCGTCCGTGGAGGTCACGGCCCTGAGGGCCACGGCCTTTTCATAAGTCCTCTCATCCCCCATGACGCCGACGGATCTTACCGGGAGCAGGATCACACCGGCCTGCCAGACCTCATCGTAGAGTCCCGTTTCGATCAGTCCCCCTATAAAAATATCATCGGCCTCCTGGAGCATCCTTACCTTGTCCTCCGTGATCTCCCCCAGGATCCGGACGGCAAGTCCGGGTCCCGGGAAAGGATGCCGGTGAAGGATGACCGGGTCGAGTCCCAGAGCCTTCCCCACCCTCCTGACCTCATCCTTGAACAGGAGTTTCAGGGGCTCAATGATCTTCAGGTTCATGGTCTCGGGAAGTCCCCCTACGTTATGATGTGACTTGATCTTGGCAGAGGGACCGTTCACCGAGACCGATTCGATGACGTCAGGATAGATGGTTCCCTGGGCCAGCCATTTCACGTCCCTGAGTTTCCCGGCCTCAGCTTCGAAAACCTCTATAAAGTTCTTTCCTATGCTCTTTCTTTTCAGCTCGGGATCGGATATCCCGGCAAGATCGTCCAGGAATTTGACCCTGGCATCCACCCCGATCACGTTCAGTCCCAATTTCCGGTACGTTTGCAGGACCGTTTCAAACTCATTCTTGCGCAGCAGTCCGTTGTCGACGAAAATGCTGGTCAGGCGGTTACCGATGGCCCGGTGGAGCAGCATGGCGGCAACCGATGAATCCACCCCCCCCGAGAGTCCCAGTACAACACGGTCTCCTCCCAGCTTTTCCCGTAGTTCGCCCACGGTTGCATCTACGAAGGAATCCGGGGTCCAGTCCATCAAGCACCCGCAGATGTCCTCCAGGAAATTCCTGAGGATCTGCTTTCCGTCGGTGGTATGGTATACCTCGGGATGGAACTGCAGGCCGAATGTGGGTTCGCCCTCCGCCTGAAAGGCCCCCACCTCGATGTCGCCCGTGCTGCAGATGCCCCTGTAATGGCCGGGAAGTTTCATGATGGTATCCCCGTGTGACATCCAGACCTGTGAACCGGGACTCATCCCTTTCATCAGGGGTGATCCGGCATCAACAAAGGACAGGTTAGCCCGGCCGTATTCACGGCTGGCGGAAGGCCGGACCTCTCCGCCGTTGGCCTTGGCCAGGTACTGGGCGCCGTAACAGATGCCGAGCATGGGGAGCCTTCCCTGTATGGCACCGAGATCAGGAATGGGTGCATCCTTGTCCCTTACCGAAGAGGGACTTCCGGAAAGGATGATCCCGCGGACCTTCGGGCCTATCTGCGGGATCCTGTTGTAGGGATGGATCTCACAGTAGACGCTAAGCTCCCTGACCCGCCTGGCTATCAGCTGGGTATACTGCGAGCCAAAATCAAGGATATAGATGGTTTCATGCTTCATTCGTCGATCCGTTTGAAGGGCAAAGATAATCAATTAATCCACCTCAAAAACGTCCCCGTCATTAACGGCAACAGTGTCCGGGAACACTTGCTTCGCTTCCGATTCGAAATCGGAAATATGCTTGTACCGGGAAGAAAAATGCCCGATCAGCAGTTTCCCCGCACCGGCCGACCTGGCCAGTTCCGCCGCCTGCCTGGCAGTGCTGTGAAAGGTCTCATGGGCGAGTTTCGCATCCTCCTCCAGGAAGGTCGATTCATGGTAAAGCATGTCAACCTCACGGATAAGCGGAACAATGTCCGGGTTGGGACGGGTATCGGAGCAGTAGGCATAGGCCCTTGGCTTCGCGGGGGGAAGGGTCAGTTCTTCATTCGGTATAACGTTTCCGTCAGGCAGGACCAGGTCCGCCCCTTTCTTGATCTCGACAATTTGTTTTATTGGGATCCCGTAATGTGCGATCTTCTCCTTGAGGATGTTCCGCTCCCTGGGCTTTTCCCGGAAAAGGAAGCCGCAGGTCGGGATCCGGTGTATCATTGGCAGGCTCCAGATCTCGAGGTTCTTATCCTCGTATACGAGGGCAGACCTGCGGCACTGGATATGGTGGAAGGCCAGGTCATACCCGAGGTCGCCCTGGTAGTACCTCATATGGTCGAGCAGCATTTCCTCCAGCATGTCCGGTCCATGTATATGCAGCGTTTCCTCCCTTCCCAGGAGGTTGAAGGAGGACAGCAGTCCGAACAGCCCGAAGGTATGGTCCCCGTGGAGATGGGAAATCAGGATGTGGTTGATTTTACCCAGCCTTACCCGGTATTTGCGCAGCTGCATCTGGGTTCCTTCCCCGCAGTCGATTAAAAAAAACCGCTCATTCGCATTGAGCAAATGAGCGGTCGGAAATCGGTCAGATGTGGGCAAGGCAGAACTGCTTCCCAGTATAGTCACACTGAATGACACCGCCGGTAACTTATTCGGCGGACTTGATCAGTTCTTCCCCTTCCTCAACTGTATTGGTAATGTTCAAAACCGTGTCCAGCTGGGAAATTGTAATCAGTCTTTCAACGGCCTCATTCAATCCGGTGAGGACAAAGGTGCCGTTTGCATTCTTGCAAAGACGATTGGCAACAAGAATAGCACTCAGACCGGATGAATCACAGTAACGCACTTTATCAAGGTCGAGTACAATGTTTTTCTCACCGTTTCCCGAAACCAGCACGAGTTCAGACTTAAGCGTCGGAGCAATGTGGGTATCCAGTTTTTCCTCCAACACCTTGATCAGTGTGTAGCTGTCCAGTTTATCGATCTTGAATTCCATATGCAGAAAATTTAATAGTAGGCTACTTTTCTTTCGGAGAGTTCTCCTTCGCCCTGCTCTTCTTCTGCTTTTCCTCCATTTCTGTTTTCAGGGCCGCGAGTTCCGAGATATCCCCCAGCGTGGTCTTTTCCAGACTGCTCTTGAGCTTTCTTGAGGCACGCTTGGTATCGGATTCCGCTGTCCTTTTCTGCTTGTCCTCTGTCCTCTTCTGCTTCTCATCAAAGGTGCGGGTATGCGACAGGACGATGCGTTTGGCAGATTTGTTGAATTCGATGACTTTGAAATCAAGTTTTTCATCTGCCTTGATCTGCGAACCGTCTTCCTTGGTCATGTGCTTCTGTGAAACGAAGCCTTCAACCCCGTAAGGAAGTGCGATCACCGCGCCTTTGTCAACAACTTCAAGGACCGTGCCTTCGTGTACGGAACCCTGTGTAAACACCGTCTCAAATACATCCCACGGATTCTCCTCCAGCTGCTTGTGACCCAGGCTGAGACGCCTGTTCTCCTTGTCTATTTCCAGGACCACCACCTCGATCTGCTCCCCGATGGCTGTAAATTCAGCCGGGTGCTTGATTTTCTTGGTCCAGGAGAGATCAGAAATATGGATCAATCCGTCAACACCTTCCTCTATTTCAACGAACACTCCGAAGTTAGTAAAGTTACGAACTTTTGCATTATGTTTCGTGCCGACGGTATACTTTTCTTCAATTTTTTCCCATGGATCGGGCTTCAGTTGTTTCATGCCGAGGGACATCTTCCGTTCTTCCCTGTCCAGCGTGAGGATAACGGCATCCACTTCGTCCCCGACGTTGAGGAATTCCTGTGCGCTGCGCAGGTGCTGCGACCATGACATTTCTGAAACATGGATCAGGCCTTCCACGCCCGGGGCAATTTCCACGAAGGCCCCGTAATCGGCCATGACGACCACCTTTCCCTTTACTTTGTCACCTACCTGGAGCTTCTCGTCAAGGGAATCCCATGGGTGCGGTGTGAGCTGTTTGAGTCCCAGGGCAATCCTCTTCTTATCATCGTCAAAATCCAGTATCACTACGTTGAGTTTCTGGTCAAGCTGGAGGATTTCCTCCGGGTGGTTCACCCTTCCCCAGGAAAGGTCCGTGATGTGGATCAATCCGTCCACACCGCCCAGGTCAATGAATACCCCGTAGGAAGTGATGTTCTTGACCGTGCCTTCGAGCACCTGTCCTTTTTCCAGCTTGGCAATGATCTCCTTTTTCTGCTGTTCAAGCTCGGCCTCGATCAGGGCCTTGTGGGATACGACCACGTTCTTGAACTCATGGTTTATCTTCACTACCTTGAACTCCATGGTCTTGCCCACATAAGCGTCGTAATCCCGTATGGGTTTCACATCGATCTGTGATCCGGGAAGGAATGCCTCGATCCCGAATACATCCACGATCATGCCGCCCTTGGTGCGGCATTTGATGTATCCCTTGATGATCTCATCTTTGTCCAGCGCGGCATTGACGCGGTCCCACGACCTCATAGCGCGGGCTTTCTTATGCGACAATACCAGCTGGCCTTTCTTGTCCTCCTGGCTCTCCACGTAAACCTCGACGGTATCCCCGGTCTTCAGCTCGGGATTGTACCTGAATTCGTTCAGGCTGACAACACCCTCGGATTTGTAGCCGATGTTGATGACCACTTCCCTCTTGTTCATGGAAATGACGGTACCGTCAATGACTTCTGCCTCGGCAATGGTGGAAAGGGTTTCGTCGTACATGGACTCAAATTTGGCCCTCTCATCATTGGCGGTCTTGTCCGCCTTCTTCCCGAAACTGTCCCAGTCAAAATCCCCTGCAGTATCCCCGTGTTCGGCGATCGCAAGGGCTCCGGCATCTTCCGTTTGTTCTGCGGCCGGTTCGGCTTCAGATTCAGCTTCGGCTTTGGTTTCTTCAACCTTCACCCTGGCCCTGGCCTTTTCTCTGGTTACGGGTTCTTTTTCGGCTTTCGCCTCGGTTTTGGGTTCTTCTTCGGTTTTGGTTTCTTCTTCGGCTTGGACTTCAGAATTTACTTTTTCAGCCTCCGCCTCAGTTTTGGTTTCTTCTTCGACTTGGACTTCAGAATCTACTTTTTCAGCCTCCGCCTCGGTTTTGGGTTCTTCTTCGGCTGCCACTTCTGCAACAGCTTCATCTTTTGCACCGGATTCAATGGTTTCCGGAGTTTCCGGAGTTTCCGATGCCTCGGCGAGTGTTTCCATCCCGGGATCAGTCACAGCAGTTGTTTCTGAGGTTCCGGCTTCCGGGGATGCAACTTCCTGGGATGTAGCTTCCTGCTCTTCAGGCTCTGCCTTCTTTGCAGAAGTTTTTTTCTTCTCAACACGTTCAGGATTCTCCACTACCTCATCCCTGGTGTTCTTGCTTTCTTCATTCATTTAACAAAATAATTAATAATTAATAAGTTAGACATTATTTATAGGAAATTGAGGTGCAAAAATAAGACATTATTCTCAATTGCACCAATCTTCGATCAAAATTTGCCGGAAATATATAACTTTAGCACCCTGTTTAAAACCTTACAAATACTTAAGCGCCCAGCAATATGAAAATCACAGTAGTCGGAACGGGGTACGTGGGACTGGTCTCGGGAACCTGCTTTGCGGAGACGGGACTGGATGTGGTCTGTCTCGATATCGACCGGAAAAAAATCGAGAATCTCAGGAAGGGGATCGTGCCGATTTATGAACCGGGACTTGAACGCCTGATCGAACGGAATACGGAATTCGGCAGGCTGAATTTCACAACGGACTACAGGGAGGCGATCAAAGACTCCGAAGCCGTTTTTATCGCTGTGGGGACCCCTCCGGGAGAGGACGGAAGCGCAGACCTCAAGCACGTGCTGAAAGTTGCCTCGGAGGTCGGGCGGATCATGGAGGATTACCTGCTCATTGCCACGAAAAGCACCGTCCCCGTCGGAACAGCTGAAAAGATCAGGGCCGCGGTACAGGCGGAACTCAATAAAAGGAAAGCATCCATCCCCTTTGATGTTGCCTCGAATCCGGAGTTCCTGAAGGAAGGAAATGCCATCGACGATTTCCTTAAACCCGACCGCATCATTATCGGGACCGATTCTTCCCGGGCCGAAAAGATCATGAAAAGGCTCTACAAGCCCTTCCTCCTGAACGGGCACCCGCTGATCTTCATGGACATTCCATCGGCAGAGATGACCAAGTATGCAGCCAACGCCATGCTGGCCACCAAGATCAGTTTCATCAACGACATCGCAAACCTCTGTGAACGTACCGGAGCCGATGTCAACCTTGTCCGCCTTGGCATAGGCAGTGACAGCCGGATCGGGAACAAATTCATCTATGCCGGCGTTGGTTACGGCGGATCCTGCTTCCCCAAGGATATCAAGGCCCTGATCCGGACCGGCCATGAGTTCGGATACCCGATGCGGATACTCCAGGCCGTCGAGGAGGTCAACCAGGACCAGAAAGCCGTCCTGATCGGAAAGATCCTGGAGCATTTCAGTAAGGGACTGAAGGGAAAGACCTTTTCCATATGGGGACTCTCCTTCAAGCCCAATACGGATGATACACGGGAAGCTCCTGCCTCGATTATCATCAGCGAGCTCCTGAGATCGGGATGTTCGGTAAAGGCTTACGACCCCGTGGCTATTGATGAATTCAGGAAGAACTTTGGCGACGGGATCGAATATACGAAGGACCGGTACGAGGCCCTGATCGATTCGGATGGCCTGATCCTGGTGACCGAATGGTCGGAGTTCAGGATCCTGAACTACCCGGTCATGAAAAAACTGATGAAGGAAAAGGTCGTGTTTGACGGCAGGAACATTTACGATCCGGCTGAGCTGGAAGAGAACGGTTTCGTATATTACGGCATCGGGAGAAAACCCTCCGCGTCGGAGGCCTGAGACCGGCCGGTGCCGATGCAGGACTTGCCTGAAGGAAAATATTTGGATTGAATGAAGCGGATACTTGTAACGGGAGGGGCCGGGTTTATCGGCTCACATTTATGCGAAAGGTTGCTTGAAAGCGGACACGAGGTGGTCTGCCTGGATAATTATTTCACGGGGACGAAAAAGAATATCATCCACCTGCTGGATCACCCCTATTTCGAACTGATCAGGCACGACATCACCATGCCTTTTTACATGGAGGTCGATGAGATCTATAACCTGGCCTGCCCGGCTTCACCCGTGCATTACCAGTATAACGCCATCAAGACCATAAAGACCTCGGTCCAGGGGACCATCCATATGCTGGGACTCGCAAAGAGGGTAAGGGCAAGGATCCTCCAGGCTTCCACGAGCGAAGTCTACGGCGACCCGGGGGTGCATCCCCAGCCCGAAGAATACTGGGGGAATGTGAACCCCATAGGGATCCGTTCCTGCTACGATGAAGGCAAACGATGCGCCGAGACCCTCTGCATGGACTACCACCGGCAGAATAATGTCAGGATCAAGATCGTCAGGATCTTCAATACCTACGGGCCGAAAATGCATCCCAGCGACGGCCGTGTGGTCTCGAATTTCATTGTCCAGGCCCTGCAAAACCGGGACATCACCCTTTATGGCGATGGCTCGCAATCACGCAGCTTCCAGTACGTGGATGACCTGCTCGACGGAATGATCCGGATGATGGATACGGATGATGGCATTACCGGCCCGGTGAACCTGGGCAATCCCCGGGAATTTACCATCCGCGAGCTGGCCGAACTGATCCTGAAAATGACGGGCAGCAAATCGAATATCATCAGGCTGCCCCTGCCCCAGGACGACCCGGTGCAGCGAAAACCGGACATCACCCTGGCAAAGAAGCTACTGGACGGCTGGACCCCGTCCGTATCACTGGAAGAGGGACTCGAAAGGACCATCGATTATTTTAAAAAGGAACTGAAAAACTGAACAAACGATCACCATGAAAGGAATCATCCTGGCCGGAGGCTCCGGCACCCGCCTCTACCCCCTGACCAAAAGCATATCGAAACAGATCATCCCGGTCTATGACAAGCCGATGATCTATTACCCCCTTTCCGTGCTGATGCTGGCGGGAATAAGGGAGATACTGATCATATCCACCCCTCAGGATATTCATCTTTACCGGGACCTTCTCGGCGACGGGGAACAACTGGGACTGAAACTTGCCTACGAAGTGCAGCCCTCGCCCGACGGACTGGCCCAGGCTTTTTTAATCGGTGAGAAATTTGTGGGAAAAGATCCCGCCTGCCTGATCCTTGGCGACAACATCTTCTACGGGCATGGCTTCGGAAAGGTCCTGATGGAAACATCCGCATTGCAAGATGGGGCGGTCGTATTCGGCTATTACGTGACCGACCCCCAGAGGTACGGTGTAGTGGACTTCGATGTACAGGGAAAGGTCCTCAGCATAGAGGAAAAGC
>Ga0307419_10000755_pt1 | contig 16664 bp, 18 predicted proteins | sample SalMarWE160230MG_2_FD_202512 | JGI IMG/M metagenome (GOLD analysis project Ga0307419, IMG submission 202512) | Salt marsh sediment microbial communities from the Plum Island Ecosystem LTER, Massachusetts, United States - WE1602-30 | ecosystem: Environmental > Aquatic > Marine > Intertidal zone... | reverse complement strand
CCGCCTCCTGCCCTACCCCGCCTCCTGCCCTACCCCGCCTCCTGCCCTACCCCGCCTCCTGCCCGTTCCACTGCAGGTCATCCATGACCTTCTGGGCCACGTTGGTCAGGTGGTCGCCGATCTTCTCCAGGTTGCTGACCATGTCGATGAAGACGACGCCGGACAGGACATTGCACTCCCGGCGTTCCAGGCGCCCGACGTGGTTGTCCTTCAAGCAGTTCCTCAGCCTGTTCACCTCGTTCTCGCGCTCCAGGACGCGACGGGCCTCCCTCATATCGTTCGAGGCCAGGACGCTCTTCGCCGATTCGGTCATCAGGGTGACCTCCTCGCGCATCCTCTTCAACTCCTCGACAGCCATGCGCGAAAAAGACATCTTGCCGGCGATCTTCTTCTCGGCCAATATCATCAGGTTCTCGGCGTGGTCGCCTATCCTTTCGACGTCATTGATGACATGGATAAGGGCGGGTATCTTTTTGGACTCGCCCGGACTCAACTCCTCCTGCATCAGCTTCACGAGATAATCGGTGATCGCCTCCCGGAGGCTGTCCACGGCATCTTCGCCCTTCGACACCCTTGCCAGCAGGCGGCTATCGTTCGCAAAGAAACCGTCGGTCGCCTGCTGGACCATCCGCTGGGTCAACCCCATCGTCCGGATGATCTCCCGGGTGGCCGCCTCGATCGCCAGCGACGGCGTGCCTATCAGGTGGGGCTCCAGATAACGGGGGAGGCTCTCGACGTCTTCGCCCTCCTCCCCCTTGACGAAACGGCTGAGGAATTTGACGAAAAGGCCGACGAACGGCAGGAAGATCAGCGTCGTGATGATCTTGAACAGCGTGTTCGCATTGGCGATCTGGCGCATCAGCTCGCCGGACGTGTGCCGCGCCAGGCTCTCGAACAAAAAGAGAAAGGGCAGGAAGATAAGGACGCCGGTCACATTGAAGATCAGGTGAGCGACGGCGGCCCTGCGCGCGGAAAGGTTGGTCCCCAAAGAAGCGAGCAGGGCGGTGACGCAGGTGCCGATATCGCAACCCAAGACAAGAGGAATGGCCCCCTGGAGGTCCACCAGGTTCGCCGCCGCCAGCGCCAGGACGATGCCTGTCGTCACGGAACTGCTCTGCATGATGGCCGTGACGGCCGCGCCCGCGGCGATCCCAAGCAGCGGATTACGGCTGAAGTTGACAAAGAAATCTTTGATCGCCGAGTCCTGGCCCAGGGGCCGGATGGCGTCGGTCATGAAATTGAGGCCCAGGAAAAGGATGCCGAACCCCAAAATGAACTCACCGATATGCTTGTGGTTTTTTTGCTTGGCCAGGAGCATCACCAGCATGCCGACGGCGACGATGGGCAGGGCAAGGGATGTCAGCTTGAAAGCGATCAATTGTCCCGTGACGGTCGTGCCGATGTTGGCGCCAAAGATCACGCCCAGGGCCTGGCGGAGCGTCATCAGGCTCGCGTTGACAAAACCGATGACCATGACGGTGGTGACGGAAGACGACTGGATGAGGCTGGTGATGCCGGCACCGACTACGACCCCTTTGACCGGATTGTTGGTCAGGCTCGAGAGGAGCCGCCGCGTGCGGTCGCCCGAGGCCTTGCGCAGCCCCTCGCTCATCTGCCGGATGCCGAAGACAAACAAGCCCAGCCCGCCGACGACGCTAAAGATGATTTCCTTGATCATGCCCGCTCCCGCTTGACGCTTGGACCGCTTCTTTATCCCGCAATATTAAGGTAACGATAGACACAGAAAGTTATTTTCACACACCATTATAACAAACTCTTTCTTTTTATCCATTTTCATTTTTACGAAGGTCACATTTATTTTTGGGCACAATTCTAACCCCCTTGATTTAAAATAGTTGCAAAAAAGGGAGCGCTGTTATCGGCGGCCCGCCGTCCGCTTGAATTTTGCGTCTGCGTGGACGATGCTTTTATTAGGCATATGGATTTTTTCATCCCTCATAGAGGTAAGAACGATGAGCCGTTTTATCAAAGGCACGGCGTTCCTTGTGTGCCTGCTCCTCTTCATCGCGCCCGTCCCCGCGCGTCAAGGGCTCCTTTTGCCGGGTGACCCGACCCGGGCCGCCGTGGCCCAGATCCCGCTCCTCCCTGAATATTTCTCCATCACCGCCATCCCCCCCGTGCCGGCACCCTTGATAGATTTCGCCCCCTCGGCCCTGGGCCCGGCCGGGCGCCTGACCCCGCCCGCCCCCTCCGAGGGAGGCTGTGATGCCTGCTCCGGGACCGCCGTGGAGCCGGTGCGCGCGGAGCCGGTGCGCATGGAGCCGGTGGGCATGGAGCCGGTGCGCTTGGAGCCGGTGCGCGTGGTGGTCGACGACGCCTTTTCTCATTTGGCGGTCCTCGAACCGGTCCCCATCCTCCTGCCGAAGCTGGAGGGCCGGCTGTGGATGAGGGCGGAGCTGGGAAAGATCTTCAACCCCGACCCCTGGCAGACATATCTTTATCTGGAAGAGATGACCGCACGACAGGCCTCCTGCGGCCGGCGCGACACACAGGAAGTCCGCAAGACCTTGAACGCCTTTTACGTCAAAAAGGAACAGGGCGAAGAGAGAAGGAAGATCCGCGAGAAGTGGACACAAGTCCTGGGCATCGACGTCTGGTATCCGTACTTCAAGGTCAAAGATGCGGAACGATGGGTCAAAAAAAGATTCAGCTTCCGCATCCGGAAGCTGAAGTGCAAACCCCTGGTCAAGCGGGGCCTCGCCCAATACATCTGCGAAAAACGGTTTTGAGTCCTCCTGACCGGCCTACACCCCCTCCTTGTTAAAACGGGCCTTCACCCCGTTCCCTCCATCTCCAACGCTTCGGCCTCGGCCGTCAACTCCTTGAAGACGACCGCCACGTCCCCATAGGACGGCGGGTTCGTCAACGAACACGGCCACACGATGGTCCGCGAAGGGTGACGGTATGCCAACGGGTCGTCGGAGTAGACCTTGACCGGCAACCGCGGCTTCACGAGCAGGTGGACGTGGATGCGGTAGCTCAGATATCTGGGTGACAGGACGTTCAGCCGCACCACGGCCTGGCGCCCCGCATAGGACCCCTCGGTGACGACGACCTCAGGAAGGACCTTAGGATTGAAGGTCTGCTCGGAGGCGATAAGTCGATTGACGAAGGCCAGGGCCTGATAGAGATAGCGTGAGATCCTGATCTCGGCGAACGAGCTCAAGGCCCACACGATGATGAGCCCCACAAAGGCCGAGATGAGTATCTGGATGACAACATCGAGGGTCGTCATCAATCGGAGGGCTGCTGCGACCAATTATAGGACAAGATCTCTTCTTCCGGCGGGGTGACGGCCTGCCCGTCGGGCGGCGGGGCCTCTATCGTCTCTTCTGCGGCCGGGAAAGGAGACGGCGGGACCGGGACCGGCTCGGGCTCCACTGTCCCCCAATCTGCCTGAAGCCCTTTAGGCGCTTCAGGCACAGGTTCCTCCTGCGCCGCCGGCGTCACACGCGTGCCGTCTTGCGTCTCCAGGAATTCCACATCGTCCATCCAGTACGTCAAGGGGATGCCGGCGACCTCCATCCGGACAGAGGTCTCATCCTGCGCGATAAGCTTCCCCTCGACCGTCTGCCCTGACTTGAGCTGGAGGCGATCCTGCGCGAGGAGCGGACCGGCAACAAAAAGACTCAACGCAACCAAAAGGACCTTCTTCATCACGCCCCCTCTTTCCGAACGGCCTGTCTCCCTGACGCTACCCGGTCAAAAAGTCTCAAAATGTGAGACGCACAGACCTGGCCCAAAAGTCTCATCCGGGGGAGCCGCTTGACGACCTTGCGGCGCTCGCGGAGCCCGCCGGCCGCCGCGATCCCCGCATCTACTTCATGGCCTGGTAGATCCCGTAACTGGCGCCCGCCGCCAAGGCGGTGTTCAACAGCGCGCAGCCGGCGTTGAAAAAGACCATCGCCGACAAAAAAACGGCGGCCAGGAACATCTTGATCCTCATTGTGCCCCCTTCTTCTTTTGTGTCCCGTCATCTTGCTTCGGATGCATGAAAAGGATCCTGACGTATTCGGTGATCAGCTGCCTTTCGGCGTCTTCGATATCGGTAAAGAGGACGCCGATACGGTATGTCTTCTTGGGAAGCCGCGGGAAAGAGTACACGACCAACCCCCGGGCGGCGACCCGCTCGCTCTTGCCCTTCTGGATCATCAGGCTGAAACTGATCTCTATCTCGGTGCCCTTGGGGATCTCGGCGTCCACGAGAAAGCTGACCCCCACCTCGCTGATATCCACGGCGTGGCCGGTGCGCGTCTGCGTGCCGATCTTCAGCCTGACCTCCGGCGGCTTGTCGACCCTGAAAAAGAGGGTGACATCCAGCGCCACCCGCGGGAACTTCCTCTTTTCAAGGACGGAATCTTGATGCTCTGTCATCGCGTACCCCCCCTTTTTTTTGGCTTGCCTATCTCGCCGGTATAACGATCCTCTGGGGTTCTTTCTTGCGGTGCGGCTCCAGCAGCTCCAGGAAACCGGGGTGCGGCGCGCCGCCAAGCCGTTGGGCCTCGTCGGCGTAGCGGATGGCCGCGTCAAAATCCTTCGCGTCATAGGAGACGACCGCCAGGTTCACGTACGCCACGGCGTAATCGGGCGCGAGGTCGATCGCCTTCTTAAGCGACGCGACGGCCTCCGCGTGCCTGCCGAGGCGCAGGTACGCCGTGCCCAGATTATTGTACGCCTCGACGAAGGCGGGGTCGATCTCGATGGCCTTCTCGTACGCGGCGAGGGCCTTGGCGACGTCGTCGAGCTTCTTGTAGGCGTTGCCCAGGTTGTTGTAGGTCTGGGCGAAATCCGGATCCAGGCGCACGGCCTCTTCGTACCACGTCAGGGCCTCTTCGAGCCTTCCCATGTTCTGATAGACGTTGCCGAGATTATAGTAGGAGCCGGCGTACTGCGGGTTCACCTCGATGGCCTTCTTGTACATCAGGATGGCTTCTTCATGCCGGCCGCTGTCCTCATAGACATTGCCCTGATTGTTATAAGAGAGCGCGTAGTCGGGCTCGGCCTCCTGCGCCTGCCCGTAGAGCGCCTCGGCCTCCTCGCCCCGGCCCTGGTCGCGATAGATATTCGCCAGGTTGCTCAGGGCCATCGCGTGATCGGGGCGCTGCGCCAATACCTTATTATACAACACGACGGCCTCTTCTGCGCGCCCCTTCTCCTTATAAATATTGGCAAGGTTGACCGTCGCGCGGATGCTGCCGGGCGCGTAACGCAGGGTCCGCTCATAAAAAGCCTCGGGCTCCTTCCAACAGGCGTTCTGCGCCCCCGTCAGGAGCGAAGAGGCGGCCAAGAGCACCGCCAGGGCCGCGAAGGCCACGGGCCGCAGGACCCGGCGTTCCCAGAAGGCGCTCAGGCTCCCGGCCACGATCATAAAAAAGCCTATCGACGGCAGGTAGAGCCAGTGTTCGGCCAGGACGGCGTTGACGGGAAAGAGGTTCGAGACGGGCAAGAGAGCGATCAGGAACCACTGGATAGAAAAAGAGACGGTCTTCTTGCGGCGGACCGTCGCCCCGGCGAGGAAGACCAGCGCCGACAGAAGGACGATACCGCCGAGCACCCTCGGGTCCGTAAAAGGCAGGCGGGGCAGGCCGTACTCCATATGGAGGTGCGCGGGCCGCACGAGGAGCGCGGCGTATCGTGTCAGCGCCGCGAAGAAGCCGGAGAGGCGCTGCGCAAAGGTCATCGTGTTCGCGGGATCCGACAAGAGGTCTTGCACCGCGACCGCGCGGCCGAGGATATAGAGACCGGTGATGACGATAAGGGAAAGGAACCTGTTCTCGTCGATCTTCTCCTTGAAGGTCAAGTGGTAGGCCAACAGGAGGAGCGGCAGGACCAGGCTCGCTTCCCGGGAGAGGAGCGCGGCCGCATAGGCGAGCGCGCCCACGGCCGTCAGGACGATAGAACGGCCGGGGCGCCGGTCGATATAGGCGATGAAGGCCGCCAGGAGAAAGACGGCCGCCATCGGATCGGAACGGCCCGAGATGTAACTGACGGCCTCTGTGTGGACCGGGTGGCTCACGAAGAGCAGGGCCGCGAACAAGGCGAGCAGCCGGTCGGCGCTCAGCCGGTAGGCCAGACCGAAGACGCACAGGGCGGCCAGGATATGCCAGAGCAGGCTGACCACGTGGTATCCGCGCGGATCGAGCCTCCAGAGGCGGTAATCGGCCATGTAGGTCAACATCTGGAGCGGCCGGTACGCGTGGGACTCCTCGCCGTGCCCGGCCAGGATGTTACCCTCAAAGAGCTTGAGGGCGTTGGCCACGTTTTTGATCAAGGGGTTTTCGACGATCAGGTGCTGGTCGTCCCACAAAAAGGCGCCGTCGAGTGAGTTCGCATAGACGCCTATCCCCAAAAGGACGATCGCAAGGAGGGAGAAGATCAGGAACTTTTTGTCGTTCATGCAAAAACAGCGGCCTAAGGTGTCTCTCCGGCGGCCAGGACGCGGGAGATCTCATCGCTGAAAAACGTTACGACCACGCCCGCGGATTCGAGCCGGATGAAATCGTTCGTCTGTTCCACCAGGCGGCCTTCGATGACCGTGCCGGTCTTGAGGATGATCTTCACGAGACCGGGCTCAGGCGTTTCCAAAAAAGGCTCCGGCTCCCCGGTCGGCTGCGCCGGCGCGCTGGAAACGGCTGCACCGCGGGACGCCGCCTCCTCTTTTGCCGCAGGGGACGCCGGCATGGCGACGCCGTGACCCAGCTGACCGAGCAACGCGCCGCCGCGCTGCGCCGCCGTCTGCATGCTCTGGCCATAAAGACGTGACGCCGTGCTCCCGATAAGGCCGCCGGCGCTGGAAGGCCCCTTGTCCTTATCGCCTTCGCCTTCCTTCTCCTCATCTTTATCTTTGCTTGCCGCCGCGCCGGCCGCGCCCGTCGCCGTCAGGAGCGCGCCGTACTCCAACATCGACTGGGCCCACACCGGCGCCGCTCCCATGAGATAAAGAAGCACGAGGCTGACGATAAAAGTCTTCATGGCTTTAATAGTTCGTCGGATAGAGGAGGTTCGTCTCCCTCTTCACCCTTTTGGCGCGCGCCTGGGCCCGTTTCTTGCGGTGCTCCATGACGCGCTTCTGTTTTTCTTCCTTGCGCAGGACGCGCTCCCTGCGCTTCCGCGACTCCTGCTTACGCTCCTCGCCCTTCACGTCACCCACGCGCCAAGGCGAAAGGATCACCTTTTCGTCTTCTGACGCCGGCGCACGAACCTGCCCGGTGACGACGCGCTCCGCGGACTCCTGAAGGGCCGGCTCAGGACCGGCCGGCCCGCGTTCGGCGACCTCCCCCTGCTTCTCCTGTTTCGCCTCCTCGTCAGGCGCCTCTTGGGCCCGGGCGCACATGCTCAACAGGCCGTAGACGACCGCCAAAGAGAAGACCCGCCGCGCGCCCCACCGCATCACTTTTTGACCTCGACAACCTCCACGCTCCTGTTGGCCGGCGCCGGCGGGTTCTCCATCGCCTCTTTGATCTCTTTCTGCCGGCGGATCTCGTCCACGATCGACTGCAGGTCCTTCTGATAAGCCAGCGTCGCCTCCTTGATCTCCTGCCAGCTCCGGACCAGCTCCTCTGCGTCTTTGTGAAGGGCGGCCTGCTTCAGCTTCAATTCCTTGATGTCCGTCAACAGGGAACCCCTCTCCTTTCCGGCGCCTTTGAGCTCCTGCTCGATACCGGTCAGACGATCGGAGGTCCCGTGCGTCTTTTTGTCGAGATCCCCGTAGACGCGCACGAACTCCTGGTGCAGGAAAAAGACGCCTGCCCCGCACAGCCCTGCCGCGGCCAGGGTCACCAGGACAAAAAACCACAACCACCCGATCGAACGCACGCGACCTTTCTCTTCCTTGAGGGAGACCTGTTGCGGCTGAGGTTGAGGGACTTGAAGAAGTTCTGTCATGGGGAATGCTAAGACCTTGCGCCCAGGAGGACTCGAACCCCCAACGCCCAGCTCCGAAGGCTGGCGCTCTATCCATTGAGCTATGGGCGCGTCGTGAAACTCCGCCGTCCGGCTGTCCGTCTCACTTTTTTCAAGATAGCACAAAGGGAGGGGAAAATCTACGCCTTTCGGGGACGGCGGGCTTTAGACGATCTCGCAGGTCGGGCCCAGGATGCGGCAGGCGGCGCGCAGGGCAGGGCCGGTCGCGGGCTTCACCCACGGATGGGCCGGCGGCCGCACAGGGGAGTTCAACTGTATCTTTTCGGGACGGATCCGGTCGATGACCTTCCTCATCTCTTTCAGATAGGCCGGACCGTCGTTGAGTCCGCGCACCAACATCACCTCGACCCAGAGCGCGCCCTTGAACTCTTCCCGGAAACGCACCAGGCCCTTGATGATCTCCTCGACGCTCAGGCCCGGCAGGGGCTGGTCGACCTTCTCGAAGACCTCCTGCGTCACCGCATCCAGGGAGGGCACCACGATGTCGGCGTCTTTGAGGTCGCGGCGGACGCGTTCGTTCGTCAGGAGGGCGCCGTTCGTCAAGACGGCGACCGGACAACCGGTCATCTTCTTCGCCTCGCGGATCAGGCGGCCGATGCCGGTGTGCAGCGTCGGCTCACCCGACCCGGAAAAGGTGACGCAGTCGATGCGCGTCTCGGCAGGCTTGTGCCGCCAAAAGCTCCTGAGCTCCGCCAGGAGGACCCGCTCATCGACATAGCGCCGCCTCCTGCCGGTCTTCGTCACGGTCCTGCTGAGCTGGCAGTAGACGCAGTCAAACGGGCACACCTTGTAGGGCACCGTGCTGATGCCCAGGGAATGGCCCAAACGCCTCGACATGACCGGCCCGTATATATAGCGCATTTCCCGCTCCCGCCTTCCCTGAAAAAAAGGGGACAGGCTACTTTTCCTAAGTGAAAAAAGGGATAGCCTGTCGCGCGACAAGCTATCCCTCTTCTTGCTCAAAAACAATGGGTCTTACTTCACCACCAGGACGGAATTCTCCGAGCCGAACGTGTTGCTCGAGCGACGGGAGCACTTCGGGTCCGTGATCCAGTTCCCATCGATGACGAACTTGTACTCGTAGGTGCCGCACGGCACGGTGGCCGCGGCCTTCCATAGGCCCTTGCGGTCCTTTTGCGCCGTCAGGCTGGCCGGGTTCCAGCTGTTGAAGTCGCCCGCCACCCCCACCCAGTTCGCGGTGGGCGCGGCAATCTTGAACTCGACCCTCTTTGCCGTTGTTATCCTCTTCGCCATAGCCCCCCCCTCCTTGTTAAGTAGAGAACATATTCTATAAGGACGGCGTCCTCTTGTCAAGAAATCTAAAGCGCGACGATGACGATACCGTTCCTGTCCGCCCGGGCGACACATTCGGGCCGGTCGATCATCAGGGTCTTGCCGGCCTCGATGGCGAGGCACCGGCCGCGCACCCGCGCCAGGTGCCGGATGGTGCGCGGCCCCACGACCGGTATGTCGAACCGCATGTCCTGATTGGGCTTGCTCACCTTGACGACGACGATGCCGCCGTCGGAGACGCGTCCGGCGCGCCGGATGGCGGCGTCCGTCCCCTCGATCGCCTCGACCGCGACGATGGCGCCGTCGTTGACGATCAGGGTCTGGCCGATATCAAGACCGGCCACGCGCTTGGCCATTTCGAACCCGAGCCGGATATCCTGCCACATCCGCTCATCCGGCTGTGTGCGCGTCATGACCCCCTCTCCGGGAAGAAACCTGTCCAAAAAGAGCGTCGAGTCGATCAGCTCGATGCCGTGGTCCGCCAGCATGTCCGCGACGGCCGAAAAGATGGTGTCCGGCCGTTTGTCCCGGACCGCCGCCAAGAGCCTCTTCAGGGTATCGTCCCCCACGTCCTTGTAAAAGAGATTGCGGGGGCTGACCTGGCCGGCCATGATCACCTTGGCGATCCCCTCGGCCTTGAAGATGTCGAACATCCGGCCGTAATCCTTGAGGCTGAGCCAGTAGACCTTCTTCACCAGGGGCACGATCCACGGCGAGGTGTCTTTTTTGATCGCGACGGCCACCACCTCGAGCCCCCGGTCCACGGCCGCCCGCGCGAACATCAAGGGGAACTTGCCGTTGCCGGCGATCAGCCCGATCTTCTTGACACCGTTGAGGTCATTCAATGGCAGATCCCGCGCTCGGAGGTCGAGATAAAAGCCACCACCTCATCCACCTCCGGGCAGGACGGGACGGTCTTCTTGATCTCCTCCAGGGCGTGCTGTTTGCTCAGCCCCGATCGAAAGTAGATCTTGTAGGCGGCCTTGAGGTCCTTGATCGTCCCGGCGCTCACGCCCGCGCGCCTGAGGCCCACGAGATTGAGGCTGTAGAAGCGCGCCGGGTGGCCGTCGCACGTCGCGTACGGGGGCAGGTCGGTCACGACCTTGGAACAGCCGCCGACGATGCACATCTTGCCCATCCGGACGAACTGATGGATGGCGGTCAATCCTCCGATCACCGCCCTGTCGCCGAGGGTCACGTGGCCGCCGAGCGTCGCGCCGTTGGCCAAGATGCAGAAGTCGCCGACGCGGCAGTCGTGGGCGATGTGGCTGTAGGCCATGATGAGGTTGTTGCTGCCGACCCGCGTGGGGTGCTCCCGCGACGTGCTCAGGTTAATGGTCACGTACTCGCGGATGATGTTGTTGTCCCCGATGACCAGCGAGCTGGGGGAACCGTCGAACTTGAGGTCCTGCGGGATGCTGCCGATGACGGCGCCCGTGAAGACCCTGCAGTGCGCGCCGACGGTCGTGTCGTTCTCGACGACGCAGAAGTTGCCGATGTGCGTCCCGCGGCCGATCTTGACCTTGTCGCCGATCACCGCATAGGGGCCGACGACCACGTCCCCGTCGAGCCACGCCTTGGACGATACCACGGCCGTGGGATGGATCTGCGTCGTGTCCATGTTCCTAGCTCTCCACTAAAGCGAACATCAGCTCCGCCTCGGCGACCACCTCGCCGTCCACGCGGGCCTTCGTCGTCACCTGGCCGGTCTTCGAGCGCAGCTTGCCGACCTCGACCTCGAGGACCAGCTGGTCCCCCGGCACCACGGGCTTGCGGAACTTGATATTGTTGGCGGCCATGAAAAAGGCCATCTTGCCGCGGTTCTCCCGGGGGCTCAGCATCAGCACCCCGCCGACCTGGGCCATCGCCTCGATGATGAGCACCCCCGGCATCACGGGCCGGCCCGGGAAGTGCCCCTGGAAGAAGGCCTCGTCGATGCTCACGTTCTTGATGCCCACGCAGCGCCGGCCCTCCTCGAGGGAGACGACCCGGTCCACCAGGAGGAAGGGGTAGCGGTGCGGCAGGATCTTCATGATGGCCGTCGCGCCGATCGAGGAGGACGCGTCCGTGCCGGCGACGGAGCGGATGCCGACCATCGCCTGCTGGACCATCTGATCGCGCATCTTCTCCAGGATACGCGTGTTGAGCGTGTGGCCGCTCTTGACCGCGATGACGTGTCCCTTGATCGCCATCCCGAGAAGCTGAAAGTCGCCGATCAGGTCCAGGATCTTGTGGCGGATGAACTCCTTGTCATAGCGCAGGCAGTTCTTCTCGATCCCCTCTTTGCCGACCACGAGCGTGTTCTCGTAGCTGGCCCCCTTGCCCAGGCCGCTCTTGATCAGCGCGTCCGCCTCCTCGGCGAGACAGAAGGTGCGCGCGCCGACGAGCTCCTCCTCGAAGACCTGGGGCGTCAGCGTCAGCTCGAGGAACTGGTCGCCCAGCGACGGCTGCGGGTAACTCAACGTGTAGGAGATCTTGAAGTCGGAGCTGGGCAGGACCACGATCGCGGAATCCTCGTCGCGGGCCCAGATCGCCGATCTCACCTTGAAGACCCGGCGCGGCACGCCCTGCTCGACGATGCCGGCCTTCTTGATGAGCTCGACGAAGCTGCGCGCGCTGCCGTCGAGACCCGGGACCTCGTTGCTGTCCAGCTCCACCAGGATATTGTCGATCCCCAGGCCCCCGAAGGCCGCCATCAGGTGTTCGATGGTGTGCACCTCGACGTTGCCCAAAGACAGGGTGGTGCGCCGGGGGTTCTTCTTGCCCGCGAGGAGCGCATGGACATCGGCCTTGACCATGGGCCTGCCGGGCAGGTCCACGCGCTGAAAGACGACCCCCATGTCCGGCCCCAGGGACCTGAAGGTCATCGTCGCGGGGTGGCCGGTATGCAGCCCCACGCCTTTTATCGATACGCTCTCTCGGACCGTCCTCTGCATGGCCTCTATTTCCCCAGGCGCTCCTCGAGCGCCTTGATCTTTTTTTTGAGCTCCGCGATCTCTTTCAACAGCTGCGGCAGCCGCTGCATCGCCGCGTAGACCTTCATCGCCTCGCGATGGGGCCGGGCCGGATACCCCGACACCATCGTGCGCGGCGCAACGGAACTGATGACGCCGGCCTGCGCCGCGCAGATGGCGCCGTCGCCTATCTCGATGTGACCGACGAGCCCGGCCTGGCCGGCGATGGTGACGTCCCTGCCGATATGGGTGCTGCCCGAGATCCCGGCCTGGGCCACGATGATGGAGTTTGCGCCGATGACGACGTTGTGCGCGATCTGGACGAGGTTGTCGATCTTCGTCCCCCGGCCTATAAGCGTCTTGTCGAAACGGGCGCGGTCGATCGTGACGTTCGCCCCGATCTCGACGTCATCTTCGACGACGACGGTACCGACCTGCGGGATCAGCTTGTGGGCGCCGTCCACCCGGACGTACCCAAAACCTTCCGAGCCGATGACCGTGCCGCTCTGGATGAAGACGCGCTCGCCAATCTGGACGCGCTCACGGATGGAGACGTTGGGATAAAGGAGGCATCCTTTGCCGATGCGCGCGTCGTGGCCGACGTAACAGCCGCCGTAGATGACGGTCTCCTCGCCGACGACCGCGCCGTCCCCGATAACGGCACAGGCCCCCACGGCGACGCCTTTGCCCAACCGGGCGGTCTTGCTGATGACCGCGCTTTTATGGATACCTTGGGGGTGCCGGATCTCGGAGGACACGAAGAGGCCGACGACCTGGGCGAACGCCAGCGACGGGTCCTGGACGCGGACGACCGGACGCCCGGCCCCGGTCACGTCCCGGGGCACCAGGACGGCGCTCGCCTTCGTCTCTTTCAAAAGGGAGACGTAACGCCGGTTCGAAAGGAACGTGACGTCCCCCTCTTCGGCCTCGCGTATCCCCTTGGCCCCTTTTATAACGGTATCGGGGTCGCCGCTGACCTCGCCCTTGACGAGGACGGCGATCTCCCGAAGGGTCTTTTTCATCCTCGGTTACTTCTTCTTGTCGCTCTTGGCCGTCTTGTTCAGCTGGTCGACGATGTCCTGGGTGACGTCCGCGCTCGCGGCGCCGTACAAGAGGACGCGGTCGTTGAAGATGAAGTCATAGCCGTTCTTCTGGGCGTACGTCTGGATCACCTTCTCGATGTCCTGCAGGATCTCCTTGAGTTTCTCGTCGCGGTCGCGGCGCAGGTCCAGGGCGACCTCCTGGCTCATCTGGCGCAGCTTGTTGCTCTTCTCCTCGAGCTCCTTCTGCTTGACCGCTTTCTCTTTCTCGCTCAAGAGGGACATCTTGTCTTCCAACCCCTTGATCTCGGTAGCGATCTGCTCCAAGTCTTTCTCCTTCTCCCCTTGGACGGCCGACAGCTTATCGTCGTACTCGTGCGTCTTTTCGTACTGGTCGAACGCCAGCGAGAGGTCCACGTAAGCCATCTTGCCGGCCGCGAACGCCGGCACCGCCGTCACGCAAACAAAGAAAACCGCCAAAGCAATGGTCCGCATCTTCATCGTCCCTTCCCCTTTCTTAAAAACCGTGGCTCATGCTAAAGTGGAACCGCCCCTCCCTGTCCTTCTTGCCCGGTTGCTTATCGAGCGGGATGCCGTAATCAAGCTTGAGCGGCCCGATGGGCGTCTTGACGCGGACCCCGAGGCCCACGCCGGTCTTGAACCCGCCGTTGCCGAAGTCCGAAGACTCCGCCCAGACGTTGCCCGTGTCGATAAAGACCGCCCCTTTAAGAAAATCCAGGAGCGGCACCGTGTATTCGACGTTCGCGACAAAGAGGGTCTCCCCGCCCAGGGGGTCCGCCGTCACCGGGTCGATGGGCCCGACGCTGCGCTCCTCGTACCCGCGGATGGTGTTGGCCCCGCCCGCGTAAAAACGCTCGTAAATGGGGACTCTTTCTTCTTCCCCGTAAGGCATCACCACGCCGGCGCGCGCCTGGAGCTGCAGGACGCACTTGCCGAAGACCGGGAAGTACTGCGTGGCGAGGGCGAAGAACTTATTGAAGTCCTTCGTCCCGCCGAGAAAGCCGCCGGCGACCTCGGTCGAGCCGCTCAGCACGTAGCCGCGCGTCGGGCTGAAGACATTGTCGGTCGTGTCGCGCGTCAGGACGAACTCGATGCTGCTGAGCCAGTTCTCACCCTCCTCGGCCCTGAGGTCCGCGGTGGCGGAGGCGTCGACGTCGGAGATCTGCACCTGTTCCAGCCGGTAGGTCGCGCCGCCGCGCACGAACTCGGAGAACTCCTTGCCGAAGCGCAGGTCGCCGCCCGCCCGCTCCTCGACGTAACCGTAGCCGACGTCCGCTTCCCGGTCGTGGGTACGCTTGTAGATATCGAAACCGAACGAGACGGGGTGGTCGAACCACCACGGCTCCGTGAAGCTCAACTCGTACGTCTGGCGGACCGACCCCCACTCGCCGCGCAGCTTCACGTCCTGGCCGGCGCCGGTGAAGGTCTGCCAGTTGCGCCAGTCGAAGTTCTTCTGCTCCACCTCGAGAAATCCGACGAACTGGTCGATGCTGCTGTACCCGCCGCCGAAGCTGAAGGACCCGGTCTTCGCCTCCTTGACCTCCACGATCAGGTTCTGCCGGTCGGGGGCCGAGCCCTCCTCGGTGTCGTAGCCGACCTCCTCGAAGAAGCCGAGGTTATAGAGGCGCTCCTTGCTGCGCTTGAGCTTGTCGCCGTCGAAGCGCTCCCCGGGCAGGATGCGCAGCTCGCGGCGGATGACCTTGTCGCGCGTCTTCAAGTTCCCGCGCACATCGATGCGCTCGACATACGCGATCTGGTTCTCGACGATGGCGTACGTGATGTCGACCTGACCCGTGGCGGCGTCCAGGGCCGTCGATTCGCGCACCTGGACAAAGATGTACCCCTTGCCGAAATAAAAACCTTTGATGTTGGCCGCGTCCTCGCGCAAGGCCTGTTCCGAGAAGGTCCCGCCCTCGAGGCACGCCGCCAGATGCCCCCGGACCTCTTCGGCGCTGAAGACCTCTGTCCCCGTGATCGCGATGCGCCCGACGGTGTAGTGCTTGCCCTCCTCGACGCGTATCCGCAGATAGATCCAGCCGTCCGGATCGATGTCAAGCCGGTAATCCACCCGCACGTCCAGATATCCGTTCTGCAGGTAAAAGGCCTTGACGCGCCCTATGTCCTCGTTAAGCTGCTCCTCCTTGAAGTAACCGGGCCGCAGGAGCCACCACGTCTTGGGGCGCGTCTTGATCAACCCCATCAGGCGGCCGTCCGAAAAACGGAGGTTGCCGTCGACATAAATGCGGCGGATGGCCTGGCGGACCCCTTCCTTCACCCGGAGGATGACGCTGGCCTTGTTCGTCTCGGGGTCAAGGTCGATGACATGGTCCACCTCGGTATCGAGCAGCCCCCTGGCCTCATACTCCTTCTTGACGGCCGCCAGGTCCTCCTTCAGGTAGGCCAGGTTCAGATACTGCCCCTCTTTGGTGCGCAGCTTGCGCTTCAGGGCGCGGCGGCTGACGCGCCGGGCCCCCTTGATCTGGACCTCCTTGATGGTCGGGCGCTCCTCCACCTTGAAGATGACGCGCAGGCCGTCCGCCTCTTCCTTGATATCGATGCTGATATCGGAGAAGTAGCCGGTCTCGTAGAGGCGCTTGATGTCGTCCCGGCCGGATTGGGCATAATACGGTTGGCCCGCCCGCGTCTTGATGCGCGCCAGGACCGTCTCTGTGCTGATGGCCTTATTTCCCTGTACTTCAACGGCCTTGATGAAAGGAGAGGCCGACTCCTCGGCGGTCCCCTGGGCCCGGAGGCCGGGAGCCAAGAGAAAAGACGCGGCGAGAAGAATGGATAGCTGTAACTTTAGTCTTCGCATAGAGAAACAAGAATCATCTAATTATAAAGCAGCCGCCCCTTAAAGTCAACTTTCGGGGGGCGGCCGTCGGAGGAGCGGTCGTCTCACCCCTCAAAGGCCTGCCCCGGCATGGCGAGGTTCTCGAAGCGCGTGTACTCCCTGACAAAGGCAAGCTTGACGGAGCCGACGGCGCCGTTGCGCTGCTTGGCGATGATGACCTCGGCCAGGCCGCGGTTCTGCTCCGTGGGATTATAATACTCCTCGCGTATCAGGAGGACGACGACGTCCGCGTCCTGCTCGATGGCGCCGGACTCGCGCAGGTCTGAAAGCTGGGGCCGGTGGTCCGTGCGGCTCTCCACGGCGCGCGAGAGCTGGCTGATCCCGATGATGGGGACGTTGAGCTCGCGGGCCAGGGCCTTGAGCGACCGCGAGATCTCGGAGATCTCCTGCTGGCGGTTCTCGGCGCCGTAGGAACCGCGCATCAGCTGCAGGTAATCCAGGGCGAACAACTTGATGTCGTGCTGGGCCTTGAGCCGGCGCGCCTTGGCGCGCAGCTCGAGGACCGAGATGCCCGGCGTGTCGTCGATAAAGAACTTCGCCTCGGAGAGGCGGCCGGCC
>Ga0307419_10000754_pt1 | contig 16670 bp, 9 predicted proteins | sample SalMarWE160230MG_2_FD_202512 | JGI IMG/M metagenome (GOLD analysis project Ga0307419, IMG submission 202512) | Salt marsh sediment microbial communities from the Plum Island Ecosystem LTER, Massachusetts, United States - WE1602-30 | ecosystem: Environmental > Aquatic > Marine > Intertidal zone >... | reverse complement strand
CTGACATTCTATATTAAAGACAGAATTAAGAAAATCATTTTAAAGTTATCGGTTGCACTGCTTGCAGCTTTTATTATTATAGCTGATCCGGATGTTTTTTTCAGGCAACTCCTGCTGCCCGGTATTACAGTAACAGAAACCAGGGAAACTCCATACGGGAACATTACATATGGAGAGTATGGAGGTGAAAGGAGTATTTATTATAACCAGCGGCTGCTTACATATATCGACGATGTTGCTGAAAGAGAGGAGAATATACATTATGCACTGCTTCAAAAGAAAAATCCGGAAAAAGTACTCCTGATCTCCGGTTCCCTGAAATCATACCTGCCTGAGGTACTGAAGTATCCGGTGAAAAAGGTTATATTTATTGAAAGGGACCCTGAACTTATTAAAGCTGAAACAGAAAAGGCTGACCCCGGCAATGCAGAACTCATAATAGAAAACAAGGATGCTTTCAGGTATTTTAAAGGAAAAGGAGACAAACTCGATGCTGTCCTGCTTCTGGTGCCCCCTCCTTCCACTCTTTCACTGAACAGGTATTATACAAGTGAATTCTTTGATGATGTAAAGGAGAGACTGGTTCCTGGTGGTATTTTCATGTGTTCGCCGGGAATCTGGGATAACTACCCCAACAAAGAATCAATAATCTTGTATTCATCAATTTATAACAGTCTTAACGGAGTGTTCACTTACGTTACGCCGGTTGTAGGTAACAAGCTTTATTACATTGCATCTGACAGTGAATTATCCGCTTCGATATGCAGGCTGACAGAATTAAGAAGTATTGAAAATATATATGTTGGTTCCGATTTCCTCTCTGATGACCTGATTAAGAATAAAACTGCAGAGGTTATTTCTCTTCTTGATAAAGGGATAAGAGAAAACAGTGCAGTATTTCCGATAGCCAGCTTTCACTTCCAGTCGTATTTTTTAAGTAAGAACCTTAATGAGAAGGTACCCGCAATCATAATAATGATTCTGGCATTCGTATTACCGGTCCTGTCCATACGGAGAAGTAATCTCATGATGTATTTTAGTGCCGCAGGTCTCGCCGGATTTGAAATAATAGTATTACTGTCATTACAGCTTACTGCAGGGAATATGTATCAGATAACAGGAATGATACTTGCCCTCTTTATGGCCGGACTGGCGGCCGGATCAGGTATAAATCTCAAATTCCTGAATCCTGTACCTCTTAAGATCAAGGCTTTGATCCTTGTTGCCTGGTATGCCGGAATAGCTCTGATTATTAACTATCTGTTATCCTTCAGCAGCATCCTGGCAGCAATATTTGTTATTTTATTTTCCGTTCTGATTCCCTCATTCCTGACAGGACATATTTTCAGGGAACTGACTTTCACAGATAATGATGGCTCGGCATCTGCCAGAACCTACAGTGCTGATCTTGCAGGCTCAGCATTCGGATTCATAATTATTTCAGGTGTGGCTGTACCTGTTCTTGGTATAAAAATCTCAATAATTTTATTATCAGGTCTGATTTTTGCGGGGATTCTTCTTGGAACAAACAGGAACAAATAGTAGTTTTATTTTTTGTACCGGCTCTTAATATGACAGATAAAAATTTTGATATCAGCAAACGTAACTTTGTAAAGAAGTGCCTTGCACTATCAGCTGGTGTTGTCACGATGCCCTGCCACAGAGTTATGAACTCTATTATCATGGAGGAACAGGTACTTTACTGGAAAGTGGCCATGTTCCAGGAAGAGACACCAAGAGGGATAATGTGCCGGATCTGTCCAAATGAATGTGTACTTAAAGAGGGTGAGATAAGTGACTGCAGAAACAGGATAGTACGCAAATCGAAGCTTTATACCATGGCATATGGCAATCCATGTTCCGTTAATGTCGACCCTGTCGAAAAGAAACCACTTTATCATTTTTTCCCGGGGTCGAGAGCATATTCCATAGCCACAGCAGGATGCAACATGGTCTGCCTTAATTGCCAGAACTGGGCTATTTCACAAACAAGTCCCGACAAAACAAGAAACTTTAACCTGCCACCGGAAAAAGTGGTGGAAGAGAGCATAAATAACAATTGCCGCTCTATTGCATATACCTATTCAGAACCTGTGACTTTTTACGAATATGCATACGAAACAGCTGTTATTGCAAAAAAATCGGGGATAAAAAATATCTTTAAATCAAATGGATACATAAATCCTGAACCGTTAAAAAAGCTTTGCACCGTTATTGATGCTGCCAACATCGACCTGAAATCATTCAATGATAATACATATCTCAGGCTCGCCGGAGGTAAGCTTCAACCTGTGCTGGATGCATTGAAGATATACAAGGAGATGGGAGTCTGGCTTGAAATAACCAACCTTATTGTACCCACATGGACTGATAATACTGATGAAATAGGCTTAATGTGCAAATGGCTCAGTGAAAACGGATTTAAAGATACCCCCCTGCATTTCAGCAGGTTTTATCCCACTTACAAGCTTGAGCAATTGCCTCCAACATCTGTTGAACTGTTAAGAACAGCATCAAAAATTGCTGAAGGTGAAGGATTAAAATATGTCTATATCGGTAATGTTCCCGGTAATGAAATGGCTGATACAAGATGTCCCAACTGCGGTACGACTGTTATTGCCAGACAGGGTTACAGAATAACAACAAACAATATTAAAGACGGCAGATGCATCAAATGCAATACAATAATTGAGGGTGTCTGGAGCTGATCAGTGCTGAATATGAAAGAATCTGAAGCAAGGGCACGCATAGAGAAGCTCCGCAGGGAGATAGAAGGACATAACCAAAGATACTATGTTCTTAACAAACCTGTTATCTCCGATTTTGAATATGATCTGCTGCTGAATGAGCTTGATACACTGGAAAAAAAATTCCCCGGACATATCACTGAAGAATCGCCTACTCAAAGGGTCGGCAGTGATATACGAAATGAGTTCAGGCAATACGATCACCAATATCCCATGCTTTCGCTCAGCAATACATATAATGAAGATGAGTTAAGCGACTTTAATCAAAAAGCAGAAAAAGCTGCCGGCGGATCCGTGGAATATGTTTGCGAGCTGAAATTTGATGGTGCTTCAATCAGCCTGAACTACAGGAACGGAACCCTGGTGAGGGCACTTACCCGGGGAGACGGTACTAAAGGAGATGATGTTACACCCAATGTCAGAACGATCCGCAGCATTCCATTAAGAGTTACAGGTAAAAATATCCCTGAGGAGTTCATCATGAGGGGCGAGATACTTATGCCCAGGACTGTTTTCGAAAAGCTGAACAATGAGAGAATAAACGAAGAGCTGCCTCCGTTCGCCAATCCTCGTAATGCAGCCTCCGGAACGTTGAAGATGTTAGACCCACGAATTGTGGCTTCAAGGCGACTTGACTGCCTGTTTTATTTTCTTTTGTCAGAGGATCTGCCTCATGAAACCCATTATGATAATCTGACAGAAGCTATGAAATGGGGTTTCAGGGTTTCTGACAGTATCAGGCTTTGCAGAGGACTGGAAGAGGTGACCGGATTCATAAATTATTGGGAATCTGGCAGGAAAAACCTGCCATTCGATATAGATGGAGTTGTTGTAAAGGTCAATTCCCTTGATCTCCAGGAAAAACTTGGTAATACGGCAAAATCTCCCCGCTGGGCAATCGCATACAAATACAGGGCTGAACAGGTATTAACAAAGCTATTGTCGGTATCATACCAGGTCGGCCGAACAGGCACAATCACTCCTGTTGCAAACCTTGAACCGGTCTTCCTGGCTGGTTCAACTGTCAGACGTGCATCATTGCACAATGCTGATCAGATAGCGCTTCTTGACCTGCACCTTAATGATATGGTTTATGTGGAAAAGGGCGGGGAAATAATTCCAAAGATCGTGGGAGTAGATTATTCTTCAAGAAACGATACCAGTCAGGAGATAAAATTTATTGCAAACTGTCCGGAATGCAGTACTCAGCTTGTCAGAAATGAAGGAGAAGCGAATCATTTCTGCCCAAACTATCTTCACTGCCCTCCTCAGATAAAAGGAAGAATTGAACATTTTATAAGCAGAAAGGCCATGAACATTGATGGTCTTGGAGAAGAGACTGTTGACCTTCTTTTTAATAATAAACTGATAAATAATTATGCAGATCTCTATGATCTTGTTGTTGAACAATTAATCCCGCTGAAACGTATGGGTGAGAAATCAGCAATGAACATCATTAAGAGCATAAAAGACTCAATATATGTTCCTTACAGCCGTGTCCTCTACGCTCTCGGCATAAGGCATGTCGGGGAGACTGTTGCTAAAACCATCACAGAAACTTTCAGGTCGATTGATGAACTGATTAAAGCTGCGAATGATGAACTGACCAGTATTCCTGAGATAGGCCCAAAAATATCATCAAGCATAATCTCATTTTTTGCTGATAAGGATAATATTCTAATTATAGACCGTTTAAAATCATATGGACTAATACTCTCTGGTGAGGACAAGAAAATTACCATTAGTGACCGGCTGAAGGGAAAGTCAATACTTATTTCAGGTGTTTTCAAAGAGCATTCCCGTGAAGAGTACAAAAAGATAATCGAAAAAAACGGGGGAAGGAATTCTACCTCATTATCAGGTAATACATCGTTTATACTGGCAGGAGAAGATATGGGATCCTCCAAAAAGGAAAAGGCATCAGAACTGGGCATTCCCCTGGTCAGTGAAAGTGAATTCCTGAAATTAATCGGAGAAGATAAATAATTTTGTACTGTTTACATTAGCAAAAAACTATTAGGTTTGTATTATGGAACTCTTCAGGGAAATCAGGCTGAAAATCGGAAATTTCATCCTTTTAAAAAAGACAGGAAAGGTCAAAAGAAAAGTATTCTACTCAAATATCAGCCGGATAAAGAATATAGGAATAATATGGGATGCTTCAAAACCTGAAGATTTCGTGAATCTTTCAGAATTTCACCAGAATATGAATGAAAGGAACATTAGTGTGACCATTCTTGGCTACTACCCGGGCAAGGAACTCCCGGATAAATATACAGCTTTAAGATACCTGTCATGCATTCGCAGAAAAGAGATCAGTTTTTTCTATATCCCGATGTCGGCAGAAGCTGACTCCTTTACCAATACGATGTTTGATATACTGATCGATGTCAATTTCGAAAAGAAATTTCCTTTATCATACATATCAGCCCTGTCCAAATCCAGTTTTAAGGTTGGACTTTTCGACCCGGGAACAAACAGTAATACCTTCGACCTGATGATTGAATTAAAGAAACCGGTCTCTGTCAAGGATTACCTTACCCATGTGGTTCATTATCTTGAAATGATAAATTCAGGATCATCTGTTGAAATTGACAAAACCCAGATATGAAAAAATTCAGAGGCACAGGTGTAGCCATAGTAACACCTTTCAAAAATGACTCAAGTATTGATTTCGCCGCCATGGGCCGCATTATCAACCATGTTATCGAAGGAGGAGTCAATTATATTGTCGCAATGGGTACTACCGGTGAGGCTTCTACCCTCAGCAGAGATGAAAGACAGGCTCTGATATCTTATGTTGTTGAAGCAATTGACAACCGTACACCGGTTGTTGCAGGAATAGGCGGAAACAATACCCAGGAAATTATTAACACTATAAGGGGACTGAATCTGGAGGGTGTTAATGGAATATTATCTGTTTCCCCATATTATAACAAACCGAACCAGAGGGGGATCTTTCAGCATTTTAAAGCTATTGCAACCTGCAGTCCTCTGCCTGTGATCATTTACAATGTTCCGGGAAGGACATGCAGCCATATCAGTTCCGATACATGTCTTGAGCTTGCTCATGAATGTGAAAACATTGTTGCTGTAAAGGAGGCCTCGGGCGATCTGCCTCACATAATGAGGATAATAAAAGGGAAACCTGAAAATTTCCTTGTAATCTCAGGTGATGACATGCTTAACCTGCCTATAATAGCAGCCGGAGGGGCCGGAGTTATTTCAGTACTGGCAAATGCCTTCCCTTCACAATGCAGCGAACTTGTAAATCACCTGCTGAAGAACAACTTCAAAGCTGCCCGTGAAATACAGTTTCGTTTCCTGGAGATAATCGAACTATTATTTGCTGACGGTAATCCTGCCGGGATAAAGGCATTTCTGAGTGTCATGAACCTGTGCAACAACAATTTAAGGTTACCACTTGTCCCGGTAAACCGTACAGTTTATACAAGAATACAAAAAGCTGTTGAAGAGGCCGGATAAATCCGGTTACTTTGCATCAGGTCTGGCCGACTGTGCACCTGGCGCTCCTGCAGCCTGTTGTGCACCATGGCAATGTTTATACTTCTTCCCGCTTCCACAGGGACACGGATCGTTTCTTCCCACTTTCTTATCTACCCGCACGGGTTCAGTTTTCTTGTCCCTCTCCTCAGGACTGCCCCCTCCTGTTCCATACTGTGAGAAATCGCTTTTGGATGTTTTCAGGTTCTCCATCTGCCTGCGCCGTTGTGCCTCTTTTACCTGCTCCGGATCCTGTGTAGGTATATATCCTTTCATCAGTGTGCTGACAACATCCTTATTCACCTTATCCAACATGGTTTTAAACAATTCAAAAGACTCAAACTTATAAATAAGAAGCGGGTCTTTTTGTTCATAAGTAGCATTCTGAACCGACTGTTTTAATTCATCCATTTCGCGAAGATGCTCCTTCCATGCCTCATCTATTGTTGCAAGAACAACAGTCTTTTCATAAGCTTTTGCCAGCTCTTTGCCTTCCGATTCAGCCGTTGCCTTAAGGTTTGTCACGACCTGAAAAACCCTCACACCATCTGATATGGGAACAACAACGTTTTCATATACATGTGACATTCGCTCATAAACATCTTTCAGCACCGGATATGCCTGCTGTGATATTGATTCAATTTTTCTTTTGTAGGTATCCAGGACTTTTGAATATACTTTTTCGGTTACTTCCTGTGCACTTATTTTCAAAAAGTCGGATGAAGGTACTGGCGAGTCTATTGAAAATGAGCGTATAAGATCAAATTCAAATCCCTCGAAATCTCCTTCCGAATGATATGTATCAACAACACTTTCAGTAACATCATACATTGAGTTTGCCACATCAACACTTAATCTTTCACCAAGCAGGGCATGCCGGCGCTTCTTATATATGACCTCCCTCTGTGAATTCATTACGTCATCGTATTCAAGAAGTCTTTTACGGATGCCGAAGTTATTCTCTTCTACTTTCTTCTGTGCCCTTTCAATGGATTTTGTGATCATTGAATGCTGTATCATCTCACCATCCTTGAGACCAAGACTATCCATTATTCCGGCTATTCTTTCCGATCCGAAGAGCCGCATCAATTCATCCTCGAGAGAGACGAAAAACTGTGAAGAGCCCGGGTCACCCTGTCTTCCTGATCTGCCTCGCAACTGTCTGTCGACTCTGCGCGACTCGTGTCGTTCAGTACCGATAATGGCAAGTCCGCCGGCTTTCTTAACCTCATCGGTGAGCTTTATATCAGTACCTCGTCCGGCCATATTTGTAGCTATGGTGATTGTACCCGACTTACCTGCTTCGGCAACAATTTCTGCTTCCCGCTGATGCAGTTTTGCATTAAGAACATTATGCTTTAATCCTTTCATCTTAAGCATTCTGCTCAGCAGTTCAGATATCTCCACGGATGTTGTCCCAACCAGCACCGGTCTTCCCTGACGATTCATCTCTGATATTTCGTCTATGACAGCATTATATTTCTCCCGCTTTGTTTTGTATATTATATCTTCCCTGTCATCCCGGATAACCGATTTATTGGTTGGTATGACAACCACATCGAGTTTATAGATATTCCATAATTCTCCAGCCTCTGTTTCTGCTGTACCCGTCATCCCCGCAAGCTTATGGTACATCCTGAAGTAGTTCTGAAGTGTTATTGTTGCATAGGTTTGTGTTGCGGCTTCAACCTTCACATTCTCTTTGGCTTCAATAGCCTGATGAAGTCCGTCGGAGTACCTTCTTCCCTCCAGTATCCTTCCTGTCTGCTCATCGACTATCTTCACCTTGTTGTCCATTACAACATATTCCACATCGAGGTCGAAAAGAGTCCATGCTTTAAGCAATTGAGTCATTGTATGAACTCTTTCCGATTTTACTGAATAATCCTGCAGAAGCTCATCCTTTTCTTTCAGTTTCTCACGGTCGCTTTTCCCTGATTTTTCAAGCTCAGCTATTGATGATCCCACATCGGGCAATATGAAGAAGCTTGCATCCTCAACCGAGGTTGAGATAAGATCCAGTCCTTTCTCAGTCAGCTCTATTGAATTTGCCTTTTCATCGATGATAAAATAAAGATCATCAGTTACTTTCGGCATATCCTTGCTGTTATTTTGCATATAGAAGTTTTCTGTCTTCTGCATCAGTGACTTATTTCCCTCTTCACTCAGGAACTTGATGAGGGCTTTATTTTTTGGAAGGCCTTTAAATGCCCTAAGGAGAAGCTTGCCGCCCTCTTCCGTTTTTTCTTCGGTAATCAATCGTTTTGCATCTGCAAGCACCTGTGTAACAAGCTTTTTTTGAGCAGATACCAGCTTGTCAACCTTTGGCTTAAGCTCATCGAACTGCTGTGTATCACTTTTAGCTGTTGGTCCTGAGATTATAAGGGGGGTACGTGCATCATCAACCAGCACAGAGTCAACCTCGTCAACAATGGCATAATGGTGTTTGCGTTGTACAAGGTCTTCAGGATTTATAGCCATGTTATCCCTCAGGTAATCAAATCCAAACTCATTGTTGGTACCGAAGGTGATATCAGCATTGTAAGCTTTCCTCCTGTCGGCGGAATTGGGCTGGTGTTTATCAATACAGTCAACTGTCAGACCATGAAATTCATACATAGGCCCCATCCATTCCGAGTCACGTTTTGAAAGATAATCGTTAACCGTCACTATGTGGACACCCCTGCCAACCAGTGCATTTAAAAAGACTGGTAATGTTGCAACAACTGTCTTTCCCTCACCTGTAGCCATCTCGGCTATTTTACCTTTATGCAGGGCAACCCCGCCGATAAGCTGAACATCATAGTGTACCATATCCCACACTATCTCATTTCCGCCTGCAAACCATGTGTTATTCCAGTAGGCTTTATCACCTTTCACAATTACGCTCTCCCGGGTAGCAGCAAGATCCCTGTCATATTGTCTGGCTGTCACTTCAAGAGTGCTGTTTTCCTTGAATCGTCTGCTAGTCTCTTTCATTATAGCAAATGCTACCGGAACAGACTGATCAAGTATCTCTTCCAGCTTATCATCTGTATGTTTTTCTATCTTATCAATCTGGGCATATATCTCTTCTTTATTATAAACATCCTCTTCTGTCTCGGCTTTCTCTTTAAGAGATCTTATTTCTCTTTCGTCTTCCTCAATATATTCAAGTATTACCTTTTTCAGTTCCACGGTTTTATCTCTCAACTGATCATTCGAGAGATCCCTTAGTTTTTCAAATTCCAGATGGACATTTTCGACATGAGGATTAATCTCCTTAATGTCCTTCTCATACTTGTTCCCCAGAAACAGTCCCAGGATTTTTGTAATAATACTCATTTTTATCTGCCTTACAGAATTTTAAAATTCACGCAAAATTAATCTATTTTTCCGATATTGAAATGTAATTACCGGTACAATACATCAGGATTGCATGAGCTGGAAAATTACATGCAAATTTCCTGCCATCTGTCGCGAAAGTGTATTTTGGCCGTAATGGCCACTGATTACTTATTTTATCAGAACATATTTTATAGTTCTCCTGCTGTTGTTCCTGTGCAGTACAATAAAATATATTCCCTGTGGCTGATCAGTAATATCTATTGTCAGTATCTCGCTGCCTTCAGTAAGCCCTGTCATTATAACAGCTCCTGTTGAATTATAGACATCATACCTGTATGGTATTCCCGGGCTTTCCGGATTTTTTATCATTACCAAACCTTTGCCCGGATTGGGATATGCAACAGCAGTTTCAAAACCTGTATTTTTGATCTGGTCTATAACAGGACCTATATGGAAATCCTCAATAGCCCAGCCCCATCCATTGGCATAGGGGTCGGAGAAAAGCCTGAATCTGACCAGTATGGTGTCACCCGGGGAGATGTATGAAGAGGTTTTGGGGAACATAGTGCGGCGAATCATCATTGATTCCTTGCCCAAATATGTTGAGTTCATACCATCAATGGAGCTGTTATATGCTGACTCCCATGCTTCTATGTACCTGGAGTCATAACCATCAAATAATGGGTACCATGTTTTTCCATAATCTCCGGAAGTTTCCACGACAACATAATCGTAAAAATCCTCTGATAAGAATTCAGAACCCTCTTCGCCCGGCTCAACTAGAACTAATTCCATAAAGCTGATTATCATGCCATTAGCATCAAATTTAACAGGATGCCTGAGCATAGCTGTAAAATTAAGTTCTCCCCCGGATTCTTCAGAACTTTCATAGGGATGTTCCGTATGTAATCCGTAATCGGTAAAATTGTCTGGCTGGGCAATTCCGAATCCCACATTGAAGAAATCATCGGTTGCGTCAGAAAAGTCAGTAGAATAACTATTAACGACAGTACTAATTTCTTCAATCCTGACTGAATAGAAACCCTCTCCGGGAATCATTGTCATATTAGCATCAAGGGCTTTGTCATAAGCTGTGATCCGGTAACAGAGTGAATCGCCTCCCTGAAGGGAAAGGGAGGAAGCATCAATTGTACAATTGAATTCAGATTCATCTGAAGCTTCAAGACCAACAAATATACCGGGTCCGTCATTTACCTTATATTCTACATAAACAGTGTCTATTCCCAAATTATCAGAAGCTTCAGCCTCAAATCTGATAGTATCAATCTTTTCAAAATAGTACTCTTCCGGTGTATGAGTTATCACCGGTTTTACAGTATCCAATCCTATATGAATGTTGTACCGGTACTTGTCAATATACGATGGAGAACGATACATCCTCAAAAAATGATCTTCCACAAACATATAGTATTCAAGTTTTGTTTCGTAGAAAGGTATCAGGATTGTTGAACTGAAATTATCGTCTGAAAGAGGTGATGTCATATATATAGTATCGCACGTATTGAACTCATCAAATGACCATACCAGCCCAACTTTATTCCGGTTATAGGTTGTATCAGATACAATTGAAACTGATATGTCTATATCCGACAGATGCTCTTCAGTGTCTGGAGGATTCTCATGTACCATCCTTGTATTGATCCAGCCCAGATCACCCAGCATTGACATTGTCAGTTGTCCCGGATCATGAATGGCTTCCCCCATATCAATAAAGGGCGTCATCAGAGCATTAATATTAGCTGTAGAATCCTCATCAAGATGAGAAATACTTGATCCGGCATCATAGGTTGATGGAGCATATAGCCTTACTCTTTCCTCCGAATTATAACTCCTCAGCACAGGACCATTAAAATAAACCGCTTCGCTTGTTATTTGTTCTTTGAGCTCGGCTGAGGGATTTGGAAATAACAGGGTGTCAATCAGCTTATTACCGTCGAAGTTTTCAACAAAATTATCATAAATCACAGGTCGTGAATCTGTTCCCCAGTTACCTGTGGAAGCATCAGCATACAAACTATCAAAAAAGCCCAGTCCATGAATAAATTCATGTATTATAACCGTAAGAAGGTCATATTGTGTTCTTGGAGTATTTCCATCAGTACCGACATACCAGTTAACATCAGTATTAATTTTTATGTAGATATCACCTGACATCTCATGATTAAGCTCCTCACCGTAAATCTTTTCAGCCAGTGCCACAGGGTAATAAGCATCGGGATAAAGTGCGTCTATTTCCCGTCCGTCGGCAAATCCGCCAGTGCCTGAATTTGCCAGAACGCCTGATGTCATACTACCTGCTGAAACTATGGCAGTTATTTTTGTATCAGGAGGCAAAATGGATTCAAGTATGGAGTCAGCATAATTGACCACTGTTTTTCCCCATGCCGGAACATCTGTATAATAGATTGTTATCGAACTTCCGGTACCCTTCAGAGCATCCCTCTGACAGAAGCTCTTTGGTGGAGGAATATATATTCTTTTTACTTTATTGCCGGCATAACATACACCAGTAATCCTTGAATTTTTCAACAGATTCTGGGAGTGCAAGTGAACAGCTGGTATCAGGATAATAAGTACGGTAAATAAGATCAGTTTCTTCATGATCAGGCATCCAGTTCAATATCCAGCAATTCTTCAATTTTAGTGATCATATCATTCACGCTGAAGGGCTTTGAATAAACAGCATCAGCTCCCAGTGCTTTTGCCAGATTCAGGTAACTGCCAGGCCCTGCTTTGCCTCCGCCTGAGATTGCTATTATTTTAATAGATGGCTTCAGTTCACGCATTCTCATTATCACTTTCAATCCATCCTCTTCAGGCATTATCAGGTCAGTAATAATAACGTCGGTTACTGAAGGTTTGAAATGTGCTATAGCTTCCTTACCATTTTCAGCTTCCAGGACAGTAAATCTCCGCCTGTTAAGTGAGACTTTTAGCATTGTTCTCAAGTCACTATCATCTTCAACTATCAGAATGCCAGACATATATAATTTGAGATTTATTGTATCAGCATTAAATATTAACTAATAGACAACTTAATGGCGTTAATTATTTCCCTTAGTGAGACCGGTTTGATAAGATGCTGGGAAATAATCCCCGAATTTAGCTGTTTCTCCTCTAATAAATCCTGATCGGAATCAGTAATCCAGATACATGGAATTTTTATCTCATAATCAAGGAACAGGCTTATCATATCATCTTTTTTTATATGCTCGGCATCGCTCATATAAATTATAAGATCAGGTCTCGTTTTCTTATCCGGCACTGTTCTGATCAGGTGTTCAGGATCAGATAAAAGGGTTAATTTATATCCTGCACTTTCCAATGCCAGGGATAAAATCCGTGATTCGTGTTTATTTCCTGTAATAAATAATATCTTCCTGCTTTTCCTTGCTGCGGATGAAAGTGGTGCATAATCCCTTGAAACAGGTATATAAACATTAAAGACCGAGCCCTCATTGACTTTACTTGAAACAATTATCTCCCCTCCCATTTCCGAAATAATTCCGTGTACCACCGATAAACCCAATCCCGATCCTTTTCCCACTTCGCGGGTTGTAAAGAACGGTTCAAAAATCCTTTGCAACGATGATGGATCCATACCTTTACCTGTATCTCTTATAGTAACAATAACATACTCATCGGCAACAATATCAGTGCTCAGTTCATTTTGTATATCTTTATATTTAGCAAGGGTAAGATTGACATATAGTATCCCCTCCCGTTCTTCCATCGCCTGAATTGAGTTTGTCATAAGATTAAGAAAGACCCTGAACAACTGGGTGGGATCAGCAAAAACGGGATACTTTCCTGACTGGATACTGTTTTTAATCTTTATTCCGGATGGAGCAGCAGATCTGATAAAACCTATTGTTTCCTTCAGAATATCATAAACATTGATAGTAACCTTTTCCTGTTCCATCTGCCTGCTGAAGGCAAGTATCTGGTTGGTCAGGGATCTGGCCTTAGAGACAGACATCATGATCTTTCTTACATTTCCAGCTGAAGCAGAAGATTCAGGGAGATCATTCTGAAGCAGTTCTGAATAACCCGATATTGTTGCTAGTATATTATTAAAATCGTGGGCAATACCTCCGGCAAGGGCACCGATAGTTTCAAGCTTCTGGGCATGGAGCAGACGGTTCTCGAGCATAAGCTCACGTGAAGAATCCTCAAATGAAAAGTCAATAAAATAAGGGCTATTCATTTCGCTGACAGTCATGAAGGCACTGATCCGGCACACTATCTCACCTCCCCTGAATGTTTTCAGAGGTACTCTGCCGAATGACTTTGGCTTGCCGTCCATCAATTGTTCCAGGTGCAGATCAAAAAGTCCCTCTTCAGCATAGCAGCTGCGAAGGTTAAGGTCTGTGAGAGAATGTTCATCATCACAATCCATTATCATAATGAATGCCCTGTTGGCATGCATTATTGTTCCATTCGGACCGCACCGCAGGAATCCTATCGGAAGGTTTGTTTCAAATCTCCTGAATTCCTCTTCCTTTGTTGAGGCTATCTTTTCAGTCAGTTTCAGATCAGTTATATCGAATGTCTCGGCCAGAAGATGAGTTATTTTCCCTGATTCAACCGGAATGGGACGGAATGTGACCTCGAAATATCTTTTCCCTGACTGGGGAGTAGTAAAGGAGGCTTCATATTTTATTGTGTTTCCTGCAAAGCATTTGTCAATATTCTGTTTTATACTGTTTTGGAAAGTATCGTACCCCCATACATCTCCAAGCGATTTACCAACAATGGATTGTTCCATTCCCTTTTGTGCATCACAAAATGCAGTATTGACCTTCTCATAAACATATTCCCTGTTGATGATGCTTATCATCGACCGTGAATTATTCAGTATGTGGTCAGAAAAATGTTTTTCCTTTGCTAAAAACTTAAGGTATCCATTTTGGCCTGATATGTCGGTGTATTGTTTCAATTCATTCAGATTTATATAAACCTGATCATTATGCACAGGTAAGTTCAATTTATATCAAGGTTAAAAGCTTTCCTGAACTCATTCAGGACAGGATATTTTCCCTGAAGGTAATTATATTTCTGTTCATCGGTATAGGGCAATTCATTTGCTTCGGTAAGATCTATAGATGTTTCAATGTCTAAATCTGCGACCAAAAATCTGGATTCGAGGAAACCTGTAAGCTTAGGCTTATAATTCTGAACAAACAGGTCTCTCTGGGCAGCATTACTCAAATGAATTCTGATGGTATGTTCGTCCTCCATCTCCGGCTGTATTGATTTAAACATGCTTACTATTCTTGTTCCTTCGCCCTCCAGATTGCCGACAAACTCCTTCCAGGCTGTGAAAAATGCACTGCTTGTAAATTCAATCCTTTGCCCAGTTATGTTTTTGTCACCATTATCATCTGTTGTTTCAGCAGCCTTTTCTTTTTGTTTCTCATCCTCCGAAATAACCTCTTTTATTGAAAATGTCCGGGGTGGCTTTTCAATTACCGGAAAATGTTTACCCGGTGATTGTTCCTTTGCTGTCGGGAATCTCTTTTCCTGCTCTTCAGCCTGTCTGATAATCTCAGATTTTGGCGGAGGAGTTATCTCCTTTCCGGCTTTAGTCAGGGGGTTTTCCTCATACTTTTTTTTTTCGTCCTCGGCATCAGGCTCTTTGGTGAGCCTGCATAATTTTATAAGGGCAAGTTCTGTATGAAGTCTGTTATTCTTGCTGCTTTTATAGGAAATATCGCATGCACTTCCTATTTCCAGGGCGCAGTAAAGAAAATTAACAGAACATTCACCCGCCTGCTGCAGGTATCTTTTCTTTACTGAAGGAGTTGCTTCCAGAAGACCTATGGTAACTTCGTCTTTACTTACAAGAAGATCGCGGAGGTGACTGTTTAGACCTGAAATGAAATTATGTCCGTCAAATCCTTTTTCGAGAATCTCATTAAATGTCATCAATACTGCTGACACATCACCTTTCAGGGCGCCTGCAACACTTTTAAAATAATACTCATAATCAAGGATGTTAAGATTTTCAATTACATGCCTGTACACTACCTTTTTTCCGCACAGGCTGATGATCTGATCAAATATTGACAATGCATCCCTGAGGGCGCCGTCAGCTTTCTGTGCAATGATATGAAGCGCCTCTTCCTCTATAGTAACAGATTCATTATCTGCAACATACTGAAGCCTTTTTACAATATCCCCGATTTTTATTCTTTTGAAATCAAATATCTGACACCTGGACAATATTGTAGGTATGATCTTATGCTTTTCGGTAGTTGCCAGAATGAAAATTGCATGAGAAGGCGGTTCTTCAAGGGTTTTCAGAAAAGCATTGAAAGCGGAAGAGGAAAGCATATGAACCTCATCTATAATATATATGCTGTATCTGCCTATTTGCGGGGGTATCCTTACCTGGTCATTCAGGCTCCTGATATCTTCCACTTTGTTATTCGATGCTGCATCAAGTTCATGTATGTTGAACGATCTCAGAGTATTGAAAGACAGACATGATTCGCATTTATCGCAAGCCTCTCCATTATCCTTCAGATTGCTGCAGTTGATCGTCTTGGCCAGTATCCTGGCACAGGTCGTCTTTCCCACCCCCCTTGGTCCGCAGAAAAGATATGCCTGGGTAAGATGTTTATTCTGTATTGCATTTTTCAGTGTATTTGTTATTGTGTCTTGCCCCACAACCATATCGAATGTAGCAGGACGGTATTTTCGGGCTGAAACGATAAAATTTTCCATAAATTATTGACTCTCCGACTCCAAAGATATTTATAATACAAATATAGTTAAAAAGCTAACCTGGGATAATGAGTGTTGAAAATTAAAGATTAATGACTTTAATGGGAAAGAAAATCACCGGATTAAGCAGATGACGGTACGAATTCAAATTTCCATTTATTATTTTTTATTTAAATGAAAATAATTGTACTTTTGCGAGCCAAAATCATTTTAACAACAAACAAATAATTACTATGTTAAATCAGTACGAAACCGTTTTCATTGCAACTCCCGTTTTATCTGAACAACAGATGAAGGAAGCGGTACAAAAATTCAAGAAGGTCATCACCGACAACGATGGTG
>Ga0307419_10000752_pt1 | contig 16705 bp, 9 predicted proteins | sample SalMarWE160230MG_2_FD_202512 | JGI IMG/M metagenome (GOLD analysis project Ga0307419, IMG submission 202512) | Salt marsh sediment microbial communities from the Plum Island Ecosystem LTER, Massachusetts, United States - WE1602-30 | ecosystem: Environmental > Aquatic > Marine > Intertidal zone >... | reverse complement strand
CTGATTACCCGCAAGGCTGACTGGCCCACTAACAAGGATGCCAAGATCGTCGTCTGCTGCGGCTCCGGTCACCGCTCAACCATCGGCATGACCATCCTCTGGACCTACGGCTACGGCTATGTCTGCAGCCTGAAAGATGGCTTCGGCGGCTGGGTTGGTGCCGGGTATCCGGTGGTCGACTACGCCATGGCCAACTAGCATCACACTGTTCCGTTGAAATAAAGAAGGGCTTCCAATCCTGGAAGCCCTTCGTCTTGTCTGGCATCTCGGGCATCTCTCATTCGGGCGCACACACAAATGCCCCCCTACACACATCACACATAGGGGCCGCCCAACGTGTCGACCCGCACAACAAAATTGACCATTGCAACCAACGCAATGGTCAATTAGTGGGCGCGAATGGACTCGAACCATCGGCCTCACGGATGTGAACCCAGTGGTCTAAAACCCCTACCGCGGACCTCACGGACCCTTGATTTCGAGAACCATGAGGTCAGTTCTAAGTAGGTAACCGTGTGGACTACGGTTGGGTTTTTAACCCCTCTCTGGTTCAGTTTTTCACCCGGATTTTAGTTCCGAGTAATGCATGCTAGCAGATATCGCGCCACGAACAAATAATCCGACATCAGGCTCATAATCTGAAGATCCTGGGTTTTCCTCGCCTCTCTCGAGACAGGCGAATCCCTGCCTCGCTACCAAAAAAAGAAGCGCCCGTGAAGGCGTCCTCGTTTTAATGGACACAGTGTTTTGGTGTACATTTTGGGTTACCCTAGCCTAATCCAACAGGGCAGGCGGACGGAGGACCTCGGGGACAATGATCTATAGGGTTGTTTTCTTTAAGGATTTGCAGATTCAAGCAAAATGGTGGATGGGTAGTGTACGAATTTAGGCTTAGGGCTCGTTACTTCCAGATTTCATTCGAATCCTAAAAGAGCCGTCATTGATCGAGATATCTCCGAAATTAGATCAACTCCCAATGCTTTGGAAGCATATCACGGGCAAGAGCAACATCCAAACATTGATTTACTTTATTGGCTTGACTCCACCTCCCAATTTGTATAAAATTATCTTAATTAGTTTAGTGAATGAAGAAAGCTATGCCTAATCATCTCCAAGGCAGTCGAAAATTAATGAGGGCGATCAACCGCTCCAATGTCCTTAATACCATTAAGGCTGATGGTCCAATCTCGCGGACGGATATCACCCGGATCTTGGGCCTGAGTGCGGCCACAATTTCTGGAATTACTGCTGAGTTGATTGAGAACGATTTGATTTTCGAAAAAGAGGCTGGCGATTCGCAGGGAGGACGCAGACCAATCCTCTTGGCGCTCAATCCAACGGGTGGCTATGTGATCGGATTCAAGCTTACGGAAGATCATATTACTGGTGTCCTTACAGATCTTAAGGCAACGGTGATAGCGTCCCAAACTTTCCCTCTGTCGGGTCATTCAACCGAGAATGTAATCCTTGCTCTGGAAGATGGGGTTGACGCACTCCTGGAAAAGGGGGGGATTCGAAAAAACCAATTACTCGGAGTGGGCGTAGGCCTTGCTGGTATCGTTGACGCCCAAAACGGGATCCTTCGTCATTCCCCCATTTTGGGTTGGCGAAATGTCCCTTTACGGGAATTACTTGAATCTCGATTGGGTCTCTCTGTCACAATCGATAATGATGTCAATACTCTCACTTTAACTGAGCAGTGGTTTGGAGCAGGGCAGGGCAGCGACAATTTCCTGACTGTCACAATTGGACGTGGCGTCGGTTTAGGCATGGTTGTCAATGGTCAACTGTATCGCGGGGCTCATGGGGGCTCCGGTGAATTTGGGCACACTGTAATTGATCCCGATGGCCCCCTTTGTGCTTGTGGAAACCACGGCTGTTTGGAGGCACTTGTTTCTGACCCGGTATTGCTTCAGGATGCCAGAGAGAAGCTGGGGGACCGAAAACTCACCTCCGACGAATTATTGGATCGAGCCAAACAAGGAGACAAAGCAGCTTGGGAAATATATTCGAAAGCAGGAATCACGCTTGCTCGAGGGATTGCAAATTTGATTAATGTCCTCAGCCCAGAGCTAATTATCATCAGCGGTGAAGGGGTACGGGCTGGCGAGTTGATCTTCGATCCCATGAGAAGTGCTCTTATGAAATTTGTGATGCCGGGGTTGGCCGAGGATACGGAGATTCGTATCGATACTTGGGATGATAATGCCTGGGCCAGGGGTGCAGCTGGCCTGGTGTTGGGAGAATTTTTCCAATCTCCCATTCACCAGGAGGTGGTCACAATTGCGGTCTAGGCGTTTTTTTGACTCCGATATTTCAATCAATGAAATAAGTCTGCTGATATCGAGGAGGTGTCCTTGGATAACAAGTATCCATCAATGTCATGTTGAGCCCGATTCACATAATTTGGAGGATTGAAATGAAGAGCAGAAAGCCACGGTTCCCGCTAATAGTCCTTCTGGCTTCTTTGGCGCTTATCTTGGCAGCTTGTGCTCCCGAAGCTGCGCCAACAGATGAACCAGCCACGCAACCACCCGCTGTCCAGCAGCCAACAGAAGAAGAGGAAATGGTTGCGGTCGAGCCGGTTACGATTCAATTTTGGCACACCTATAGCATCGAAACAGAGACGCCGTTCCTGCAAGATGTGCTGATCCCAGAGTTTGAGGCATCCCATCCAAATATCATCGTGGAGCAGGTTCAAGTCCCGTATGATGAATTCCGTCGGAAATTACTTACCGCAATTGCCGGTGGCACTGCACCGGATATGATCCGTTCAGATATCATCTGGGTACCTGAGTTCGCCGACATGGGGGCATTGGTCGCCCTGGATGAGTTCATGCCTGACTTCAAGACTTATCAGGATGCTGTCTTCCCGGGTCCTCTGGCGACGAACTTTTTAAACGGCCACTACTACGGACTTCCTTTGGACACTAACACCCGAGTGCTCGTGTATAACAAGGATATGTTCGCAGCGGCAGGAGTGGATGGTCCGCCTGAAACAATGGATGAATTCTTGGCTGCCTGTGAGAAGATCAAGACGCTTGGCGAAGACAAGTATTGCTTCGCAGACGGCGGTGCCTATGCATGGGCCGTCAATCCATGGATTTGGAGCTTTGGAGGCGACGTAACAGATCCTGGTATCACGATGGCCAGTGGATACTTAGATGGACCTAAGACACAGGCCGCATATGAGTTCCTGAAAAACTTGATCGATGAAGGATATATACATCCCGGCATCTTGGGCGGTGGAGTTGATACATGGGGTGGATTCGATAATGACGAGATCGCGATGATCCTTGAAGGACCTTGGTTCCCACCAATTTTTGCCGGCATCGACCCCGATAAGGCCTATGGGCTTGCTCTGATGCCAGCTGGTGCTGGAGGACCAGTTTCGGTTGTCGGCGGTGAAGACATCGTCATGTTCCAGCAAAGTCAAAACAAAGACGCCGCGGCGGAGTTTATCCGCTTCATGCTTTCTGAGGACGTCCAGCTTCGGTGGTCAGAAGTTGGGCAGCTCACAGTTTTGGCTAGTGCCATTGAGAGTGAAATGATCCAAAACCACGCTTTCTTTGGTGTTTTCCTGGAGCAGTTGGACACGGCCAAGGCCCGAACCCCTCATCCGGCGTGGGCTAAAATTGAAGAAGCCTACTCTTTAGCTGGCGGTGCTTACCTAAATGGCTCTTCAACTTTCGAAGAATCCTTAGGTGGAGCGGCGAAGACAATTGATGGCTTGCTAGGTCAGTAGAGGCTGTATATTCTGGGAGGTGTTGTCCACTGACAATGCCTCCCAGATCCATCTATACCAAGCGAATTTCGACTAACTATTGATCCTTGTTCTCGCTGGCGGCGGAAATCTATGGGTACTCGTAAAACGAAGAAGCGGCCTAATTTAAGCGCTCAGCAGTTACCAACAGTATTCGTTTTCTTGTTACCCGGAATCTTTTTATTCTTAGTTTTCAACATTTATCCCTTGCTCAAATCATTTCAAATCAGCTTCTACGATTGGAGTATCGTTCCAAATAGGCCGAGTGAATTTGTAGGTCTTGATAACTATGCTCAAGCGCTGAAGGATCCGGTTGCAAGGCTGGCCTTTCGTAACACGGTGCTCTACACGATTATCACTGTGCCCGGTCAAATTGTTCTAGCGATGGCAGCGGCTCTACTGCTGAATGGCCGTATCCGTGGAAAGGTTTTTTTTCGTACTATCTTCTATTTACCCGTCATAACATCATGGGTAATCGTTTCCCTGTTATTTCGATATATGTTTCAGAGTCCGAATGGGTTTATCAACTACCTGCTGGTTAATGTTCTCCATCTGTTTGAAAATCCCATTGGCTGGCTCCAATCGGGATCTACTGCGATGATCCCGGTTTGGCTTTTGGGTATCTGGAAGGGGATAGGCTGGTCCATGGTAATTTTTCTGGCTGCGCTTCAGACCATCCCGGAAGAGATTTACGAAGCAGCGGCAATAGATGGAGCAGGAAGCTTCAATAAACTAATGCAAATTACGCTCCCGCTGATCCGCCCAACGCTTGTTTTCGTTTTAGTTATGCTCATTATTGGCGGACTGAATGTATTTCTGCCAATCGCCCTGATGACAAACGGCGGCCCGTTGCAGCAAACGGAGGTGGTTTTAACCTATATGTATCATCAGGCGTTTGATTTCTTGGACTTTGGGTATGGATCAGCATTGGCTTTTATGATGGCTATTTTTATAGTCTCATTGAGTTTTATACAGATCAAATTCTTCCGGCGACCAAGTGAGATCTACTGATGACGAATCAGCGTAAAGGCATACGACTCGATCGTATCCTCCGCTACGGAATTCTCATTGGCGGGGGGATCATCATGATGGTTCCCTTTTTGTGGATGGTATCTACGTCTCTGAAGGAATACGCCTATGTAATTGAATTTCCCCCACAATTGATCCCTAAGGAACCAACGTTAAATAACTTTGTGGAAGCCTGGACAACTGGACAATTTCAGCTCTACCTAACCAATAGTCTGATTGTCGCGGTCTCTTCAGTTGTCCTGGCTGTCATCATTTCGGCCATGATGGCCTATGCCTTTGCCCGCTTCAAATTCCCAGGCAAGGAAATCTTGTTTTTTAGCATACTGTTACTCCTGATGGTGCCGAATATCATCGGGATTATCCCCCAGTTCCTGCTGGCAATTGCATTAGGGCTACGAAACAGCCTGTTGGGTTTGGTCCTATTCTATGTTGCAACTAGCCTTCCCCTTAATACTTTTCTGCTGCGAGGTTTCTTTGAAACCCTGCCGAGAGAGATGGAAGAAGCCATGCTAATGGATGGTGCAAATTATTTCACCATCTTTACACGTATGGTCTTGCCCCTGTCCACGCCTGCGCTCGCCACTGTTTCCATCTTCTCGTTACTTGGTTTCTGGGATGAGTATATCCTAGCGCTTACATTTATCGACGACCAGACAAAACGCACCTTGCCGATAGCAATCGCGTCATTTCACGGTCAGCATGGAACAGACTGGGGGTTGGTCTTTGCGGCTTCGTTGATTGCCATGATTCCCATCGTGGCGTTATATGTGGCCTTGCAGCGTTACTTCACGGGTGGTTTGACCACTGGAGCTTTTAAGGGATAACTGATGCGGGGATGTCAAATACCCGTTTGTCTAACGATATTGATTGGGTTGGTAGGATGTAACCCGAATAGGCTCTCGCCTTATGGTGAAGTACAACTGACGCCAATCCCTGCAGAGGAGCAAATGAATACCGATATCCATATCACAAACATCGAACTCGACAAGAGTTTCTACCGACCGGGCGAATCGGTGGAGTTATCTGTAGACCTCCAGAACGGATCTGAAAGTCCTACTGATATCCACCTGAGTGTTGTGCTCACCCACCTGGCTGAAGTTATCGATCAATTCAGCAAAGACACTTCCATGCTGGGCGGCCAACAAACCCTAACCTTCACCTTCACACCTCCCGAAGCCGCACCGCGCGGCTATGGCTTGGACATGCAATTGGAGAGTGCAAGTGGGGTCAGGTTTGAGTCGGCTTCCTTGGCCTTTGATGTCTTATCCCATTGGACTCAATCGCCGCGATATGGTTTTCTGACCGACTTTCCCCCGAACCGCTTGGATATTGATGAAACGATAGCGATTCTGAACCGGTATCACATCAACGCCCTTCAATTCTATGACTGGATGTACCGACACGAGCAGTTGCTAACCAGCGAAGACCCCTACGCTGATTTATTGGATAGGCAACTTTCTCTCGCCACGGTGAATCGTTTTATCGCGTCTTCCCACGAGCGCAATATCGCGGCCATGCCTTATACAGCAGTCTATGGCGCATCGATAGATTTCTATCAGCAGCATACCGGGTGGGCTCTTCTCAAAGCCAACGGAGAGCCAGAGTACTTTGGTGATGATTATTTAGTCATCATGGATGTGCGCCCTGGATCTCCCTGGGTAGTTCACATGATGAATGAGTTTGATCAAGTCTTGGCCCGAACCAATTTTGATGGAATTCATCTGGACCAGTACGGGGATCCAAAAGAAGGCTTCAGCTCGGAAGGGGTCAGGTATGACCTTGCAGAACCGCTTGCCCAATTCATTAACGAAACTAAGGCGCATGTGTTGGAACAGCGAAAGGATGGCGCAGTCGTCTTTAACGCTGTGACGAACTGGCCCATTGAAACCGTCGCACCCGCAAACCAAGATATAGTATATATCGAAGTTTGGCCTCCCTATTCTTGGTTCGATGACTTGCACCGTTTGATCGTCCAGGCCCAGGACTTGGGACATGGCAAACCCGTTGTATTGGCGGCATACATTAACCCTCAGCATATACACAATGTACTTTTAGCTGACGCGGTGATTTTTGCGAGTGGTGGCGGGCATATCGAACTTGGCGAGGCAAACGGCTTGTTGGCCGATGCCTACTTCCCTAGGTACGGTTTAGTCAGCGAAGAATTGTCTCACGCTCTGCAACATTATTACGATTTCACCGTTCGATATCAAGATGTCCTTGGACCGCGCACAGAAGATGCCACCTTGGACTTCAACGGAAAAATCGAAGTAAGGACTCTTGGAACGGGCGAAGTTGTCAACACCGCAGCCAATGCTGTGAAGAACAAGGTCTGGCCGATTGTCCGTTCTGGGGAAGGATCCACCGCGATCAGTTTGGTTAACCTGCTTGGCTTAGATGCTCCGGATTGGAAGGAACCTTTGGCGTCTGCCCCAAATCCGCTTGTAGCCGCGGAAGTGATGATCGACGGGGTAGAACAGGACGCTTTACGAATCTGGTTCGCCACTCCTGATAATGAGGATATATCTACCCAACAACTTAACTTCAAGCAAGATAATGGGTCCCTGACTTTTGAGATCCCATCCTTGGTCTATTGGGATTTGATTGTCATTGAGTGGGATCATTAGGTTGAAGATGAGCAGCCTCGTAAATCGCAGCATCGAAATCATTCTGAACAACCAATCTGAGTCGGGTGCCTACATTGCTTGCCCCAATTTCCCAACATACCATTATTGCTGGCTCAGAGATGGCAGTTTCATTGCGAATAGCATGGACCTAGTGGGAGAACACCAGAGTGCGAGGGCGTTTTTCCAATGGGTTGACACTGTTATCCAGAGATACACCTGGAAAATTGACCGGATCCTAGAAAAACGAAACAGTGGAGTGCTGCTTCAGGAAAGCGATTACCTTCATACACGGTATACCCTATCTGGAGAGGAAGCTGCGGGCGATTGGCTGAACTTTCAACTCGATGGCTACGGGTCATGGCTGTGGGCCTTGTCTGAGCATATGGAGAGAACCCATGACGTCAGCCTGCTGGAAAACTTGGCGAATAGCGTCCAGAAAACAGTTAGTTATTTGACGGCGGTTTGGGATTACCCCAACTACGATTGTTGGGAGGAAAATCCACATCACCTTCACCCCTATACTCTTGCTGCTATCTACTCAGGGATCACGTCAGCAAAGAAAATGGCGGATATTTCCCCGGCATTAGATTTGGCAGAACACCCTCTCGATTTGTCAAAGACAATTCGTCAATACACGCTTGATCATGCTGTGAAGAACGGACTCTTACAAAAAAGCTTTCCCCCGCCAGGGAAACACCAGGAAGGTGATAATTTTCGTCCTGATGGAGTCGACGCCAGTTTACTGGGGCTGGCAATCCCGTATCGTATGCTGGATCCGTCCGATCCCCTCATTCGTACCAGCGTAGCGCGCATCGAGTCGGACTTGCGTTGCAATCGAGGTGGCGTTTACCGCTACCTTGCTGATACCTACTACGGCGGTGGTGAGTGGTTGTTGCTGGCAGCTTGGTTAGGTTGGTACTATGCTGAAACCGGTGATATTGATCAAGCGGAAGAGCTTAGACATTGGGTCGAAGACCAGGCTGACCCGAGTGGTCAAATGCCGGAGCAGGTTTCCTCTCACTTATTGTCCCCATCCCACTATGAAGAGTGGGAAAAACGGTGGGGACCGATTGCCAATCCACTGCTTTGGTCACATGCGATGTATATCATCCTAGAAAAAGCTATCCAAGAATCCACTTAACTCAATAACAAAAATATCGTGGCTAACAATTTTTCCCTTCGCCATAACCCTTTGGGACTAGAGCATCCATATGAGCAATATCCGTGGGAGCGTTCCCCGCGCTTTCCCGCTGCTGGAGAAATGGTTGCGCTTGGCGTTGCCACGACGCCAGCGGGTAATGCTGAAAGGGTAACTGTCAAATGGATGGTGAAGGATAATGCAAAAGAGGGAACGGCGGAGGGCACTTGGCTGGCGGATGATGGTGACTATAGTTACTGGAAGATTCAACTCCCCGCATTTTCTGCAAGAGATCAAGTTACTTACCAATTATTCGCCAGTAAGGGGAATGAAATAGTATGTTCAGAGACCTACAGCTTTGATGTTCTGGAATGGGTTGAATCTGGTGACGTCGTAACGTATCACGCGAATCCTTCCTCCATAGCATTGAGTTGTTCATCGAAATACCCCAGCATTAATTCAACCTTGCATATCGATCTTTCGAATCAGCACAGATTGAGATTTCATTTGGAACTAGGGAAAAAGGAGGAATTAGGATCCGATTTCCATCCTGAACTAGACACGAAACCAGAAGAGGCAGCAAAGTCTCCAATAAATTTGCGTGTAATTGAAGACAACGAAGAATGTATCGTCTTCGATGGATGTGATCTGAAATTGATCATCTACCGCCATCCGTGCCGTTTGGAAATCCGGCGGGAAGATGGAAGTCCAATTCTCATTGAGCGAGAGCCAACCAAGTGGTCGCTTGGAGTGAGGGGCGAAGCCAAGGAAGTGCGACAGGTTTTTTATTGCGAACCAATCGAGGCTTTCTACGGTTTTGGGGAACGCTTCAATAGCCTAAACCAGCGTGGTAACGCTGTGGACGTTCGTGTGTACGAACAATACAAGAACCAAGACCTGCGCACATATTTACCGGTGCCATTCTTCACATCAAGCGAGGGATATGGGATTTATTTTGACACTTCACGTTACATTTCCTTCGATCTCGGGGCATCCGATACCGCATGTTGGTCATTCCAGGCGGAATTAGATTCGAACGAAAGCTTGGAATATGAGATGTGTGTTGATGATGACCCAAAGGCCATCCTGTATACATATGCATGTCTAACAGGCTTCCCTGCTCTTCCGCCCAGTTGGGCATTCGGACTCTGGATGAGCAGCAATGAATGGAACAACCAGGCCACTATCTTAGACCAGCTAAAACATGCAAAGGACTTGAACATTCCGGCAACCGTGTTGGTGATAGAGGCATGGAGCGACGAAGCCACATTCTACATTTGGAACGATGCCCAATACAATCCTAAACCTTCCAATCAATACTTCAATTACTCGGATTTCACATTCCCTAAGCAAGGAAAATGGCCAGATCCAAAAGGGATGATCCGGGAATTGCATGAAAATGGCTTACACATACTTCTTTGGCAGATTCCGGTCTGCAAACACTCCGAACGAGGCCATCATCAAAGCATGCTCGACCAAGAGCATATGATTGAGAATGGATATTGTGTCCACGACCAGTTTGGAATGCCATATCAGGTTAAACCCCCCTGGTTTGAGGGCAGTCTGGTGCTGGATTTTACAAACAAAGCGGCAAGTGATTGGTGGATGAGCAAGCGAGCCTACCTTTTAGATGAGTTGGACATTGACGGGTTCAAGACGGATGGTGGCGAACACCTTTGGGGTAGATCTCTACGATTTGCTGATGGACGACGCGGAGATGAGATCTGGAATCTATACCCTAATCTATATGTGAAAGCCTATCATGAGCTGCTGAAAGATAAGAAAGCCGAGGAAGGAATTACGTTCAGCCGCTCTGGCTTTACAGGAGCTCAGCAATATCCTTGTCATTGGGCAGGTGACGAGAACTCCACCTGGGAGGCGTATAGGGCTTCAATCATGGCTGGCCTGAACGTAGGTCTTTCAGGAATACCTTTTTGGGGTTGGGATATTGCAGGTTTCAGCGGACCGATCCCTTCAACCGAGCTTTTCCTTAGAGCGACTGCCATGGCAGCTTTTTGCCCCATCATGCAGTTTCACTCTGAATATAATCATCATTTCAAACCCAGTAACGATCGCACACCCTGGAATATTGAACAACGTGCGGGTGACAAAGATGTAGTTCCAGTCTTTAGAAAATACGCCAACCTACGCATGAACTTATTGCCGTACATTTATAGCCAGGCTAGGTTGTCAAGCGAGACAGGACTTCCCATAATGCGGGCTTTGCCGCTGGAATTTAGGCATGACCGCGAGTGTGACAATTATCCGTACCAATACCTTTTTGGCAGCTCCTTGCTCGTTGCCCCGGTGATAAGTGAGAACGCCAATTCACAGAAGATCTATCTTCCTTTAGGGGATTGGTATGACTTTTGGACGCATCAGATTTACAAGGGGCCATTGCTAATTGACTATCCAACGCCGAAAGAATCCATTCCGGTATTCGTTCGTGCTGGTACAGTCTTGCCATTGAACCTCAATGAAACTTACAGCTTGGGAGAAAGCGTTGGAAACGCGACAGATCAGTACCGAAATTTTACGCTAATGTTTTATCCACAGGATGAAGTCTATTTCACAAGGGAATGGTTCGACCTTGTAAGCAGGCAACAATATCGAGTTGAATACGTTCGAGAAATCGATACAAGTATCCGAATTGAGGTTCCTCCCATTCCTCACGACACAACCTTGGTATTCGTTAAATCCATTTGGACTTCGCTATTATTGGACGATAAGAGTCTTTCAATATCCCAAGATATTAAAGAGTTGCGAGACTCGTCCAGCGCAACTGGATACGTTGACAACGTTAGGCGATTGACATATCTGAAATTGCCCCAAGGAAATTCATCTCGAACAATTAGGCTGGGACTATAGATTCAACATACAAGTGCGTCTAGGAAGGATGAAAGTAAGTTCATTATGTCCCTACTTGCTAGTCTGGCAGAGACCGACATGGCCCGCCAAGATCAATCCTAAGGCGCACGTGGATTTCCCCATATTCGATTACCAACCAAAGAATGCCGAGTTGCTGGATTGGAAAATACTCGAACTTTGTGGTTTCAGCGCCTGATCTTTGTTTGCCCACACAGGATTCTAAAGAAAATCAGAGCTCACGGTTCAGAGCCGTGCTGTCATCTTTATGGGAGAGAATGCAAACGGAACCGTGTGGACTATGGTTCCGGATCAGGTCAAATCTCCCAATAAAACTCAAATTCTCGGTCCCACGGTTTTAAGCCTTGTGGTCTCCGGTCGGGTCAAATCTAAAATTCCCTTTAACCACAGACCTCACGGCTCGCGAATTGGACGAGCCGTGAGGACTCAGGTGGGCGCGAATGGACTCGAACCATCGACCTCACGGATGTGAACCGTGCGCTCTAACCAGCTGAGCTACGCGCCCGCCTGGGGCGATTATAAAGCCATCCGGCTTTCATCTCAAGGCATACGCGAATTGTCATCAGCAAGACAGGAAATGAATGCGAGCGAATCGAAACACCTTACGGAATGATATTGGCTCTTAACCCAGCCTCCCTTTCCTTATTTATAAATACTTTCATGGTTCTTGATAAATTTCTCGCAGCACATAATGCCTAGATCGAGGCGAGTTATCGACCCGTACAAAGTTCCGGGTCTCCATATATTCATTCACGGCAGGAAAATCAAAGCGGCTGATGATAATTTGTTCCGGCTTAATATCCTCAAGGATCGAGGTGATTTCTTCCTGTGTCGGTTCCCCGGTGGCATATCTTTTCTCAGTAATCACTGCTAGATAGGGATGAACCGGGATCCCGGTCCGGAATGCATACATCGGGCGGTCTGCAAAGATGTAATGCGTCTTGGCTGCATAATTTCTAATAATGGCGATGATCTCGTAATCGGGCTGGTCCGAATCTTCATATATGCCAGACAAGTTCGGAAGATTAAGCCTAAATCCTCTAAGGAATGGGGGGAAACGCTGATAGACTAAAAAGGCGAAGAGCACCAATATTCCAACCATTATTTCCTTCGTTACAAGCTTCGAACCTCGGTTTCGGCCAGTAAGCCCAACACAACTTTCCCCTAACGCGATTGAAGCTATGATCGCTGCGGGAATGGTCACAAGCAGTTGGTGATGATGCCAATTCGGGACGATTAAGTGAAGAAACAAATACCCGATAAACACCCATAATATTAAATAAAGTACATTCCACGTCTTCTTTCGAAGAGCTAGAAATGAGCCGGGAAAAGCCAAAACAAATAGCGGAAGGGAATCCTTTAGATAAAGGTTGATTGAATTTCGAGCTGCAAACGATTGCATTGCTTCGCTTTTACCAGCAGCTAGGTGAACATCGACGAGTTGCGAAATGTAGTCTGGTCGAACCAAGACAAGGAGAATCACCGAAACTACAAGAATGAATGCGAGAGACCAGATAAACAGAGGCTTGGCGCCTGCTTGCACGCCTATCCGTCTGGAGGTGTGATTCTTTATCTGAAGGAAAATCCCCGCGATGAAAAGCGGGGCGATGATGATCGTCCAAAGTTTCGTCATGACAGATAGTCCGAGGAACGTTGCCGAGAACACCAACCAAAACAATTGCTGACCTTCATGCCATCTTGTCATACCGACAAAGGCCATCATCGCAAAGGTCAACGATGGCAATCCGATCATGACCGAAACACTTAATGTCGTATAAAACGGGAGTGTTACAATCAGAATTGCGCCAAAGATCGCATGCACGATACCCCAGAATTTGTTAAGGTAATCCATCACCGAGGCCAACAACAGGGTTGAAAAGCCCAGCACGAGGACGCGCCCTGCGTTTACGTTCATACCCACAACCCGGAACCAAAACGTTAGGATCGCGTTAAATATTGGAGGCTGATCGCTCCAAACGTCGGAATACAGGCGAAACCCATCCAGGGTCATCATCGCTTTAATGAGGTTGATACCCTCATCGAAGTCAAATTCAAAACGGAATCGAAACGGAAAGAAGAGCAACATGCACGCCAAAAACACGAGAGGCGGTAGCAGAACTAACAATAATTGCTGCTTGGACTTCATAACTTGTGTTTTACCCACTTGCATTCGAGTCTCTTGCCGTCTGGGAAAGTGTGCCCGGCCTGTATCTTTCCTTTTCATAGGCACTCGCCCCAGTTGCTAATATAACCATAATGCTTGTTGGCTGCTGCATATGTTCGGTCAACTCCGTAATGGGATATTCATGCCCACATGGAAAACGGTAATTCGTGAACAGGGATGCCGTCGACCAAGGCCAGGGACTAACCAGTTGCTTCTGAGGGTGTTCTGCATACTTCTTTCAGAGCGATTCACCCAATGACGCTGGCGGGTTGGAAATTGATCCGATGAATTCGGGCGATGCCGATCAGGCGATGTTGACTATTCTCAATTCAACTATCTACATTGAGAACGGTAAGAATTAAATCGAATATAATGGCGCTCTCCGGGCATTTACTCTTGCTATCACGTTGATTGGAAACGCACATTGGTTTTTAAATCGATCGGTCGCCGAATTGTTACATGCTATCAACGCCGTGAAGCATTCTTCGCTACTGCGACGCTCTTGTTACTCGGCTTGATTGCATACGCCCCCTTGATGTCCAAATTCGGTTTTTATCGCGATGACTGGTACATGCTCTGGACCGGTCGTGCATTCGGACCTCCGGGCATCGTAGACCTATTTACCTTCGATCGGCCTTTCGTTGGTTTTGTTTACTCTATCAGCTACCGGCTCCTGGGCGAAAATCCGCTATCTTGGCAGATATATTCTTTTACCATTCGCGCCATCGGCGCGCTTGCCTTTCTCTGGTTGCTGCGCCGCTTGTGGCCGGAGCACAAGCTCGAAACTACCTCTGCCGCAATCATTTTCTTCATATATCCCGGTTTCCTCCAGTGGGCTAACGCGAACACCAAGTCGAACCATCTTACTACCCTGTCGCTGGCTATCCTTTCCATCTGTTTGACGGTCGCCGCATTTCAAACCAGAAAGCTGCGGCGGAAAACGATCTTTGCTTCATTAGCCCTCATCACGGCTGCGGGATACTGGTTCCTGTATGAGTACATGATCGGACTTGAAGGACTACGGATCATGGTGGTCGCACTTTTTATCTGGCGTGAGGACAGCCAGTCAAGAAAATCTGCTCTGTTGCGGTTTCTGAGGATGATGCTTCCTTATTTCATCCTAATGGCACTTTACGTCACCTGGCGGTTGTTTGTGTTTCAAAGCGGTCGCGCGGGTGTGAGTGTGGAATCCGCATTTGAGCCTTACCAGCTATCCCTCCTCAGAACTGTCGCTAACCGCGCCATCGTGCTTGTCGAAGATATCTTCGAAACTGTGGTATCCGCTTGGGCCGTCCCGATCAACTCATTTACATTTAATCTCAAGCCTGCAGAGTTCATTATTACAGCCCTGCTTACTTTGCTCGCAATTGGCATCTTCACCATATATACCCTCTCAGTCCTTAGAGGAGACCTTGCTCGGCGTGTTGACCGGAATGAAAGGGATAATTTTCTATCCTGGGTATTGATCGGCGCCATTGCAGTGGTAATGACTCTCGCTCCTGTCGTGGTTGTTGGCAGAGACGTGCGTTGGGACAGCGGTTTTGATAAATACACACTTCAGGCCAGCGCCGGGGTTGCACTGCTGCTTGTTGGCACAATTTCTTTCTTGGTGAAATCAAGATACCGTTTCGTTCTCATTGCTTTCTTAATTGCCATTGCTACCGCAACCCAATATGGCAATTCTGCCCGGTGGAGTACGTTTTGGGACGATCAACGTGAGCTCTGGTGGCAGCTAAGCTGGCGCGCACCATCTCTTAAAGAAGGAACCGTACTGCTCGTTGAAATGCCCGGTGAGCGTTTCTTTGAAGATTATGAAATATGGGGGCCAGCAAATCTGATCTACGACCCGGGTGAACCCACCGTTCGAATCCAATCGGAAATCTTATCCTCAAGTACGTTGGAGAAAATCAGGGTGGGGCAAACAGAATCTTGGGGGTTAAGGGATACAGTCGAGTCTTCTCGCTCCTACCTTAACAGTCTGATCCTTTCTCGGCCAGAACGCACATCCTGCTGGCATGCAATGGATGGTGACGATCCAGTTTTTCCTGGACAAACCTCTCCTATGCTCTATTCAATCATCAGGCTGTCTCAAATTAATCAAATCGATATAGATGCGCCCATGACCCTACCTCCTGAGGATATTTTCGGGAGGGAACCGGAGCACGACTGGTGCTATTTTTTTGAAACCGCTTCGCTGGAAGCACAACGATCCAACTGGAATCGCGTCGTTGAGCTCGGAGACCGAGCCCTGAGCTTGGGGTTTAAACCAATCGATCGATCCGAGTGGCTGCCGTTCTTGAAAGGCTTTGTGATGGTTGGTCGGGAAGCCGATGCAGAAGAAATGGCGTTATGGATCAGAGATAACGAGGTCATTCGGCATCGCCAGTGCGATTACATGAATAACGGGGCTCTCCCTGATTCAGGTCGGCAGGCATATTTCAAAGCCATTTTATGTCAATAGCATCGATCTATTCGATTCAACAAACCGTAGCGATGGATCTTCCTTTAACTATCCAAGGATGCTTCCCATTTATTGCGTCCTTAGCTTTTATCAAGAAAGATTTCCGCTTGAATCCTAGGGACGAGTTATAAAATTCAAAGAAAACAGAGACCTCGCCAATTCCAAACCCCAATAGTTGATTCCGCATAATCCCTGGAAAACTCTTTGAACGACTTGCTAAGATCCTGAAATCCAGCTACTCCCGTAAAAGCGATAACATAGGTGTCTTTTTGTTCGCCGTGTAATCTCGATGCTATAATCCCTCGAATTCTAGGAGGCGGCTTGATCGAACTCAACATCCCCGGGCGCGGGCTGATTCAACTGCAGCACTTGGTATCCGACGTCAACGGCACGCTCGCCTTCGACGGCTCGCTGCTGCCCGGTGTCTCAAACGCCCTACTCGCAATCGGCGACCGGCTTGAGCTGCACCTGCTTACGGCTGACACCCACGGCCGGCAGGCCGAGATCGACCGCCATCTTGGACTGCAAGCGGTGCGCATCCCGGGTGGCGGTGAGGCCGAAGCCAAGGCAACTTACGTGAACGAGCTCGGCGCCGAGACGGTTGTGGCCATCGGGCAGGGGGCGAACGATGCCGCTATGC
>Ga0307419_10000749_pt1 | contig 16726 bp, 13 predicted proteins | sample SalMarWE160230MG_2_FD_202512 | JGI IMG/M metagenome (GOLD analysis project Ga0307419, IMG submission 202512) | Salt marsh sediment microbial communities from the Plum Island Ecosystem LTER, Massachusetts, United States - WE1602-30 | ecosystem: Environmental > Aquatic > Marine > Intertidal zone... | reverse complement strand
CCGTCGGCGGCGCGGCCATCACCGGGCTGGCGGGCGGCGCCGACCCCGGGCCCGACCAGCTGGGCCCGGGGCTCGTCGCGTTCACCTACGACGCGTGCGCGGTGGCGAAGGCGGGCCGCTTCGCGGCTCGCCTGGCGCCGATGCCCGGCACCTGGAGCGAAGCCTTCTCGCTCCAGGCTCCCTGAGAGAGAGCCGCCGCCGGGCGGGCCGCGCGGTCAGCCTCCGGCTGGTGCCGGGCTGGCCTTCTGCATCGTGAAGGTGAGAGGCGCCGACTTCACCATGGCGCGGTCTTTCTTGTCGGCGGGAGCGGCCAGCAGGTAGAGGATCGGCGTGTCCGACGAGAGGTCCTGGAGGATGCCCTTCATGTCCTTGGAGAGGAGCTCGTCCTGCGGCACTTCCACCGTGCCCACCACGAAGGTCCCCTTCAGGCCGAAGCCGGACGGGATCATGGACTTCTCGGGGAGGAGCTTGTCGGGCTCGGTGACGCTCGCCGTGGGAATCACATCGAACGGATCCGACGTCTTCTGCTGCCGAATCTCTCCGCCCTGGGCCAGCGCCGCGTACAGGACGAAGCTCATCTTCTTGGCGGCCTTGGCCACGTCCGGCGTGGCATCGAACTGCACGGCCACGCCCTTTCGGAGATCGTCCCAGGTGATCTGCGCGGGCATGCTGTCCATCTTGGCGTTGAAACTCTGCGTGATGAGGACGCGGACCACGTTCTCGCCCGACTGGCCGCTTCCGCCTCCCGCCGAGTCCTGGGCGGCCAGCGGGGATCGCACCGTCACCGCGAGCAGCAGGGCGCTCGCGGCGACCAGCAGCCTCCCCGACGCGGCGCTCCACCGGCGTCTGGCGGTGCGTGCCGCCCGGCCATGGAGGCTCGTGGTCTCTTCGCCTCTAGTCTCCGTGGTCATGCTCTCCTCCGGTTCGTGGCTCGTGATGGACCGGTCGGCGTCGACCCGTGTCTCGCCCACCGGCACTCTCTTATCCGGCACCGGGTCGAGAGGTCCGAGCGCCGCTCAGAACCCGACCCCATGCAGCGCCCACGCGACTCCGAACCCCAGGTAGTTCCCGATCGCGTAGCCCAGCAGTCCGACGACGATGCCGGGAAGCACCAGCGCCGGCCATTCCCGGGACACCGCCACCGCCAGGGCGCTGGTCGGACCGCCCACGGCCGCCTGGGAGGCGACGGCCAGGGTCCCCAGGTCGATCCTGGCCAGACGGCCGAGGCCGAACGTGATCACCCCGTGGATGCCCACGGTGATCATCGTGAACACGAACACCGACACGCCCACGGCCAGGATCTGGTCGACCCGAGAGTAGATCCCGATGACGACGAAGAACAGGTGGAGGGTGTAGTTGCCCATCTGCATCGCCCCCTCCATGCGCGAGAAGGGCCCCACGTGCGCCAGCACGAGCGCGAAGGTGGTGAGCCACAGGACGGCGGGCACTCCGGGCACCAGCCGCCCGGCCAGCGTCGCCGCCGTCAGCAGGGCGAGCCCGACCGCCACCAGCCGCGCCATGTCGAGGGCCGAGATCGAGGCGGGCGAAAAGAAGGGATGTGCCCCCTCGCTCACCGTCTTCGGCTCCCCGACGGCGGTCTCGTTGGGGGCGGCGGCGACGGGCACGTCCGAGCCCGTCCCGGCGCCGTCCAGCGTGGGGATCGGGAAGGGATAGAGTCTGCGGAGCCAGATCGGCAGGACCAGGCACGCGCCCATCCAGATGCCGGTGGTGAGCGCGTCGGCCGCGTTGGCGCCGGCGAACAGCTGAGCGGGGATGCGGAGGCCGCGCCCGACGGCGACGAAGTTGACCGAGCCACCGGTATAGGTCCCCGTGAACGCCCCGGCCAGGCGCCAGGTCTCGTCTCCGAAGATCCGGTGCAACACTCCGGTGGACACGGCCACACCCACCAGCGTCCCCAGGCACGCGATGCCGAAGGCCCCCAGCATCCGCGGGCCCGCCTTCCGAAGGTCGCCGATGTGCACGCCCAGCAGGAGCCAGGCGATGGCCAGGGAGGTCACGGGTCCCGAGATCGTGCCGTACAGGGGCGATTGGGCCGGCACGAGGCCGAAGTTCGAGAGTAGCGCCCCGAACACGATGACCATGAGAGACGCGCCGATCTTCGAGAGGGCCGGCACCCGGTGGTCCAGCCAGAACGCCAGCGCCGCGACGAGCGCGATCACGGTCGCCAGCGCCAGGGGCGAGCGGATCAACCGCGGTCTCCCGTGAGTCCCGGCGAGGAGCCGATCAGGCGCCGGCCTCCACCGGCTCCACGCACGCGGCATCGTCGTGCGCGGGGCTGTTCACCCGGCGGCTGACCGGAAAGGCCTCGAGGTCCTCCTCGTGGGGCCCCAGAAGCCGGCCCGCATCGGCCGCCGGGAGCTCCGAGTCCAGCCACGTGGCCCATCGATCGCGGGGCAGGATGGCCGGCATGCGGTCGTGCAGGCGCTCGAGGAGGTCGCCGGGTGTCGTGGTGAGAATCGTGGCCGAGTCGATGCGCCTGCCCCCGCGCTCCCAGCGCTCCCACAGCCCCGCGAAGGCGAACAGCCCCCCGTCCTTGCGATGGATCAGGTAGGGCTGCTTGCCGGAGCCCGTCTTCCGCCACTCGTAGAACCCGTCCGCCGGGACGAGGCAGCGGCGACGGCGAAACGCGTCACGGAACGACGGCTTGGTCGGGGCGGACTCGGCGCGGGCGTTGATCAGGGTGGGAAAATGGTCCGGGTCGTCGACCCATCCCGGTAGCAACCCCCAGCGCGCCCGCGCCAGCTCGCGCGGAGGCCCCGCTCCGCTCTCCTCGCGCCGCCGGACGATGGCGATCTCCTGGGTCGGGGCGATGTTGTAGCGCACATCGAGGCCCAGCCCCGGGGCGAGCGCGTCGAACGCTTCCGAGACCTCGGTTTCGGAATGTCGGAGCGTGAAGCGGCCACACATGGGCCCCAGCATAGCCGCGCGCCGGCCCCGGGTCGAGCCGGCGCGCGAGCGGCGTGCCGCGGGCGGGCGAGCCCTCCGGACCGAACCGCGCAGAGCCCGCGGAGGCGGGCGCCCGAGGACCCGGCGGCCGCGACCACCGGGTCCGAGGCGCCGACGAGGGTCACGGCTTGGGTCCGTTCACGGTGACGACCGGAGTGCGGACACCGGACGGGAAGGTCTCGGCCAGAGTGGCCAGGTCCACGGGCGTGGTCTCGGGCCCGGGCTTCAGGTCCCTGACCCGCTCCAGGCTCACCTCGGCCTTCTCGTAGGCGGGCGCTGCGGCGAGCGCGGCCCGATACGCGTCGGCCGCCTGGTCGGGATGGCCCGTACGCTCCAGGGCCACGCCCAGGTTGTTCTGGAAGGTGGGGTCGTCGGGCCGGAGCGACACGGCCCGGGCCAGGGGCGCCAGCGCCTCCTCGTAGCGGCCCAGCCGAACGAGCGCGACTCCCAGGTCGTTCAGGCTCCACACCTGGTCCGGGTCCCGGGTGGCCGACTCGCGGTAGAGCTCCTCGGCGTCCTCGAGGCGACCCTCCGCCGTGCGGAGGTTGCCCGCGACGCGCAGCACCACCGGATCCTCCGGCGCGATCTCGAGGGCGTGCTCGAGCGGCGTCTCGGCGTCACCGGTTCGGTCCTGCTCCAGGAGCACCCGACCCAGGTTCACCAGACTCTTCACGTGGTCGGGGTCGCGGTCGAGCGCCGCGCGGAAGCCCTCCTGCGCGAGCTCGGGATCCCCGGCCTTCCAAGCCGACAGGCCCAGCATGTAGTGACCCCACGCGTTGTCCGGCTTCCGGTCCGTATAGGCGCGGAACAGCGCCACGGCTTCCTCGTAACGCCCATCCCGGTACGCCGAGGCAGCCTCGGCGTAGCTCACCGGCCCCGAGATGGTGGGCGCCCCGGTCCCGGCCGCGGGCGAGCCGGCCGCTTCCGTGCCGGCCGAGTCGGTGCTCTCCGTCGTCCCTGCGGGGACGGCGGCCTGCGCCTGCACGGCGACCGACTCCGGGCCGCCGGTCGCGGTGGCACCGGGCGTGCCGTTCGAAGAGGCGTCTCCTCCGCCGCACGCGGCGGCGCCGGCCAGGAGCAGCGCCGCGGTGAGCGCGGCTCCGGCTCGACCCGTCCAGGCGCCCGTCCCGTGCCACATCCTCCCCTTCCTGACCTCTCGCATCCTCGAATCGGGCTGTCTGGCGTCCATGGTCCCTCCCTCGTGGTGCGCCCGGAGGCGCGGTGAGCGCTTCTCGCGACCGGGGAGGAGGAAGGGCAAGCGTACCGCCACCAGGGTGATCGAGCCCACGACCGAGTGTCATTCGCTTATGGTGCAACGAGTTGAGATAGCGATCCGCGGCCGGGGCAGTCCGGGCGATGTGTCCATATGGACACGTATCGTGCGGGCCCGACGTGTCCATAACTACACATCCTGGAGCGGTGTCGGCCGAGGACGCGGGCAGACTCGCATCGCCCCGAGCCGCGGACGGGCACCAGGGGCCGCGAGGCCCCGGCGCCGCGCTCGGCCCCGCACAGCCTCCCTCGGCCCCGCCCGGCCTCGTTCCGCTTCGCTCAGCCGCGCTCGATGCCCAGGCGACGCATGATCTTGAGAAGACTGGAGTGGTCGGCCAGACCCAGCGCGCGGGCCGTCTCCGTGACGTGCCCGTCGTGGCGGCGTAGCGCCGAGCGGACGATGCGGCGCTCGGCCTCCTCCTTGAGCTCGCGGTAGGTGAGGCCTTCGGCGCCCGGGGGAAGGATCGCGGCCGACTCGTCCCCATCCGACGCGCTGCCGTCGCGGGCCCCGGCGCCCCGGCGCACCTCCGCCGGCACGGCGTCCGCGCCCACGATGGGGGGCTCCGCGTCGATCACCATGCGCTCGATCGCGTTTCGGAGCTCGCGAACGTTGTTCCGGCGCCAGTCGTAGGTCATCAGGAGCTCCACGGCATCCGCGCCCAGCTCCAGGGGCGCGATACCGTACCGGCGGCAGGTGGCGGACAGGAAGTGGTCGGCGAGAAGCGGCACATCGGAGAGACGCTCCCGGAGGGGCGGCACGCGCAGGACGTGGACGTTGAGACGATAGTACAGGTCCTCCCGGAAGCGGCCCTCCGCCACGTCGGCCTCCAGGTCCCGGTGGGTCGCGGCCACCACCCGGCACGCCACCGCGAGGGCCCGCGTGCCGCCCACTCGCGTCACCTCGCGCTGCTCCAGGACGCGCAGGAGCTTGGCCTGGGCGGCCCCGGGAAGCTCGCCCACCTCGTCCAGGAACAGCGTGCCCGCCGCGGCGAATTCGAAGGCGCCCTGCCGCATCCGGTCGGCCCCGGTGAAGGCGCCCTTCTCGTGCCCGAACAGCTCGCTCTCGACCAGGCTCTCGGGGAGCGCGGCGCTGTTCACGGGCACGAAGGGCGCGTCCGCCGGACGACCCAGCTCGTGGAGCCGCCTGGCCACGAGCTCCTTGCCGGTCCCGCTCTCTCCCAGGACGAGGACGGGACTCGGGATCGGCGCCAGCCGCGCGATCCTCTCCTTGAGCTCCAGCATGGGGGCGGCGGTCCCCAGGAGGCCGGCGTCTTCATCCAGCCGCTCCCGAAGGCGCGCCACCTCACCGGCCAGCCGCCCCCGCTCCACGGCGCCCCGGATCTCCTCCACCACGCGGCGCATCGGCTCGGACTTGTCGATGAAACCGTACGCGCCCAGGCGGATGGCCCGGGCGCAGCGGTCGAAGTCGCCCGTCCCGGTGTAGACGATGACCGGCACCTCGCGCTCCTCGCGGGCGAGGGCGGTGAGCACGTCGAAACCGTCCACGCCGGGCATCTCGAGGTCGAGGATCACGCAGTCCACGGCCTCCGCCGCCAGGAGCTCGAGCGCCTCACGGCCGCCGGTGGCCACCAGGGTGTGGAAGTCGCCCAGCCGGCGCAGGTCGTAGGCATACTGCTCGGCGACGGCCGACACGTCGTCCACCACGAGGACGCGCGTCACGCGTCCTCCTCGACCGCCGGAAGGTCGATGGTGAAGCGGGCACCTTCTCCCGGCCGACTTTCGACCTCGATCGTTCCCTCCATGTCGGTGACCAGGCGCCGGACGATCGCCAGGCCGAGCCCGGCGCCCTCCTCCCGCGTCGTGTAGAACTCCTCGAACACGCGCGACCGCTGATCCTGGTCCATGCCGGGCCCCGTGTCCGCCACCTCCAGTCGGACTCGCCCCGGATCGGGACTCGAGCCGACCCGCACGACCACCTCGCCCCCCTCCCCGTCCATGCTTTCGATGGCGTTCCGAACCAGGTTCTCGAGGATGCGCCGCACGGCCACCGGGTCGGCCAGCGCCGGCGGCGCGGCCTCGTCCGTGTCGGCCCGCACGTCACCGCCGCGCTCGGCCGCGGCGCCGGCGGCGTCGGCCGCCACGCGCCGCGCCAGGGCGGCCACGTCGCAGGGCCGGGACGCCGGACGGGAAGAGAGCCTGGCGTAGCGCGTGGCCAGCGTCTCCAGGTAGCCGAGCCCACCCTCCAGGGAACCTCTACGCTCCTCGAACACCTCGGCCAGTCGGGACGGGTGCTCGCGCGCCACCTCGGACAGGTGCCGGACGACGTGGCGGAGCGGCGTGAGCCCGTTGCGGACGTCGTGGTTCACCTGGCGCGCGATCTCGCCCAGGGTGGCGCGGCGCTCCGCGTCACGAAGGCGGACGGCCCCCGCGCGGATTCGCCCGGTGAGCGCCTCGAGGCCGCGGGCCAGCACGCCGATCTCGTCCCGGCGCCCGGTCGGGAAGCTCACCTCCAGCCGCTCGAGGTCCAGCCGCGCGGTGCGGCGCGCCAGGTCGGCCAGGGGCCGGCTGAGCCGCGTCGCGGCCCACAGTCCGAACAGCAAGGCCGCGGCGGCCACCACGAGGAGCGCGGCCAGGAACCAGAGGTCGATCTGGCGGCGCAGCGATCGGAGCGGCGCCAGCGACCGGACCACGCTCAGGCGGGCCACGTCCGCCGCACCGGCCGCCGCGCCGGGAGCCACCCGTCCCGCTGCCGCGCTCCCCTCGGGGCCGCGACCCGCCAGGGTGAAGTCCACGAACGGCAGCGTCACCTCCTCGACCACCGCATCGGCGTCCTCCGGGTCCCCGGACGCGGCCGGACCTCCTGCCGCACGCTCCGCCCCCGGTCCAGTCGGCGGGCCGACCGACGGAGGAGATGCGGCGTCGCCCGGCACGTCCAGCACCAGGCGTACGGCCCCGCCCGGCGCGAGACCGGCGAGGAAGGCCGAATCCACGGCGACGCCGCCCACGAGCGTCAGGGGCCGGGTTGCGACGCGGACGTCGGCCTCCGCCGCCAGCGCGAGGACGGGCCCGGAAGGTGTCGGCGCCCGGACGAGGGCCTCGCCCCCGGCCGCGGCCGAGATGCGCTCCGCCACGCCGGGCTCCCGGCGGTCGTACTCGTTCCGGAAGTGGCCCGAGCTCAGGATGCGCCCGTCGGCTTCCTGGAGCTGCAGCACGGCCAGCCCCGCGAGCCTCATGGCGCGGCCGGCGTAGTCCAGGAGGTAGCCGCGATCGACCCCGGAGCGGTCGGCGAGCGCCCGGCGCAGCCGGTTGTCGAGCTCGGCAGCCTCGGCCATGGCCGCCAGCCGCGACCGGACGTCGTGGCCGTCGCGCGCCAGCTCCGTCCGGATGTCGGCGGCCAGGTCCCGCGTCTCCTGTCGGTAGCGGCCGGTGAGATCGGAGCGCACGCGGGCCCGGACGCCGAGTCCGAACACCAGGAGGGGAGCCAGCGACAGCGCCGCCAGCGCCGCGGCCAGTCGAGTCCGGAAGCTCCGGGCCGGGCCACTCACCGGCTCCCCCCGCCGGAGCCCGGGCCGGCCCGGGAGAGCAGGGGCGTCCCATCCCAGTCGACCGACAGGGCGGTCACGCCGTGGCGTACGAAGAGCCCCGGGCGCGTGTCCACGAGCGGCACGAGAGCCCCCCCACTCTCCAGCCACGGGAGCGCCCGCTCGAGAGCCCCGCGCGCCGCGCAGGGCGCCAGGACCCTGCGGGGGAGAGACACCACGTAGGCGGGATCCTCCGCGCCGCGAGCCGAGGCGGTCAGCACCTCGGGAACCAGCGGCGACGAGCGCCATGCGGCGTCCGGGGACGCCCCCAGCAGCCGCTGCACCTCGGCGCCGATCGAATCGGAGCCCGCCGGGCCCGAGGCGAGGGCCACGAGCCGGTCCGCCAGGTCCCGGGCGGCCGGGTCTCCGAGGGGATAGGCGAGCCTGAGCGGCCCCGCGCGGCGCCCCGACGCCACCGCGCCTTCCGGCCGGACGCGTAACCCGGCCGCGGCCGCCGCGACCCGCCCCCGCGCCTCCCGGGTACCCGCCCCGGGCGCGGCGGAGCTCCCCGACGGCGCTCCCGCGTCGCAGACGGCCCGGCGCCATCCGATGGGGTCGGCGGGCACCGCCCTCCCGCGCACCGCGTCCCGGGCCAGCGAGGCTCGCAGCGCGACGAGGGCTTCCGCCCCCTCGGCGGGGGCGGCCGTGGCGCCCGGAACGGCCAGGGCGTAGACGCGGTCCCGGGGGACGGGCAAGACCTCGTAGTCCGGGAGGCTGGCCGCGTAGTCGGCGGCGCGCCGGTCGGGATCGACCAGGAGGTCCACGCCGGCGTCCAGCAGATCGCGCTCGTCCCGGTCCGGGGGCACGGTCAGAAGGCGCCAGGTCGAGAGCGCCCGCCCCCCGGTCGGCGCGGGAGCGGGAAGAAGGAGGAGCGCCACCGAGTCGCCGGTCGGGTCCCCCGGCCGGAAGGGTCCGCTCCCGAGCGGCCAGGAGCCCGGCCCGGCTCGGAGCACCGAGAGCCCGGGCTCGGCGAAGGCCGACGGCGGGGTCGGGCCGGAGAAGAAGGCCACGAGAGTGGATGCGTCCTCGACGCGCGTGCTGTCGGGAAGGACGGGCGGCGGCCGCGCGGAGGCGCTCCCGAACGCTCCCTCTCCGACGCCGGGACCGCTTCGTTCTCTCTCCTCCGAGAGTCGGCGCCAGCTCCACGCGACATCTCCCGCCGTCACCTGCGTGCCGTCCCAGAACCGGGCATCCGGCCGCAGGCGGAAGGTGAAGCGGCGGCCCTCGTCGGACGCGCTCCACGAGGCGGCGAGGCCGCGGTGGAGTCCGCCCCGGCAGTCCACGCGAATCAGGGTCTCGTACAGCTGGCGGAAGACGAGACGCTCGGCGGCGTTCCTGGCGTACGGAACGTCGCGAGGGCGCACCGCGCCGGCGACGGCCACGGTCAGGGTTCCGGGGCGGGCCGGGAGGAGGGACTCGGACGGGCATTCCGGCTGCCCGGCCGTCCCGACGGCGATCCAGTTCCCCGGCCCTCCCGCCGCGCCCGATGGGGCCGGTTCGGCCGGTCCCGCGGGGGGACCACCCGCTGACGCGCAGGCGGCCAACGCGGCCATCCCGGCCGCGGCCGAGACGCGCCGGATCCGCGACATCATCCTCACGCGTTCCGCCTACCCCGGGCGGCCTTCGACTTGCCCGCGGGCCGGGCGGCCGCTAGCCGTCGGCCATGGCCCTCGAGCGCTATCTCGATCTCGTTCCCGAGCCGCGGCGGTTCCTGGAGGCCGTCGCCCGCCCCGAGCCCACGACCGTGCGGATCCGCGCCGGGCGGGCGGCCGCCGCCGAGGTCCTCGAGGACCTGCGGTCCGGCGGCTTCGTCCTCGAAGCGGTGCCGGGGCTGGACGACGTCTACCACGTGAGGGAGGCGCCGCGGGCCGTCAGTCGGACCCTGCAGCACTGGCGGGGCGACTTCTACATCCAGCAGGCCAGCACCGCCGTCGCCGCCCCGGCACTCGGACCGCGGCCCGGGGAACGGGTGCTCGACCTGTGCGCGGCGCCCGGCGGCAAGACCACTCACCTGTCGGACCTCATGGGGGAGCGAGGCTGCCTGGTCGCGGCCGACCGGAGCGAGAAGCGCATCCGCGCCCTCCTCGGCAACGTCTACCGGCTGCTCCACGCCGGCGTGCTGGTCGTGGCCGCCGACGGCCGGCACTTCCCGTCGGGAGCGCTCTTCGACCGCGTGCTGGTCGATGCACCCTGCTCGGGCGAGGGGAACGTCCGGCGCCAGGGAGGCGAGGTGGACGCGCCCACCGACAGCTACCACGAATACGCCACCTCCCTGCAGACGTCGCTCCTGCGGCGGGCGATCGAGCTCACGAGGCCGGGCGGCACGATCCTGTACTCCACGTGCACGTTCGCCCCCGAGGAGAACGAGGCGGTCGTCGACGCGATCCTCCAGGAGCTTCCCGTGCACCTGGAGCCGCTCCCGCTGGACCTCCCGCACGCCCCGGGGCTGACCGGGTTCGAGGGCCGCCGCTACGATCCGTCCCTCCAGCTGGCCTGGCGCATCTATCCCCATCACCTCGACTCCGGAGGACTCTTCCTGGCCCGCCTGCGCAGGGAGGGCGGGCTCGACGAGGGAACCGACCGCGAAGGCTGGACCCCGGTACCGCCCGCCTTCCCGGGAGAGGAAGGCGCCGTCGGGGAGGGCGCACGTCGGGTGACGGACGGACTCCGACGCCTGGAGGCGAGCTTCGAGATCCCCGAAGCCCGGCTCGCGGAGGCGGGCTGGATGGCGCGTGGCGACAGCCTGTGGGGACACCGTCTGGACGCGTGGCCACTCGAGGCGTGGGAAGGCTCCGACGCGTGGCGGTTCGTGTCGCTGGGCGTCCGGGTCATGCGAGAGGACAGGAGATACGGGTTTCGGCCCACGAACGACGGGCTCCGCTGGCTGGGGCCGGATCTGGCCCGCCGCGTCGTGGCGTTCGGGCGCGAGGACTGCCTCCGCCTCCTGGAGGGAGCGCCGCTCGCGGCCAGAGTCCCGGGCGGGAACGGCAACGTGGCGCTGGCACTCGAGGACCGGGTGGTCGGCCGGGGCGTGCTCCGCGATGGCGTGGTCCGCTCCGAGATCCCGCGCGCTCGGGCGCGGCCGCTTCGGGAGATCCTCATGGCCGACCTCGGATACAGCCGGTAGCTTCGCGGCATGTCTCCATCGGGTCCCCTGGTCGAATGCGTCCCCAACGTGAGCGAGGGCCGCGATCCGGCCGTCCTCGACGCGATCGCTTCCGCGCTGCGCTCGGTGGACGAAGTGGCCCTGCTCGACGTGGACCCGGATCGGTGGCACCACCGGACCGTCTACACCTTCGCGGGGCCCGCCGAGCCCGTCGCGGAGGCGGCCTTCCGGCTGGTCCGGGAGGCCTCCGAACGCATCGACCTCTCGCGGCACCAGGGCGAGCATCCCCGGATCGGGGCGGCGGATGTCGTTCCGTTCGTACCGCTGCGCGGGCTGGACCTGGGCCCACTGGAGGCCGCGGGCATGGACGTGTGCGTGGAGCTGGCCGGCCGCGTGGGCCAACGCGTGGCCGACGAGCTCGGAGTGCCGGTCTACCTGTACGGACGGGCCGCCCGGCGACCCGAGAGGTCCGTCCCCGCCCCGTTTCGGCGCGGCGGATTCGAGGCGCTCCGCGAGGCGATCGCCACCGACGCGGACCGCGCGCCGGACCTCGGTCCCGCCCGCGTCCATCCCTCGGCCGGGGCTTCCGCGATCGGCGCCCGCGAGATCCTGGTGGCGTTCAACCTCCTGCTGGACACCGACGACGTCGACGTGGCCTCCCGGGTCGCACGCCGCATCCGGCAGTCGAGCGGAGGCCTGCCGCGCGTCCAGGCCCTCGGCTTCCGGGTGGCGGGTCGGGCCCAGGTCTCCACGAATCTGCTGGACGTTGATGTCTCCCCTCCGGCGAGGGTGTTCGAGGCCGTCGCCCGGGCGGCCGCTCGTCTGGGCGCCAGGATCGTCTCGAGCGAGGTCGTGGGTCTCGCGCCCGAGCGCTGCCTGCCGCCGGACGCCGAGACGTCCCTCCTCCTCGATGCGCCGCGGGAGCGCCGGCTGCTCGAGCCCCGGATCCGGGCCGCGTTCGGCGCGGCCTGAGGCCCCCCACGAAGCACGCCGGCGGCGGAAGCGCCGGCCGGCCCTCTCGCGCCGGGATTCGCCGCCCGGCCGCGGCTAGCGGGTCGCTGCGGGCGGCTCGAGCGGAGGCAGGGCGGCCTCGATGGCGCCGCGCCGCTCCTCGAGCCACGGCGGCAGGATCAGCCGGCTCCCCAGCTCCTCCACGGCCTCGTCTCGACCGAAGCCCGGCCCCGCGGTCGCCAGCTCGAACAGGACGCCGCCGGGCTCACGGAAGTAGACCGATCGGAACCAGAAACGGTCGATGGGCTCGGTGGCCCGGAGACCCGCGGCCAGGACGCGCTCCCGCACCGCCGCCTGCTCGTCGTCGTCTTCGACGAGGAAAGCCACGTGGTGGACGCCGCCCGTGCCCCACCTGCCCTGGCGCGCGCCCGGCGCCTCCCGCACCTCCAGCCAGCGGCCCGCTCCGCCTCCCTCCACGCCGTAGCGCCACCACCCATCCGACTCGCCCGCCTCGCGGAAGCCGAGCACATCCTCCAGGACGCGGCCGGTGGCGCCCCCATCCCGCACCACCAGTCTCACTCCGTGCATGCCGCGGAGCTGTCGGTCCGGGGAGACCGGTCCGGCGGTCCACGGCTCCCACGCGCGCTCATCGTCGGTCTCGACGAGTGCCAGCCGCTGGCCGTGCGGATCGCGGAAGGGGAGGACCGGCTGGCCGAAGCGCAGCTCGCGGCGACCGGCCCGGATGCCGGCGTCGGCCAGACGCTCACGCCACCAGTCGAGACTCCCGGACGGCACCCCGAACTGGACCTCCTGCGCCTGGCCGGCGCCCTCGAGCACGGGGTCCATGTCGGGCCAGGGGAAGAACGTGAGATCGGTGCCGGGCGTCCCCACAGCGTCCGCGTAGAACAGGTGATAGCTGCCGGGCACGTCCTGGTTCACGCTCCGCTTGACCAGGCGGAGGCCCAGCGTGCCGACGTAGAAGTCCAGGTTCTCCTGGGGCTCGGAGGCGATGGCGGTGACGTGGTGAAGACCGTGGACTCCCGTGCCGCTGGATGCCATGGCGTGCTCTCCCGCTCCTTCGGTTCGTGGAACCGGCCCGGTCGTCCGCGTACAGGTGGCCGGAGGTCAGGCATACACCGCAGGCGGCGCGGAGGACCGACGCGCTCCCCACAGCGCGTGGCGCCCGCCTCCCCACGCCGCCCTAAGCCGATTCCCGACAGCCCGGGCGTGGAACGGCGAGTAGCATCAGCCTGGGATGGTCGGCCCGGTCGTATGGTCGCCGGGCGCGGTCCCGAATCTCCGGCGCGGCCGAAGTGGAGTCGCGGCACGGGGGCGCAGGACGCGAGCGGGAGGTGATCGATGAGCGGCGCGTGGAGGTGGACCGCCATGGCGTGGATCCTCGCGGGAGGCTGGGCCTGCGCGAGCGCGGCACCGGCCGTGCCGATGACGGGCGAGCTCTCGGCGATCGGCTCCCTCTCGGGCCGCTGGGCCGGCCGCTACGAGAGCCGCTCGACCGGGCGGTACGGCTCGATCGCCTTCCAGCTCGAGGCGGGACGCGACACGGCCCGGGGGGAGGTGCAGATGATCCCGGCCGGCCGCGCCGAGCCGCTGAACCGGATGGATGGCTACAGGGGCGTGCGGGCCGAGGACAACCGCTCTCCCCGCTTCCTCACTATCCGCTTCGTGGGGGTGGCCGGAGGGTCGGTGCGCGGCTCTCTCGATCCCTACCTGGACCCGGACACCGGGCTCGTCCTCCTCACCAGCTTCCGTGGCGTGGTGCGCGGAGACTCGATCGTGGGCACCTTCGAGTCCAGGTCGGAGCGCTCGGGGGTGCTCTCCACCGGACGCTGGTGGGTGGCCCGGCGCGCGCCGTAGCGGCGACCGGCCCGGCTCGCCGGGGCCACGGCAGCTCCGGCGCGCCCCCTCACCTTCCACGTGCCGGGGAGCGTAGGCCGACCACGCGGGCGGCCGACGCTCCGGGCATCGTGCCTCCTACCGGTAGCGCCAGCCCATCGGCGCGTCCTTCGGTGCCTGCGACACGATCCACTCCGCCATCTCCTTCAGGATCCCGGGCGTGGTGGTGTGCTGCCAGCCGTGGCTCTTTTCCGGCCTGCCGAAGTGGAAGGTCCCCGGGACGTGGGGGCCCGTGGTCGAGTCCATGAACGCCTGCAGCCGGTAGACGGCCAGGTTCAGGTAGAAGTTGTCGGCGTCCCCCACGTCGACGTGGATCTTCCCCTTCAGCTTCGGTCCGACCTCGGACCAGTGCTCGGCCAGGTACGCCCTGAGGTCGTAGCCGTGACGCTTCATGTACTCGGCCACCGAATGGTCGATATGCCCGGTGCGCTTGTCCCACAGGGGCTTCGGATAGCCCTCCTGACCGACCGGACCGAACACGGCCTCCCAGGCGTTGAGCTGCTGGCCCGAGCGGCCGTGGCTCCCGAGCACGGCCTCCAGCCGGCTGAACTCCCGCACCGACAGCACGGGCTGGCCGTCGGCCAGGCGCATGATGTAGCGCTCGGGGTGGCTCCACTCGGTCACGGGGGTGAACGGGAGCCCCCCGCCGGCCTGGTCGTTCTGGAACACGAAGGCGCTCGTGTCGCTGTAGATGTCCACCATGTCGTACGAGCGGAAGTCGACGGGATCCGGGTAGAGCGTCCACGTCCCGTCGAAGAAGTCCGGGTGGTAGACCTGGAGCGCGATGGACTCCCAACCACCCGTGGAGCCTCCGGTCAAAGTCCGCGCCCAGGGCTGGCGGATCATGCGGAAGTGGCTCTCGAGGTAGGGGATGAGCTCCTGCAGGATCGCGTCGCCGTACGGCCCGTCGTTGGCCGAGTTCACCGCGTAGGAGTCGTCGAAGTAGGGCGTCGGGTGCTGGAAGGTGACCGCGATCATGCGCGGGAAGCCGGGCGAGGTCCAGGCGAGGTAGAACTGGTGGCCGGTCTCGCGGTTCAGACTCGCGAACATGCTCGTGGCCCACGCGGGCATCGGCTGGCTGTCGGGGCTGAACCCGAACGGAGGCCGGAGGTTGAAGTGCCCCTGCTCGTACACCACCGGGTAGCGCACCTCCGGGTGCTTGTCGTAGCCCTTCGGCAGGAGCACCGTGGCCCCCAGGTACATCGGGTGGCCCCAGAACTTCGTGAGCAGATCGCTCTGGATCTTGACGTGCTTCACCCACTTCGTGTCCTCCGGCATCTCGATCGGCGGGATCTCGTGCCGGAGCTGGAGGGTCACATCCCACCCGGCGGCCGGGTCCAGGTGCACGTTCTGCACGTCGCTCACCAGGTTGCCCGGCGACGCATTGAACTGCTGACCCTCCCAGTGGTCCATGTGGGCCCAGATCGTGTGCCCGTCGGAGCGCGGGAAGCGCGTGTACACGTTCAGGATTGCCTGGACGTAGTAGTCGCCGGCCGGGAGGTCCGAGAGGCGCTCGACCGGGTAGCCGGGCGTCGAGCCGTCGATGGTCGCCGCCTGCCCGGGCGAGAGGGAGTCCACGTCGACCGCGAACATCGGGATCGTCTGTACGAAGGAGCCCGCCTGGAGGCGCGGCGGGGGCGAGGATCGCCGGCTGATCACGACGAACATCCGCCCCGTGATCGGCCCGCGGTGGAGCGAGTCGGGGAAGCTCACGTGGAATGCCGTGCCAGCGGATCCGTCGCGCGTCACCGACCGCGCGGAGGATCCCGTCGAAGCCTGCGCCGGACGGCATCCGGACAGCGCCGCCGCCAGAGTCACGACCAGTCCCAGGGCCGCCGCGGCTCGCGACCTCGACACGACACGCCCCCGGACGGCTCCGCTCGCACGCATGACTCTCCCCTCGGTTGGAGACGACTCCTCGGTGCGGCCTCGCGCCTCCCGCTCCCGCCCGGCGACTCCGCGCGGTGACGAGGGCACCCAGCATACGGGAGGGCTCCGCCCGCGGCGAGGGCCAACCGCCCTTGAACCCCGTCCCGACAGCGGCGTACCATGCGCCGAGTCCGGAGGCAGGGGACACGTGCACGAAAGCGGGAGGCCGATGGCGAGCGCGCTGGTCGGGATCATCATGGGCTCCACCTCCGACTGGGAGACGATGGAGCACGCGGTGCGGATCCTCGAGGAGCTTCAGGTGCCATTCGAGACCCGGGTGGTCTCGGCGCACCGGACACCGGATCTCCTGTTCGAGTACGCCTCGACGGCGGAGGGACGGGGACTCGAGGTGATCATCGCGGGGGCCGGAGGGGCGGCGCACCTTCCGGGCATGACGGCCTCCAAGACCGTCCTGCCGGTTCTGGGCGTGCCGGTCCAATCGAGGGCGCTGAGCGGGCTCGACTCGCTCCTCTCGATCGTCCAGATGCCGCGCGGCGTGCCGGTCGGCACGCTGGCGATCGGACGCTCCGGGGCCGTGAACGCCGCCCTCCTCTGCGCCGCGATCCTCGGCGCCTCCCACCCGGAGATCCGGGAGAGGCTCCGGAGCTACCGCGCCGAGCAGACCCGGGCGGTGCTGGAGGACTCGGAGCTCCCGAGCTCGACGTGAAGGTCGGCATCCTCGGCGGAGGACAGCTCGGGCGGATGCTCGCCCTGGCCGGCTACCCGCTCGGTCTCGAGTTCCGTGTCCTGGACCCCAAGCCGGCCGCCTGTGCCGCGGACGTGGCGGAGCACCGACAGGGCGACTACGACGACCCGGCGGCGCTGGACGCCTTCTGCGACGATCTCGACGTGGTGACCTACGAGTTCGAGAACGTCCCGCGGTCGGCGGCGGACCGGCTGGCCGGACGCGTCCCGGTGTACCCGCCGCCGCAGGCGCTCGACGTGGCCCAGGACCGGCTGGTGGAGAAGACGTTCTTCCGCGACCACGGAATCCCGACCGCGCCCTTCGAGGCGGTGAGCACGCGGGAGGAGCTGGCCGATGCCC
>Ga0307419_10000748_pt1 | contig 16728 bp, 6 predicted proteins | sample SalMarWE160230MG_2_FD_202512 | JGI IMG/M metagenome (GOLD analysis project Ga0307419, IMG submission 202512) | Salt marsh sediment microbial communities from the Plum Island Ecosystem LTER, Massachusetts, United States - WE1602-30 | ecosystem: Environmental > Aquatic > Marine > Intertidal zone >... | reverse complement strand
TTGCTTCCACGATTCCATCGGTATAAAAAACCACCGCATCTCCCGGAGCCAGTTCAAGCAGGGTTTCTTCATATTCCGCTTCTTCCAATATCCCTAAGGGGAAGGTGTCTCCCTCCGTTTCCACCAGTTGTGCCTTGCCCGTCCCGGCATCCAGGTGGATCGGCTGGGTCTGTCCGGCACTGGAGAGATGCACCGTCCTTTTCCTGCCGTCTACGACTGCATAGAGGAGGGCCACAAACATCCCGCTCTTGATGTCCTTTTTTGTCCTGCGGTTGGCGAAGTTCATAATTTCACCGATGGACAGGGCCTGCTCAGAGAGCATGCGGAAAATGCTCCTCGAAGCCGCCATGACCAGGGCGCCCGAAACGCTCTTCCCGGTCACATCGCCGACCACTATCCCCACTTTGCTCCCGCCCATCTCTATAAAATCGTAAAAATCTCCCCCCACCTCTCTCGCAGGAACGGAAAAGGCGGCGATATCGAGTCCCGCCACTTCCGGACAAGTGGCAGGCAGCATGCTCATCTGGAGATCACGGGCAATGTTCAATTCCTCTTCCATGCGCTGTTTTTCCAGGTTTTCCTGGAAGAGCCTGGCATTTTCAATGGCCACTGCCCCCTGGTTGGCCAGGGTATGGAGGAGATCCACGTCTTCACGGTTGAAAGATTTTCCCGATTTTTTGTCCCCCAGGCTTATAATCCCGATCACCTTGTCCTGAAATACCATCGGCACCATCAAACTCGCCCGCGCCATCTCAAAATCAAACGTGCACGCTCCGCAGACTTCCTTGTATTTCGGATCTTCCAGCACGTCATATTTTGTCAATTCCCGCTTTTCTTTTTCCAGTATTCGCACCAGGGGATCGTCCCTGCTGAACATGGTTTTTTGCACTTCTCTTTCCTGTTCCCCTGCAGCCAGGTGTACCCGGTACTGGCCCCCGGCTGAATCCAGCAGCATGATGGAGCTGGTGGAAATAAACATGTCCTTCACAAACGTCTGGACCAAGTGATTGAGAATTTCCTTTAAATCCAGAATGGACGTGATAGCCCCGCTGATCTTGTCGATAATTCCTCCGTAGTCATAGTCCTTGCGGAAAAAGATGCGATCCACCAATGCCTGGATCCGGTTTCGCAGCGGGTTGAAAATAAAGATGACGCCCAGTGTGAAGAGGATAGGGAAGACCTTGGACTCGGCAACCTGGTATTTGCCTGCAACGACATTGAGCAAAAGGCTTATGACCGCGTAGGCGCCTATGACCAGGGTTGTTACAATTGCATAGCCAACCGTGCGCTTGATAATGGCGTCGGCGTCAAAGAGATTGTGCCTGACGATCGAATAGGCGATTGAGGCCGGGAAAAAGATAATGAAGAAGACGAGAAAGTTCCATGGGAAATAGAACTTTAAGAAAAAGGAAAGGAGCGTCAGGATAAGTGGAGGCAAAAAGGCAATGGTGACCCCGAAGAGGATCATCCTGGCGCGCTGCCGGGCCGCAACGGTGGATGCCCTGAAATAGGAGTGACATACACAAACAATCAGGCTTACAACGGAAAAGAGCATGAAGACTCGAGCAACAGACCCGAGCAACTTGTAACTGGGCACCCATGTGGGCGCACCTGAACTTATCATCCCGGTGAAGCAAGAAAAAAATATCTGATAGCCGATTACCAAGATGATACCAGGTACATAAATCAGGTATTCCAGCGCAGGAAAACGGATTAAGATCTTCCTCCTGTCCGGAAAGGTGAGCGCGAGGTGGAAAAAAGTGATGGGAAAGATTGACAGTACTGAGTAGTGGAATCTCACAAATGTATAGGTCGAGAGAATTTCAAACGAGGTGATCATGTAACTGCCCAAGGTAAAGCACATGGCGAAAAAGACCCAGCTGGTGGATATGGCGGGTTTGAACAAGACGACAACTATTCCCAGAGCAAAGAGGGCGAGACCACCAAGAAAGGTAACGAGAAAAGCCAGAAAGAAATCCCGGGTGGTGAAGATTGCAACTGGTACGGTGACCGCCCGGGTTTGTCCTTTTGCCCGTATCTCATAGTGTACCGGCGTGCCGGGCGCCTTTGCCCGGACCGTGTTTATAACATCCTGACCTTTTAAAACCGGCCAGCCATCGACTGTGAGAACTCGATCCATGAGTTTAAGGCCCGCCTCTTCGCCTGGCCAGCCTTTAACGCTTATGGAACCAACATAGGGAGGATGGTATATCAGGAAGCCCGGGAAAGGTTTATTCACCCACGAGAGTGCCTGGACAAAGCAACACACCGAAATGATTAGAGTAACGAGCGTAATGCCATACAAGATGAGATGTGAGACCCGGAAGTTCCTTTTCATGCTCGCTCTCCACTAAATCGTGAAAAATGACCTGAACCCCACCGGTATTAACCCTTCCTCTGACTGTATATCATAAAGCAAAGGAAACTGGAAATGCTCGGTTTTGCTTGAGCCAGGGGTTCTCGGTTTTTCTAAAGTGGAAAGGGGCAAAGGAAAACATTTCAGATGTGGTAGTTGTTATTCTGACTATCTCTCCGGATTGCAGCGAAATACCAAAAATCATGGCTACCGGGCCAATATTATTGACAATAAATTTTTCCTGAGAACCAATTCCATTATTCAAAAATCCATTATACAGCGCGCGTTTCAGCCAAGAGCCGTAGTATGGACCTGGCCAATATGCTCGCAAAACACACGATGACCTCTCCAGCCACCAATCGGCTATTTATGCAAGCACGGAACTTGAACATCCAGCACTAGACTTCTCATCGCACTGGCTCGAAATTGAACAGTCCCTTACCAACGGATCGTATGTGATCGGGTCTATTGCGTCGGCACACATTCTGTGCCTTGGTAAGTGTTTGGTACGACGAACTGAATCTGGGCATCGAACGAGGCAATCGATCCCTCATTTTTGAAATTCTTCACCTTTGTGATGATCGCCTCACAAGGCAGCCCGAAGACGCTTCCTTGTAAAAGCCTCACATTGATCACATCTGCCTCGCTAGCGGGACAAGCTGTTATACTACCTACTGATTGAGCATCCGTATCCACATTACACCCATCGATCTTCTTCACCCTCAGGGTTGCTGCGTTGGTACTTTCACACTCCACCACTCCTACCGCCCACATTGTCGGTCCGATGATCTTCTCCGCGTCGCTCGGCGGTGCAGGTTCCCCCGCAAAAACAAAGGCGCCAGGGATTGCCGTAATCAGCGCCACCATTAACCCGCCAATAAGAAATGCTTTTTTGAGACCCATGTTCGTTCCTCCTTTCATGTATTCCTTCCATTATCTCTATGGTTATACGCAAAAACCCGATTCCCGTTAATAAATTCCACCCCTTATCTATGTGGAACACAAAGCAAGAATTCAATACTACCGATTTAGTGAAACACAGCATCCTTGGGATAATTTACCACGGTCTTCATGCCAACGATGACATCCTTGGCAATGAAGATGCCCTTCAGCACGCACCCTTCTTCAATCAAAAGCGTGCCGTTTTTCGCATAGATGATGGCCTTCACCGTTGTCCCCTCTCCGATATGGGCCGCCTTTGGCTTGTCATTCAGCCCACCCTTCTTTCCATTTTCGCCGTTGATGAATATTTTGACCTGGTCAGCTCTCAAGCCTAAGCCTGCCTCCGGCCCTATGTATGATTTCGTGCCCGGGTAGAGGCGTTCCGCAATCCGGATTGTCGTCTCCCCTTCGCACACGAGACGCGAGTCGGAGCCCATAGTAAGGTTCAGGAAGTCATAAGTTCCTCCTTTCAGCAGGCGCAGGGTTGAATTAGAAGAAAGCGTCACGTCGGTATATGAACCGGGACTTAAATTCATTTCTTCAGAGGAACTCACCGTCACTGCCGGATCCTGCTTTTTGGCGGAGAATGTTTCACTATAAAAAATGGCTTCAACACCTTCCCACACAGGAGTTTCAAGAGGAGAATGCACCCCATCATCCAAACGCACTGTCCCGCGTATGTCCGTACCCGACTGATTACAGAAGACTTCGTAGACTGAAGCTGAGGAGCGTATCTCTACTGTGTCCGCTTTAATGGCACTGCCATCCGCGATCCACGCGTTCTCCGCTATAGAGACTTCAAATTCAGGGACGAGCCAGGGGCCGGGTGAACTCCCCTGCGCGCCCACATCGCCGCTTTCTATACGGGCCTTGTTGCGCACCCAGACGCTGTTCAGGCCGAAGATAGAGAACTGATGGGGCGGTTCCCCGAACAGGATATATCTTGTCAAGAGCCCGCCGCATTCCGCCTGCCAGCCCGCTGCCCCATTTTCGAAATACGCCTCCTTGTATTCACCCTTGTATTCAGCAATGGCCACGTAGCCGTCTTCCGGCTCGGGTTCGGCGAGGCAGGCCCCACCGGCAGGAAGCGTCACCCACCCTCCCTGACCGGTGTTTCCCCTCGTTATGGGATCCAGGGTTTTCCACGCGTCTGCCAGGCTCTCCTTCTGAAGGACGTCGCTCCTCTTGAAGACTCTGACTTCAACATTATTCCTGGCTGTCTGCTCCGGTGTGCTCAGGTCCTCCACCCTTATCTTCATCCGGCCGCCACGAGCAGGAGCCACGAATATCCGCAGCTTCTTGGATTTGAGGGTCCCGTGCCACGCCTTGTTGTCAAGAACACCAAGAAGGCGCTCAGAACCGCCCTCCCTGACGGTCCAGCCGTAGCGGGAAACCGGTAGTTCCGCCTCAATGGTGTACCAGCCCGAGAGCCGCTTCATGACGGGGAAAAGCTCCCTGAGGTCCGCGACCATCACCGACCTCTGCCAGCCGGTAGGCAACACTTCGGCAGGGACGGTTTCCCACTGTCCCCACCTGGACGGCGGCGGCATGTCAGGCGCCTGAGTCTCTTGAAACGGCGGGGTATGCCTTTTGCCTTGGGGGCCCCTGGCGATAAGATACCGCTCGATCTCCGATTGACCAAAGCCAAGGTCCACATTCAGGGGCCATTTTGTCTCGTTTTTCATGACCCCGATGATGGGAATCGGCTGGTCCGCCGGGAACTTGTGGCCTTCCTGCAGGGTGTAGAGGTTCAAACTGAGGCCCGAGGCGCCCCATGTGGGGGCGGCCAAGAGCACACTCAGCCCCAGGAATAGGACTGCAATGAACCAAAGACCTTCCGCCCTCTTCTTCTCCAATCTTGGTTTCATGGATATGCTCCCCATCTATCGTACGATGTTGTGGATTCTCAAGAGAGATTTGTAATAATCACTCAGGTGATCCTGCCTGCCCCAGTTGTTGGAGTACCGGTACATCAGGTCGTCAGGAAAATTCGTATGGGACGGCCCGGCAAGTGCGTGGGCCATCTCGTGGGTTATGGTATGCAGCAACACATGGCCGAGATCGTACTGGTAGTCGGAGTCAATTGCACCTGGATCAATTGCCAGAGGCAGTTCAACCCACCCATTGTTATCGATGTCAAAGGGGTTCAGGGAACCAGTCCCCCAATTATCCGATGATGCCAGCCGGTAGTCCCCGTCCCAGGATCCATTAGGTCCGTCACCCAGGGCGCCGTCGATGGGATCAAGCTGGTCTGTCTGGTCTTCAACCATGCTGAGGGGATCCAGTTTTTCATCACCCCCACCCCAGCTGCTTCCCCAGGTTGTTCCATCAACATAGGGCGTATCGTGGAAGTAGTGGTAAAGGGGCGTTTTCAGGGCCACCGCAAGGCCGTACATTCTGGCCTGGTTCGCGGTAGTCTGGCACCACGCGTAGCCTTTTGTGGCCCATCGCCAGTACCTGGTCCCCAGTGGGTTCTGCTGGCTCGGCGGGCTTGCTGAGACGAACTGGATATGGCCGTCAGTTGAGCCGAAGAGCCCATCCTGATCAAGCCGTATGACCAGCACGTTGATATGAGGCACGGGTTTCCGGATGCTGTAGTCGCCTGGGGTGCCGCCGCTGTATGCAAAGTCCAGATAGAGCCCATGATCACTGCTCCAGCCGCCGATAGGCGTCCAGTTTTCATCACTGTCGCCATTCAGCTTGAACTCCCACTCGTGTTTCGGCCAGGATGTTGACCACTGAGTTCCCGTGCCTGTAACCTGATTCCCACTGATGGTGGAAATCGTCCCGGTCCTGTTGTAGACAAAGAACGATCCATCCTCGGTGGCGTCGTGGCCCCAGGTTGTGGTATCGTGCACGTCAATACCGGCGTTTCCAAAGGCCGCTCCGTACCCAAACGGATATTCAGCAATGAAGCCCTCGCCCCGGACAAAGAGATCCTTGCGGAAGGGATTGAGCCTCATGTGCTCTCGCGGAGCGCCCACAGTCGGCCTAAAGACTATTCCCCTGTATTCCTCAAAGTTCGTGAAGCCGTCACCCGAAGGCGCCGAGTAGGACCCGGGGTTGTCGAAAAGAATGGCATCGGTGTCGGCATTGGGATCCAAGGTGGTTGGGTCTCCGGGGATATTCCATGCGCTCCCTATCCCGTTCTTGTCCGAACCTGCGGGGACCCACACCTGTCCGAGGTAGTTCCCGGAGACCGGGTCGGTCACCAGCACCTTAGTCCTTCCGCCGTAATCCCAGGAGTGGAGGTAGCAAATGTATTTGTCATCCGCGCCACGACCCACAGTCACGGTACCCTGGTTGAAGCAGTCCACACTGTTACACTCATCCAGTGAAGCCAAGGGATTGACTGTGAGACCGAAATCGGGCCCGTGATAATCGTACCAGGCCGGGTAATTGCCCCCGCCCGTCATGTCGGCGGGATCGGGGTCGTTCTCCGCCCTGCCCGGGTAATTGGATGTCATCCTCAGGCTGAAGACCGCCTGTGAAGGAGCCGGATCCGGTCCTGTCCAGGTGGCCTTGACCTCGTAAGACTTCCCAAATGCGGGCAGCCCGTCACCATTCCCCATATCCGTCACCTCAAGCGTGAACGCTATGGTCTGCGCCACGGTGGGGTTGGTGCCGCTCTCATACTCTTGAACATTCGTCAGTCCATCCGAATCGTCATCGGCCTCTGCCACACCGTCCGTCGGGGATCCGGCGAAGTACTCCTCCTCCCACCAGTTGGGGAGTCCGTCGCCGTCCATGTCGGGGTTCAGGCAGTCGGGCCAGAGATATCCATACTTCTCATGCCCGGCGGGATACGCTGTATTGGTACCATAGTTCGGGGGTTTTGCCGGCAGGCCGCTTGCGCAGGGTCCGCTGGTATCGTCTCCGCACAGAGGGTCGCTCCCGCAGGCGATTTCATCGTCGTTGAGGTAGTGGTCCCCGTCCACATCCAGCGGGTCATCCGCGCTCAGTTCACTCCCCTCACCTGAAAGGTCTTCATCCACGTTGGTGGCCCCGGGGACCCGTGTGATGATAATGTCTTCGCTCCCAGATTTTCCGAAAATATCAGTGGCCGTGACCCGCACCGTGACTGATACGGGTTCTCCCGTCACCACCGGCAGGAGAATAGGACCCGCGGTCCAGCTGCCGGTTCCGCTTGCCGTTCCATTTTGTGAACCTCCAACAATGACCTGCCAGGAGACTGAATCTACCTCCGTATCGTCATTGGCAAGGCCGCTCAGGCTGATGTTTTGCAAGGTGCTTGTGTAGGTACCCTCGGTTGTCGGGCTGATGATCGACACCGTTGGTGACGCGCTGTCTTTGACAACCGTAATGGTATCCGTAGCCGTGTAATCCTTTGAATCCACGGTCCCCGTCGCAGTCACCAGGATCACATTTCCGCCGTCTGCAAGGTCTACATCTGCACTCCAGGGTTCCAGGCCGGAAGTCACTGCGTTAGTAACTGTTATGCTACCCGCATTCACCGATGTTCCGCTTATCGCTATGGTGGCTTCGTTGGTAAAATAGGGACTCGTTGCCGGGCTGGTAATCGCCACATAAACCGGGACGCTCGGGTCGGAGCCCTCCCGATACTCCTGCAGGTTGCTTACCCCGTCGCCGTCGTAATCATCAGCGGCGCCGCACGTTAGACAATCGGTCGATCCGAAGTGGGTCTCCTCCCATGTATCGGGCAGGCCGTCATCATCCACGTCCCTGAAGGTGGATGTCTCCAATGCTCCCATATCCCAGGAGAGCCCTTTGGGCCTGCTGAGGCCATTCACGTCCAGTCCCGGCTCCGCTGCTGATGTGCCGTCGATGCAAAGGGAGAAAGGCCTCAACGTGTAGTCGCCTGCATCCGCATCCGTAAATTCAGGATCTACCGAGAGGTTCGTAGGGGGCAGGTCGATCTGGTTTACAGCCCCGATGTTGTTTTCCACCAGGTTTGCGGGAGCAAAATCCCCTTCCAGCGACACGTCTGTAGAGAGATCGACACCTGTGCCGTTCCCATAAAGGATATTGTATTTGACCAGGGGCAGGGCACCGTCTCCAATCACGAGGCCGGCAGTGGTATTAGCGGTGACGGTGTTGCTCGCCACGGTCACATGGGATACCAGGGCCAGGCGGATGCCTTCGGGGTTATGGTAGATGAGGTTTCCGGTTATCTCCGCCACGGCCGAGTCATCCGCATAAACCCCGGTACAGCCGTTGTCATGGATCCGGCATCTTTTCACCGCGCTGGAACCGTTCATCACCACAACACCGCCATAGCCTCCGGTCACATTCCCCAAGTTGTTCCCGGTGACCGTGCACCCGATCACTTTGTTGCCGAGACCGGCCAGGAGGGCCACGCCGTTGCGCGTGTTGTCCGTTACTGTTGTATTGATAATCTGATTTTCGTCAGGGGCTTCATTGCAGCCATCCACGAGGATGCCGTCTCCACTGTTTCCCTGCACAACTCCATTGCGGACGATGTTATTTGAGCTTCCCGCGGCAATTTCGATTCCAGTACCACAATTCGTGATCACGGTGTCGCCGAGGTCGATATCCAGCAGGTAATTCTCCCGGATATCCATGCCCGTGGAACAATGCTGGACAATGACACCGGAAAGACGCAGGCAGGCCGCATCTGTGGCAAACCCGATACCGACGTCGTAATTTTGGATGGTTACGTTCTGGAGGAAGACCTCTTCGGAGCCCTGATCCAGTAGCAGGCCATAGGGTTCAGTGGATTGCCCATCGAGGGTCAAGTCCACAAGATGGTTCGCCTTTCCTGAAACATCTCCGAATTTCTGAAGCGTCAGTCCTTCCACCGTGTTGCCGCTTCCGTCAAGCGCGAAGTTCCGGCTGTTTCCGGATACGGTTCCGCCAGAGAGCACATTCCCGGAGCTCTCCGGCCCCATGCTTACCCCGGTCGCGGATCCGCTCACCTGCACATCCGTCACCCGGTTGCCGGACCCCGCCGCGATGGCAATCCCGGTTTCGAGATTATCGCTGACCACTGTTCCCACGATCTGATTGTCGTCCGGCGTCTCAGCGCAGGCCTCAAACCGGATGCCCGTGTCATTCCCCTGGACGGTGCCGTTTAAAAACGTGTTGTTGGAGCTGCCCCCGCGGAACAGAACGCCTGCATCGCAAGCCGAGATAGTTGATCCCGCCAGGTCCACATTGATTAGGTAGTTTTCCAGAAACTCCACACCGGCACGGCAATCCTGGATGGTGGCGTTTAATACGCTGAGGCACATACCGTCCGTAGCAAACCCGATGCCCACATCTACATTTTCTATGGTGCCGCCGCTCACGGTGAAATCTTCCACCCCCATTCCAAACCGAATGCCGTACGTTCCCTCTCCACTGATTGTGGTATTCAACAACTGGTTTCCCGTTCCTCCCGAGACTTTGACTCCGTCGGCGCTGTTATCATGAATGGTGCCGTTTCTGATGACATTGTTCGAACCTTCTCCACAGATCTCAACGCCGGTTTGACACGATTGTACCGTTGAGGTGTCCAGGTCGAGATCAAGCTGGTAGCTTTCGGCGAGCTGCACCCCGGTCCCACAGTTGTGGATGTCCACGTTTGTCAGGGTTGCACACCCGCCGTCCGTGCTGAAAACCACGCCTGCCCTGAAATTGACGATCTCCAGGCCATTCACGATCACATGGGCGGAAAGAGGTGAAAAATTGAACCCCTGCGTCCAGGAGGACGCTTCCCCCCCGTCAACGGTCACCACGCCGGAAGCCTCAATGCTCACATTCTGGCTGGCACCCAGTGGCGCATCGGCCTCCGGATCTCCAATTCCGTAGGTCCCTTGTGCAATTATAACTTTAATGGTGTCGAGTCCCGGCTCCAGAAGATTGAGCCTGTCAAATGCCGCATGGATTGACTTCAGAGGATAGGGTTCGGTTCCCAGGTTCAGGTCGTTGCCGCTGTTTTTGTCCACGAAGATGCCATTTTCAAACACAGTCGCGTCCGGGTACTTTGAACCATCAACCGGGTCCGCATAATCTGCTCCTGCCTGCACCTCCATGAGGTCGGACCACCCGTCATGGTCCGTATCGGGATCATTCGGATCAGGCCCCTCTTCTCCTCCAACAATATGATAAACATCAAACTCCTGTTTATTATTCAATCCCTCCCCATCAGGATCATCATTCGGGCCTTGTGAGCTGGTGGTTGACCCGAAGTACCGCTCTTCCCACCAGTCCGGAAGGGTGTCATTGTCGTCGTCATCATCACAGGCATCACCAAGGCCGTCGCCATCGTAGTCCGCTTGATCAGAATTGGAGATACTGGGACAGTTGTCGCAACCGTCTGCCACCCCGTCCTCATCCCCGTCAGCATAGGAGATCACGGAAACGAAAGCGTCCAAGTCCCCGCCCTCGTCGCCCGTAAACCCATGGGTTGAACCAGCCAGATAAGCATCGCCGTTCGTGTCCAGAGCGATTCCATAGGCCGCGTCATCGCCAGAACCGCCCAAGTAAGAGGAAGAAACAACGGTAAAACCGGAGACGTTGAATTCCAGTTTTGTCATAAACGCATCATTTGCGCCCGCATAAGTGGATTCGTCAAACTGCGGAAGGTCAGGGGAATTGGTCTGCCCAGCAACCAGGATATTACCAGCAGCATCTACGGCAATCCCGTATCCCACGTCATCTCCTTTTCCGCCTAGGTAGACCGATACCGGATCGTATGTATCCACCTCCAATTTCAAAACGAATGCGTCTACATCGTGCAAAACGCACCCGGACCCGCAGCCGGGAAATCCAGATTGGGATGAGGTAGACCCTGTTAGGTAAATATTCGAAGTGGAATCCAGGGCAATCCCCTCGCAGGCATCGTCGCCGCTGCCGCCGATGTAGGTTGAAAATGAGACCTCCTGGAGGCTCTCATTAAATACTGTTAGAAAGCCGTCCGTGGACCCTTGGAGCGAGCTTGAAAGGGCGGCCCCCTCTATCCAGAAATCGGGAGACGAGGTTTCGCCTGCGACAAATACGTTGTTCCCATCCAAGGCAATGGCAGAACCGCTATCATCTCCATTTCCCCCCAGGAACGTGGAACACTCGAGCGTCATCTTCGGCGAAGAGAAGACCATTTTCGACACAAAGACATCCACCTTGCCGCACGATTTGGTGAAGGCCGCTCCGGGCGTCACCGGAAAATTTGAGGCCTGGGTCACCCCGGTAACGTAGGCAGCATCACCATCTAAAACAACCGCATAACCGGCCTCCGTGCCGCCCCCGCCTCCCAGAAAGGTGGAGTATTCGAGTCTTCCAGCAGCACTGAGCCGGGCTACAAAGGCGTCTATCCCCCCGCCGATCTTGTTGTCATAAGGCTTTAGGGTGGGGAAATCGCTCGACCAGGTCTCCCCGGTGATAACGGCATTTCCAGAACCATCTACAGCGATGCCGAAGCCGTAGTCGTTGAGTGAGCCGCCCAGATAGGTGGACCAGGCAACCGCGTATGTATCGTCACTCACTTCCACCTTTGTCACGAAGGCATCCCACTCCCCGGCGTTTGTACCCTGCTCTGCTCCGCCCTCTACGGGAAAATCCGGGGAGTACGTAGCCCCGGTCAGGTATATAGAGCCATCGGGGCCGGTTGCGACACCATAGGCCACATCGTCGCTGGTGCCCCCTAAATACCATGAGTACACGAGGCACGGGTCGATAATAAGCGGCTGTGCGCGGTCATACTCCCCCGCCTTGAAACCGTAAGTGTCCTTTTCCAGGCAGTAGGCCACCTGCACGCTTTTCTTCTCCCCCGCAACCATCTGATAGGCTATGGGCGTACTGAATTCCACGGGTCCGAGCCCCGTTTCCGCTTCAAGTTCGCCTTTGCCATTGATCTTGAGTGATGTGGCGCCCCCCATTCTCAGCCTTATCATTTTTGGATCCGCGCCGGGCTGAACCGTGAATACCTTTTCCAGGGTCTTTCCGTACGCCTTGAGGGAAAGCTCTATGCCCTTATAGACCTCCCCCATGTTTACGGAATGAAAAGTAGGGAGCCCTGTTTTCCACGTGTTCCTGTCCTTTCCGATGAAATAGTTCACGCGGGCCGTCGCCCGATCCGACCCTTCGGGGTTCATACTGGATGCGCCAACAAGTGTTTCCCTGACCGTCCAGATCTTCGCTGAAGTTGACCTCCCAAGGGATTTCTTTGACTTTTTGGCCGGGACAGCCCTGGAAAAGGAATAGATCAGCTCCCCGTTTTCAGTTACATAGGCAGCCCCCCCAAAGATCTTGGCGTAAAAACGCACGCTTTGGCCCGGTATCTGCCCCTGGTTTTCCACGAACGGGATGCGAAGCCGCATCATCTTCTGGAGGACTTTCTTGTCGGGGGGCGCGTTTTTGGGGAGCTTGCTTAACGACGGAGGTGTCGCCGAGGTGGCAGGGACTGGAGTGGTCAGGAACATCGCAAAGAGAATCAGGATACCCACTGATAAGGCGCCCGGGCCCTTGAGCGGATTTCTCGTCTTGTCCATTCTGAAATCCCCTTTCAAAAAAGGAAGGAAACAAATGATCGTCTCCCGTGTCCTGTGGACAGGTTTGTTGGGACCGATCAAGAAGTATTTTTCAGCGCTTTCTGTTTTTCATAGAATATCAAACTCATTCTCTCCATTCATAATTGAAAAAGGCATGCGCCGTTATCAGGGGAACTACTGATTTTTCACGGGGAAAACCCTGATTCCTTGCGCTGCGCCTATTTCTTTTGCCAATTTTTTAGGTTTTGAGATCGGTGGTTCGTATTTCGTGGAGCGCCAGCAACAGACGCTCTCAGTACTTATCAAGCAATCGAGACATCCCGCAACGAGATCGTTCGGCCAAAACTACTGGAGACAGGGTGGAGAGGAACTCAGCGGTCACACTGAATCATTCTTCGGCCTTGCGGTTAAATCCGCCCTACTTTCATTCTATACAAAATAAAAGACCATATTAGCAAAGGCAAGAGTCATGCCAAATCCTATAATACTCAATATGGCTTAATATAATTTCCCCTTTACAAATATTCGAAACCGAAAAGACACCGGTTGAGTAATATGATGCTCACTAACTATGTAATCTACTTCCATCGATGGTAACGGTTTATACACTTCTGGTCTCCCCTCCGTCCATATATTGGGTCAGACAGCAGGCATTGGCTCCTTGTATCAGAGGCCTTTTCGGGGAAAGGATACTTTTGAGTATAACAGCAAAAGGTTACAGATAGGTTACAGAACCAAAATAATCCGCCTTCAGATGGCGGTTTTTTTGAATGCAGGAGAAAGGAATGAAACAGCACACGCCCTGGCTGCGAGGGTCATCGGTTTCAGGAATCATTCAATGGGGTCGCCTTGAGCGTGATGCCCACTTTCCGGGCCCTGTCGGCAAACTCCTCCAGCAACCGGTCCACGGCCCCCTGTTCTGAATCACCATACACAAGATGGAGGCTCGTCATCTTCGTCTTTTCAGCAAAAAGATGTTCCCCGTTCAATCCAATCTTGGCGGCCAGGGATTGCAGGTCGTGCAGTGCCGGAGAAAAACCCGGGTATCTTTCATCAGGATCCCGCCGGCATGCAGTGATAATAAATGTCCGCAGTTCCCCCGGGATATCCGGTCTCTTATCAGCAGGGTCCGGGATATTCTCCCGGAGATGCATGGTCATCAACTCCTTGGGATCATCCCCGGGATACGGTTTTTGACCCGTCACCATCTCATAGCCACTTATGCCCAAGGAATAGATATCGATACGACCGTCCACCCGATCGCACACGATCTGCTCCGGCGCCATGTAATGGATGGTGCCGGCAATATTGCCGGCTTCCGACCCGGCCGGGGCGGCCACGCCGAAGTCCACGATCTTGACCTGATTTGTCGGCAGCAAAAAGAGGTTCGCGGGTTTTATATCCCGGTGTACCACGCCCTTTTTGTGGGCATAGTCCAGGCCCGCGCATGCCTGCATCAGGATACTCACGATGCTCCTGTATGAGAGTCCTGGCCCGTGGTCTAGGTGGTACCGCAAAGAAACCCCTTTAAGGTACTCCATGATGATGAACAGGGTGCGGTAACGTTGTTCAATATCAAACACCCGGACAATGTTCGGGTGATTGAGGCTGGCGATGAGCCTGGCCTCCTGCTTGAATGCCCGCTGGAAGCTCGGATCCATGGCCAGGTCATGTTTGAGCATCTTGACGCACACGGGCATATTGAGGGCCCCATGTTTCCCTTTATAGACCACACTGTAGCTCCCCCGTCCTATGATATCCGTTACAATGTACTTGCCGATCTCCCGCCGGGCCGTTTCCCTGCGGGACGAAAACCTTTCCGACACGATGTCGGTGAGGAATACCCGGAAGTCAGGGAACTCGCCCGAAATCCGCTCAAACTGCCCCTGCGTCAGGCCCCAGAGCTCCATGTCGGTCTCCGCCTCAACATGGGCGCTCCTGGGTTCACCGGTGAGCAGTGCCATCTCTCCGATGATGTCTCCTTCCCTGCAGCGGGAGATGGGAAGGATTTCTCCTTCCTTTTCCACCATGACCATGCAGGACCCCGATTGAATGACGTAGAGCGTATCCCCTTTCTCTCCCTGGGTTATGAAGCGGTCTCCGGCGCGCACCTGCTTCAAGGTGACGCTGTTGAGTAATGGGCATACCGCTTCCCTGCAGACATACTTGAGTGGCTTTGTTCTGCGGAAGAATTCATAGTCTGAAGGGTGCGGTATTTCTTTATCATGAAGATATTCAATGCGAAGAATCTTTTCGCCGGGTGCCGGCTCACGGAATGCCACGCCCACCAGGAATGATCTGTCGCGGTTCACTTCCCGGGCAGCCCATCGAGCAGCCGCGGGCACTGCCACCCATGCACTGGCCCGGGCGTCGTAGATATGCAAGAAAATCTGGGCATCGGGTCTTATTTCTTTTTGAGTTCTCACCAAGGCGCCTCCCACGTTCCTGTTGATCAGGTCAACGTAAAAGGCCTCAATCTGATCCTCGGAAGGCCTATCAGGCGCAGAAAGGAGAAGAGCAACCTCAGGCGGTTCCAGCCTGGTCCTCGGGTCGCGCCTTCTGTCTTTCCATCTCAACATCATTGTCCGGCCTCAGTGGAAGAAAGATACTTTACGGTATGATCTTTTCAACGACTACGTTGTGAGAGGTATGTGCTTTTGCTTTACGATTCTTTAATAATCATAAATACTTCAACCACAATCACATTGTCAAGACCCCAGTTGCACCCATCTTTCCCAATAAGACTGCAACGTCAGGAAACGCATCAATCCTGCAAGGAGGAAAATTCTTGACATACGGATTCACGGATCCCATTATTTTAATGATAACTTTGTATCCGTCCTCTTGTCGTTTATGAAATGCTGATATGGTTAATGCACTATGCAAATAGATCCTTCCAAGCACAGAGCAGCACCTGACAAAAAGAAGGAGATTGAAGAAATCATCCGAACTTTTCTCCTGCATGAATGTGCAGAGGTCATTACGGCCTACCTTTTTGGATCTTTTGTGACCGGGGAAGCGTTTTCCGATATTGATCTGGCCCTGCTTACAGGCAAGAGCCCCGAATATCCCTTTTCTTATGAGTTATCCCTGGAAACCAAGATTGAAAAAATGATCAAATTTCCTGTGGACGTTCGAATCATCGATAAGGCACCGGTCCCCTTTTCCCAGAATGTCATTCGTACCGGCAAAATCATCCTGGATCGCGACCCGAATTTCAGGGCAGCGTTCGAGTCCATTGTCCTTCGGCAGTACTTTGATTTTTCCTTTTACCGAAAACGGTACCTGGAGGAGGTATTAAATGCCCCTGTATGATCAGGAAAAAATGGCCTCTCTGGTTTCACAATACAGAAAAAGTGTCGCCAGGTTGAAGGCCCTGGCGGAGATTGATGAGGACACATTCATAAAAGACCCTGACAAAGTTGGAAGCTGCAAATACCATTTCATCGTGAGCATTGAGTCGGCTATTGATATGTGCAACCACATGATCTCACGAAATGGCTTCAGGGTTCCCGAGGACTATGGCGACACGTTTATTGTGATGGCTGAAGAAGGAGCTCTCGATTTGGAATTTTCCCAGGAATTGCGGAACATGGCCAAGTTCCGGAATCGCCTGGTCCATCTGTATTGGGAAGTGGGTGACCATCAGGTCTATGAAATACTTCAAAACCGCTTCGGGGATTTCAAGAAATTCCTGAACAGTATTGCCACATTTCTCAACTGGGGGATGGACCGTCACAAGGATTGATTCTCGGCGAATCATTCCCTCAAGAAGACATTGTTCCCGCTAACCCGTCGAAGCCCCCAAACTCTTAACTCTCATCATGAAGCTGCAAAAAAGGCGCTGAATCCCTTGTAGGCCATATAAAGATCCCCTTTGTGGGCGACTTCAAAGGGAGAATGCATGGACAGGACGGCCGGGCCGCAGTCCACGATATCCATGCCGTAGGGGGCCAGGAA